>Ga0302299_10000835_pt1 | contig 17857 bp, 15 predicted proteins | sample III_Fen_N3_4_FD_198795 | JGI IMG/M metagenome (GOLD analysis project Ga0302299, IMG submission 198795) | Peat permafrost microbial communities from Stordalen Mire near Abisko, Sweden - III_Fen_N3_4 | ecosystem: Environmental > Terrestrial > Soil > Wetlands > Permafrost | place: Sweden: Abisko... | reverse complement strand
AAGCTGTGCGCGGCGCTGCAGCACGCGACGAGCGGCACGCGCCCGGTCCTCATCCGCGCGGGCGCCGAGGTCGGGCACGGAGCCCGCTCGCTCGACCGCGCCATCGAGGAGCAGGCCGACATGCTCGCCTTCATCGCGCGGTGGACCGGCCTCGAGCTGCCCTGACTAGGCTTCGACCATGCTCAGCAGCCGGCTCGTGCCGATGGCGGGATCGACCTCGTCGTCGAGCGCCCAGAGCTTCTGGCAGGCGGTCGGCGACTGGTTGACGAAGAACGCCATCATCATCGTGCTCACGGTCGTGGTGTCGTTCATCATCTGGTGGATCGTCGTGCGACTCATCCGTCGGGTGACCCAGAACGCCAAGAACCGGCTCGACCAGCAGGAGCGACCCGGGCAGGCCCGCGGGGTCGAGGGCACCCAGGAGCTCACCGCCGTCCTGATGAGCCAGCGTCGCGAGCAGCGCTTCGAGGCGATCTCGCAGCTGCTGCGGAGCATCACCACGTTCACGATCGTCACGCTCGCGCTGCTCATCATCCTCGGACAGCTCGGCGTCAACATGGCGCCGCTGCTCGCGAGCGCCGGGGTCATCGGCGTCGCCCTCGGCTTCGGCGCGCAGACGCTCGTGAAGGACTTCCTCTCCGGCATCTTCCTCGTGCTCGAGGACCAGTTCGGCGTCGGCGACGTCGTCGACCTCGGTCCGGCGACCGGCACGGTCGAGGAGGTCACGCTGCGGGTGACGCGCATCCGCGACCTGTCCGGCGTCGTCTGGTACGTGCGCAACGGAGAGATCCTCCGGGTCGCGAACCGCTCCCAGGGCTGGACGCTGGCGATCGTCGACGTCCCCATCGCCTACAACGAGGACCTCGACCGGGTTCGCCGCATCGTCGAGGAGGTCGGCTCCCGGATGGACGGCGACCCCGCCTACGACGGCATCCTGTTCGGCACGCCGACCTACGCCGGCGTCGAGAGCGTGAGCGGTGACGCGGTGTTCGTGCGCGTCACCGCGAAGGCCGCGCCGGACCAGCAGATGTCGGCCGGTCGCGCCCTGCGCGAGCAGCTGAAGCTGGCCTTCGACAAGGCCGGCGTGCGCGTCCCGGTGCTCGTGCGCCAGAACCTCCCCGGCAGCCCGCCGCCCGCCACCGGCGGGACGGGCACGGGCCAGCGCAGCTAGTGCGCCCCACCGCCTAACGAGCGGGACCGCGCTTGGCCCGACAGACTTGGTCCATGCGTTGCCTCGTCACCGGTGCGACCGGCTACATCGGCGGGCGCCTCGTCCCCGAGCTGCTCGCCGCCGGCCACGAGGTGCGCGTCCTCGCACGCCACCCCGAGCGGCTCTCCGAGCGCACCTGGATCGACAAGGTCGAGGTCGTGGCGGGCGACGCCGGCGACCCCGACGCGGTCCACGACGCACTCCGGGGGATCGACGTCGCCTACTACCTGCTGCACTCGATGGCGGCGGGCCCCGGCTTCGAGGAGATCGAGCGCCACGTCGCCCGGCTGTTCGCGGCCTGCGCCCGCGACGAGAAGGTCGGCCGGATCGTCTACCTCGGGGCTCTCATGCCCGACGTGCCCGCGGCCGAGCTGAGCCACCACATGCGCAGCCGCAGCGAGGTCAGCGAGATCTTCCAGCTCTCCGAGGTCCCGACCGTGGAGCTGCGCGCGGCGATCATCATCGGCAGCGGCTCGGCGAGCTTCGAGATGACGCGCTACCTCACCGAGCGGCTGCCCGCGATGGTCACTCCGGCGTGGGTGCGTACGCCGACGCAGCCGATCGCGATCCGTGACGTCCTCTACTACCTCGTGCGCTGCGCCGACCTGCCTGCCGGCCTCAACCGGACGTTCGACATCGGCGGCCCCGACGTCATGACCTACGAGCTGATGATGCACGGCTACGCGCGCGCCGCCGGCCTGCGCAAGCGCCTCGTCGTCCGTATGCCCCTGGGCACGCCGGGGCTCTCGTCGTTCTGGGTCGGGCTGATCACCCCGGTGCCGAGGTCCGTCGCCAAGCCGCTCGTCGAGAGCGTGACGATGCGCACCGTCTGCCGCGACCACGACATCGCGGACTACATCCCCGACCCGCCCGAGGGCCTGGTGCCCTACGAGCGTGCGGTCGAGCTCGCGCTGAGCAAGATCCAGCAGGCCGACGTCCGCACGGCATGGTCCAACTCGAGCCTGCCGGGTGCACCGAGCGACCCGCTGCCGTCCGACCCCAGCTGGGCCGGCGGCTCCCTGTACACCGACGAGCGCAGCACGGTCGTGCACGCGAGCCCCACCTCCCTGTGGCGCGTGATCGAGGGCCTGGGCGGTGACCGCGGCTACTACTCGTTCCCCGCGGCCTGGGCGGTGCGCGGCTGGATGGACCGGGCGTCCGGGGGCGTCGGTCTGCGCCGTGGCCGTCGCGACCCGGATCGGCTTCGGGTCGGGGACCCGCTGGACTTCTGGCGGGTGGAGGAGCGCGTCCCCGAGCGGATGCTCCGGCTGCGCGGCGAGTTCCGGATGCCGGGCCTGGCCTGGCTGGAGCTCTCGATCCGCACCGAGGGCACGGGCGACGCCCCCGTCACGGTGTACACCCAGCGCGCCCTGTTCCACCCCAAGGGGCTGTACGGCCACGCGTACTGGACCACCATGCTGCCCTTCCACGGGGTGATCTTCGGCTCCATGCTGCGCAACATCCGCGAGAGCGCCGAGGAGCTCGAACGGGCCGAGACCCGGGCGCTCCCGGCCGCGGAGCCGGTCGACCGCGCGTCCTGACCCGGGTGGACGGCGTCGCGGGTCCGTGACGGCAGAATGGCCCGCATGTCATCCGAGACGTCGCCGTACTCCCAGATGGGCGGTGCGGAGTTCTTCGAGGCTCTGATCGGCCACTTCTACGAGGGAGTGGCGAGCGACCCGGTCCTGCGCGCGATGTACCCCGACGACGACCTCGAGCCGGCCGAGCGACGGCTCCTGCTGTTCCTCACGCAGTACTGGGGCGGGCCCACGACCTACTCCGACGAGCGCGGACACCCACGCCTGCGGATGCGGCACAATCCCTACGTCATCGACGACGACGCCCGAGACCGGTGGCTCACCCACATGCGCGCGGCGCTCGACCTGACGATGGCCGAGCAGGAGCTCGACCCTGCATGGGAGCAGGAGCTCTGGCGCTACCTCGTCGGCGCGGCCATCGCGATGGTCAACGCCGCACCCGCTGACAACCCGGCAGGACTCACGATGCACCAGGAGCCGCAGTGACGATCGACCTCCCCGTCCGCGAGGGCAACGCCGACATCCCGCCCCGCAAGGCGCGCGACTGGTGGCGTGACGCGGTCGTGTACCAGATCTACCCGCGCTCGTTCTCCGACTCCGACGGCGACGGCATCGGCGACATCCCAGGCATCCGCTCGCGGCTCCCCTACCTGCACGACCTCGGCGTGGACGCCGTCTGGCTCTCGCCGTTCTACCCGTCGCCGTTGCTCGACGGCGGCTACGACGTCGCCGATCCGCGAGACGTCGACCCGCGGCTGGGCACCCTCGACGACATGCGGGCCCTCGTCACGGAGGCGCACGCGCTCGACCTGCGGGTCTTCGTCGACGTCGTGCCCAACCACTTCTCGTGGGAGCACCCCTGGTTCACGGCGGCGCAGAAGACCGCGCCGGGTTCGCCCGAGTGGTCCCGGTTCCACGCGGTGCGCGGCAAGGGCCTGCACGGCGAGCTGCCGCCCAACAACTGGCCCAGCGCGTTCGGCGGCCCGGCGTGGACGCCGATCGAGGGGCATCCGGGCTGGTGGTACCTCCACCTGTTCGACACCTCGCAGCCGGACGTGAACTGGGGGATCCCCGAGGTCCACGCCGACTACGAGAAGACCCTGCGGTTCTGGTTCGACATGGGCGTCGACGGCTTCCGCATCGACGTCGCGCACTCGCTCATCAAGGCCGAGGGCCTGCCGGACGGCCCTGAGCCCGACGGCCTCCCGGTCGCCGGCAACGAGCGCGGGCCGGCGTGGGACCAGCCCGGCGTGCACGAGGTGTGGCGCGAGTGGCGCCGGATCGCCGACTCCTACGAGCCGCCGCGCGCGTTCGTCGGCGAGGCGTGGGTCGCCACCACCGAGGCCCAGGCCGCCTACACACGTCCCGACGAGCTGCACACCACCTTCAACTTCCACTTCCTCAAGGCCTACTGGGACGCCGTGGTGATTCGTGACGTCATCGGCACGTCGCTGCTGACGTCAGCCGCGGTCGGCGCACCGCCGACGTGGGTCCTGTCCAACCACGACGTGTGGCGCCCGGTGACGCGGTTCGCGCCGTGGCTCGATGCGACGACGATCGACCTCGAGACCGGCCGTCGTCGCGCGCTCGCGATGTCCATGCTCTCGCTCGCCCTGCCCGGGTCGGCGTACCTCTACCAGGGCGAGGAGCTCGGGCTGCCCGAGGTCGTCGACCTGCCCGACGACGCGCGCCAGGACCCGACGTTCTTCCGCACCGAGGGCCAGGTCAAGGGCCGCGACGGCTGCCGCGTCCCGATCCCGTGGTCGGGCCAGTCCCCGCCGTACGGCTTCAGCACGGGGACGCCGTGGCTCCCCCAGCCGACCGACTGGGCCGGCCTCACCGCCGAGGCCCAGGAGGCCGATCCCGGGTCGACGCTCTCGCTCTACCGACGCGCGCTGCGGATCCGGCGCGAGAGCCCGGTGATGGGCGACGGCGAGCTGATCTGGCGCGAGTCGGGGCATGACGCCGTGCTCGCCATCGAGCGTCCCGGTGACGGCGCGGTCCTGGTGCTGCTCAACGTCTCCGAGACCGAGCGGCTGGTCGAGGTCGAGGGCGAGGTGCTGCTCAGCACCGGGGTGACGGAGTACGACGACGGAGGAACCCTGGTGCTCGCCCCGGACTCGTGCACCTGGATCGCACTGCCGTGACCTGGCGCCACCGCGCCTGGCTCGTCGCCGCCGTCACGTTCCTCGCGCTCGTCTCGGCAGCGGCGTTCCGGTCGAGCACCGGAGTGTTCATCGAGCCGATCTCGGCCGAGTTCGGCTGGTCCCTGGGTACGGTGTCGTTCGCGGTCACGGTGAACTTCCTGCTCTACGGCCTCGTCGCGCCGTTCGGCGCGGCCCTGATGGAGGCCTTCGGCGTACGCCGGGTGGTCGCCGGTGCGCTCGTGCTGCTCGCGCTCGGCATGGCGCTCATCACGGTCATCTCGCAACCGTGGCAGCTGATCCTGTTCTGGGGAGTGTTCCTCGGCGTCGGTGCCGGGTGCCTCGCGCTGGTGCTCGGCTCGATCGTGGCCAACCGCTGGTTCGTCCAGCGACGCGGGCTCGTCACCGGCATCTTCTCCGCCGGGTCGGCGACAGGTCAGCTGCTGTTCCTGCCGACGCTCGCGCGGCTGTCGACCGAGCACGGCTGGCGCACCGCGTCCCTGCTGCTCTCGGCCGTCGCGCTGCTCATCGTCCCGCTCGTGCTGCTCGTCCTGCGCGAGCGTCCCTCCGACGTCGGCGTCCTGCCCTATGGCGCCCCTGCGGGCTGGACCGAGCCGGCCGCGCTGCACGACGGCGGTGCCGGCCCTGCGAAGGTGGCGATGATCCGCCTGCGCGAGGCCTCGCGCACCCGCGCCTTCTGGTTGCTGTTCGTCACGTTCTTCATCTGCGGCTGGTCGACCAACGGGCTGATCGGCACGCACTTCATCCCGGCCGCGCACGACCACGGGCTGCCGCCCACCTCGGCCGCGACGCTGCTCGCGTTCGTCGGTCTCTTCGACCTGGTCGGGGTCATCGGCTCAGGCTGGTTCACCGACCGCTACGACCCGCGGTACCTGCTGTTCGTCTACTACGGCCTGCGCGGCGCCTCGCTGCTCATCGTCCATCTGGTCTGGGCACCGACAGTGCAGGCGCCGATGTTCTTCTTCGTCGTCCTCTACGGACTGGACTGGGCGGCCACCGTCCCGCCCACGATGGCGCTGTGCCGTGAGTGCTTCGGACTCCAACGCTCGAGTGTCGTGTTCGGCTGGGTCTACGCCGCGCACATGATCGGCGCGGGCGTCTCGGCCGGCCTCGCCGGCTGGATCCGGCAGAGCACCGGTTCCTACGACATCGCCTGGTGGACCACCGGAGTGCTGGCAGTCATCGCCGCCGCCATGGTCCTCGTGATCCCGCGAGGCCTGGCACTCCTGGCCGCTGAGGAGCGCGATCCGGTGCTGACGGGCTGAGGCACGACCGTGCCCGTCGGGTCAGGCGGGCTCGAGGACGGGGATCTCCTCGAGCAGCGGTTCGGTGCGCCGCGCGGACTCGACGGCCAGCACCGTGAGCGTGGTGCCGGTCATGACGGTGGCGCTGAAGATGACGGGGACGTCGTGAGCGATGACGGCGTAGGCGAGCCAGCCCAGGCCGGCGCCGAGGCGCAGGCCGAACGTGGTCAGCGATACGCCGGCGGCCTCGCGCGTGCCGCGCAGCGTCGTGACGACCTGCGGCCACGCGGAGAACAGGCTGATCCCGAAGGCCAGGAAACCGGCGGCCTCGACCGGCACCCGGAAGGACACCAGCGCGACAGCCGTCACGGCCAGCGCCAGCAGCAGCGCGCGACGCGGCACCGACAGCCGGCTCGGCACCAGCAGGACGATCGCGATCGACCCCGACACCAGCAGGACGTTGCCCGGGATCTGCGGCATGACGTCGGCGCGCAGGCCGTAGATCATGAAGCCGGTGCACGCGAGGATCGAGACGGCGTAGGACAGCGGCGCCACTCCCGCCATCTGCGGGTGGCGGATCGTCCGCAGGATCTGCGGGACGACGGAGGCGACGCCGAGCACCGACGCGGCGTAGGCGATGGTCAGGGCGAGGGTGTGGCTGGTCACCGCGGAGGCTTCCTTCGTCGATCTTTATGGATACAGACTGGAACGATACAGTACCGGCAACGAACCACACAACCGAGGAATGCCCGATCGAGGGGGTGACCTGCGTCATGACGAGCTCCCGCCCGACCCTCGACACCGTCGCCGCGGCCGCCGGCGTCTCCCGGATGACGGTGTCGAACGCCTACAACCGCCCCGACCAGCTCTCCGCCGCCACCCGTGAGCGCGTCCTCGCCGTCGCGGCCGAGCTCGGCTACGGCGGCCCCGACCCCGCCGGCCGCTCGTTGCGCCGCGGTCGCGCGGGAACCGTGGGTGTGCTTCTGACCGAGAACCTCACCTACGCCTTCACCGACCCGGGGCTCGTCCAGTTCCTGCGAGGCGTCGCCGACGAGATGTCGGCCGCGGGGATGGCGATGCTCCTGCTCCCCGCCGACGCCGACCGCGACGGAGCTCTGGTGCGCGGGGCCATCGTCGACGCGTTCATCGTCTCCTCGATCTGGGAGGAAGACCCGGTCGTCCAGGCGGTGCGGTCCCGCCGTCTGCCGTTCGTGTCCTCGGGGTCACCCCGCCTGGCCGGTGTGCCCTACGTCGGCATCGACAACGCGGCGGCGGCGGCCCTCGCGGCCGACCACCTCACCGCCCTCGGGCACCGGCGGCTGGGAATCGTGGCGCTCCCGGAGGACATGCCGGTGGAGCCGGTCGACCTGGTGGTGCGGGTGCGTCGCGGCTTCGCCCAGCGGGTCGTCGGGTTCCTCGAGCGCGCGGCGGAGGCCGGCGTCGAGCCGGAGACGGTCGCGATCGTGGACGCCACCACCAACAGCACCGAAGCCGGCGCCGCGGCCGCGCGCGAGCTCCTGACTCGCCGCAAGCCGCCGACAGCGGTGTTCGCGGTGAGCGACGTGCTCGCCCTCGGCGTGCTGTCCGCGGCCGCCGAGCTCGGGATCGACGTGCCCGGGGGCCTGTCGGTGATCGGGTTCGACGACATCGACGAGTCCTCCCACAGCCGCCCGCCCCTCACCACCGTGGCGCAGGACCTGCGCGAGCAGGGTCGCACCGCGGCGCGCATGGCGCTCGGCCTCATCGAGGGCTCGAAGGTGCGCAGCGCGCCTCGTACGCCGCACGTCCTGGTGCGCGAGTCGACCGCACCGCCGCGACGCGCTCGCTGACCTGCGCGGCGACCCGTCGCTCATCCCGCGCGTCGTCGAAGGACATTTAGTTTGCACGAGGCAACTAATTCGCGGAGGATGCGGGCATGACGGAGCACTCGCCCGGGCCGACGACGGCGACGGCACCAGCAGCCGGATTCGGCCGGGTCCATAAGGACCACCCGCGCTACAAGTGGGTCGCGCTGTCGAACACCACGCTCGGCATGACGATGGCGACGGTCAACGCCTCCATCGTGCTGATCTCCCTGCCCGCGATCTTCCGCGGCATCGGGCTGAACCCGCTCGACCCCGCCAACGTGAGCTACCTGCTGTGGATGCTGCTCGGGTTCCTGCTCGTGACCGCCGCCCTCGTGGTGACCTTCGGCCGCCTCGGCGACATCTACGGTCGCGTGCGCATCTACAACCTCGGCTTCTTCGTGTTCGCGCTGTCGTCCATCGCCCTCTCGCTCGTCCCGTGGGACGGCTCGGCCGGTGCCCTGTGGCTCATCGCCTTCCGGGCGGTGCAGGCAGTCGGCGCAGCGATGCTCATGGCCAACGCCACCGCGATCCTCACCGACGCCTTCCCGCTGCACCAGCGCGGTACGGCGCTCGGCATCAACCAGGTCGCGGCCATCGCGGGCTCGTTCCTCGGCCTCGTGATCGGCGGTGTGCTCTCCCAGTGGCACTGGCGCGCGGTGTTCTGGGTGAGCGTGCCGTTCGGCGTCGTCGGCGCGATCTGGTCCTACCTCTCGCTGCACGAGGTGGGGGCACGGCACAAGGGCCGGCTCGACGTGCCGGGCAACGTGTCCTTCGCGCTCGGCCTCGGCCTGATCATCGCCGGCGTGACCTACGGCATGCAGCCCTACGGCGGATCCACGATGGGCTGGACGAACCCGTGGGTCGTCAGCGCGATCGTGGCCGGGGCGGCGATGCTCGCACTCTTCGTCCTGGTCGAGTCACGCACCGCCGAGCCCATGTTCGCGCTGTCCCTGTTCGGCATCCGAGCCTTCTCGCTCGGCAACCTGGCGGGCCTCCTGGCCTCGATCTCGCGCGGCGGCCTGCAGTTCATCCTCATCATCTGGCTGCAGGGCATCTGGCTGCCGCGGCGCGGCTACTCCTTCGAGAGCACACCGTTGTGGGCCTCGGTCTTCCTGCTCCCCCTCACCGTGGGGTTCCTCGCCGCCGGACCGCTCTCCGGCTTCCTCAGCGACCGTTACGGCGCTCGCCGCTTCGCCGTCGGAGGGGCGCTGATCACCGCGCTCTCGCTGTTCGGGCTGATGCTCCTGCCGGTCGACTTCCCCTACCCGGCCTTCGCCTTCCTCACGTTCCTCAACGGCGTCGGCAGCGGGATGTTCAGCTCCCCCAACGCCTCCGTCGTCATGAACGCGGTCCCTCCGGCACAGCGCGGCGTCGCGTCGGGCATGCGGATGACCTTCTTCAACTCCGGGTCGGCACTGTCGATCGGTGTGTTCTTCTCGCTCATGGTCGTCGGTCTGGCGAACACGCTGCCGGACACACTGTCGGGAGGGCTGATCGCGCAGGGCGTCCCGTCGGGCGTGGCCGACAACCTCGCGGGTCTCCCCCCGGTCGGGATCCTGTTCGCCGCGTTCCTCGGGATCAACCCGATCGCCGCCCTTCTCGGCCCCACCGGGGTGCTGTCCTCGCTCCCGGCGTCGAACGTCGCGAACCTGACCGGCAACGACTTCTTCCCCGCGCTCATCTCCGACCCGTTCCACGCCGGGCTCGTCCTCGTGTTCGCGATCTCGGCGCTCATGATGGTGGTCGCCGCGATCGCGAGCTGGTTCGCGGGCAAGCGCCCGGACGACGAGCGCTCGCACCCCGACGCCGGTGAGCGCCTCGGCGAGGAGCCCGAGTCCTACGCCGCGGTCGAGGGCGAGCCGGCTGACGACGGCGTCGGTCCGCTCGCACACGCGCTCGGCTTCCCGACAGCTCCTGAGGACGCCTCATGAGCGCGGCGACCGCACGTCAGCGCACGAGCCGGGACGTCGACGCCGTACGGCTCGGCGACGCACTCGCACGCCTCACCCGCGCGACGCGACGCGATCTCGCCCTCCCGATCGGTGCGAGCAGCATCGCGGCGCTGGTGACCGTGGAGCGGTCCGGCCCGATCCGGCTCGGCGACCTCGCCCGCCACGAGGGCGTCACTCCGGCCACGCTCTCGCGCATCGTGTCGGTCCTCGAGGACGAGGGCTACGCCGCACGCAGCACCGATGCCGACGACCGGCGCTCGTCGTGGCTGGAGATCACGACCGCGGGTCGTCGCCTCCTCGACGGCGTGCGCCGCGACCGTGCCGAGATTGTCGCCTCGCGCCTCGAGCGCCTCACCGCCGAGCAGCGTGCCGCGCTCGCGGGCGCCCTGGACGCCTTCGAGTCCCTGGCGGAGGACTGAGCACTGCTCAGCGGCTCAGCGGCTGGTGGGGACGAGGCGCAGGCGCGCGGGACCGGCAGCGCTGCGGACGAAGACCTGTCCAGCAGGCGTGACGAGGCGCTTCCAGCCGCTGACGGTCGCGGTCTCGATGCGGGCGCCCGGGTGGGTCAGGAAGCCGAGCAGTCGCGCTGCGTGCAGCGCGCGCATCGGCAGTCCGCCCCAGCCCGGCGCGTCCCAGGTGGCCTCGGCGACGAGCTCCGCGTGGAAGGAGCCGCTCGCGGGGACGGATGCGCGGAACGCCGCGACGGCGGCGTCGATCCTCGGGGTGACGTCGCCGGCCATGCCGCGCTCCCCCGGCGACCAGGGTGCGGCGGGCGGCAGCACGGCGAGCGACGCCGAGCCCGTCACCGGATCGGGGAGGGTGACGTCGGACTCCGGCGCGAGACGGGCGACGTCGCCGATCACGTCGCGCAGCCGGCCGGCCGACACGGTGGTGTCGATCGGCTCGTCGACCGGCGCCCCGAGCGGCAGCGCGACGAAGACCACGACGTCGAGCGGGCACGGCGCGTAGACGCCGACCACTCCCCCGCGGGCCTGCATCCGCACCGCGGCGCGCTCGTCCCAGCCGACGATGCGGCCGAGGAACGCCGCGAGGTGCAGCGACTCGTCCTTGCCGAGCCGGATCGAGGTCATGGCGCCCACGGTCCCTCGTCGACGTAGGCGAGCAGGTGCTCGCGCAGCTCGTCGGACAGCGGGGTCGGTCGCTCCGTGGCCTTGTCGACCAGGACGAGCACCGACCGCGCCACGACGTACACGACGTCGGCGACCGGCTCCCGGATCTCGTGCGCCAGCGTGTACGACGTACGCCCGACCTTCTCGGTCCAGGTGTCGATCGCGATGGGCTCGGGACGGAAGTGCACCGACCGCTGGTAGGTGATCTCGAGGTTCGCGACGACCATCGACAGCTCAGGGTGCGAGAGGGCGGCGCCCCGCCACGTCGAGAACAGGTCGACGCGCGCCTCCTGCAGGTAGTCGCCGTAGATGCTGTTGTTGACGTGCTGAAGCCAGTCCAGGTCGGTCGTGCGGACCTGGAGCAGGAAGCGTCGGCGCGCCACGTCGCGACCCGGTCAGTCGCGGGTGAGCTTGCGGTACGTCGCCCGGTGCGGACGCGCGGCGTCGGCGCCCAGACGCTCGATCTTGTTCTTCTCGTAGGACTCGAAGTTGCCCTCGAACCAGAACCAGTTCGAGTCGCCCTCGTAGGCCAGGATGTGCGTCGCCACGCGGTCGAGGAACCAGCGGTCGTGCGAGGTGATCACGGCACAGCCGGGGAACTCGAGCAGCGCGTTCTCCAGCGAGCCCAGGGTCTCGACGTCGAGGTCGTTGGTGGGCTCGTCGAGCAGCAGCAGGTTGCCGCCCTGCTTGAGCGTGAGCGCGAGGTTGAGACGGTTGCGCTCACCGCCGGAGAGGATCCCAGCCTTCTTCTGCTGGTCGGTGCCCTTGAAGCCGAAGGCCGAGACGTAGGCGCGGCTCGGCATCTCGACCTGGCCGACCTTGATCCAGTCCAGGCCGTCGGAGACGACCTCCCAGAGGTTCTTCTCCGGGTCGATGCCACCGCGGTTCTGGTCGACGTAGGACAGCGTCACCGTCTCGCCGATCTTGATGTCGCCGGCGTTCGGCAGCGCGTCCTTGTCGCTGGTGTCGTTGGTCGCAGCGGCCACGATCATCTTGAACAGCGTGGTCTTGCCGACGCCGTTGGGGCCGATGACGCCGACGATGCCGTTGCGCGGCAGGGTGAAGGACAGGTCGTCGAAGAGGAGCTTGTCGTCGAAGCCCTTGGTGAGGCCGTGCGCCTCCACGACGATGGCGCCCAGGCGCGGGCCCGGCGGGATCTGGATCTCGTCGAAGTCGAGCTTGCGGGTCTTCTCGGCCTCGGTGGCCATCTCCTCGTAGCGCTCGAGGCGCGCGCGGCTCTTGGTCTGGCGGGCCTTGGCGCTCGACCGGACCCACTCGAGCTCGTCGGAGAGACGCTTCTTGAGCTTGGCGTCCTTGGCGCCCTCGACCTTGAGGCGCTGCTGCTTCTTCTCGAGGTAGGTCGAGTAGTTGCCCTCGTACGGGAAGGCGCGGCCGCGGTCGAGCTCGAGGATCCACTGGGCGACGTTGTCGAGGAAGTACCGGTCGTGGGTGATCGCGATCACCGTGCCGGGGTACTTCTCGAGGTGCTGCTCGAGCCAGAGCACGCTCTCGGCGTCGAGGTGGTTGGTGGGCTCGTCGAGCAGCAGCAGGTCCGGCTGCTGCAGCAGCAGCTTGCACAGCGCCACGCGGCGCTTCTCGCCACCGGAGAGCACGGAGACGTCGGCGTCGGGGGCGGGGCACCGCAGCGCGTCCATCGCCTGCTCGAGCTGGGAGTCGAGGTCCCACGCGCCCAGGTGGTCGATCTCCTCCTGCAGCGTGCCCATCTCGGCGAGGAGCTTGTCGTAGTCGGCGTCGGGGTCGGCGAGCTCGGCGGAGATCTCGTTGAACCGGTCGACCTTCGCCTTGGTGGGCGCGACGCCCTCCATGACGTTGTCCCAGACGTCCTTGGTCTCGTCGAGGCCCGGCTCCTGCGCGAGCATGCCCACGGTGTAGCCCGGCGACAGGAACGCGTCGCCGTTGGAGGCATGGTCGATGCCGGCCATGATTTTGAGGAGCGAGGACTTCCCGGCACCGTTGGGGCCGACCACGCCGATCTTGGCGCCGGGCAGGAAGGACAGTGTGACGTCGTCGAGGACGACCTTGTCGCCGTGAGCCTTACGAGCCTTGCGCAGGGTGTAGATGAACTCCGCCATAGGGGCAGAGCCTACGGGGTGGGGCGCGTGCGCCCGAATCGATGCCGGTCATGCGGCCGGATCCGCGGCCACCTCGGGCACCGGGTCGGTACCGACCGCGCTGAACCCGGGGACGGCCCAGCCGGTGCCGTCCGTGACGGAGGTCGACCGCGTGTCGCCGTCGCCGGACAGCTCGGTCGCCACGACCGACTCGCGGGCCAGATCGGCGGTCTGCGGCCCCCGGGGCGACCGGACGAACTGCGCGGTGCCGCGGCTGAGGTCGTGGCCGACGAGGTCGGCGTCGACGTCCACCACCTGGACCATGTGGCCGTCCTTCTCGTACTCGCGCTGGCGCAGCCGGCCGACGACGACGACGGGCTGGCCCTTGTGGATCGACGCGGCCACGTGCTCGCCGAGGGCACGCCACGCGGAGATCGAGAGGTAGGTGGTGCGCTCGACCCACTGCTGGGTGCGGCGGTCGGTGTAGCCGTTGGTGGCAGCGAGGCGGAAGCCGGCTACCGGGCCTCCGCTGGTCTGGCGCAGCGAGACGTCCGAGGCGACGTTGCCGACGAGGGTGACGGTGGACTGCATGGCGTCCTCCTGAGAGGTCCGGGGACCGGTGAGGCCCGGTCCGACGACGCCGAGACTCCTCACGGCGGCCGACCCCGGTGGGCAGCGCCGGACGAGCCCTGTGGACGCAGCACGTGGCCGGTGCCCTGTGGGCGGCAGGGGCGGTTGCGCGCGCTCGCCGGTCGCGCGGCAGGATGGATCCCCGCACGGCGGCGGAGAGGACGGACCCTGAGCACCGACGGCACCCCCGGCACGGCCGGTGAGAGCGGCACCGCAGGTCCCACGCCGCCGTCCGCCGACGACGTCTCCGTGGCGGAACTGGCGCTCGAGCAGGCGGCCGTCGACCTGCGCTACGCCTACCTCGACGACGGCCTGCGCCGCGCCGTCCGGAGCCTGGACCGCACCAGGCGCGGCCCGACCGCGGGCAACCCCGGTGCCCTCACCGAGCGCGACGCCTTCGACGCGATGTACGCCGAGCGCATCGCCGCGCTGCGGGCGGCCGAGGACCGGCTCGTCTTCGGGCGGATGGACCTCGCCGACGACGCCCCCCGCTACATCGGTCGTATCGGCCTGTCCGACGACGACCAGGAGCAGGTGCTCTACGACTGGCGCTCCCCCGCCGCGGAGCCGTTCTACCGCGCGACGGCGCACCAGCCCCTCGGCGTCACCCGACGCCGGCACCTCACGACCTCGGGCCGGGAGGTCACCCGGATCGAGGACGACGTGCTCGACGTCGACGCCCACGCCGGCAGCGACTCGGTGCAGGGCGAGGGCTCGCTGTTCGCCGCGCTCGGCGCCCATCGCACCGGCCGGATGCGCGACATCGTCGCGACCATCCAGGGCGAGCAGGACCGCATCATCCGCTCACCCCTCGCGGGCGTGCTCGTGGTGCAGGGCGCACCGGGGTGCGGCAAGACGGTCGTCGCGCTGCACCGGGCGGCGTACCTGCTCTACACGCACCGCGAGCGGATCGCGCAGGCAGGCGTGCTCGTCGTGGGACCCAACCGGCAGTTCCTCCGCTACATCGAGCAGGTGCTGCCCTCGCTCGGCGAGAGCAGCGCGGTGCTGGTGACGCAGGGCCAGCTCTACCCCGGGGTCGATGCCGGACCCGACTCCGACCGGCGCGTCGCGATCCTCAAGGGCGACCTGCGGATGGCCCGGATGGTGCAGAACGCCGTCGCTGCCATCCCCCGGGTGCCGAGCGAGCGCATCCCGCTGCGCATCGACGGCACGACCATCACGCTCACGCCGAAGATCGTGGAGTCCGCGATCACCCACGCGCGACGCAGCCGCAAGCCGCACAACGAGGCACGTCGCGAGTTCGTCCTCGACGTGCTGTCCAAGCTCGTCACGCAGCTCGCGCAGAAGACCCGCGTGGACCTCACCGAGTACCGCGACAGCCTGCTCGAGGACCTGCGCGACTCGAAGGACGTGCGCCGCGAGATCAACCTGTGCTGGATGCCGCGGACCCCGGAGGCCTTGGTACGACGGCTGTTCTCCGACGACACGCGGCTCGCCCGGGCCGCGCCGTGGTTGTCGGCCGAGGATCGCGCCCTGCTGATGCGTCCGGTCGACGCCCCGTGGGAGTACGGCGACGTCCCCATCCTCGACGAGGCGGCGGAGCTGCTCGGCGTCGACGACGAGCCGGCTCGTCTCGCGGCGCTGCATGCCGAGCGGGACAGTGCCGCCGAGCTCGCCTATGCGCGCGACGTCGCCGCGCAGAGCGGCTCGGGCATGGTGACCGCCGACATGCTCGTCGAGCGCTACTCCGGCGCCCGCTCGCGCACCTCGGTCGCCGACGCCGAGAACGACCGGACGTGGGTCTTCGGCCACGCTGTCGTCGACGAGGCGCAGGAGCTCTCGCCGATGGCGTGGCGCGTCGTCGCGCGGCGCTGCCCGTCGCTGTCGATGACGGTCGTCGGCGACGTCAACCAGACCGGGAACCCGGCCGGGGTGACGGCGTGGCGGTCGGTCTTCGACGAGCTGGCGAAGGACCGCTGGACCATCGAGACGCTCACCGTGAACTACCGCACGCCCCGAGCCGTCATGGAGCTCGCGACCGCCGGGCTGCGCGCCGCCGGCGTCGCGCCCGCGCACGTGGTCTCCGCTCGCGACGGCGACGAGCCGCGCAGCGCGCGGATCGACGGCCTGTCCTCGCTGCCCGCCGTCGTGGCGACCGAGCTCGAGCGCGCCGAGGGAGGCCGGGTGGCGGTGATCGCGGCGACGGCAGAGGTGGCTGCGGTCGGCGACGTCCTGTCCGCCACGATGCCCGACGTCGTCGGCGTCGGTGACTCCGCGGTCGACAACCCAGTCGCCGTCCTGTCGCCCACGAACGCCAAGGGCCTCGAGTTCGACGCCGTCGTCATCGTGAACCCGTCGACGATCGGCGCCACCGAGGGCTCCGGACCTCGCGATCTCTACGTCGCCACCACGCGCACGACGGCGCACCTGCTCCTGCTCGACGTCGACGCCTGACCGACGTCCGCCGCGTGAGGCAGGACCGGCGAGGAACCCACGAGTCGGCGCCCGCTAAGCGGGCCTTGCACCCCAGGACCTCGACAGAGTCGCGCGGTAAGGGGATGCTGAGAGGGCGGAGTGCGCGCAGCCGCTCCCGTGTTGCTTCCTCGTGGTAGGAGCCGAAGTGTCTCGACACCTGTCCCCCGTCCTCGAGCCGACGAGGGCGAGGACTCGTCTTAGCGTCCGTGCGCTCGCACTCCTGCTCGCGTCTGCGGTCCTCGCGCTCGTTCCCGTCGGGGCCGCGAACGCGGCGAGCCCGCCGAGCGCCCCGACTGGCGTGCTCGCGGTCGCAGGGGACACGACCGTGACCCTGACCTGGGTCGCTCCGGCATCCACCGGCGGATCGACGCTGACCGGCTACCGGTTGCGCTACTCGACCAACGGCGGATCCTCGTGGAGCTCCACGATCTCCACCGGCTCGACGGCCCTGACCTACACCGCGACCCGGCTGAGGAACGGGCGCGCCTACGTGTTCCAGGTCCGCGCCGCGAACCGGGCCGGGACCGGCCCGTGGTCGGCCACGACGGCCGCCGTCACGCCTTCCGCCGTTGTGACGCCCCCGCCCCCGCCGCCCCCGCCCCCGCCGCCCCCGCCGCCGCCGTCGTCGGGCGCTCAGCACGTCGCGGTGCCGTCCTACTTCTACCCGGGTGCCCTCTGGACGCAGCTGGACGCTGGAGCACCGACCGTGGGGCTCGCCGTCGTGAACCCCAACAGCGGCCCGGGCACGGCGCCCGACCCGAACTACGTCAGCCAGGTGAGCCAGACCAGGGCGCTCGGGATCAAGGTCGTCGGCTACGTCGACACCACGTACGGGTTGCGCACCCTGTCGGCCGTCGAGGCCGACGTGGACCTGCAGTACAAGTGGTACGGGGTCGACGGCATCTTCTTCGACCAGGTGCCGAGCGAGTGCAGCAAGATCACCTACTACCAGGCGCTCGCCGACTACGTCCGAGCCAAGACGGGGACGCACGAGGTGGTGCTCAACCCGGGGGCCTCGACCGGCGAGTGCTTCATGGCGGCGAGCGACCTCCTGATCACGTTCGAGGACACCTACGCGAACTACGTCGGCTGGCAGCTCAGCGGCTGGGAGACCAAGTACCCCGCCGACCGCTTCTGGCAGCTCATCCACACCACGAGCCAGGCCGACCTGGCCAACGCCGTCGCGCTGACCCGCAGCCGCAACGTCGGCTGGATCTACGTCACGCCGGACACCCTGTCGAACCCGTGGGACACGCTGCCCGCATCCTCCTTCTGGAGCCAGGAACTGAGCGCGGCCGCGGCCTGATCGGCGAGACGGTGCGTGGAGTGGCGCGGACCCTGCGCGCCTTCTGAGTATCCTGACGCCGTCGTCGCACGAACGGGGGACATCCCGGATCGGCGTTGCACCGTGCCTCTCGCCGAGGCGCGCAGAGGTCCCGCCGCCCGCGCCCGCGCCCGTAGCTCAACGGATAGAGCCGCCGGTTTCTACCCGGCTGGTTGGGGGTTCGAGTCCCTCCGGGCGCACATCGCCGCAGGTCAGAGGCCTGCGGTCCCTCGCTTGACAGCAACGCTGACAGCAACGGCAACCGTGCTGGCGTCCGACTCGCGCAGGTGGCCGTACACGTCAGTCGTC
>Ga0302299_10000834_pt1 | contig 17866 bp, 15 predicted proteins | sample III_Fen_N3_4_FD_198795 | JGI IMG/M metagenome (GOLD analysis project Ga0302299, IMG submission 198795) | Peat permafrost microbial communities from Stordalen Mire near Abisko, Sweden - III_Fen_N3_4 | ecosystem: Environmental > Terrestrial > Soil > Wetlands > Permafrost | place: Sweden: Abisko... | reverse complement strand
GGCCGCCGCGGGACGAGGGCGCCGGGTGCCAGGCCTCCACCGGCTGCCCGTGGCGGGCGGCCTGTTCCGCGAGCTCCCGGCTGGGCGGCACCTCCACGCGCACGAGCCCGGCGCCGGCGTCCGCGGCCGCGGATGTCTCGTCGAGGGCGTCAACGATCGCCGGGGCCGTCAACGAGACGCCGATCCGCGGGCGCGGCATGTCGCCCAGGAGCGACAGCAGCTCGCGCCGGGCCGTGCGATTGGCGTCGACCCGGGCCAGCGCGGCCGAGGCCAGGCCGGCGGCGAGCGCACGCGCGCGGGCGGCCTGCGCCGGATCGCGCAGCAGGTCCGCCTCGAGCCCCAGGTCCACGTTGCCGGCGGCGATCTCGAGGGCCAGCGCGCCGGCCGGCAGGTCGTACTCGGCCATGGCGATCGCGAACGGCAGGGCGATCCCGGCGGCGAGCCGGTGCGGGTCCGGGCCGAGGTACCGGTCCACGACCTCGGCGGCGAGCGGGTGCCCGCCGCGATCGATGCCCGTGACCCCGAACATGCGCAGGACCGCGCGCTCCTGGCCCAGGGTCGTTGCCCGGCGGGCCGTCGCGCCCCAGGAGGCGGCCAGCGCCGCGGCGCGGGCGACCAGCCCGTCAAGGTCGTGCGCGTCCCCGTCCCGCTGCATGCCGCCAAGTATGGCGGCGGAATCGTCACCCGACGCGGGCAACCCGCCGCCCGGCCGGGAGGGGGACGCCATCCGCGGTCAGGGCGCGTCCGGGGCGCTCGTCCGGGCCGGCTCCCCGATCCAGACGCGTCCATCGGCAAACCGCTCCGCCTTCCAGATCGGGGCCCGCGCCTTCGTCTCGTCGATCGCGTAGCGGGCGGCCTCGAACGCCGCGTCGCGGTGCGGTGCCGCGGCGACCACCAGGACGGACGGCTCCCCCGGAGGGACGGCGCCCGTGCGGTGGACGATGGCCAGGCGTCGCACGCTCCAGCGGGTGTCGATCTCGTCGGCGATGGTCCCCAGGATGGCGATCGCCATCGGATCGAAGGCCTCGTACTCCAGGCCCTCCACCCGGGCGCCGGCGTGGCGCTCCGCCTCCGCCTCCTGGCCCGGGGCGGGCGTGCCGGGCGTGACCCGCGTCCGGCCGAGGAACGTGACCAGCGCGCCGTCCTCGACCGTCGCCAGGCGCGCCGCCAGCTCGTCGGCGAGGCCCGGGGGGAACGGCTCGGCACGGATCTCGAGGATCCGGATGGCCCGGTCGCCGTCGCCGGGGTCGGCCCCGTCGTCGACGTCCGTCGCGTCGTCGTCCTGCCCGTCCGTCCCGTCGCCACCGCTCACCGGCGGGATGCAGGCGATCTCGTCGCCGTCCGCGAGCGGCGTGGCGGCGTCGGTGTAGGACCCGTTCACGGCGAAGCGGAGCGCGGTCCTGCTCGGGGCGAGCGCCGGCACGGCCTCGACCGCCGCTGCCCACGCGTCCTCCACCGTGGCGCCGAGCGGGACCTCCAGGCGGAGCTCTCTCGTGCCCGCGGCCTCGCGCTGCATGGCGAACAGCCGGATCCGGACGCGGAGTGGCGGCAGGAGCGCCATCAGACCAGCAGCCCCGCGCCGAAGTACAGGCCGGCCGCGAGGATCGTGCCGGCGGCGATCGTGCCCACGTTGATGTAGAGCAGGCCGGTCGCCGATTCCATCGACCGCGTCCGGGCCGTCTGCACCGCCGCCCACGAGACCACCAGCGGGAACACCAGCCCCACCACCAGCCGCAGCCACACGAACAGCGCCCACGACCCGGTAAGCGCCGCGAACGGCCCGCCCGTGGACCCGGGGCCGGCGCCCAGGCCCACCCACGCGGCAAAGAGCACGACCTGCAGGGCGATCACCGCCATGAGGGCCCGCGCCACGAGCACCAGCGGCGCCTCGGGCAGCTTGGGCGTCACCAGGTACCAGTGCCCCAGGATCATCGCGGCGAACACGCCGCCGGTGGCCGCCGCCAGCACGAGGAGCTGGACGGCGAGCAGGATCACGGCCAGCGGGCCGGCACCAGAGCCCCAGGTCAGCGCGCCGAGCAGGAGCGCCCCGACCCCCGCTGCGAGGCCCGCGATCCCCGGCACGCTGCCGCGCCTCCCTCGCGCGATGGCGACGAGGGTGACGAGGGCGAGCGCGACGAAGACGATGAGCGCGACGCGGCGCGGGCCGTCGAACGCGGGATCGGCGACGACCTTCGACCCGGCGCCGACGCCCGTCAGGGCGGTGTCGGACAGGTACGCGAGCACCCCGAACCCGGCGGCGCAGAACGCGGTGAAGGCGAGGTACCCGCGCGTCGTGCCCGTCCGCAGCCGCGCGGCGACGACGACCGCGAACGAGCCCACGGCGAGACACGCCAGGACGGTCCAGTTGATCAGGTCGAGGTTGGAGGCGATCTGCTCGGCGGGCACGGGCGGAGTGTAGCCGCCCCGGTTCCATTCATCCGCGCACGGGTCGATACTGTCGCGGGGGGGGGGAGTCGGGGCGACAGGCGGCAGGGCGGAGGCGGACGATGGCCATCGGGCGCGACACGAGCATCACCTGGCTGGGCCATGCGGCGGTCGAGATCCGGACCCCCGGCGGCAGGACCGTGCTGATCGACCCGTGGCTGGGCAACCCGAAGAGCCCCAAGCCGGCGTCCGCGGTGGACCGCTGCGACGTCCTGCTGGTCACGCACGGGCACGGCGACCACCTGGGCGACGCGATCGCGCTGGCCTCGCGCCTGCGCCCCGCCTGGCCCTGCATCCACGAGATGAGCCTGTGGCTCGGCCGGCGCCTGCCCGGCGGCAGCGACCAGGTGACCGGCATGAACAAGGGCGGGACCGTGGACGTCGCCGGGCTCCGGGTCACGATGACCGGCGCGTCGCACTCCGCCGGCGACTGGAACGCGGACGGCGAGACGACGCTCTACCTGGGCGAGCCGGCCGGCTTCGTCATCGAGATGGAGAACGGCTTCCGCGTGTACCACGCCGGCGACACGGACGTCTTCGGCGACATGGCCCTGATCCGCGAGCGCTTCGCGCCGGACCTCGCGCTGCTGCCGATCGGCGGTCACTACACGATGGATCCGGCCGGGGCGGCGATCGCCGCGGAGCTGCTGGGCGTCAGGGACGTCCTGCCGATCCACTGGGGCACGTTCCCGCTCCTGGCCGGGACGCCGGCTCAGCTCGAGGCCGCGGTCCTCGCCCGCGGCGGCAGCGCGAGGGTCCACCACTGGCAGCCGGGCGACACCGTCGTTTGACGCTGCCGCCCGTCGGTCGGCTAGGGCGTGTAGTTGACCGAGACGCCCAGCCAGTCGAGGTCGAAGCGCTTGTTGGCCACGGTGGCCACGTCGATGATCCGGACCCGGAACATGGTCGTGTCGAGGTTGCCCGGCGTCCAGGTGCGCCCCCACGTGTCCGCCGCCCCGCCGAACGTGTAGGTGGTCTGCGCGTTGGTCAGGAAGGTCATCGGCTGGTGGGTCGTCCACGTGCCTCCGCCGTCCCAGGAGAGCTGGACGCACGCGCCGTAGGTGCCGGTGGCGTTGTTGGTCCCCATCCGCGCCTGGACGGTGATCCCGTCGATGCTGGCCACGGATGCCGGCAGCCCCAGGACGTAGCCCCAGTACCGGTGGCGGTCATTGCCGGCGTCGAGGCAGAGGTTGCTCAAGCCGGTGCCGCTGTTCGCGTCCTGGGCGTAGCTCCCGTCCTGGACACAGCCGTTGGCCGGGGTCGTCTCGTAGCCGTTGCCGTCGCCGCCCGTGTCGGCCGCGTTGCTGGCGCAGTTCTTGAAGCCGGTGCTGGTCGGCCCGAGGGCCACGGTGGCCTGGTTGGAGTTGGCGCTGGTCCAGGTGCCGAGGTACGTCTGGAGCACGTAGTACCAGGTGCCGTTGCCGGGGGCGTCTGTCGTGGTGGCCGCGGAGACGGGCGTGACGTTCTTCACCTGCGCGTAGCCCGAGCCGGACGTGGTGCTGCGCATCAGGTGATAGCCGGTGGCCGCGGCCGTCACGGACTGCGTCCAGCTCAGCGTCGCCGTCGCACCGCTCGCGGCCGTCGGCGGCGCCAGGGTCAGCGTCGTGAACGTCGCGGAGGACGTGCGGCTGGCGGCGAACACGGCGAGCGAGACCGGCGTCGAGCCGGCGGCGCCGACCACGAGGGCCATGGTCGCGAGCATCGCCAGGCGGCGCATCATGCCGCTCCGGCGGTCTCCGTCGTGGGCTCGGCGGCCATGGCGGTCACCGCACGCGGGCGGCGGGCGCGGGCGATTCGCTGGTCCTCCTCGAGGATCTCGAGGAGCCAGGCGCCCAGCAGCGTGAGCATGCCGAGAGACACGAGGAACGCCACCCCGGACAGGGTCGCGAGGAGCGTCACGACGTACCCGAGTCCGGGGACGACGACGGAGACGCGTCCGAGGACCGTCGTGACGGGGATGATCGAGGGATCCGGCGTCGGGTTGGCGTCGCCCTGGGTCTCGATCCACAGGGCGCCATCCCGGTTGACCAGGCGGGTGACACGGTGGGTGAAGATGGCCTGGGTCGGGCCCACCTTGACGGTCACCACGTCGCCGACGGCGATGTCCGCCGGCTTGACGGGGGCGTCGACGATGACCGAGCCGAGGTGGATCGTGGGCTCCATGGATCCGCCCCCGACCACGAACGTGGGCGCGCCGGTGACCGCGGGGATCACGCGCGCCACCACGAGGGCGGCGAGGACGACCAGGATCAGGACGAGGAGCACGAGGTCCAGCATCCGGCGGAAGATCGCGGTGGCGGCGATGAAGAGCGGCATGGTCGGGGCTCCGGCGAGGTGGACCGGGCGATCATTCTTCGGCCGATCCGGGCCTGGGCGGTGCAGGAGGGGCCGCGGGTCTCGTGGCGTTGAGCTCGCCGGTCGTCGCGCGGTGCAGGCCGCGGGGGTTCCGGTCGGGCGGAGGCCCGGGGTCGGTGGTGGCGCCGTCGCGACCCGGTCCGGTGACCGTTGGGCCGCGACGGCGCCTGCGAGGGCTAGTTGTTGGCGGTCTGCTCCGCGGCGAAGGTGAAGGTGGCCGACGTGGCGGCCGTCTGGTAGGCGTTGCCCGACCCGATCGGGAACGTCCAGGCGAAGCACAGGCTGTCGCTGGCGCTGGCGGCGACCGCGCGGTCACCGGCGTCGGCGCCCTGGGCCGGGTTGCCGAGGAACGCGCCGGCGAGCGTGCCGGTGTAGATCGTGGTCCCGGCGGCGCAGGTGCCGGCCTTGATCACCAGCTGCAGCTGCGTGGCGAGGCCCTTGCCGTCGAGGTTGGTCGTCGCGTTGGTCATCGCGTAGCGGAGGGCGCCGGTCCCCGTGTTGGACACGGTCACGACCTGGCTGCCGCTGTCGCCGGGCATGATGCCCGCGGCGGTGAACGTCGTCGCCGGGGCAACCCCGAGGATGACCGTGCCGGCGGTCCAGGAGCCGGCGGAGGCCTTGCTGTCCGTGAACACGGCCAGCGACATCGCGCCCGCGCCGACCGTGGCGAGGGACGAGGCGAGGAGCATGGCGACCAGGGCGCGACGGCGGGTCCGGCGGCGCGAGGTCGTCTGGTCGGTTCCGAGCTTGTCCACGGTGCGGTACTCCCACGTGATGTCACTGCCGTCGAGGGTGCGGATCACTCCGGTGTCGGTTCGGAGTCCCCTTCATCCGCTCGCCCAACTGCGGGCGATCGACGGGTTTCGTGCTGCCGTGATCTGACACCATCAGACGCATGAGCAGATACGGGACTGGGGACCCAGTCAGGGGGGTACCTTCTTCTCACGCGCCGGTGTGGGCGCCCAACACTGGAACGGCATCGCGGGTACGGGGCGGTGCGCGAAGGCGCCGCCGGGCACCGCTGCTGACACCGCCGCGCACCGCGCGCGCACCACGCGGCCCCTACGCCTGGCCCGCCGGGGCCTCCAGCACGACGAGCGCGTCGACCGCCAATGCGCCCCGGGGACCGGCGATCACGGGGTTGAGGTCGATCTCCACGATCGACGGGTCCGCGGCCAGCAGCCGGCCCACCCCGGCCACCAGCGCGACGAGCGCGTCGAGGTCCACGCCGGGCCGGCCACGGACGCCGCGCAGGATCGGGGCCCCGCGCAGGCCCTCCAGCCGGCGGCGGATCTCCGCCTCGGGGGCCGGCGCCAGCAGCACCGCGACGTCGTTGAGCACCTCGGCCAGGATCCCCCCGATCCCCACCAGCACCACCGGCCCGAACAGCGCGTCGCGCCGCCCGCCGACGATGAGCTCCACCCCGGCCGGCGCCATCGGCTCCACCAGCAGCCCGCGGAGGACCGCGCCGGCCCGGTCCGCCGCCGCCAGCAGCTCCCGCACCGCGGCGTGGATCGCCGCCTCGTCGGCCAGGTCCAGCCGCACGCCGCCGGCCTCGGTCTTGTGCGCGAGGCCCACGGCGTCCAGCTTCAGCGCCACCGGCCCGCCGCCCAGGTCCCGCCAGGCCGCCACGGCCGCGCCGGCCACGCCCGCCGCACCTGCCGTGTCGTCGGCCGCCACGCTGATCGCCCGCGTCACCGGGATCCCGGCCGCCGCCAGCAGGTCCAGGCTCTCACGCTCGGGGAGCACCCTTCGCCCCCGCGCCAGCGCCTCCCGCGCCAGGGGATCGAGCGTGTCATCGAGGCCCCAGGCAAGGTGCTCCGCCGCCAGCGCCGGCCAGCCCTCGCGCCACGGCCCGCGCGCCAGACGGGCCTCGCGACGCCGCTCCCAGCCGGCGAGCCTGCCGATCGCCGAGAACGCCTCCACGGCCCCGCGCAGCATCGGCATGCCGCCGGCCTCGTCGAGCGTCGCCTTGACCTGCTCGGAGACGTCGCCGGAGGTGAGCGACACGTACACGGGCAGCAGGTCCGGGCGATCCGCGGTCGCCGCGATCAGCGCCCCGGCCACGTCCCGCGCGACCTGGACCTCGGACGGCAGGTCGCGGAACGGGCTGTCATGGACGATCGCCAGGACGTCGTAGGCGCCCGATGCCGCCAGCGCGCGGAAGCAGGCGCCGTATGCCTCCGGCGCGTCGGCCGCGCCCCACGGGTCGAGCGGGTTGCCGATGTAGCCCATCGTCGGCAGGTCCGCCAGGATCGCCCGGCGCGCGGCGTCCGGCACGGGCGGCAGGTCCAGGCCGGTCCGGTCGGCGAGGTCCGCGATCAGCGATGCCTCGCCCGTGGACACCGTGACCACGCCGGTGCGCCCGAGACCGACGCCGCGCTGGATCCGTCCCGCCCCGGCCACCAGCTCGGCGGTCTCCATCAGCTCGTCCAGGTCGCCGCAGCGGATCACGCCGGCCGCGTCGAGCGCCGCGTCGGTCACCCGGTCCTCGCCGGCCAGGCTGCCGCTGTGCGCCACGGCCGCCGCCTGCGCCTGCGCCGAGCGGCCCACCTTGACGGCCATGATCGGCTTGCCCATCGCCTGCGCGCGGTCGCACAGCGCGAGGAACCGCTCCGGGCGCTTGAAGCCCTCGAGGAACAGCATGACCGCGTGCGTCTCGGGATCGTCGAGGCACCAGGCGAGGTAGTCGCAGACGTCGAGGACCGCCTCCGCGCCCACGGACACGATCCGGCTGAACCCGATCCGCGTCCCCGGCGAATGGATGAACGCGTCCGTCACGCTCCCCGACTGGGCGAGCGCCGCAACGTGGCCGCGTGGCAGCCACGGGTTGATGTCCCCGATGTAGTTCGTCGAATTCGTGGTCCAGTCCACCATGCCCATGCAGTTGGGCCCGAGCAGGGCGATGCCGTGGCGGACCGCGATGTCGCGGACCTGGCGCTGCATCTCCGCGGCCGCCTCGCCGCCCTCCACCACGCCACCGCCGGGGATGACGAGCGACGGGATGCCCGCGTCGGCCGCTTCCTGCGTGAACCTCGTGGCCCGCAGCGGGTTCACGGCCAGGATCACCGTGTCGGGGCGCTCCGGGAGGGCGTCGAGCGTCGGCCAGCAGGGGTCGCCGTCGATCTCCGTGTACCTCGGGTTCACGAAGTAGCAGCGGGTCGCGCTGCGCATGATCCTGAGGTTGTCGCGGACGGTCGCGCCCAGCCAGCCGCGCGGGCTCGCCCCGACGACCGCGATGGACCGCGGGGCGAAGAGCGGGCGCAGGTCGATGTCGGGCACGGGGACGCGTCCTCCCTGGGCGGGGCCGGCGTTGGGGCCGGCGATGGGTGCGGGCCGGCGCCGCCGCTCAGCCGACCACGGGCCCGACGCCGCGCTTCTCGAGCGCCCGGGCGATGATCACGCGCTGGATCTCCGAGGTCCCCTCCCAGATCCTGTCCACGCGCAGTTCGCGCAGGTACCGCTCGGCGGGGTACTCGCGCATGTAGCCGCGCCCGCCGAAGACCTGGACGACGCGGTCGGCGCAGCGGAACGCGGCCTCCGACGCGAACAGCTTGGCCAGCGACGCCCGGGCATGGACGAGCTTGGGATCCATCCCCTCGTCCATCATCTGTGCCGCCTCGCGGGTGAGGAGCCGGGCGGCGGACGCGTCGGCGGCGGAGTCCGCGAGCGGGAAGCTCACGCCCTGGAAGTCGTAGATCCGCTGGTCGAACTGGATCCGCTCCGTCGCCCAGGCCACCCCGAGGCCGAGGAGCCGCTCCATCGCGCCGGTGCACCGCGCGCCGATGTGCAGCCGCTCCTCCACGAACCACTCGTTGGTCAGCGCGTCCGCCTCGCCGATCCCGCCGAGGATCGCCGCGGGCTTCACGCGCACGTCGGCCAGGCGGAACTGGGGGTGGCGGTCCGCGAAGGTGTGGGTGTAGTCCGGATCCCCGATCTGCTCCACGCCGGGCGCGCCGTAGTCCACGAGGAACAGCGTCGGCAGGCGGCGGCCGTCGCGCAGCAGGTGGCAGTGGAAGATCATGAAGTCCGTGTCCGGCGGCCCGGTCACGAACCACTTCTCGCCGTCGAGCACGTACTCGCCGGTGGCCGCGTCCAGGACCGCTGTGGCCGCGAGCGTCCGGGCGTCCGAGCCCTGTCCGATCTCGGTGATCGCGTAGCTGCCGTTGCGCTCGCCGCGCAGGCTCGGGTCCAGGTAGCGCGCCCGCTGGTCCGCGTCACAGTGCAGCAGCGCGTTGTAGGCGCCCGGGATGAAGCCCCACAGGCCGCCCGTGGCCTGGCCGAGCTGCTCGTGGACGAGGACCTGCTCCAGCGTCGACCAACCCTGGCCGCCCACGGACCGGGGGAGGCTGCCGCCATGGAGGTTGGCCTCGATGGCGCGGCGCTTGACCGCGCGGGCGGTGTCGTCCGCGAGCACGCCGCGGTTGCGCTCGAACTCGCCCTCGAGCGGCTGGAGCACCTCCTGCACGAAGGCGCGGGTACGATCCCGGAGCTCGATCTGGGCGGCGGTCAGGGTGAAGTCCATGGGCGCAGTCTGGCGGACCGGCGTGTCCCGCGGGTCGACGGGTGCGGGCCGCGGGACGGTGGCGCCGAAGCCGGGGCCGGGGCCGGCGCAAGCGAGATCCGACGCGGCTTCTCGCCGAGCGACGCTATGGACAACCGCGCCCAGCGAGAACTGGCGCCGAGCCTCAGGCGCGCGTGCCGGCCGGGATGCAGGGCCGCAGCTTCACGTCCACGCCCAGGATGTGGCCGGTGATCCAGCGGCTCAGCTCCTGCTGCATCCTGATCGCCAGCGTGGCCGTGGGCCCCTGCCGGTCGAACTCGGCCTTGAGCCCCGTGAACGTCTGGACGAACGCCGCGTGGGCGGCCTTGTTCTGCGCCGCGGCCGGGCAGCTGAACCGGGCCAAGCACTCCTCCTCGTGCGAGAAGTGCGTGGCCGCGTACTCGGCGAGGTCGTCCAGGACCATGCCGATGGCGTCCCTCGCCCTGCCGGCCTGCATGTCCGCGACGAGCAGGTTCATGAGGTCGAACAGCTTCCGGTGCTGCGCATCGACGCTGTCCGCGCCGGTCGACATGGTCGTGGCGTCGAAGACGAGACCCGCCACCAGAACCCTCCGTCGCCCTTCGCGGCTACTGGGGCCAGGCGAGGACGAGCAGCCGCAGCTCCGTCATGTCCTCGATCGACCAGCGCAGGCCTTCGCGCCCGAGGCCCGAGTCCTTGACGCCGCCGTAGGGCATGTGGTCCACGCGGTAGGTGGGGATGTCGTTGATCACGACGCCGCCCACCTCCAGCTCGTTGAACGCCTTCCAGGCGTGCCCGAGGTCGCTCGTGAACACGCCGGTCTGCAGCCCGAAGGTCGAGTCGTTGACCGCGACCAGCGCCTCGTCGAAGTCGCCGAACCTGGACGCCACGACGAGCGGCGCGAACGCCTCGCCGGAGCAGACGAGGGCCGAGGTCGGGACGTCGGCGAGGACGGTCGGCGCGAAATACGTGCCGTCGGCCGTCCCGCCGAGGAGGACCTTGCCACCCATCGCCTTCGCCTCGTCGACCCAGTCCTGGGTGCGCCGCGCGTTGGCCTCGTCCACCATGGGCCCGATGTCCGTCGTGGGGTCCGTGGGGTCGCCGACCTTGAGGGCCGCGGCCGCCGCGATGAACCGCGGCATGTACTCGTCCCAGATGTCCTCGTGGACGTACATGCGCTGGACGCTGATGCAGGTCTGCCCGGCGAAGGAATAGGCGCCGGTCACGGCGCGCCGGACCGCCCAGTCCAGGTTCGCGCTCCTGTCGACGATGAGGCCCGCGTTGCCGCCGAGCTCGAGCACGACCTTCTTCTTGCCGGCCCGCGCCTTCATCCGCCAGCCCACGGCCGGCGAGCCGGTGAAGGAGAGCAGCTTGAAGCGGTCGTCGCCCACCATCCGGTCGCCCATCTCGCGGGTCATCGGCAGGATGCTGACCATCCCGTCGGGGACGCCGACCTGGTCGATGATCTCCGCCACCGCGAGCATCACGAGCGGGTCCTTGGACGGCGGCTTGAGGACGATGGGGTTGCCCGACGCGATGGCCGGCGCGATCTTGTGGACCGCCAGATTGAGCGGGAAGTTGAACGGGCTGATGCCGGCGACCGGGCCCACGGGGAACCGGCGGGTGATGCCGAAGCGGTCCCTGGACGAAGGCACGATGTCGAGCGGGATGGACTCCCCGATCATCCGCTCAGCCTCCTCGGCCCCGAGCCGGCAGACGAGGGCGCCGCGGTCCACCTCGATGTAGGCGTCGCGGATCGGCTTGCCGGCCTCGGCCACGATGAGCGCCGCGAGCTCGTGCCGGCGCGCGGTGATCCCCGCACCGATCTCGCGCAGGATGCGGCCGCGCTCGTAGACGGGCAGCTTCCGCGTGACCTGGAACGCCCGCACCGCGGCCTGCACCGCCTCCTCGTACTGCTCCGCGGTGGCGAGGTACGTCGAGCCTGCGGGCTCCCCGGGCCGGGCCGGGTTGTCCACCACGAGGACGTCGGGAGACTCCACCCAGCGGCCGGCCAGATAGATCGGATGCGGCTTGGTGGCGACGGACGCGGCCATGGAGAGCTCCTCGGGGGGATCTGCCTCCGGTCGGACGGGAGGACGGGGGAACGGCGCGATCACGCCGATCTTACGGTGGGGTCGCCACGACCGCATGAAACCGCCGGGCGACCTTCCGGCGGCCCGGCGGCGCGGCTCCGGCGGCCCGCACCCGCCGCAACCGGTCGCTGCCGGCCGCTACTTGAACAGCGAGCCCAGGACCCCGAACACGCCCCGGATCGCCTGCTGCCCCCCCCGCGACGACGCCACGCGACCCGCGGTCCGCATCGCCGTCTGCATCGTGCGCTCGCGCTCCCGGGCCGCGGCGGTGGCCGCCCGTGCCTGGGCTCGGCGGTCGCGATCGGCGGCGACCTGGGCCTGGGCGCGTGCGCGTGCCTCGGCGTTCGCCTCGCGCTCCACCGCGCGGCGCTCCGCCTCCTGCTCGCGCACCTGGCGGGCGATCTCGCGCTGCTGCTGGGCCGCGGTCATGGGCGGCGGAGCCGCGGGCGCCGTCGGATAGCCGGCGGGGACGGCGCCCGGGTACGGCGCCGCGACGCCACCCGGGTACGGGGCCGTGGGCAACGGTGTGTTGCCGACGGCCGCGTGGGCCGCCGCGATGCGCGCGGTGATGATCTCGTGGGCGCTCTGCGGGTCCACGGTCTGGCCGTACTTCGTCGTCAGCGGCGACGCGTTGGCGACGGCCGTGAGCTCGTCCGGGGTGAGCGGCGCCATCCGCGAGTCCGGCGGCAGCAGCCGGGTCGCCGCGAGCGGCGTGGGCACGCCACGCGGCCCGAGCACGGTGACGAACGCCTCGCCGATCCCCAGGCTGGTGATCGTCTGCTCGACGTTGTAGTGGGTGGTCATCGGGAAGGTGCGGGCCGTCTTGCGCAGCGCGTCGGCGTCGTCGGGCGTGAAGGCGCGCAGGGCGTGCTGGATGCGGTTGCCCAGCTGGGAGAGCACGGACGACGGCACGTCGGTCGGCGCCTGGGTGACGAAGTACACGCCGACGCCCTTCGACCGGATGAGGCGCGCGGTGCGCTCGATCTGGTCCAGCAGGGCCTGCGACGCGTCCTTGAACAGGAGGTGCGCCTCGTCGAAGAAGAAGGCCAGCTTCGGCGCGGGCAGGTCCCCCACCTCCGGCAGCGCCTGGTACAGGCGGGCGAGCATCCACAGCACGAACGTCGAGTACAGGCGCGGGCGATCCATGATGTCCGCGACCTCGAGCAGGCTGATCATGCCCTTCCCGTCCGGCGCGTTGCGGAGCATGTCCGCCACCTCGAACTCCGGCTCGCCGAAGAACGTCGCGGAGCCGTCCTGCTCGAGGGTCACGATCGCCCGCAGGATCACGCCCAGGGTCGCCGGGCTGATCCCGCCCAGGTCCTCGAGCGCCGGCTTGCCGTCGTCCGAGCCGAGGTACTTGAGCGTCGTCCGCAGGTCCGCGAGGTCCAGGAGCGGCAGCTGCTGCTGGTCGCAGTAATGGAAGACGAGCGACAGCACGGAGACCTGCGTGTCGTTGAGGTCAAGCACCTTGCCCAGAAGCAGCGGCCCGAAGGACGAGACGCTCGCCCGCACGTGGGCCCCGACCTTCCCCGACAGCGACAGGACCTGGACCGGGTGACCGGCCGCCGCGAACGTCCAGCCCATCGCGCCACAGCGGGCCACGACGTTCGGGTCCGCCGTGTTGCCGGGGGCGCCGACGCCCGACAGGTCGCCCTTGACGTCCACGGCGAAGACGGGCACGCCCGCCGCCGAAAGCTGGCCCGCGAACAGCTGCAGGGTCTTGGTCTTGCCGGTGCCGGTGGCGCCGGCGATCAGCCCATGGCGGTTGACCCGCGACAGGGGCAGGCTCACGCGGACGTCCGCCAGCAGCTCGCTGCCAAGCATCGGCGCGCCGAGCACGATCACGGGCTCGTTGAAGGTGTAGCCCGCCGTCATCTCGGCGCGAAACGCGTCGTCCACCTGCATCCTCCCGACCACTTCCGGCTGTTCAGGCTCGTATCATCGCATCGTGCGAGCGTCGGCCGATCGGCAGGCTGCGACGGCCTCGCGGAGGCGACGGGGATCTCCGGCGAGCTGCTCCTCGAGTCGGTCAACCACGTGGACCCCGGCGCGCGCCGACGGAGTCGTCAGCCGCCGGGTTCGTGAGGCTTTCCACACAAATGACGCCGAACACCGGCTCCGTCACGGAACCGACAGGTCCGCGGCGCAGCGTGCACGCAGGTGGTCCACCCAGGGACCGCCGGCAGCAGCTGAAAGGAGCTGGCATTTGCGAACACGAACCCTGACCGGGGTCGTCATCGGTGGTCTCCTGCTCGGGAGCGCCGCGACGGCCCTGATCGTCCCGACGCTCGTCGCGGCGGCGGACCCGAGCGCGGCACCGTCCGCGAGCCCGACCGCCACGACGGCACCCTCCACCAACGAGGACACCTCCGGCAGCGACAACCACGCGTTCGGCGGCCGGAACGAGACCGTCTCCGACACGTCGGTCGTCGCCAAGGCGATCGGCATCACGGAGACGGCGCTCGCGACCGAGCTCCAGGCCGGCAAGACCGTCGCCGACGTGGCGAAGGCGCACTCGGTCACCGTGCAGACGGTGATCGACGCGCTGGTGGCCGACGGCAAGAGCGAGCTGGCCGCCGCCGTCAAGGCGGGGACGATCACGCAGGCCCAGGCCGACGCCGAGACGGCGAACCTGACCCAGCGGGCGACCGACCAGGTCAACGGGACGTTCGGTCCCGGTGGCAGGGGCGGGGGGCACGGTGACCACCACGGCTTCGGCGGCCCCGACGGGCAGCCCAGCAACGGTGTCACGCCGAGCGCCAGCCCGACCACGTCCGGCTGATCCAACGCGGTTCCGGGGCGCGGCGCAGGCCCGCCCCGGGCCGTCGCCCTCGGGGCCGCTCCCCATGCCGGGCGGCTCCCCATCCCGACCCGCTCCCCATCCCCGCCTGCTCCCGGTCCATTTCCCGCGCGGCGGCACAACGCGGCGGCGCCCGCATCGATTGGGCCGCTGGGCGAGACGAATCGCGCACGACGACCGGCTCCCGCATCGAATGGGCCGCCGGGCGAGACGCCTGACGCAGGGACCGCCCGGTTGTGCCGCCTGGCGGGAACGTCGGGAGCGGGCACTGCGCGCGAGATCGGGAACTGTCCCCCGGAGCGGGATCGGTCCCCGGCGGACTCAGTCCTCGGCGGCCCTCGGATAGGTGCCCAGGATCCGCACGACCTCTGTCTCCCCGGCCAGGGCGTTGAGCGCCTGGGCACAGGTCGCGTCCGCCGGGTCCGCGTCCAGGTCCACCCAGAACAGGTACTCCCAGCGCGACCCGCGCTCCGTCCAGGGCCGCGACTCGAGGCGCGACAGGTTCAACCCCCGCGTCGCGAACGCCCCCAGCGAGCGGTGGAGCGACCCCGCCACGTTCCGCACCGCGAACACCAGCGACGTGCGCGGCGGCCCGGCCACGGCGGCGGGCGCGGCGGCGGCCACCACGCTCCCCTCCTCGCCCCGGCGGGCGATCACGGCGAACCGCGTCCGGTTGTCGTCGCCGGTCTGGATGTCGTCGGCGATGACCTCCAGGCCGTAGATCGCGGCGACCCGCGCCGACGCGACGGCCGCGGCGCCCCGCTCCCCGCGGTCCGCGATCGCCTTCGCGGCCCCGGCCGTGTTGTACGAGGTCTCGACCGCCCACGGGCGCGAGCGCAGGAACGCGTCGGCCTGGGCCAGCGCCGCGGAGATCGAATAGACCCGCTCCACCGTCTCGAGCCGTTCCCCCGGCAGGCCCAGTAGCGCGAGCCGGACGGGCACCGAGACCTCGCCCGCGATCGGCAGGTCGAAGGCCCAGAGCAGGTCCAGGTTCTCGCGGATCGTCCCCAGGAGCGAGCTCTCGACGGGCACGACGCCGGCGGCGACCTCGCCGTCTCGCACCGCCTCGAACACGGCGCGGAACGAGGACATGGGCACGGCCTCCGGCGCCTCGAAGAACCGGAGCACGGCCTCCTCGGCGAACGCGCCGGGCTCCCCGGTATACGCGACGCGGATCGGGGCGCTCACGGCTGCCGGCCCTCCACGACCTGGACGGCCACCGGGACCGCATAGGATCCGTCGGGCCGGCGGTGCACGGCGCACAGGCCGTCGAAGGCGGCGCGGATCCGCTCCCGCACCTCCGGGGTCTGGCGGGTGATCGTGGGCGGGATCCGCACGGCCGAGTCGAGCACCCCGTGCCACAGCGTATCGAGGTCCGGCACGGCCGCCTCGAACATGATCCGGCTGAGGCCGACGGCCTCGAACCCCGCGCGGACGAACAGGGCCCGGAGGTCGTCGTCGGTGCGGAAGTGCGTCGGGCCGGCGGGCAGGCCGGGTGGCGGCGGGGCGTCCACGGCGGCGACGGCGTCGGTGAACAGCCCGAGCACGCGGTTCCGGCGCGGCGAGTCCCACGCGGACAGCGCGAGATGCCCGCCCGGCCGCAGGACGCGGCGCGCCTCCGCGAGGGCCGTCTCCGGGTGCCCGACGTGGTTGACGACGAAGTTGCCGACGAGGGCGTCGAACGTGCCCTCGCCGGCGGGGATCGCCTCGAACGACCCGACCCGGAACGGGATCGCCGGATGGGCGATCGCGGCCCGCCGGACCATCGAGGGCGCCACGTCGATGCCCACGGTGTCGGCGCCCAGCGCCGCGGCGGCTGCCGCGAGGTCGCCCGGCCCGCAGCCGACGTCCAGCACCTGGCAGCCGGGCACGACGTGCGCCGCGGTGAGCAGCGACCCGATGACGCGGGCCGTCAGCGGGACGAGAAACTCGTACGAGCCGGCGGCCGCCTCCCAGCCTTCGGCCTCGAACCGGTTGAACGCCTCGATGTCGATCGCGGACGGGACCATGGCGGACGTGGCGGTGGTCGCTCCCCGGCCCGCCGGCGCGCCGCCGGCTAGCGGTTGAACCACGCCGAGGTGTCGGGCTGGGCGTCGTCGCCGAAGTCGGCCGTCGTCGCCGCGTGGTCGGTCCCGGCCGCCGGCCCGCGTCGGGCGCCCGCGTCGGCCGCCGCGCCGGTCCAGGAGGCGTCGCCGAGCAGGGCGTTGAGCGCCTCGACGTACGCCTCGACGGACGCCGCCACGATGTTCGTGCTGCGCATCTCGCCTGCGAAGCTGCCGGTTGCCCGTTCCCCGGTCGCGGACGGCGGCGGAGCGATGCGGACGATGACCCGGCCCTCGGCGTCCGGCCCCTCGGCCAGCGCATGGACGTCGTACTCCAGCAGCTTCGGGTCCCCGCCGAGGACGTCCGCCAGCGCCACGTTCACGGCCCGGACCAGGGCGTCCACGGCGCCGTTGCCCTCGGCCGATGCCTGCCAGTCGTGGCCGGCTGCCGCGAGGACGACCGCCGCCCGGCTGTTCACGTTGCTGCCCGAGGTGACCGTCCAGCGCGCGAGGCGGATCGGACCCTGGCGCCCCGCATCGGCCACCCGTCCCGCGTCGTTCATCCGCCCGCCTCCTCGTGCCCGTTGCTGGTCGTGAAGTGGCGCTCGTCGCGCCGCCGGAGCTCCGCGCCGGACTTCCACACCGCGTACTCGAGCGAGTCCGCGAGCGCCTGCGCCGAGGCCGCGATGATGTTCGTGTCGCTGCCCATGGTGGACCAGGTCCGCGACCCGTCCTGCGAGTCGATGATGACGCGTGTGCGGGCGGCCGTGGCGGTGGCCCCGTCGATGATGCGCACCTTGTAGTCCACGAGGTGCACGGCGTCCAGCACCGGGTAGAACGCGCGGAGCGCCTTGCGCAGCGCGCCGTCGAGGGCGTTGACCGGGCCGTTGCCGTCGGCGGCCGTGTGCAGGACCTCGCCCGCCACCTCGACCTTGACGGTGGCCTCGGACAGGAGCTCGCGGCCGGACCGCTGCTCCACGAGGCAGGTGTAGTCCAGGATCCGGAACGGCGCCTCGTAGCCCGGCGAGTTGCGGCGGATCAGCAGCTCGAACGACGCCTCGGCGCCCTCGAAGGCCTGACCCTCGTTCTCGAGCTTCTTGATCAGCCGCGACAGCTCCCTCGCGTCGAGGACGCCGTCGAGCTCCAGGCCCAGCTGGCGGGCGCGGATGGAGGTGTTCGCCTTGCCGCCCAGCTCCGAGACCACGAGGCGGCCCGCGTTGCCGACAGCGCCGGGCTCGACGTGCTGGTAGCTGCGCTCAACCTTGGCCACGGCCGCGCCGTGCACGCCGCCCTTGTGGGCGAACGCCGAGCGGCCGACGTACGGCTGGTAGTCGTTGGGGCTGATGTTGGCGATCTCGGCGACGGAGCGCGAGAGGTCGGTCAGGGCGGCGAGGTCCCCGCCGCCGAGCGGGGCGAGCACGTTGTCCGTCTTGAGCGCCAGGTTGGCGAGGATCGAGACCATGTTGGCGTTGCCGCAGCGCTCGCCGTAGCCGTTGATCGTGGCCTGGACGTGGCGTACGCCGGCCTGGACCGCGGCGATGGAGTTGGCGACCGCGAGCTCGGCGTCGTTGTGGGTGTGGATGCCCCAGGTGATGGCGGGGGCATCCAC
>Ga0302299_10000832_pt1 | contig 17869 bp, 20 predicted proteins | sample III_Fen_N3_4_FD_198795 | JGI IMG/M metagenome (GOLD analysis project Ga0302299, IMG submission 198795) | Peat permafrost microbial communities from Stordalen Mire near Abisko, Sweden - III_Fen_N3_4 | ecosystem: Environmental > Terrestrial > Soil > Wetlands > Permafrost | place: Sweden: Abisko... | reverse complement strand
TGCTGCTGCCGCTCGTGTTCCTCAGCTCGGTGTTCATGGCCCAGGCGCTCATGCCGGGCTGGATGCAGGGCGTGGCGAAGTACAACCCCGTGAACTGGGCGGTGCAGGCAGGCCGCGCGGGCCTCGCCGCCGGCCCCGACTGGAGCCTCGTCTTCACGCGCATGGGCTGGCTCGCGCTGTTCACGGTGATCTGCACGTGGCTGGCGACGCGCGCGTTCCGCGTGTACCAGAGGTCGATCTGACGCAAGCGCGGCGTACACCGGAGCGGCCTCGTAGCGGCCGGGTGGGGATCTCTCCCGCCCGGCCGCCGCACTTCGCCCCGCTCCCGGGGTCGAGACCAGCGTAGCCCCGGCCCCGGCCTTTGACCGCCACCCCCGCGACCAGTCAGACTATGGAGCGAGCCATCGGTTCTCGGTCACCAGGGGGGGTGGTACCAGATCCATTTGCACGGCCCTCGGCGCGTCCCGCGCGGGACGGCCTCTCTCGTCACGTCGACACCTGGAGGTCCCATGCACCACAAACGTCTTGTCCTCGCCCTCGTCCTTGCCGTCATGGCCGCAGCGCTGCTTGCACCGGCCGCGCTCTCCGCGCCGGCGACTGCGCACGGCTCCGGCATGCTCACGTACGACCAGGCGGTCGACTATCTCTTCGCCAAAGGCTATCCGGCCAACATCGAGACCTATCTGAACAACCTCGGGACCTCGCCGCTCGGCTACCGCCTCGCCGGCACCCCCTCAGACAACCAGGCCGCCCGCTACATCGCCGACAAGCTGAGCGGCATGGGCCTCGCGAACGTGCACCTCGAGAAGGTGCCCGTGGACGTGTGGGATGTGCGCGGCGCCTCGGTCACCGTGGACGGCACCGAGTACGCGTGCTCGCAGTTCGCCGGCGTCCCCGGCGTGGACGCGCCGGTCACCGCCGACGTCGTGTACCTCGGCAACGGCCTGGCCGCCGACTACGAGGGCGTGGACGTCAAGGGCAAGATCGTCCTCATCGATTCCGCCATGGACAGCTTCTGGTTCAACATCCAGGGCGCCGAGGCGGCCAAGCACGGCGCCGCGGCCGTCATCCTCACCAGCAACTACAGCGACCCCGACCCGGAGTACCCGTCGTTCCCGTGGTACAGCTGGGCCTCCGACGCGCTCGGCGGCAACGACGGCGAGTACGACATGAGCTGGGCGCCGATGATCTACCTGTCGCAGAAGGACGGCGACACGCTCAAGGCCAAGATCGCCGCCGCCGCGCCGAACGCGGTCCAGGCGACCTTCGCCAGCGACGTGCACATCACGATGGCCGACGATGGCGGGTTCGGCTACAACGTCGTGGCGACGCTGCCGGGCTCCGCCCACAACGGCCAGAAGGTCATCCTGGACGCGCATCATGACGCCCACCTGCGCCCGGGCATGGACGACACCGGCGCCGTGTCCAACACGCTGGCACTCGCCAAGGCGATGACGCTCAGCGGCTACAAGCCGAAGCGCGACATCGTCTTCCTCTTCGACACCGCCGAGGAGTTCGGCTACACCAACAGCTGGTACGACTGGAGCATCGGCGCCTGGCACTTCATCACGAAGGCGCATCCCGGCTGGGCCGGCCACATCGCCGCCATGTGGAGCATCGAGCTCATGGCCGCCGAAGGCGCGACGCTCGACTTCAACACCTCACCTGAGCTGGCCGCGTGGATCGACCAGAACGCCTCCGCGGGCCAGGCCGCCGGGCTGCTCTCCAACGGCTACACGCTGAAGACGCCGCAGAGCACGTGGCAGAACGGCTGGAGCTTCCAGGGCATGGGCGTGCCCAGCTTCGAGGTCTCGGCTGGAGGGGCGAACTACGACCTCATGTACCACAGCACCTACGAGGTCCAGTCGTTGCTCGACTGGGACTACATGGCGAACATCGACAAGTTCTTCTACCGGCTGTTCAAGAACATGGACCACGGCGTGCTGCCCTACGACTTCGCCGCTCGCGGCGCCGACCTCAAGGCCGCGGTCGACCCCGACGAGCTGCAGGCGGCCGGAGTGAGCGCCAAGGCTGCGAACCACCTGGCCGCCCTCGCCGCGGGGATCGAGAAGCGCGGCTCCGTGTGGAACTCCCGCCGCGCCAAGATGCCGGCGAAGTACCGCACCACGTTCAACCAGGGTCTCCTCGAGATGGCACGGCAGTCCCTCATCGGGTACCAGGCGCTGGACGCCTGGGACTACACCTGCTACCCGCACCAGCAGACGATGTGGGACATCGAGTACATGGACTCGGCCCTGGCTCACTTGCGGGCGGATCCCGTCGAAGCCGATGCGGCGATCCAGGACCTGACCTCGGTGGGCGTCAACTGGTACGCGAGCGTGTTCAGCCCCAGTTGCGTCAACTACGATCTCACGCGCCACGACCCCGACTACTACCGGGTCACGTGGGGCGCGCTGGGCAAGCAGATCAACCACTTCGACATGGCGCCCGTCTGGGCGCTGATCCACGCCGGGCAGTACGACAAGGCGATCGCCAAGGTCCAGAAGATGCGCGATGCCGACGCCCTCGACCTGCGCATGCGGGTCAACGGCATGAACCAGACCGGCGAGATCCTCGACCTGTCGCTCCGCTTCCTCATCGGGCTCTCGAGATAAAAGGCGCCTGAGAAGCGGAACGCAGACGCGCGAAGCGAGGGGCCGGCCGTGAGGGCCGGCCCCTCGCGCGTACGGAAGGCGTCGCAGGGGGCCGCAGGCGGGCGGGAGCGCCGCTCGTCGCCCTTCCCCGTCACGCCCGGCCCGAGTAGACTGGCGAGCGTCGGGCCGGGCCGGCGCACGCGCCACCCGGCGGCAGCGCCAACAGCAGTCGGAGGCCTCATGCGCGTCCTCGTGGTCGGCGGCGGCGGCAGAGAGCACGCCCTCGTCCATTCCTTCGCCCAGTCCCCGCTCGCGGACCGCATCTTCTGCGCCCCGGGCAACGCCGGCACCGCCGCCGAGTCCGACAACATCCCCATCGCCGCCGACGACCTCCCCGCGCTGCTCGACTTCGCCAGCCGCGAAGAGGTCGACCTCACCGTCATCGGGCCGGAGGCGCCGCTGGTCGTGGGCCTCACCGACCTGTTCGAGGAGCACGGCCTCGCCGTGTTCGGGCCTAACAAGGAAGCCTCGCAGCTCGAGGGCAGCAAGGTCTTCGCCAAAGAGATCATGGCCGCCGGCGGCGTGCCGACCGGCGCCTACCGCCGGCACGACCGCCTGGAGTCGGCCATCGCCGACGTGGAAGGCCGCGACGACTATCCGCTCGTGGTCAAGGCCGACGGCCTCGCCGCCGGCAAGGGCGTCCTCATCTGCAGGGACAAGGCCGACGCTCTCGAGGCCGTGCACGCCTGCTTCGTCGCCCGCGAGTTCGGGGACGCCGGCGACGTGCTCATCACCGAGGAGTACCTGACCGGGTCCGAAGTCTCGCTGCTCGTGCTCTGCGACGGATCCGCGGCGGTGCCGCTCGCGCCGGCGCAGGACTACAAGCGCATCTTCGCCGGCGACCAGGGGCCCAACACCGGCGGCATGGGCAGCTATTGCCCGGTACCCGGGTTCGAGCAGAAGGCCATCGACGCCGCCATGGAACACGTGGTGGAGCCCGTCGTCACGGCGCTGCGCAAGCGCGGCGTCACCTACCGGGGCGTGCTGTACGCCGGCCTGATCGTGACCGAGGCCGGCGTCAAGGTGCTCGAGTTCAACTGCCGCTTCGGCGACCCCGAGACGCAGGCGGTGCTGCCGCGACTCGACTCCGACCTGCTGGAGCACTGCGCCGCCGCCGCCAACGGCGAGCTCGGCGGCACAAAGGTCCTGTGGAAGCCGCAGGACTGCGTCACCGTCGTGCTCGCCTCCGCCGGGTACCCGGCGAGCAGCCACAAGGGCGACGTCATCAGCGGTCTGACCGAGGCGGCCGCTCTGGACGACGTCACCGTCTACCACGCCGGCACGGCGCTGCAGGGCGGCGACGTCGTCACGGCCGGCGGCCGCGTGCTCGCCGTGAGCGCGCTCGGTGACGGCTTCGCCGCCGCCCGCGAGCGCGCCTACCAGGGCGTCGGCAAGATCACGTTCGACGGCATGCAGATCCGTCCGGACATCGCCGAGCGGGCCGTCAAGGCGCGCGCCGGCGAGCTCGACCTGTTCCCGGCGGGCTTCGCCGGCTGAGACGAGCGGCGCGGGCGGGATCCTCCGCCCGGCCACCAAAGGAGAGATGACGTGGAAGAGACCAGGACCGAGGTCGAGACGATCCTGCAGGGCATCCAGATGGAGCCCGTGCTCGTGGGCATCGTCATGGGCAGCGAGAGCGACCGTGAGGTCATGGAGAAGGCCTCTGCCGAGCTCAACGAGCGCAAGATCAAGTACGAGATCAGCGTGCTCTCCGCGCACCGCGACCCGGACAAGGTCGCGCACTATGCCAAGACCGCGCAGAGCCGCGGCCTCAAGGTGCTCATCGGCGGCGCCGGCAAGGCGGCGGCCCTCCCCGGCGTCCTGGCCGCGTACACCAACCTGCCGGTGATCGGCGTGCCGATCAAGACGAGCGACCTCGGCGGTCTCGACTCGCTGCTCAGCATCGTGCAGATGCCGCCGGGCGTGCCGGTCGCCTGCGTCGCCATCAACGGCGCCCGCAACGCGGCGATCCTCGCGGCGAAGATCCTCGACGTCTGAGCCGCGCCGGCCCGGGAGCAGGGGCAGCAGCAGGATGGACATCCGTGTGAGGACCGCGGCCTTGGTCATCGTCATCGCCGCGCTCGCGCTGGCCGCGGGGCTCGTGATCGCGCCGGCCGCCACCGCCGGAGCCGTGAGCTGGCAGCAGGTGTTCGACGGCCGGCTGCACGGGAGCGACGCCTTCACGTCGGTCGTCGTCGCTCCCAGCGGCGCCGTCTTCGCCGCCGGCTACACCGCCGTCAGCGCCGCCGCCCGCTCCGACATGCTGCTCGTGCGCTACACGGCGAGCGGCGACCCCACCTGGGTGCGACAGTGGAACGGCCCCCTGTCGGGAAGCGACCAGTGCTGGGACCTGGCGCGCGACGGCCGCGGCGGGATCTACCTCGCCGGCCGCACGGCCGGCCGCGGCGGCGACGCGGCGATCCTCCGGTACTCGTCGGACGGCAAGCTGAGCTGGTCCCGCCGCGTCGACTACGGCGCGGCCTGGCAGGACGACGCCCGTTTCGTGCAGGGTCTCGCCGGAGGCGACGGCGTCTACGTCGTCGTCGAGAGCTGGTCGGGCACCGCCTACCGGAGCCGCGTGCTGCGGTACTCCCGCCGGGGAGCGCGCGTCTGGACGGCGGCGCTGGCGCCGGGGACGCGCGTGACCGGCGTCACCACGGACGCCGCGGACGATCTCTATCTCTCCGGCTGGTCCGGCTCCGCCACCGGGTCCGGAGCCGAACTCGACTCGTACTCCCCCGCCGGGACGCGCCGCTGGACGGGCCACCCGCTCGGCGACGCCGCCTACACGCGCGCGAACGCCATCGGCGCCAGGCCCGGCGGCATCGTCTGGGCGATGGGTTCGTCGGACGATGCGGCGGCTCCCGGACACGGGTCGGTGCTCGCCTCGCCCTTCACGCCGTTCACCGAGCAGTGGGGCGGCGATCTGGGGCTGATGTCGCCGTACGAGGTCAGCGACGTCGGCGGCACGGCGGCGGGCGGCGCGATCGCCGTCGGGCGGGCGCGCTCGAGTGGCCTCGACCACGGCTTCCTCGTGCAACTGGACGCGACCGGCGCTCCGGTCGCGTCTCCGCTCGTCTGGACGGACGCGGCAGGCTGCGGCGGCGACCTGGTGGCTACGACCACCGGCGACGCCGCGTGGGTAGCCGGCAGGACGGGCGCGGCCTTCTCGGCGCTGCACTACCTGCCGGCCTCCGGACTGGAGTGGCGCTACGACTACGTCGCCAAGCCGGCCGGACGCGCTCTGGACCTGCAGACCACGGCCGACGGCGGCGCCGTCGTCGTGGGCTGGGGCCGGGCCGCCGGCGCCGGCGCCGACGCGCTGATCCTGCGCCTGGCGCCCTGAGACCGGCCGGCAGGTCCTCCTAGAGGCCGGCCGGCGAGCCGAGGCTCAACGCGCCCCTCGCCGTGACGACCGCAGCCGTCGCCGGCGGCGCCGTCGCGTACAGGTCCACCGCGCCGAGAGACTCCCCGTCCGCACGGTAGCTCGCGGTGCCCACGTACGTGCCCGGCGCAGGCGCCGTCGTCAGGCCCGGGGCGAGGGAGACGGTCCGCTTCACCGTGGCTCCTTTGCGCACGACGATGTCGGCCAGCGACCCGCCGGCCACGCACGTGAGCTTGCTGCCGTCGGGCATGGTCCGCCGCGCGACGACGTCACGGCTGTGGACGAGGTCGCGTTGCCCGTACAGCGACGAGCCGTACAGCAGCAGGGCAGCGTTGTCGCGCATGTTGCGAGGCCGCGACGGCTCGTGCAGCGTCGTGCTGATCAGCGGGCGCAGCCCGGGCTGGCCGGCGGCCGCCAGGCAGTACTTGGCGAGGGGCGTGTACCCCGGCTTGATCCCCTCTCCCCACTGGTAGTTCAGGATCCAGTTCTGCGAATGGCACTGGAAGCTGCCGCTCTCCCAGGTCACGAGCGCGTCCTTGATGGTGACGAACTCACGCACCGTCGCGTCGCGCATGGCGCGCCGGCCCAGTGACGCCAGGTCGCGCGCCGTGGTCACGTGCGCCGGGTCTTCGGGGGCGCCCGAAGCGTTGGTGTAGCGCGTCCGCGTCAGCCCCCACGCCCTCGCGCGCTGGTTCATGAGCACGACGAAGCGGTCCTCGTTGCCGGCCACGTCGGCGGCCAGAGCCAGGGTGCAGTCGGTGGCGCTGCGCACGATCATGCCGGTGATCGCCTCGCGGTACGTGATCGTGTCCCCCGGCTGCAGCCCGACGCCGGTGCTACCGGCCACGGCGTCCGAGACCACGAACGAGTCGTCCAGCACGTCGCGGCGCTGCTCGAGGATGATGAGCAGTGACATGATCTTGGTCGTGGAGGCCATCGGCAGGCGGAGGTCAGGGCGCTTGGACCACAGCACCCGGCCGGTGACGCGGTCGATGAGGATGCCGGAACTCGCCGCGACCCTGGGCGCGGACTGCGCGGCGGCCCGGGCCGTGGAGGCGCCGGCGGCGGCGGCCGCGAGCGACAGGCAGACGAGCGCGGCGGCCAGCAACAGGGGCCGCGCCCGCCTCGTCCAGCGAGGTCCGCGTACTCTCATTCCGTCGCGTAGGTCGCCGTTGACTTGCCCGCCGGGAAGCTGATGCTGATGTGCCCGTCGACCGGCATGACAGGCGGCTGTTCGACACTGTTCACGGTCACGGCGACGGGCCCGGCCGCGTCATACGGGACCTGTGCGATCAGCGGCGCCGGGCACGAGACGGCGAGGCTGCCCGGCGCGACGTGCACGCGCCACAGTTTGTGGCTGCCGGCCGCGGTGCCGAACTCGTAGCCCCAGGCGCCGGCCGACGGCAGCCAGCTTCCGTAGTCCCAGGTGGTGGGAGCCGCCGGAAGCGTGCGCCAGACGCCGTTCGGGCGGAAGTAGTCGACACCGGCCTGCGGGTGCTGCGAGAGCATGGTGCCGTGTCCGCCCGTCCCGATGACCTGGACGACGGGCGCACCGGGCGCCAGGCTCATGATCTTGCTCCACAGGTGGCCGGTCTGGGTCTTGGCCTGGTTGACGCCGATCGGGTCCTCGGCGCTCCACCAGATCGCGATGGGGACGCCGCACGTGGCCAGCGTCGCAGCGAACGGGGTGGAGCTGCGGCGCTGGTAGAGCCACGGCACCTTGGCCGGCGTGCCGCCGACCTCCCGGCGCATCAGAGGCTGCACGTCGGCCATGTCGGCGAGGGGCAGCTCACGATAGCGCGCGGCCAGATCGGCGTTGCCGTCGACGCACAGGCCGGCGGCGAAGAGGTCGGGGTAGCGGGCGAGGGTGCAGAGCGTCTCCTGCCCGCCCATGCTGATGCCGGCCAGGTAGAGCCGCTGATGGTCGATGTGCACCCAGGGGAGGCTGCTCTCGACGACGCCGGCGATCTCGGCGATGTCCTGCAGCTGGCCGGCGACGGCCCAGGAGTTCTCGGGGTCGCGCCTGCCGGAGCTGTCCGGGCAGATGACCATGAAGCGCTCCGTGGTCGGCAGGTCGCCCCACCGAGAAGCCGGCCCGAGTGGCGTCGACTCCCGGCCGTGCGGCTGCACGATGCACGGCAAAGCCTCGTTGTTGCCGGGCCCGTAGTCGCGCGGCAGCACCACGGTGGCGTAGCGGGCCTTGTTGTTCCAGGAGTAGTACGGGACGGCGATGACCTGGTTGGTGCCGACGGCCGTCGCCTGACGCGACCCTGCGCGGGCCTGAGGCGCGGCGACCGCGCCCAGGACAAGCAGCGAGAGCGCGGCGACGAGGCACGCGATCTTGCATGAGCGGACTGCCATGCTGGTCCCCTTTCTCCTGCAGGGGAGCGCGTCCCGACCCGGCCCTCCCCCGCCCCGATGGCCGCACCAAGCATCGCAGAAGGCCCGGTGGCTCGCAACGCGGCGGCCGTCGCGTGCGTCCTCCGGCCTCACAGGGAACAGTCCCCGCATGAGCAGGCACGCGATCAGATCGTCCATGGCGCCGGCGCCCTTCGGCGCGGGTTCTCCCGGTATCTCCTCGGGCCACTTCGTCTTCATCTCGGCGCAGCTGCCGCTCGACGTCCGCGGCGAGCTCATCGGCACCGCGGCCGCCGAGCAGGCCGACCGCGCGCTCGACAACCTCGCCCACCAGCTCCGGTCCACCGGTCTCTCGCTGGACGACGTCGTCAGCCTCGAGATCCACCTCGTCGACAAGGCGGACAGGGCCGCCGTGGACGCGGTACTCGCTGCCCGGTTCGTCCCTCCGTATCCCGCCCTCACGCTCTCCGGTGTACCATGGTTGCCCGGCGGTGCGCGGCTCCAGGTCGCCGCCATCGCGCAACGCTACTGAGAGACGCATGCCGAGAAACCAGCAGCCGCCCAGCCCGAGGACCATCTCGGGCGTCGTCTACATGGTGGTGCTCGTCATCGCCGTCGCCCTCGCCTACGTCGCCGTGCGCGCCCTGCTCGGCTGACGGCGGCCCACACGAAAGGACGGACTCCCATGGAGAAGCAGGTCTTCGAGTCCCCCGCCGGCGCGCCCGCCGTCGGCCCGTACTCGCCGGCCGTCGGCGCCGGCGACTTCGTCTTCATCTCCGGCCAGATCGCGCTCGACACGGACGGCAGGATCGTCGGCTACACGCCCAAGGACCAGACGCGCAAGGCGCTCGAGAACCTGCGCGCCACCCTCGAGGCGGCGGGGCTGACCCTCGACAACGTCGTGAAGACGACCGTCTTCCTCAAGGACATGGACGAGTTCAGCGCCGTCAACGACGTGTACGGGGAGTTCTTCGCCGAGCCGTACCCGGCGCGCTCCACCGTCGAGGTGGCGCGCCTCCCCAAGGACCTCCACGTCGAGGTCGAGGCAGTCGCGTACCGTGGGTAGCACGCGCCGGGGCTCGAGGCGCGTCCGGCGCCCGACCGTCGTCGTCGTCGCCACCCTCGCCGCCACGCTGCTGGCGGCGCTCGTCGCAGGCTGCGGCGGGTCCACCGCGTCCACCGACCCGCTGGTCGGCTACTGGGTCGGCGGCGGCACCGGCGCCCAGATGACGCTGGTACAGATCAAGAGCGACGGCGGCAAGTACACGGTGCTCGCCAACCCCAACAGGCCGACGGGCGCCGCCAAGAAAGAGGGCGACAGCCTGGTGGTCGACACACACGCCGTCCTCATGCGCTTCACGCCCCTGCCGGGCGACAAGATGCAGCTCCAGTTCACCGGGGAGATGTTCAAGAAGCCGGTGACGCAGTCGCTCAGCCGGACGGACCAGACCGGCTACGCCGACGCCGCGGTCGCCTACGGCATCGTCGCCATCAGGCGGGGCCTCGCGATGTGGAAGGCCGGCGGCGGCAAGAAGTACCCGCCGGCCGCCGAGGTCGCGCCCGACGGGATGCTCTCCAAGATGATCAGCTGGCCGCTCAACATGTTCACCGGCCAGCCCATGCAGCAGAGCGACGGCAAGGGCGATTACACGTACAGCCAAGTCGCCGGCGGCAAGAGTTACTCGCTCGTCGGCCACCTCTCGGACGGCAGCACCGTCGGCAAGTGACCGCAGGCAGCGCCGCGGCCGGGACCCGTCTCAGCTGCGGCGCTGCCGGTCGATCTCGCGCTGGATCTCGTCCTCGTTGATCGCGCGGTTGCCGCGCCCGTAGGCGTCCCAGGCGTTGAAGGCGAGGCCGATGCCCCAACCGGCGAGCACCCATCCCGGCCAGAAGTAGCCCTGACCGTTGATGTACCAGATCACGATCAGGAAGGCGTTGATGATGCAGTAGGCGACGGCGTGGGTCCAGAACTCGCGCTTCCGCTTGATCGCCTTGATCGCCTGCTTCCGCAGTTCTTCGTCCGTCGCCATCGCGCCACCCTCCGCCTGTCGTCCTTCTCGTCGCACCCGCTGCTGCACCCCCGATTCTGCACCTCCCTGAGGGCGCACGCCAGAGGGGCGCCGGGCCCGCACGGCCCTGCCGGCGCCGCACCTCCGGGCCGGCACGGCCTCCGGCGGCGGCGCGCCGCGCGACTCCGCCGCCTTCCGCCCACGCGAGCGCCTGCCCGCGCGGCGTGGCCGGTGTGAGAGAATCGCGGCGACGACAGACGGAGGGGCCGGCGCCGCCGCGCCGCTCCGTGACGCGGCGGCGCGGAGGACACCGATGATCGAGCGCTACACGCTCCCCGAGATGGGCGAGATCTGGACCGACGAAGCCAGGATGCAGGCCTGGCTCGACGTCGAGATCGCCGCCGTGAAGGCCTGGAACAAGCTCGGCAGGATCCCCGACGACGCAGTGCGCGAGATCGAGGCCAAGGCCGCGTTCGACGTCGCCCGCGTCAACGAGATCGAGGCGACCACCAACCACGACGTCATCGCCTTTCTCACCAACGTCGCCGAGTACGTCGGCGAGGCCAGCAAGTACGTGCACTACGGAATGACGAGCAGCGACATGCTCGACACCGCGCTGGCGCTGCAGATCAAGCGCGCCGGCCTGCTCCTCGAGCGCGATCTTCTCGCGCTGGGCGAGGTGCTCAAGCGGCGCGCCCTCGAGTTCCGCGACACGGTGGAGGTCGGCCGCACGCACGGCATCCACGCCGAGCCCATCACCTTCGGCATGAAGCTCGGCATCTGGGCCTTCGAGGTCAGCCGCCACCTCAAGCGGATGCGCATCGTCACCGTCAACGCGGCGGTCGGCAAGGTCAGCGGCGCCGTCGGCGCCTACAACAACATCGACCCCCGCGTGGAGGACCTGGTCTGCGAGGCGCTGGACCTCGGCCGCGAGCCCATCAGCAACCAGGTCGTCCAGCGCGACCGGCACGCCGCCTTCCTCGCCTGCATCGCCATCATCGGCTCGAGCATCGAGAAGTTCGCCACCGAGGTGCGGCACCTGCAGCGCACCGAGGTACGGGAGGCCGAGGAGGCGTTCGGCAAGGGCCAGAAGGGGTCCTCGGCCATGCCCCACAAGCGCAATCCGATCCTGAGCGAGCGTATGGCAGGCTGCGCCCGTGTGCTGCGCGGCAACGCCCTGGTGGGCATGGAGAACGTGGCCCTCTGGCACGAGCGCGACATCAGCCACAGCTCCGCCGAGCGCATCGTCCTGCCCGACAGCACGATCCTTCTCGACTACATGCTGCAGAAGTTCACCCGGCTCATCGACAACCTCGTCGTGGACGAGGAGCGCATGCTGGCGAACCTGGGCCAGAGCTACCGCCTCGTCTTCAGCGGGGCGGTCCTGCTGGCCCTCGTCGACAAGGGCATGCTGCGCGAAGACGCCTACCGCGTCGTGCAGGACGCGGCGATGCAGGCGTGGCGGGACGGCGTGGACTTCGGCGACCTGATCAAGGGGAGCGACGAGGCCATGGCCGTCATGTCACCGGCGGAGATCGATGCCGCCATGGACCCGGACCAGTACCGGGCCGGGCGCGACGTGATCTTCGCCCGGCTGGAGAAGCTCGAGTTCTAAGCGCCGGGAGCTACGGCGCTTCAAGGCGGCAGGCATCCGGCCGATACAGAGGGCAAGGCCGGCCGGGCGGGCTCAAGCACGGCCGATGAACACCAGGATCCCGAGGGAGAACCGATGGCCAAGTGCCCTAGCTGTGACGCCCCCCTGAAAGACGGCGACTGGACCTGCGGCGTGTGCGGCGCTCCCGTCGCCGGCGCCGGCATGGCCGCCGCGCCCGGATCCATCGACCCCCATGCCGCCTACGGCGGCCCGGCGGGAGCTCCGTCCAACGCCGGCGGGTACGGCGCACCGGCCTCTCAAGAGGAGTACCTGCCCGAGTACAGGACGCAGCCGGCGACGGCGGCCACCGCGAAGGCTGGATCGTCCGGTACCCTGCGTCTCGTCCTCATCGTCGCCGTCATCGCCATCGCGGCGGTGGTCGCGGTCTGGTTCTTCGCCCTCCGCGGCCCAAGCACCACGGGAGACGAGTTCGTCGGCACGTGGACGGCGACCACCCAGTCCGGCATCACCACGACCACGATCGCGAAGACGGACGATGCCTTCGCCGTCACGCTCAGCGGGTCGCAGCAGAGCCAGAAGGTGACCGTGCCGGCGCACCTCGACGGCAAGGACCTCGTGATCACGCTGGACGACTTCTCCCAGATGGCCGGAGAGGCCAACGCAGACCGGCTCAAGGACGCGCTGAAGGCCCTCGCCGGCGACTTCCGCATGGTCTTCAGCAGCGTCGCCCCCGACAATCTCAGCCTCCGCATCGTCGGGACCTCTCCGTCGGGGCAGGACTACGACCAGACCTTCCCCTTGACGAAGGGCGTGGCCGCAACACCATGACTGCGCTGCGCGGTCTGACGGACTTCGCGCCGCCCGATGGGCCTCGTGGCCAGCTGTAGCCGCTGCGGTGCGCCCCTGCGCGCGGAGTCCTTCGCCTGCCCCGTCTGCGGCCTCTCGGCAGGCGCGGCGCCCACGGCGGCGACAGAAGCGGCGGCGCAGGCGGCCGCGGCCCGCCGGCGCCGGCTGCGCCTGGTCATCGTCGCGGCGGTAGCGGTGGTCGCGGTCGTCGCCGTCTGGTTCTTCCTGCTCCGCGGTCCGGCGACCACCGGCGACGAGTTCCTGGGCACTTGGAAATCGGCGTCGATGGGCAGCATCGGAAGCGCCACGGTCTCCCGCTCCGGCGAGGCCTTCAGCGTGCTGCTGGCGGCCACGCAGAGCGGGCAGACGGCCACCGTGCCCGCCCATCTGGACGGCAAGGAGCTCGTCATCACCCCGGGCGACTTCTCCTCGTCCGTCGACGCCAAGGCTAAGCGGCTCGGGCTCGCGCTCAGGCTGTACGCCGGCGACTTCCGCATCGCTCTGGCGAGCGTCGATCCTACGCACGTCCTGCTCAAGCTCACCGGGACGTCGCCGGGCGGGAACTCCGTCAACGAGCGGAACCTGCTCGAGAAGGCCGGGCCTTCGCCCTCCCCCCAATGAGCGCCCCCAGCCGCATCCGGCCCGCCACGCGAGGCGACGCCCCGGAGATCGTCGATCTGCTCAACGCCTGCGACGTGGCGGAGGTCGGCGAACCCGACAGCACGCTCGACGACCTCGAGAACGACTGGTCGATGGAAGGCTTCGACCCGGGGCGCGACGCCTGGGTCGCCGAGGGGCCGCAGGGTCTGGTCGGCTACGCCTATGCCGGCGACCAGTTCCGCACCGGCGAGCTGGAGGCCGACCTCTGGATCCACCCGGACCACCGCGAGCCCGAGCTCGGCGGGCGGCTGCTCGGGCTCGCCGAGCGGCGCGGGGCCCAGCTCGCGCTGGAGCGCGGCTACCCGGACCCGACGCTGGCTGTGTACTGCGTGGCCGCGAACCGCGCCAAGCGCGACCTGCTGCGCCGGCACGGCTACGAGCTCCGGCGCACCGTCTACCGCATGACCATCGACGTCACCGGCGGAGCGCCGGCGGCGGACGTGCCGGCCGGCCTCGAGCTCCGGTCCTTCCGGCTCGAGGCCGACGAGCGGACGATGTACGACGTGATGACCGATGCGTTCGCGGACCACTTCCGCCGGAGCAACGAACCCCTCGATGCCTGGCACACACGGCTGCTGGGGCATCCGAGCTTCGATCCTGACCTCTGGTGGCTCGCCTGGGACGCCGAGGGCGAAGCCGTCGGCGCAGTCATCGCCTACGACCACGGCGATCTCGGTTGGATCCAGGGGCTCGGCGTGCGCCGCCCGTGGCGGCGTCGTGGACTCGGCGGCGCCCTGCTGGCGCAGGCGCTCGCGACGTTCGCGGCGCGCGGTCAGCTGCGCGTCGACCTGGCCGTGGACGCCGAGGGAGAGACGAGGCCGCTGCGCCTGTACGAGCACGCGGGGATGCAGGCGAGCTCAGCCTACGAGCTGTACACCCGGCGGCTGGACGGCTGAGAGGGGCGCCGGCGGCGTCAGCCCGGCGCGCCGGGACCGCGATCGGCCTCGGCGATGCCGGTCTCTGCGACCCCGACCGCTCCCGCGCCGGCGTGTCCGGCCGGTTGTCCTTCGGCGGCCAGCCGCTCGCGCTCTTCTTCTTCCATCAGCGCTCGGGTCCGGGCCGAGAAGCCGGCCTTCTTGCGCTTCTCCCACCACTCGTCGAGCGGCTCGCTCTTGAACTGCGCCCAGCGGAAGTAGAGCAGGACGGCCGTGGTGAGGAGGATCACCTCGATCACGGCCAGCGCGATCAGGCGCACCTCGAGAGAGGGCGCCAGCGGGATGCCCTGGGCGACGACGGTGGCGACGGTCGCCATCACGGCGACGCCGAACTCGAGGGGGCCGGTGACGAGGCGCCGCTGGCGAGCGGCAGCGGCGTGCCCGGAAGCGGCGCCGGCAGCGGCGTCGCCAGCTTGCCATCCGCGATGTAGGGCAGGATGGTGTTCATCTGATCGACGGACAGGATCTGGCCCCACGCCGGCATGAAGATGACGCCCTTGGTGCCGGGGTCGGGGATCGAGCCCTCCATGAGCACCGAGCGGAGCTCGCTCATGGGCACGTCGTCGTCCGGGTTGCGCAGCGCGGGCACTTCCTTGTCGGCGGTCTTGGGGTTCGGCGCCGGCGACGGCGCGGTCTTCCCGCCCACCTGGCCATGACAGTCGATGCAGGCGTAGACGCTGTAGATGTCCTCCGCCTTGGCCGGGTCGGGATCGTAGGTCGCACCCGTGTTCGGGAACCCGGCGAGGATATAGGCGGCGAGGGCGTTCGCCTGGGCGTCGTTGATGACGCCCTTCCACGACGGCATGTTGATGACGCCGGGCTTCTTGCTGACGATGCCGCCCTCCATGAGGACCTGCGTTATGGCGGGGGCGGCGCGGAACTGCTCGTCGTCCGCGCGGAACTGGTTGTTGAGCGGCGGGATCGTGCTGTCGCCGCCGACGTTGAGCTGGTTGGGGACGCCGCCGACGCCGTTGGGCGCGTGGCAGCGGACGCAGGCGAGGCTGACGTAGAGCTGCCCGCCATCTTTGACCTGCTGGCTCACGTTGGCGACGGCGCTGCCACTGGCGGATGGGCTCGCCGTGCTCGGCGCCTCGGGCGTGGCGAGGCTCGCGCACCCCGCGGCCACCACGGCGCCCACGACGACCAGCGCCGGAGTCAGCCAAAGAAGGACTCGCTTCATGTTCCCTCCTCGGGAGGAGAGCGGTGCTCCTTCGGCGCCCCGCTCGATACCGTTGCTGCGTCGGGTATTCAAGGCGTCAACGCACCCCAGATCGTGAGCGCGACGAGGGCGACCACGACGATCAGTGCCACCGTCGTCGTCACCGGCTTGCGCAGCGGATTGCGCTCAGGGCTGCGATCCACGAACGGCAGGATCACCATGAGCAGGACGATGATGCCCGGCACGATGATCCCGGCGATCTCAGGGATGATCTTGATGAGCTGGAAGAGCCCCAGGAAGTACCACTCCGGCTTGATGCCCGCCGGAGTGATGAGCACGTTGGCCTGGGGCGCGAGGTCCGCCGGCCACAGGAGGGCGATACCGCCCATGACGCCGAGCAGCAGGAAGAAGATCATCGCTTGCGACGTGAGCTCCTCCCAGAAGTACGGGATGTAGCCCTGGCCGGGGTCGCGCCACATCTCCCAGTAGAACCGTGGCGGCTCGTTGGTCGGGACCTGTCGTTTCGCTTTGGTCGCCATGGCTCTCCTACAGCCGCCCGGAGATGCCGTGGCGGCGGATCATCCAGAAGTGCCCCAGCAGGAGCGCCACGATGATGGCCGGCAACACCAGGACGTGCAGGTCGAAGAACCGGCCCAGCGTGGCGGCGCTGATCTGCTCGCCGCCGCGAAGCGTGACGAGCAGGAAGTGGCCGATGAGCGGCACCGAGCCGGCGATGTCGGTGCCGACCTTGGTCGCCCAGTAGGCTTTCTGATCCCACGGCAGCAGGTAGCCGGTGAACCCGAAGCCCAGGGTGATGAGGAAGAGGAACACGCCCGTGAGCCAGTTGAGCTCCCGCGGCGCCTTGTACGCGCCGGTGAAGAACACGCGCAGCGTGTGGATGAAGACGAGCAGCACCATCCCGCCGGCCGACCAGCGGTGGATCGAACGGACCCACCAGCCGAACTGCACGTGCGTGGAGATGTTGATCACGCTCTGGTACGCCGCGTCAGGTGTGGGCTGGTAGTACACGGCGAGCAGGATGCCGGTGACGGCGAGCATGATGAAGAGGACGAAGGCGATGCCGCCGAAGCAGTAGATGTAGTTGGTGGCGTGCTTCGGCACGATGCGGTTGTACTGGTCCTCCATCGTGGCCGAGAGGCCGAGGCGGCCGACAAGCCAGTCGACGAGGCCACGCTTCTCGGGCGCCGGCGCAGGGGCCGCCTCAGGCGCGCGCCCTTCGGTCGTCGTGCTCATGCTCCGAACTCCCCCGTGTACCACGTCGGATACTTGGCGCCGCTCAGGTCGATGGGCCCGACGAGCAGCGAGCCGTTCTGCGTCTGCGCATGATAGGTGGGCAGCGGCAGCGTGGCCGGTCCGTGGGTCACCACGCCGGTGGGCGAGAACTCACTGCCGTGGCACGGGCACTTGAAGGTGTCGCCGGTGACCCCGACGACGCAGCCGAGGTGCGTGCAGATGAGCGAGTACACGGCGTACTTGCCGTTCAGGTTCTGGACGGCCGCCGGCTGCCCGTGGACGGTGACGGCGGTCAGCTGCCCGGCCGGGAAGGAGTCGAGGGCGCCGATGTTGGCCACCTGCCCGATCGCGGAGGATACCGCGGGCGGCGGCTTCAGAAAGCGGACCACGGGATAGAGGACGCCGGCGAGCGAGAGCGCGCCGAAGCCGGCGATGAACCACTTGAGGAACCCCCTCCGAGTCACGCAGACCCCCACGAACAGATGACGATACTTCCGGAAGCAACGATGCCGAGCAGTATCCCTCGGTTTCTCGCGGAGTCAAGGGCTGCGCCGTCTATTCCGGAGGCTGCGGTATCATGCGGACGATGAACGCCGCCCGTGCCAGCAGCCCCCGCCGCATCCTTCCAGCCCGGCCCGGCCTCGACGCATGCGTGCGCGTGCCGGGCTCCAAGAGCGTGACCAACCGGGCGCTCCTGCTGGCCGGCCTCGCGGCCGGCGACTCGGTCCTGCGAGGGGCGCTCGAGGCCGGCGACACGGACGCGTTCGCCGCCGGCCTGCGCAGCCTGGGCGTCGCCGTCGACCGGCGCGGCGGCGACCTGCACGTTGCCGGCGCCGGCGGCCGCTTCCCGGCGGCCGAGGCGGACGTCTTCTGCGCCGAGGCCGGCACCGCCGCGCGGTTCCTGCTCGCGGCGGCCGCGGCCGGCGCCGGCGTCTACCGCTTCGACGCGGCGGCGCAACTGCGCCGCCGGCCCCTCGGCCTGCTGCTCGGCGCG
>Ga0302299_10000831_pt1 | contig 17881 bp, 16 predicted proteins | sample III_Fen_N3_4_FD_198795 | JGI IMG/M metagenome (GOLD analysis project Ga0302299, IMG submission 198795) | Peat permafrost microbial communities from Stordalen Mire near Abisko, Sweden - III_Fen_N3_4 | ecosystem: Environmental > Terrestrial > Soil > Wetlands > Permafrost | place: Sweden: Abisko... | reverse complement strand
CCACCGGGCCGGGATCGGGCGCTCGCCAACCAGCTGACCGACCACGCCCGCCGGTACGCCGACGAAGTGGTGCTCATCAGTTACCAGACGTCCCGACGGCGCCCGCCCTTCCTCGACGACCTGCTGGGCAGACTGGCCGCGGCCGGGATCGACGTGATGGATGCGATCGTGGTGCGTGACGGCCGGGCCCGCCCGGCCCTGAGCCGGGCAATGGAACGGACTCACCCTGGGATCCCGGTTCCCGACGCGAGTGATCCACAGGTCCGCGCACTGGCTGCGGCGGGTGCGTTGGCCGGGCGAAAGGTCCTGGCCGACCGACAGGAACTGCGCGGATCCATCGCGGGACCCAGGGGGGATCGCCGCCGGATTGCTCAGGCGGGCATCGACGCCGCGGCCGCCGGGCACCTCCCCCGCCCCGGCGACCCGCAGACCGCCCGTGACGCCCACGAGTCGGGGGCCAGTTCAATACCCGCGGAGGTCCATGCCCTGGTCGAGCACGCGCTCGACCAGACGGCCGAGACAGGCATGCTGGAGGTCGACGTGGCCACCGCGCTGGCTGTCATCGTCAACGACGTGCTGATCCGGGATGCGCTCATCGCTCGGGCGGTCGTCGAGATGCAGCGGCCCTGGCTGCCCATGCTGATTGCCTGCGCCGGATGGACGCCGGATGCGCAGGCGCCGCACCTGTGCTCGGTGTTGGCCGTGACGGCCTATCGTCACGGCGACGGCGCGCTGGCGCAGGTGGCCGTCGACCGGTGCCTGGCCGCTGAACCGCAGCACCGATTGGCCCATCTGCTGCTCGCGATCATGGCAGCCGGCTTGCATCCGGACGAGCTGATGCATTTGGCCTGCGGCGACGAGACCGGAGACGAGAGTGATTGCGATGCAGTTCCTTAGCGTCGCCAGCAACATCGTCACCGCGCCGTTCCACATCAACGGCGCACCGGCCTGATCGATCGAGAAGTGGGCCGCGACGATCGTTGTCGCGGCCCACTTTTCCGGGCGCCGAGCAGCGTCGCTGCGTTGTCGCAGTGCACGGAAGGGGGTGCCACCGGTCAACCACGCCACTGGCGGTCCACAGACCGGAAGCGAGCCGTCTCAACGTTTCGTCAAGGTTGCGCCAAGGTCGCGGCAACGCCACTGCCGCAGACTCGCTGGGATGAAGGGACTCCCGAGCAAAGCCACTCCAGGTTTCACCCTTCGTGTCCTCGCGCCGACATCGTGATGGCGCCCAACCTTCCAGGAGACAACGATGGCAATCAATCAAGACACACTGAACGAGTTGCTGGGGCGGTTCGTCACCGATCTCGGCGCGACGGTCCACGCGGGCAACGTGGTCATCGGAGACCGATTGGGGCTGTACTCGGGTTTGAGCGAGATCGGGCCCGCCGACGCCGCAGCGCTCGCGCTGCGGACCGGCACCAACGAGCGGTATGTGCGGGAATGGTTGGCCGGCCAGGCAGCCGGCGGATACGTCTGCACCGACGAGGACGCGACGACGTTCTGGCTGAGTCAGGAGCAACAGCTGGCGCTGGTGGACCCCGACGGGGTCGGCATGGCGGGAGCATTCCTGCTGGCCGTGGCCTGCCTGCAGGACGAACCGAAGATCACCGAGGCTTTTCGCACCGGAGCCGGTGTCGGCTGGCATGAACACCGCGCGGACGTCTTCACCGGCTGCGAGCGGTTCTTCCGCCCCGGCTACGTCGCCAATCTGGTGGATCAGTGGCTGCCCGCCCTGGCCGACGTCACCGGAAAGCTCACCGAGGGCGGCCGCGTGGCCGACGTCGGCTGCGGGCTTGGCACGTCGACAAGGCTGATCGCGCAGGCATTCCCGGCCGCCCGGGTCGCCGGCTTCGACTACCACGACGAGTCGATCAGGCTTGCCGGGAAGGCCGCCGCCGAGGCCGGCCTCGCCGACCGGGTCAGCTTCGAGGTCGCCGCAGCCGCTGATTTCCCTGGCCACGGTTACGACCTGGTCGCCACCTTCGACTGCCTGCACGACATGGGCGATCCCGTTGGCGCCGCCCGGCATATCTATTCCGCCCTGGCCGATGACGGCACCTGGCTGGTGGTCGAGCCCTTCGCCGGGCCGACCGTGGCAGACAACCTCAACCCCGTCGGGCGCCTGTACTACAACTTCTCGACGCTGTTGTGCGTTCCACACGCCATCGCCCAAGGCGCCGACGAGGCCGCACTCGGTAATCAGGCCGGCGAGGCGGCGGTGCGGTCCATTGCGGCCGGCGCCGGGTTCACCCGGGTGCGTCGGGCCGCCGAAACACCCTTCAACATTGTTTACGAGGTCCGCCCCTGAGCCGCCGCGACGACTTTTCGGGCCGACCGGGCCGACCGGGCCGACCGGGCCGACCGGGCCGACCGGGCCGGCGCGACCGCGGTCCGGCGGCGGGCGCGATCGACGCCGGTCAGTCCAGGTAAGGCTCGATCCGCTCCGCGGTGGACAGCACCGTGACGAGTTCGTCCGGCGGCGTCAGCGGATGCGCGAGGGTGATGGCCAACCGGAATAGCAGCGCCCGGCGCACCATCTGCGGCCAGTGCAGAAGGTGCGACCAGTCCGTCAGGAACTCGATCGGAGCAGCTCCCCAGGCCAACGAGTCCACGGCGACAACGGCCGCCGCCCAGGTCGCAGGGCGCCAGAACGGCGCGACATCGACCACAGCGGGTGGCGCTGAGCCGGCGAACAGCACGTTGCGGGCCAGGTCGCCGTGCACCACCTGCGACGGCAGGTGCACCGGCCGCCGGCCGGCCGCGAGGCCCTCGAACAGCCGCGCACCATGACCCGTGCCGATCCGTCCATCGTCCTCGACTTCGCCCCAGGCGAGCCGGTTCGCCCAGCTCCGCAGGTCGGTCCGGTCGCGCAGGAAACGCGGTTCCGGCAGAGCTGCCAGCGCGCCATGCCAGGCGATCGCGGTCCGCATGATCTCGTCGTGGCGCGGGGCCGGGCTGCCGGAGACGAACCGATGCGCGGTCCACCCCGACACGACCCAACGCCCGTCGGACGAACGCAGCGGTCTGGCCAGCCGGACACCTGCGATCTGCACCTGCTCCAAGGTGGTGGCCAGCCACGAGGCTTCGGCCGGATCGTCCACGTTCCTGAGCACCGTCGCGTCGCAGCGCCACGTGCGGGCCCGAGCCTTCGACAGCAATTCTGGTTCGACCGCCGGTACACCGAACGCGGTCAACACGTGTTCGGGCGGCGGCGCCGCAGGTCCACGGGTCACCACCCGACGCTACCGCGACCGGATCGTTCCGCCGGCGAATCGACATGGGTGTCGCGGGCGGAGCCGCTCAGTAACTGGGCAGGCTGGGATCCACCTGCTTGACCCACGCCAGCACCCCACCGCCGACATGCACCGCGTCGGCGAAGCCCGCCTTGTGCAGCACCACCAGGGCCTCCGCCGACCGCGCTCCGGACTTGCAGTGCAGCACGAGGGGTCTGTCCTGCGGCAGGGACGCCAGCGCTTCCCCGGAGAGGATGTCGCCCTTGGGGATCAGCACGGAACCGGGAATCGAGACTATCTCGTACTCGTTCTGCTCCCGCACATCGACGAGCAGGAAGTCATCACCGGCGTCCATCTTCGCCTTGAGGTCGAGGGCGGAGATGGTGTGACCGGATGCCGCGGCGGCCGCATCGTCGGACAGCGTCCCGCAGAATGCCTCGTAATCGACGAGCTCGGTGATCGGCGTTCCGGCCGGGTCCCGACGGACCTTCACCGTGCGGTAGGACATCTCGAGCGCGTCATAGACCATCAGTCGGCCGAGCAATGTCTCGCCGATACCGGTGATCAGCTTGATCGCCTCGGTCACCATGATCGAGCCGATGGACGCGCACAGAACACCAAGCACGCCACCCTCCGCGCACGACGGGACCATGCCCGGCGGCGGCGGCTCGGGGTAAAGGTCGCGGTACTGGACGCCCTCCCGCCCGCCGGTCGGCTCGGCCCAGAACACGCTGGCCTGGCCCTCGAAGCGGAAGATCGACCCCCAGACGTACGGCTTGCCCAACAACACGCAGGCGTCGTTGACCAGATAACGGGTGGCGAAGTTGTCGGTGCCGTCCACGATCAGGTCGTACGGTTGGAAGATCTCCAAGGCGTTGCCGGAATCGAGCCGCTCGGTGTGCAGGTTGACCCTGACGTACGGGTTGATCTCGGCGATGGACTCGGCGGCCGAGAGTGCCTTCGGCTTGCCGATGTCGGACTGACCATGGATCACCTGACGCTGCAGGTTCGACTCGTCCACGATGTCGAAGTCCAGGATGCCCAGGGTGCCGACACCGGCCGCGGCGAGATACAGCAGCGCGGGCGAGCCGAGCCCGCCCGCGCCGACCACGAGCACCTTGGCGTTCTTGAGCCTCTTCTGACCGATCATCCCGACGTCGGGAATGATCAGGTGGCGCGAATAGCGCTCTACCTCGGCCTTGGTCAACGATTCGGCTGGCTCCACCAGCGGGGGCAGGGTCACAGGATTCTCCTCGGGCACGGGCACGGTGTGCCTCAGTCTCAACCGCCCGATGGCTACGAATCTTCCCGAACGGATGCCGGCGGAGCGTTGCGGTCGTCATGTCACGGGCTTCGCCGGACGACCAGACCAGTCGGGCTCAGCCCGCCGCGGCCGACGGCGCCGGGTCCGACGACGCCGCGGTCTGCGCTCCCGGGTAGGGGTAGGGGTTCGCAGCACAGACCTTGCCGTCCGCCGGAATCGTCTGTGGGTCGAGCTGGTGCAGGTCGTTGTCGGCGGTGCTCCACGATTGCTGCATCATGATCGGCGCCGGATCGCCGGACTTCGGGCACGGTTCGTGCCTGAACCCCAGGGCGTGGCCGACCTCGTGGTTGACCGCATAGGTGCGGTACGACTGGACATCGGTGCCATAGGCGATCGCCCCGCGTACCCACCGAGCCTGGTTGATCAGCACCCGACCGGCCCCGCGGTTGAAGCAGGACGCCTCCAGCGGGACGTCCCATCCGCACAGATCGGGAGATCGGATGGTCATTTGGCTGGTCAGCGAGATCCGGAAGTCGGGCTCGCCCGAGTCGACGCGAGCCAGGGTGACCTGCCCGCCGCCGATCCAGGACCGGGGATCGGCCAGGGTGACATCGACGGCCGCGGCAAATGCCTTGTCCTGTTTCACCGATTGCATGCCGTCCTCCACCTCGACCGTGTAGGTATAGGCCCGCGAGCCGGTTCCGTGGGGTTTGGTCCTGCCGGGAACGGTGTGCCAGGTCCCCCTTCCGGTCGGAGCGATCGGGGCACCGACCGGCAAAGCCCCTGAGGCGATGCCCGCGGCAGCGGGTCCACCGACACCGAACAGCGAACCGTCGGGCATCGCCGGCTCGGTGGTGGCGGTGCCGTCGGACGGAGCGGGTCCGGCGGGCAGCGACGCGTTGTCGGCTTCCTGGGCAGCGGTGCCGGCGGACGACGTCGAGGCGAGGGCGGCCAGCGGCGCCCCCTCGGCTGGTGACGGTGCCGTCCCCGAGGCCGTCGAATCGGCGGAGCCACCCCCCGTCTGGAACACCAGGATGGCCGTCGCCACGACCAGGACAGGAATCGCAGCCACCCGCCACCCGAACCGACCCCCATCCGTCCCGGTGGATGATCCCGATGCCGATCCGGCCGGTCGACGAGTTCGTGGTGAGCGCGAGGCCGGCTGAGCGCGGTAGCCAGGACTGTCGCGCCGGCCGCGGACCGGCGGCTCGCGACGGTCCGTGCCGCGGTCGTCATGGCGCCGGTGGCCGTCGCCGTCGGCCGACTGGTCGACAGCGACCCGCCTGGATCGATTCGCCCGTTCCCCGGGCTGCGGTCGTTCCGCGGACCGGGCCCGCTGCGCGGACCTGGGTCGTTCTCCGGACCTCGGTCGTTCGCCCGGCAACGCCTGGGCACCGGGCTGCGGCCGGTAGGGGGACCGGCTGGCTCGGATGGTCGGCGAACCGTCGTTGTCCCACAGCGACGACCGACCGACGGGACGTGCGGAGCGGCGGCCCGGAGGCGGATCGTGTCGACCGCCCGGATGCGGTCCGGACCTGGGTCGGCCGGGATCCGCGGCTGGTGACGTCACATCAGGGAGGTTGCCACAGCTGGCCGGCTGGCCCGCGACGGCGCGCCCGCCCGGCCTTCACCGCTTGCCACCGCATCGCCGGCGGCATCGCCGGCACCGCCCCCGACGGCGCCACAACCGCCGTTACCGTGACCAGCACCCGTCCCATCGTGAGCGCGGGCCCGGCACTGGACCCGCCGATTTGTCCCCATGTCCGATTTTCGTCCACAGACCGCCCGGCCCATCGGCGGTCACCCACCCGACAGGCGACGATCGACCTCGAGGCGCAAGCGGGGCGGGGGCACCCGTCCAGCGGCAGGACCGGGGGCAGAGCATGACATGGGATTTCACCGTCGACACGGCACTGATCCGGCAGGCGGCCGGGATGCTGGACGATGCCGGGCACACCTACCGAGGGCACGATTCGTGCGAGGTGTTCCGCTGCCCGCTGGACGATGCCAGCCTCGGGCCCAGCGCCGCCGGCCGGGAGGTGGTCGACGCTGCCGGCCGCCGGGTCATCCAGGCCGTCGAAGGGGCGCAGGCGCTGGGGCTGCGCGTCGCCGCCACCGCCGACGGACTGCGGGACTGCGCACAGGCTTTTGATGCCACCGAGTCGCTCACCGGACGGGGTCCCCGATGAGCATCGCGCCCGCGCCCAGCACCGCCGGTCTGCCGGCGCTGCGCGAGGCGGCACTGCGCGAGGGCCTGCCCGACCCGGTGCGGCTGGCCGACGAGTTGCTGGCCATCGACGCCGAGCGGCTGCGGGAATGGTTCACGGTCGCCGGCCGGGCAGCGGGGTGGCTCAGGCAGGGCTCGGATCGGCTCTCCGACGCCGTGCCCGCCCTCGGTGCCGGGTGGTCCAACCCCGCTCCCCGGACGGAGATCGCCGCACTGCGCGACGCCGGCATGAGCAGTCGGGCGGTGATCATCGAACAGGTGCAGGCGGCCGATCTGGCCTGCGGCGCACTGCAACAGGTCAAGTGGCACGTGGACGCCGAGTTGACCGCCGCCGATGCCGCGGTCGCGCGGCTGGGTCCGGGCGGTCCCCCGGTACTCGGTTCCCTGCCGGACGGCCGGCCCGAGCTGATGGGCATCCTGCACGGCCTGATCGGGCGGATCGACGAGCTCAGCGCCCGCGCGACCGCGGAGCTGCAGTCGTTGGCACTGGCGCTCCGGGCCGATCCCCGGGATCCGATCGAGGCGGTGCCCGACCGCCGCGGTGCCGTCCCGCCGGGAGCGCCGAGCGTCCCGGGTGCACGGTTGACCGCGCCGTCCGCCGGCTCGGCTTCGATCGACACCGAGAACCTGCAGCGGCTCGAGCGTGACCTGGACTCGACCGACGACGCGACAAGAGAGATGGCCGTCGGGGTCGAATCCGCCCTGGCGCGGGCGCGTGCCGCCGGTGGGGTTGCCCAGTTGCTGCTCTACGAGTCGGCCGACTCCGGCAGCCAGGGCCGGGCCGCAATCAGTGTGGGCGACATCGGCACGGCCGACAATGTCGCCACCCTCGTCCCCGGCGTGACCAACGCGCCGGCCGCGATGTCCGACGGCGTCCGGGATGCCGCCAACCTGCGCGCCGAGGCCGAGCGGCAGTCGCCGGGCGAATCGACGGCAGTGATCTCCTGGTACGGCTACGACATTCCGCTGTCCTTCGTCTCGGGGGTCCCGAACGACATCCCTGCGGAGATCGACAACGCCCTGGACGCGCTGGATGACGACAACGCCATTGCCGGCGGTGCGTTGCTCGCCCGTGATCTCGATCGTTTCGGGCAATGGGCGCCGGCTACCGCACGGTTCACCGCGCTCGGCTTCTCGATGGGAGCCACCACCGTGTCGGCCGCCGAGGCGCAGGGGGCCATGGTGGACGACGTCGTGCTGATGGGCTCGCCGGGGGCCAGCGCCGAGGTGAGCACAGCCCACGATTACCCGCACCTGCCGGCCGACCACGCGTATTTGGTGGCCTTCGATCAGGACCCGGTCACCCGGGCCCGCACGGACATCACGGTCGGACTGCTCGACGCTTTGGTCAGCGGCCCGCGACTGGCGGGTCCGTTCGGACCAGACCCGGCCGGCGCCGATTTCGACGCCCAGGTCATCGACGTGACCACCAACGTGGCGCAGGTGGATGTCTCGCTCACGATCGGCGGACCAATGGGTTGGTTGACCGACCCAATGGCATCGGCGGCGGTGCAACAGGTCGAGGACCTCCGTCACCACTCGACCAGCAACTACCTCTCCGGCGCGTCGGGGGAGGCGGCGGCGGCGGTGGTGCTGGGCCACTACACGGACGTTCCGATCAAGCCGGGGCGCTGACCTCCGACGGGCACCGCCCCGCGGAGGTCCGGATCACCGGGGTGGGCGTGCCCGTCCCTGCGACCAACACGGGCAGGATGACCTGATGGGCATGAGCCGGGCCGAGGTGCGCAGTTACTACGCCGGTATCGGCGATGCCTTGATCCGTCACGCGACCGGGCGGCCGGTGACCGTCGCCGCGGCCTCCGGGTCGATCCTTGGTGTGGAACGGATCGACACCACCCGCGACCTGGACGATGTCGCCCGGCGCGGGGGCGTCAGCTTGTCGGCCGCGCTTCCCGATGCACCGCCGATGTCGCCGATCCGCTGCGCGCTTCATGTGGTGGCCGGGGAGGGAACAGGCATTTCCACTGCCGCCACCGCCGCCCTCGCGTTGTGCGAGTCCATCGCCCGCGATCACCTCACCGCGGTGGTCATCACCGACGGCCACGACGGGCTGTACGTCCTGGGTATAGCTGCCGGTGTCGCTGCCGGGGCCGGCAGCCCCGGCCCGGCCCCCGACGGCTGGCTCGCCGCCAGCGGTTACGCCGAGGAGTTGGCTCGTCGAGCGCCGGAGATCGCGACAGTGGATCCGCGGCAGGCCGACGGCCGCGCGCTGGTCGACGCCAGTCCTTCCTGGCCCGGCAACCTGATACCGATCCCGTACTCGCTCGTGCCGGCCGACCCTGCTTCCGGTGGCGGATATGGCGCCGTCATTCCGCTGGACCTGGACGAGGTGGCCGCAGTCACGGCCGGGATGCCGCTGGATCCGCGGCCCCTGGATGTCACCGGCCGGCTGGCCGCTCGGGGGGACCTGGCCGCGGGACTGCTCGGGCCCGGGGGCGGCCCCGCGTAGGGTGAGGCCCCGGGCGCGAGAAAGGACACCTGGCTCCATGGCAGATACGCCGACCCGGGTCACCGCCCGGCTCTCCAGATCGGCCCGGCGTGCCCAGCTCCTCGCGGCGGCCAAAGCGGTCTTCGTCACCCAGGGCTACCACGCCGCCGCGATGGACGACATCGCGGTCGAGGCCGGCGTGAGCAAACCGGTTCTCTACCAACACTTCCCATCCAAACTCGAGCTCTATCTGGCGTTGCTGGGTGAGTCCGCGGCCGACATGGTCCGGCTCGTCCGCGCGGCGCTGGCGGCCACCTCCGACAACCACGAACGGGTCGACAACGCGGTTGGGGCCTACTTCAGCTTCGTGGCCGACAACGGACAGGCCTACCGGCTGGTCTTCGAGTCCGACCTGCGCGGTCAGCTCGAGGTAGAGCGGATCGTCGAACGGGCCACCGACGACTGCATTTCGGCGATCACCGACACCATCACCACCGACACCGGCGTGGACGTCGAGCGCGCGCGCCTGCTGGCCTCCGGGATGGTCGGGCTGTCGCAGGTCAGTGCCCGCTACTGGCTGACCCAGTCCCCGCACGTCTCGCGGGCCGAGGCGATCGACCTGCTGTCCGCGCTCATGTGGCGCGGTATTTCACGGTTTCCCCGTCAGGGCCAGGTCTGACCGGCCGCGGCACCGGGCCTGATCAGCCGGAGCCGAATCCCACCCGCCGGCTGTCGGCCGGAGCGATCTCCACGTACGCGATCTTCGAGGTTGGCACGATCACCCGTCGGCCCTTCTCGTCGACCAGCACGAGCGTGCCCTGCGGGTTCTTGAGCGACTCGGCGATCTGCGCCTCGATCTCATCGGGGTTCGAGTGGGAACTGACCACCAACTCGCGCCCGGTGTCCGTCACACCGATCTTGACGTCCACGCCAGACCTCCGTCGTCTCTCTCGCCGTTTCGTGACCCACGTGCCGCGGGCGTCGCGGTGCCGACGCGCGACGGCAGTACCCGCCGGGCCGAACCCGACACCGCGCTCCAGGCTAGTGCAGCGCCAACCGGCGCCGGCCCGGCCGCGGTGCGCCGTGGGCGAACACCTTCCCGACCGGGAGGGACGGCTCAGAACAGCCGGAAGTCCGTGGAGTCCAGGCCGCGCAGCGTGTCATAGTCCAGTACGACGCACCGGATACCCCGGTCCCGGGCGAGCGTGCGGGCCTGCAGCTTGATCTGCTGCGCCGCGAAGACCCCGGACACCGGAGCCAGCAGGGGATCCCGGTTCAGCAGCTCGAGATAGCGGGTGAGCTGCTCGACGCCGTCGATCTCCCCGCGGCGCTTGATCTCCACGGCCACGCAGGCACCTGATGCATCGCGGCACATCAGGTCGACCGGCCCGATCGGGGTGGGGTACTCGCGTCGCACCAGCGACCAGCCGTCGCCCAGGGTCGCGACGTGCTCGGCGAGCAGTACCTGAAGGTGGGCCTCGACGCCGTCCTTGACCAGACCAGGATCGACCCCGAGATCGTGCTGCGAGTCGTGCAGGACCTCCTCGACGGTGATCAGCAGCCGCTCGCCCGCCTTGTTCTGCACCACCCAGCGGCCGGGCTCCTCGACCATCCAGCACGGCGGCGACATCCAGTTCAGCGGCTTGTACGACCCGCCGTCGGAGTGCACGAGCACGGAATTGTCGGACTTCACCATCAGGACCCGGACGGCGGACGGGAGATGCGCGGTGAGCCGGCCGACATAGTCGACCGAGCACCGGGCCACCACGAGACGCACGCCGGTCACCCTACCGGCGTCCGGCCCCACCCATGACGGGCACGACTGGTCTTGCTCGGCCCTCGCGCCGGGCTCCCGCCGTCTGTCAGAAGGCAGGCCGATCCTCGGCGCCGACCCGTTCGATCTGCCCACCGAGGTTCTGCAGATCCTCCACGAAATGCGGGTAGCCCCGGTCGATGTGCATCACCTCGTGCACCTCGGTCACGCCCTCGGCGGCCAGTCCGGCCAGCACCAGCCCGGCGCCCGCCCGGATGTCGGTGGACCACACCGGCGCGCTGGAGAGCTGCTCACGCCCGCGGATCGAAGCGTGGTGGCCGTCGGTCCTGGCGTCCGCGCCCATCCGGATCAGCTCGTCGACGAACCGGAACCGGGCCTCGAAGACGTTCTCGGTGATCAGCGAGTGACCGTCGGCAACCGCCGCAAGGGCGAGTGCCATCGGTTGCAGGTCGGTGGGAAAGCCCGGGTACGGCATGGTGATGAAGTCCACCGCCCGTGGCCGCCCTGGCATCGTCACGGTGACCGCATCGAGATCGCCTTCGACCTCCGCCCCGGCCTGGGTCAGCCGCTCCAGCGGCGCCGTCATGTGCACCGGGTCGACCCCCTCGACGCGGACCGAACCCCTGGTGATCGCCGCGGCAAAGGCCCAGGTGCCGCCTACCACCCGATCCCCGACCGTGCGGTGTGCGGCGGGATGCAACACGTCGACCCCTTCGATGGTGATGATCCCGGTGCCCGCTCCTTCGATATGGGCGCCCATCTGGCCCAGCATCACCGCCAGATCGATCAGCTCCGGCTCCCTGGCCGCGTTGTCGATCACCGTCGTTCCTTCGGCCAGCACCGCCGCCATCAGGATGTTCTCGGTGGCGCCGACGCTCGGGAAGTCCAGACCGATGACCGCCCCGCGCAACCGGTCGGCACGCCCGACGACCTGACCGTGTTCGATCGACATGTCCGCGCCCATGGCCCGCAGGCCGAACTGATGCATGTCCAGCGGCCGGGATCCGATGGCATCTCCGCCGGGCAGGGCCACCCGGGCCTGGCGACATCGGCCCATCAATGGTCCGAGCACGCACACCGAGGCCCGCAAACGGCTGACCGCCGGGAAGTCCGCGTGGAAGGAGAGCTCGGCGGGTGTGGTGATCGACACGTTCTCGCCGTCGAGCTCGACCTCGCAGCCAAGTCCGCGCAGCACGGCGGCCATCAACGGCACGTCCAGGATCTGCGGGCAGTTGGAGATGACGGTCGTGCCCTCGGTCAGCAGGGCGGCTGCCATCAGCTTCAAGACGCTGTTCTTGGCCCCGGCCACCCGGACGCTCCCGACGAGCCGGGATCCGCCGGTCACCAGGAAGCGTTCCACGGCTCGCACTCTAACGGTCCGTCGCCGACTGGCCCGTAGGGTTGGCTCATGGCCGTGCATCTCACCCGCATCTACACCCGCACCGGCGACGACGGCACGACCGGATTGGCCGATTTCTCCCGGGTGTCCAAGACCGATCCGCGGCTGGTGGCGTATGCCGACTGTGACGAAACCAACGCCACCCTGGGCATCGCGATGGCGCTCGGATCCCCACCCGCACAGATCGCCGCCGTGATCCTGCGGGTGCAGAACGAGCTGTTCGACCTGGGGGCCGATCTGGCCACTCCGGTCGTGCCGGATCCCGTCTACCCGGCCCTGCGGGTCACTCAGCACTACATCGACCGACTGGAGGCCGACTGCGACCGGTTCAACGACGACCTGGCGCCCTTGACGTCGTTCATCCTGCCGGGCGGCACCTCGTGCGCGGCTCTTTTGCATCTGGCCCGCACGGTGGCCCGGCGAGCCGAGCGCAGCGCGTGGGTACTGCGCCGGGCCGATCCGGAAGGCAGCAATCCACTGGCTGCGACCTATCTGAACCGGTTGTCCGATCTGTTGTTCATCCTGGCCAGGTCGGCCAACCCTGGCGGCGACGTGCTCTGGCAGCCTGGTGGTGAACGGGGCGGGGACCCAGTGGATCGGCCGGCCGGCCACTGAGGGTCCGGCGGACGGGATTTCAGTTCTTGCGGATACCTCGCTGAAACAGACCAGGAGCCGATCGCGTGCCCGGCGGCAGGGATTCGAGCCAGGACCGCAGCCCCGTCAGCGCCTCTTCGCTCAGCGCCAACTCGAATGTGGTGCCGCCGTCGGTACATCGCCGGATCACCGCGTCGCGTGGCAGCAGGTCGGGCTCGGTACCCACGGGTTGCCGGCGCTCGCCGAGCACCAGCGTGCCGCGGTGCAGCTTGCGCGCGGCGCCGGGCAACGGCGAGAACGACCGATAGAGCAGGAACTCGTTCTCGTGGTAGCGGCCTTGTCCCAGGACCCAGCCGCGGCCGTCCGGGGTCAGCGAACGTCGCCAGCAGACATCGATAGCACCCGAGCGGGCGAGCACGGAGCGTCGCACCGCGATCACAACGATGGCCAGAACCAGGGCAATCAGCATCACCAGCCCAAGAATCTGCGCCAGCGACACCATGCTCATCCCCGTTGCGACCTCGTCATGGGCTCAGACCTCGTGCCCGGTGGCCAGCAGTTGCGCCCTGGCCCGCCGGAACTCGGCCTCGGCCTCGGCGGAATCCCCGCCCTGCGCCTTCGCCGCCTCGAACGCGGCGCGGGCGCGGGCCACATCGATCTCATCCGAGAGCTGGGCGTCTTCCGCCAGGATCGACACGCCGTCCTTGGTGACCGACAGGAATCCACCGTGCACGGCGACGCCGAGCACATCACCGTTCGACTGCATGATCCGAGCGGCGAACCCCTCACGGAGCTGGGCCAGCAGCGGTGCGTGTCCGGCCATCACGCCGATATCGCCGTCGACCGTCCTGGCCACCACCATCTGCGCTGTGCCCGCCCACAGCTCACGCTCGACGGCGACCAGATGGACATTGATCTCTGCCACGGACGGCTCCGCCTCTGCTCGATTGTCTGCACCTGCGCAGTTCGGTGCACCCGTGCGGGATGGTGGTAAGAGCTGTCCGAAGTCTATCGGACGCCCCAAGCCCGCCCGATCCGGCCAACGTTGTCGTCGTATCCGGCCGCTGCCCTCACCGCCACCGATGATCGAGCGCTCCCCCGCGCTACTGCAGGGTCTTGGCCTTGGCCAGCACGTCGTCGATGCCGCCGACGTTCAGGAACGCCTGCTCCGGGATGTTGTCGTACTCGCCCTTCGCGATGGCGTCGAACGATTCGATGGTGTGGTCCATCTCCACGTAGGAGCCGTCCATGCCGGTGAACTGCTTGGCGACGAAGAAGTTCTGGCCCAGGTAGCGCTCCATCCGGCGGGCCCGACCGACGAGGAGCTTGTCCTCCTCGCCGAGCTCGTCCATGCCGAGGATCGCGATGATGTCCTGCAGTTCCTTGTACTTCTGCAGGATCCGGATGACCTCCTGCGCGACCCGGTAGTGCTCCTCACCGACGAACTGCGGGTCCAGGATCCGCGAGGTCGAGGACAGCGGGTTCACCGCCGGGTAGATGCCCTTCTCGGTGATCCCCCGGTCGAGCTCGGTGGTCGCGTCCAGGTGCGCGAAGGTGGTGGCCGGCGCCGGGTCGGTGTAGTCGTCGGCGGGCACGTAGATCGCCTGCAGCGAAGTGATCGACCGGCCCTTGGTCGAGGTGATCCGCTCCTGCAGCTCGCCCATCTCGTCGGCCAGCGTCGGCTGGTACCCCACCGCCGACGGCATCCGGCCGAGCAGGGTGGAGACCTCGGAGCCGGCCTGGGTGAAGCGGAAGATGTTGTCGATGAACAGCAGCACGTCCTGGTTCTGCACGTCACGGAAATACTCGGCCATGGTCAGTGCCGACAGGGCGACTCTCATCCGGGTGCCGGGCGGCTCGTCCATCTGGCCGAACACCAGCGCGGTGTCGTGGATGACGCCGGACTCGGTCATCTCGGTGAACAGGTCGTTGCCCTCGCGGGTGCGCTCGCCGACACCGGCGAACACCGAGGTGCCGCCGAAATTCTTGGCGACGCGGGTGATCATTTCCTGGATCAGCACGGTCTTGCCGACGCCGGCGCCGCCGAACAGGCCGATCTTGCCGCCCTGCACGTAGGGGGTGAGCAGGTCGATGACCTTGATTCCGGTGACCAGCTGGGTGGTGCGGCCCTCGAGCTGATCGAATGGCGGGGGCTTGCGGTAGATCGGCCAGTGCAGGGCATCCTCCCCGACCCCGGGCTCGTCCATGCATTTGCCGAGGGCGTTGAACACGTGACCCTTGACGACGTCGCCGACCGGCACCGAGATCGCAGCCCCGGTGTCCTGGACGGGAGCGCCGCGGACCAGGCCGTCGGTGGGCTGCATCGAGATGCTGCGCACGATGTCGTCACCGAGGTGCAGCGCGACCTCGAGCGTCAGCATATGGGTGTCACCCGCCCCGGTGACATCGACATGCAGCGCGTTGAGCAGCGGTGGGACCCCGCCGCGCGGGAACTCGATGTCGACGACGGGGCCGATCACCCGAACGACCCGGCCGGTGGTGGCGGGCGCTGGGGTGGTCCGCGCGGGTTCAGTGATCGTCATGGCGTCTCAGTCCTCTTCGTTCCCGGTCGCGGCGAGCGCGTCGGCGCCGCCGACGATCTCGGTGAGTTCTTGGGTGATCTGCGCCTGCCGGGCCTGGTTGGCCTGCCGGCTGAGATTCTTGATGATGTCGTTGGCGTTGTCCGTCGCGGCCTTGCAGGCCGCCCGACGGGCCGCCGACTCGCTGGCCGCCGCGTCCAGCAACGCCGCATAGATGCGAGTCTTCAGATACTTCGGCAGCATCTCATCCAGCAGTAGGTCCGATGACGGCTCGAACTCGTACGACGGCAGCAACGGTGACTTCGAGGGGTCGCGCTCGACGTACTCGATCTCCATCGGAGCCATCCGCCTGGCCCGCGGCTGCTGGGTGATCATCGATACGAAATGTGTTGACACCAAATGGATCTCATCGATACCTGGGGTGCCGTCCGGGGTGGACCCGGCCGACCCGACGGTGAACGCCGGCAGCAGCGCCTCGGTAGCCCGCTCGGCATCGGCATAGCTGGGGCGCTCGGAGAAACCAGTCCACGAGGCCACCACCGGTCGCTGCCGGAAGGTGTAGTAACCCAGCCCCTTTCGACCGATGACGAACATCACCGGCTCCTTTCCCTGCGAGCGCAGCAGAGCGCCGAGTTCCTCGGCCGCCTTGATCACCGCCGAGTTGTACCCACCGCACAGGCCGCGGTCGGCACTGATCAGCAGGATGCCCGCACGCTGGGGGCTCTCCCGCTCGTTGAGCAGCGGATGGTCGAGGGTGGACGCCGAGGCAAGGGCGGTCAGCACATCGGTGATCTGCCGGGAGTACGGAGCCGCCGCCGCCACCTTGGCCTGCGCCTTGACGATCCGCGAGGTGGCGATCATCTCCTGCGCCTTGGTGATCTTCTGGGTGGACCTGACCGACTTCACCCGTTGGCGCAGCACCCTGACCTGTGCAGCCATCATTCACCTCCGGCACGGCAAGAGGAGAGCACGATCGGAGCCACCGGCCGGCTGTGGGTTCCGGCCATCACTTCTTGACCGGCGGGCGCCTGCCCTGGACCTGGACCTTCTCCTGACCGACGTCGGCCGCGTCCATGGCCTTGACCTCGCGCGGGCGGCCGAGGATCACGCCCTCGGACGTGGTGAAGGTGTCGGAAAACTCGCCCAACGCCACGATCAGCGCCTTTTCGGCCCCGTCGGACAGGTCGCGCTCGTTCTTGATGGCGTCCAGCGGGCTGCCCGGCGCGTGCCGCAGGTACTGCAGGAACTCGGCCTCGAAACGGCGGATGTCCTGCACCGGAACGCGGTCCATGTGCCCGCGGGTGCCGGCCCAGATCGCGACCACCTGCTCCTGCACCGGGTACGGGCTGAACTGGGCCTGCTTGAGCAGCTCGACCAGCCGGGAACCGCGGGCCAGCGCGCGCTTGGACACGTCGTCGAGGTCGGAACCGAAGGCCGCGAAGGCCTCCAGTTCGCGGTAGGCCGACAGGTCCAGACGCAGCGTGCCGGAGACCTTCCGCATCGCCTTGACCTGCGCGGCACCACCGACCCGGGAGACCGAGATGCCCACGTTGACGGCGGGCCGGACGCCCGAGTTGAACAGGTCGCCCTCCAGGAAGCACTGCCCGTCGGTGATCGAGATGACGTTCGTCGGGATGTACGCCGAGACGTCACCGGCCTTGGTCTCGATGATCGGCAGCCCGGTCATGGAGCCGGCGCCCAACTCGTCGTTCAGCTTGGCGCAGCGCTCCAGCAGCCTGGAGTGCAGGTAGAAGACGTCACCCGGGTAGGCCTCGCGGCCGGGCGGGCGGCGCAGCAGCAGCGAGATCGCGCGGTAGGCCTCGGCCTGCTTCGACAGGTCGTCGAAGATGATCAGCACGTGCTTGCCGGCATACATCCAGTGCTGGCCGATGGCCGAACCGGTGTACGGCGCCAGCCATTTGAAGCCGGCCGAATCAGATGCCGGGGCCGCGACGATGGTGGTGAAGGCCAACGCACCGGCATCCTCCAGGGACTGCCGGACGCCGGCGATCGTGGTGCCCTTCTGGCCGATCGCGACGTAGATGCAGCGGACCTGTTGCTTCGGATCGCCGGTCTCCCAGTTCTCCTTCTGGTTGATGATGGTGTCGACGCAGACCGCGGTCTTCCCCGTCTTGCGGTCACCGATGATCAGCTGGCGCTGCCCGCGGCCGATCGGCGTCATCGCGTCGATCGCCTTGATGCCGGTCTGCAGCGGCTCGCTGACCCCCTGCCGCTGGACCACCGATGCGGCCTGCAGCTCCAACGGGCGGGTGGTCTCCGCGACGATCTCGCCAAGCCCGTCGATCGGCTGTCCGAGTGGATTGATCACCCGGCCGAGGAACGCATCACCCACCGGAACCGACAGCACCTCGCCGGTTCTGGTGACTTGCTGACCTTC
>Ga0302299_10000830_pt1 | contig 17884 bp, 14 predicted proteins | sample III_Fen_N3_4_FD_198795 | JGI IMG/M metagenome (GOLD analysis project Ga0302299, IMG submission 198795) | Peat permafrost microbial communities from Stordalen Mire near Abisko, Sweden - III_Fen_N3_4 | ecosystem: Environmental > Terrestrial > Soil > Wetlands > Permafrost | place: Sweden: Abisko... | reverse complement strand
ATCCGGCTGTGCTCGGTGTTCATGAATATGACCGAAGCGGATCCGTGCGCGATGTGTACAGATCCGCGGCGCGATGCCGAAACCATCTGTGTCGTGGCCACGCCTTCCGACCTCATCGCGATCGATCGCGGCGGCCACTTCCGGGGCCGCTACCACGTCCTCCACGGCCTGCTATCGCCGCTGGAGGGCATCGGTCCCGACGACCTTCGGCTGGCCGAGCTGGTGCGCCGGCTCGGCAGTGGTGGGTCCGGCGCCGGCTCGGTCCGTGAGGTGATCGTTGCCACGAGCCCCTCGGTCGATGGCGAGGCCACCGCCATGTACGTCGCCCGGACCCTCAAGCCGCTCGGCGTCCAGGTATCTCGCATCGCGACCGGACTCCCGGTCGGTGGGGAGCTCGAATACTCCGATCAGGCCACGATCGCCCGTGCGCTGGCTGGCCGGGCGACCATGTAGGCCATAATTTCAGTTGGCTGCTCGTCGCTTAGATGGGCGCAAACGTTGAATGAATTTTGGTGGGTTGCTACCGTGACTCGACGGCGGGAGCCCACCGAGCTCGGCGGCAGACCAGCCCATGTTCGAGTTTCTAGGAGCCAAGGCGCGATGATCCAACAGCTCGTCATGTACGAGGAGGAGCTGCAGCAGATCAATAGTATCTGCGACATCCTTCATCGGGACTCGAACGCGAAGGCGGTTCTTGTCATCGACAAGAACGGCCAAGCGATCGCACAAGCGGGAGATACCCAGCAGCTCGACGTCACGTCGCTGTCCTCCCTAACGGCCGGCAATGTGGCGGCCACCGGCGGCATCGCCCAGTTACTTGCCGAGCGAGAATTCGCCGGCCAGTTTCACGAAGGCGAGAAGACCAACGTCCACATCTCGATCGTCGGACAGCGAGTGATCCTCGTCGTGCTGTTCGACGAGCGAAGCTCGCTCGGCCTGGTGCGCCTGCGCGTGCGCAAGGCAGCCGCGGAGCTGACGGTCGTCCTGGAAGTGATGGTCAAGAAGAGCGCGAGCGGCTCCGGCCAACCGTCCGTGTTCTCCGAGATCACGGACGACGACATCGACAATCTCTTCAACGACTAGCCGCGCCGACGAGCACGACCATGAGCTTCATCAACTACTCGTCGCGCGAGATCAACTGCAAGATCGTCTACTACGGGCCGGGCCTGTGCGGTAAGACGACCAACCTCCAGTACATCTACAACAAGACCAACCCCGAGGCGAAGGGCAAGATGATCTCGCTCGCCACGGAGACCGAGCGGACGCTGTTCTTCGACTTCCTGCCGCTGTCGCTCGGCGAGATCCGCGGGTTCAAGACCCGGTTCCACCTCTACACGGTGCCCGGCCAGGTGTTCTACGACGCCAGCCGCAAGCTGATCTTGAAGGGCGTCGATGGCGTGGTCTACGTCGGTGACTCGCAGATGGAGCGCATGGAGGCGAACATCGAGTCGCTCGACAACCTGCGCCAGAACCTGCAGGAGCAGGGCTACGACCTCGACCGGCTGCCGTACGTCGTCCAGTACAACAAGCGCGACCTCGCCAACGCGCTCGAGATGACCGAGCTCGAAGAGGCGCTGAACCCGACCAAGGTCCCCAGCTTCGAGGCGGTCGCGCCCAAGGGAATCGGCGTGTTCGATACCCTGAAAGCCGTCGCCAAGCTCGTCTTGACCGAGCTGCGAAAGGGCGGGTGATGCAGGCGCAGCCCGGGCGCAGCGCGGACCTCACGGACCGGCCGCGGTTCCGTCAGGATCTGTTCGCCGAGGCGGTCGACGAGCACGGCACCCGGTTCATCGACGTGATGGATCCGGACAGCGGCAGCGTGTTTCGGTTCTACGAGGTCGAGTACTCGCTGGCCTGTGGCATGGACGGCGAGCGCGACGTCGCCGGGATCGTCAAGTGGGCGCAGGACGAGCTCGGCCTGTCGCCGTCGCAACAAGAAGTTCGCACGGTGATCGCCACGCTCGGCGACCTGGGCTTCATCGCCGGCGCCGATCGTGCCGATGTCGCGGCGTCCGCGGACGATACCGGGCCGCACGCGGTCGCGCGTCCCGAGCCCGCCGAGCTGCCGGCGCCGGAGCTCGCGCGCAGCGTGGTGGTCGGTGCGCCGGCCAAGGTCACGCCGGCACCTGATCTCGAGCTCGGCGCTGCCGGGACGACCTCCGCGCCCAAGCGCGAGGCGGCCCGCCCTGCGCCGGCGCTGGAGCTGGGTGCGCCCGGCGCCACGGCCGCCGGCGGTCGGCGCGCTGCAGAGCCCACCGAGGACATCGGGTTCGGCGCCTCGGGTGCCCGAGCCGCCGGTCGGTCGACCGCGGCTGCTCCGAGCCCGGAGCCCCGACCGGAACGCATCGCGCCGCGGGTCGAAGCGCGGCCGGAGGCGCGGATCGAAGCGCGGCCGGAGGCGCGGATCGAAGCGCGGCCGGAAGCGCGGCCGGAAGCGCGGATCGACCGTGTCGACGAAGACGACGACGTTTCGCTCGACCTGAGCGATCACATCGCGGTCCGTCCCGACGACGTCAAGGAGGCCGTGCGAGCTTCCAAGGTCATGTCGGTCGTCGAGGCGCCGCGCGACCTCGACAAGCCGGCCGTGCGGCCGCCGGCGCCGGTGACGCGCGCACCGGAAGCCGAGCGCCAGGTGCGTGCCGAGCCGCCGTTCGCGCGTCCGCCCGCCGTGATGGCGCCGCTGCCCGAGCCGACCAAGACGACGTGGCCCCCGGAGCCGCGCGCGGCGCAGCGTCCGGCCGTCGAGCTGCCCCGGCCGCCGCTGCCGGCTGCGCCGATGGAGCCGGCGGCCGAGGCCAAGCCGACGAGCTCGCTGCCCGTGGTGCTGCTGATCATCGCCCTGCTCGTGGCCGCCGCGGTGCTCGTGTGGAAGTACGTGGTCGATCGGCACGACGCGGAGGTCCAGATCCCGGTTGCCGTCGTTCCGCCGGTCGCGGTGGCGCCGCCGCCGCCGCCGCCGCCGGCGCCGTCGCCGACCTCGAAGATCGAGCTCGAGACCCCGCAGGCCACCGAGATCAAGACCGGCCGGGCCGGCGTGATCGAGACGATCCTCGGCGACAAGACGACCGTCAAAGAGGGCGACGTCGTCGCGAAGTTCGTCGGTGACAAGCCGATCGAAGCCGAGCGCAGCGCGCTGGTACGCGATCAGAAGCGGCTGCAGGATCAGATCGAGGCCATCTCCAAGCGGCTGGCGAACGCGCAGACCGCCGGGAACAAGTCCGCCGAGAACGCCGCGCAGGCCGAGCTGGCGACCAAGCAGGGCCAGCTGGCGACCAAGCAGGGCTTGTACGCGACCAAGACCGCCGATCTCGAGCGGTTCATGCTCTACGCGCCGGGCGCGGGTAGCTTCGCTCCACAGATCAAGCAGGGCCAGAAGGTCGCGGCCGACGCGACGATCGGCAAGCTGCAGCGCGAGTCGACCCCGGTCGTCCGGTTCAAGATCACCGACGCCAAGCCGTTCGCCCTGCAGTCGGCGGTCGAGCTCAGCGTCGGCAAGGACGGCATGCACGTCAACTGCACGGTCGCCGACATCCAGCCCGATTCGGTCAAGGTCACCTGTCCTGCCGAGCCATCGCTGACCGAGGGCTCCGACGTGACGCTCAAGGTCCCTGGCGCGCCGACGCCGATCGCGCCGGAGCCGGCTGCCACCGGGACCGGCGCGGCCGCCCCCGCCGCGGACTCGCCGGGCTCGGCGAACTGAAGACGTGTAGAACAAAGCCTGGAAACGTCTCCAGGATACGTTGAGGTTGACCTCGACGTACCTCGACCTTGTCCCAAGGCGTTGAGTTTGACGCCGACGTAGGCCACGTCAACCTCAACGACTTCCGTCAAGGTCAAGGCCCAGGTCGACGTCAACCGGGCGGTGCGCCTGAGCCAAGGCCCCGACCCCTTTGTTCGACGCCTCTTGAGTCGGCCGTCCCTCCGCGCTACTTGCGGGCGGTGATCTTCTGCACGGCGAGCTGCGGCCCCATCATGCCAATCCCCATCGCGTTCTTGTCGACCTTGCCCTCGACCTCTGCGGCGAGGCCGTCCTTGGCGTCGCCGAGCGCACCCGTGAGTTGATATCGCTCGCCGCCGTCGGTCTCGAGCACCCACAGGCCGCCTTCGAGATCGCTGCGGCGGATCGTCCCTTGGAGCTTCATCCGTACACGATAGCGGCTCCCCGGGCGGTCGGCCACACGCGGGCGTCGATCGCCGGTCAATAGGTCAGGCGGTCGTCGAGGTAGCGCTTGTCGACCACGAGCGGCTGCTCGTAGATCTTGGCCTCGTAGAGGTACTGGTAGCGGGCGAAGTTCTCGGTGACCTTCTTCATGTACTCGCGGGTCTGCGTGTACGGCACCAGCTCCACGAACTCGTCGATCTCGCGGTCGCCGTACTGGTCGACCCATTTCATGACCGGCCGCGGCCCGCTGTTGAACGAGCCCGCGCCGATCGGCACCTGGCCCCTGAACTTCTGCAGCAGGTGCCCGATGTACCAGCTGCCGGTCTGGATGTTGTAGGCGGGCTCGTAGAGCCGGCCCGGGTCGTACGGGATCTGAAGCTGCTTGGCGACCCGCAGCGTCGTCGCCGGGATCATCTGCAGGAGGCCCTGCGCGTCGGCGTACGACAGATCGTGCGGGTTGAACCCGCTCTCCTTGCGCATGATCGCGTAGAGGTACCCCTCGGGGTTGTCGCCAAGCGCCTGGTACCGCTCGATCAGCTCGCGGTACGCGCGCGGATACGCGTTCTCCCACCAGCGGCGCGCGTCGGCCTCGGCGGGTCCATCGAGCGCGGGTCCCGCGTAGCTGACCGCGAGCATCCACGGCCGGTAGAAGTTGCCGGCCTTGCGGTAGCGATCGAGCAGCATCGCGAACGCCGCGGCGCGGTCGTGCCGCTGGAGGAACGCGCGCTCGTTGCGCGCGAGCTCCTCGCCAGCAAAGCTGCCAAGGCCCGCGGCGATCAGCTGATCGGCCCGCCGGATCAGCAGGTCGCTGGCGAGCCGCTCGTCGAGCGTGGCCGCGAGCTTGGGGCCGCGTGGCGCCGGCTTGGCGGCGCCGAACGGCGGCACCGGCGCGCCCAGCCGGTCGAGCCGGGCGCGCGCGAGCAGCGCGTACCACGAGAACGGAAACCGCGTGACGGTCTGGGTGTATCCCGCGATGGCGGCAGGCGTGGCGCCACCGCGCTCATCGATCCGCGCCCGCCAGTAGCTGCCCTTGCCGGCCTCGAGCGCGCCGCCGCGGCGGGCCAGCTGGTCGAGCTGCGTGCGCGCAGCGTCCCACTGGCCGAGGAAGTAGTGCGCCATGCCCAGGAACCACAGCGAGTCGTCCACCCACTTCGAGCGCGGGTAGCGCGCGAGCGAGACCTCGAGCGGGGCGATCGCCGCCTGGTAGTGGCCGCGGTTGAACTCGAGCCAGCCGGTGAGAAACTGGGCTTCCTGCGCCCACGCGGTCGCGGGGAACTGCGCGACGACGCGGCGGTACCAACGGATTGCGTCGTCATCGCGATCGGCGCGCGACAGCGCCCGCGCGCCATGGAACATCGCCTCGGCGGCCGCGCTGCCGAGCTGGGCGAACGCGCCGAGCAGCAGCGGGCCGGCGTCGGCGTAGCGCCGCCGCATCTGGTACAGCGTCGTGCCGAGCCAGTAGTCGCGCTGGGGCGCGATCGCGGGCGCGATCGGCGGGCCGATCAGCGACAGCTCGGCGACCGCCTCGTCCCACAGATGCGCAGCGCTCAGGTGCTTGGCCCGCTCGATCCGATCGGCGGGGGTGAGCGCCGGGGCCCCGAGCTCGAGCAGCCGCCGCGCGGCCCGCTCGGCGAGCGGATGCGCGGGATGCTCGATCACGAGCTGGCGATACGCCGCGGTCGCCGCGGCCAGGCCACGCGCCTCGGCCGCGACGGCGATCCGGTACGCGGCGGTGCCGGCGTCACCGACCTCGTCTGCGTCCTTGGCGGCGAGCGCCTTCTGGTAGCCCGCGGCGGCGGCCGCGCGATCGCCGCGCTCCCAGGCGCAATCGGCGAGCCGCCACGGTAGCTCGCGCGCGAACGGCGAACCGGTCGTCCTGGCGAGCTGGGCGAGCTGGTGAAACGCCGCCTCGGCGCGCACCGGCTCGGCGTCGCGCAGCCAGAGCATGCCGTCGAGCCACAGCAGGTAGTCGCGCACCGCGAGCCCGGTGGCATCGCGCGCCGCGTCGACCCGGGCGAGCGAGGTGCGGGCGGCCGCGAGATCGCCGGCCTCGTAGGCCCGATACGCGTCCCCGAGATCGCGCAGCGGATCGCCGCGCACGGGTCCTGCGAGGCCCGCGATCGCCGCTGCAATGATTGCCGCGCGCACTGGGCCCGCAGTATACCGCCGAGGTCCCAACCTCAAGGCCCCTTTCGCGCGGGAGACCCCCATGGCGTACGCAGCGCTCGACTACTTCGGCACCGATGAGCTGTTCACCCACGAGGAGCGCCTCGTGCGCGACACGGTGCGCGAGTTCGTCACGACGCGCGTGATGCCCACGATCGGACGGCACTGGCAACAGGGCACGTTCCCGCACGAGCTGGTCGCCGAGTTCGGCGCGCTCGGGCTGCTCGGGCCGTCGCTGACCGGCTACGGCTGCGCCGGGATCTCGCCGAGCGCCTACGGCCTGATCTGCCAGGAGCTCGAGCGCGGCGACTCCGGAATTCGCTCGTTCTGCTCGGTGCAGGGCTCGCTCGTCATGTATCCGATCTGGGCGTACGGCTCGGAGGCCCAGAAGCAGCGCTACCTGCCCGAGCTGGCGGCGGGCCGGCTGATCGGCTGCTTCGGCCTCACCGAGCCCGACTTCGGATCGAACCCAGCGGGGATGTTGACCACGGCGGTCAAGACCGCCGCCGGCTACCGGCTGCGCGGCACCAAGCGCTGGATCACCAACGGCTCGGTCGCCGGGCTCGCGCTGGTGTGGGCCAAGCTCGATGGCCGCGTCCACGGCTTCCTGGTGCCGACCAAGACCAAGGGGTTCTCGGCGCGCGATATCCACGGCAAGTGGTCGCTCCGCGCCAGCGTGACCAGCGAGCTGGTGCTCGAGGACTGCGAGGTCGGCGAGGACGCGTTGCTGCCGGGGGTCCATGGCCTGCGCGGGCCGCTGTCGTGCCTGGCCCAGGCGCGGTTCGGCATCTGCTACGGCGCGGTCGGCGCCGCGATGGCGTGCTATGACGAAGCTCTGTCGTACGCCAAGGATCGCGTGCAGTTCCGTAAGCCGATCGCCGGCTACCAGCTGGTCCAGCAAAAGCTCGTCGAGATGGTCTCGGAGATCACCAAGGCGCAGCTGCTGTGCTGGCGGCTCGGCCGGCTCAAGGAGGCCGAGAAGCTCACGCCGGGCCAGATCTCGCTCGCCAAGCGCAACTGCGTCTCGATCGCCCGCGACATCGCGCGCGATGCCCGCGACATCCTGGGCGCGAACGGCGTCACCGACGAGTACCAGTGCGGCCGCCACATGCTGAACCTCGAATCGGTCTACACCTACGAGGGCACCCACGATATCCACACGCTCGTCGTCGGTCAGGACGTCACGGGCCTGGCGGCGTTCGACTCATGACGCACCCGTATCGCGGCGGCGGCGGGCGGCCCGACGTGTTGATCTGCGCCGGGCTCGACCCGTCGGGTGGCGCCGGGCTGATCGCCGACGTCCGCGTGATCGACGAGCTCGGCGGCCGGCCGGTCGGCGTGATCACCGCGCTCACGGTGCAGAACACCACCGCGGTGATCGACACCGAGGCGATGCGCGGCGCGCTGGTCCGCGAGCAGCTCGAGTTCCTGCTGTCCGACGTCGAGGTCCGCGCGGCCAAGATCGGCATGATCGGCTCGACCGAGATCGCCAAGTCGATCAGCGAGGGCCTCGCGCTGACCAACGCGCCGGTCGTGTGGGACCCGGTGATCCATCCGTCGCGCGGCGACGTGCCGTTCATCGATAGCCTGTTCGGCCACGCCATGGCGGCGCTGATGCCGCACGTCGCGCTGCTGACGCCGAACATCCAGGAGCTGGCGTTTCTCACCGGCGCGCGGATCGAGAGCGCGGCCGATGCCGCGGCCGTGGGCCAGGCGCTGGCCGATAAGCTCGCGACCGCGGTGCTCGTCAAGGGCGGGCACCTCGCGGCCCCCGGTGACGAGGTGGTGGACTACTTGTGCTGGGCGACCAGCGCCCTGCGTCTGGCGGGCCCGCGGATCGCCAACGGCGAGCACGTCCACGGCACCGGGTGCGCGCTGTCGTCGGCGATCGCCGCCCACCTCGCGCACGGCGCGGACCTGGTCGAGGCCTGCCGCGCGGCCAAGGCGTTCGTCGCGGCGCGGATCGCCGCGCCTGCGCATCCAGGTCGGGGCGCGGCGGCGATCTTGTGACCGAGGCGCCGGCGTGAAGGTCGTGGTCACCGGCGCGACCGGTTTTGTCGGCACCGCGCTGGTCGCGGCGCTGCGCGTCCGCGGCGATGCGATCACCGTGCTGTCGCGCGACGCGGCGCGCGCCCGGGCCGCGCTCGGCGAGGTCACCGCGGTCACCGCGGATCTCCAGAACCGCGGCGCGTGGGCCGCGGCGCTCGCCGGCACCGACGCGGTGGTTCATCTCGCCGGCGAGTCAGTGGCGGCCCGGCGGTGGGACGCGCAGCAGAAGCAGCGGATCCGCGAGAGCCGGGTCGAGGCGACGCGCGCGCTGGTCGAGGCGATCGCCGCGCTCCCGGTGGCCGAGCGGCCGGGCGTCTTGGTCAGCGCGTCCGGCACCGACTACTACCCGTTCGCGCCCGACACCGACTTCGACGACGACGCGGTCACCGAAGCCGATCCGCCCGGCGACTCGTTCCTCGCGCGGGTGTGCACCGCGTGGGAGGCCGAGGCGCTGGCCAGCGCGGCCGCGGGGCTGCGCGTGGTCTGCATGCGCACCGGGCTGGTGCTCGGGCCGGGCGGCGCGCTCGCGAAGCTGGCGACCCCGTTCAAGCTGTTCGTCGGCGGGCGGCTCGGCAGCGGCCGGCAGTGGACGCCGTGGATCCACCGCGACGACGCGGTCGCCGGCTACCTGGCGGCGATCGACGACGCTCGCTACGCCGGGCCGGTCAACCTGGTGACGGCGTCGATCCGCAACGCCGAGCTCGCCCGCGCGCTGGGCCACGCGCTGCACCGCCCGGCCTGGCTGCCGGTGCCCGGGTTCGCCCTGCGCGCCGCGGTCGGCGAGTTCGCCGACTACTTGCTGGGTGGCCGGCGCGTCGTGCCCGCCAAGCTGCGGGCGCTCGGCTTCACGTGGACGCTCGATACGCTCGCCGCCGCGCTGGCACGGTAGACCCGATCCGGGTAGATCCGCTGGGCTCGTCACTCCAGCTCGTACTTCTGGACCAGCCGGATCAGGTTGCGGCGCGAGACCTTGAGCTCCTCCGCGGCGCGCGTCTTGTTGCCGCCGTGGCGCCGCATCGCCGCGCCGATCATCCGGCGCTCCAGGGCCTCGACCGCGGCGGGCAACGAGCTCGGGTCGAGCTCGCGGACCTCGCTCTGCGTCGGCGCCCACTGTCGGATCCGCAGCGACAGCAGATCGGGGCCGATCGCCGGGGTGTCGCCAGCGAGCACGACCAGCCGCTCGACCTCGTTCTCGAGCTCGCGGACGTTGCCGGGCCACGGATAGGCCAGCATGCGCGCCGAGCACTCGGCCGACAGACGTTTCGGCAGCGGCCGGCGATGGCGCGCCAGGAAGTGCTCGATCAACAGCGGGATGTCGTCGCGGCGGTCGCGCAGCGCCGGCAGCGTGACGCTCAGCACGTGGATGCGATAGTAGAGGTCCTCGCGGAACCGCCCGGCGGTGACCAGCGCCGACAGATCGCGGTTGGTCGCGGCGAGGATCCGGACGTCGACCTTGCGGGTCTCGGTGTCACCGACCCGGGTGAACGTGCCCTCTTGCAGCACGCGCAGCACCTTGACCTGCAGCGCCGGCGACATATCGCCGATCTCGTCGAGGAAGAACGTGCCGGCGTCGGCGACCTCGAACAGCCCTGGCTTGTCGACGACCGCGCCGGTGAACGCGCCGCGCTTGTGGCCGAACAGCTCCGAGTCGAGCAGGTTGTCGTTGAACGCCGAGCAGTTGGCGACCATGAAGGTGCGCTCGCGGCGATCCGAGCTCGCGTGGATCGCGCGGGCCACCAGCTCCTTGCCGGTGCCGTTCTCGCCCTGGATCAGCACGGTCGCCTCCGACGGCGCGACCCGATCGAGCAGCGAATAGAGCTCCTGCATCGCCGGCGCGGCGCCGATGATGCCGTGGTAGCCGAGGCGATGATCGCGCGCGCCCGCGGCCACGGCGACCATGGGCGTGCGGGCCGGATCGGCCGGATCGGCCACGGCGGCGCTGTCCTGCAGCGCCTGGGCGACGTCGATCGCGGCCTCCCCCAGCATGTGCTCGATGAGGCCGCGCTCGGCCACCGTCAGCTGAGGCGCGAACACCGCGAGCCCGGCGCCGCTGGGCTCGGCGGCGACGATCGGCGCGAAGGCGGCGGGTTCTTGAGGCCGGTGTTCCACCAGCGTGAGCTCGAGCTCGCGGCGGCGCAGCACCCCGCGCACGTGCCGCAACACGCGGAGATCGAGGCCGGCCCACCAGGGTGTCTGCAAGGCCCGAAGTGTGACAAGCCGTCACAAGGCTTGGCAAGGCTGGCAATGTAACGCAACATCGCAGGCCCGGTGCGGCGCCGCACGCCTGGCGAGCGCCCGACAGCCAGCGTCAGTCGGGGAGGTCGACGCACCACCGCAGCGCGGTGCGGCACTCGAGCCACGCTTGCTCGTCGACGTCGAGGTACGGCACCTCGAGCGTGATCACCTCGCGGTTCTGCTCGACGCCGTACTTGGCGCCGAACGAGCCCGGGGTCGGGTAGCCCATCTCGTGGGTCACCGGGTAGCCGCAGCGCAGGGACAGCTCGCCGGCGAGCAAGAGGCCCGCGCCGTCCCAGTTCACCATGCGGTAGGTCGAGTGCAGCGCGATCAGACGGTGGGCGCCGACGCGCTCGATCAGCGCGACCAGCGCTTGCGCCTCGGGCTGATCCTCGGCCGCGCGGCCGGGGTGGTAGCCGGCTCGCCGCCCGGTGCCCCAGGTCGCCGCCGCGAAGTTGCGGTTGAGGTCGACGTCGTTGGCGTTGTTGCGCGAGCCCGCGAGCACGCCGTCGACGTTGAGGCACGGGATGATCCAGGTATCGCGGCCGGGCGGGCGCTCGATCAGCTCGTCGGCGAGCCGCTCGAGCATGAGCTGGGTCACCGCCTCGTCGCCGTGGATCGCGCCGAACAGCAGCGCAGGCGGGCGCGGCCGGGCGTAGTCGGGCGGCGTGAAGTGCACGGCTTCGATCGGCCGGCCGAGCACGGTGTGTCCGATGACGAGCTCGCGACGATGACTCACGATGGCACCTTACTCGAGTTGCTTGCCTAGCACGGAGGCCAGGCCGTAGCCGACCAGCACGACGTAGGCCGGGCCGAGCGCGGGGGCAACCGGCGAGGCGCCCCCGGCGATCCACGCCACGACCGCCAGGTTCGGCGCGCGCAAGACCGCGTCCACGAAGTGGCCGGCCAGGACCAGCTGCGCGACGTGCGTGACCAGACCCCACAGGATCACCAGCCACACCCAGACCTTGGCGCCGCCCGTCGCCGGCCCCGGGAGCCAGGCCAGCATCGCCATCACGGCGACCACTGCCGGCCCGAGCGCGAGGGCCGCCGGCAGCTTCTGTCCGCCCGCCTGATCGATCAGCGTGCGGATCAAGCCGACGAGCGGGATCGCGCCGGCCCGCGGAATCACGAACAGCGCCAGCACGCCCAGCGCCCCGAGCGTCACCAGCACGCGCGGCAGCGCCGCGTCGCGATACTCGCTGCGCAGGAGCAGGCCCGGCACCAGGACCAGCGTGCCGACGATCAGCGCCAGGCCGTGCCACGGCGGCGCACCGGCCAGCGCGATCGGCACGAGGATGCCGGCCAGGCCGAGCACCGCGGCGAGCAGGCCGCGCGCGGCCGGCGGCATCGGGATGCCGGCGAGCACCACGCTGAGCAGGCCGACCGCGGCCAGCGTCAGCGGCGGCAACCGGGCGGGGCCATCGCCCTCGAGGATCGCGGTCCAGTGGAACACCAGCGCCGGGGCCAGCTGCAGCGGCGTGGCGAACACGGCGAGCAGGCCGATGCCCCACAGCAACATCAGCAGGCGCAGGCGGTCGCTCCACGGCTCGATCGGCCGGCCTGCGCGCGTCGCGGTCTGCGCGGTGAGGTACGGCGGCGGTTGCGCGGCCGGGAGCTTCGTCGTCGGCGGGATCTGAGGCGCCGAGGCCGAGGGCGAGGGCACCGGGACCGCCTGGGCCTGCGGGGCGATCATCGTCGGCGCCTGCAGTGCCGCCGCGGTGGGGGGCAGCGGCCGGCCATACATCGGCGAGCCCTGCGGCGGCACGATGGTCGCGGCGAGCGCGGCGGGCGGCGGCTGGGCCCCGGGCGCGAACAGCGTGGCGGCGTTGGCCGCGAGGGCCGGGACCGGGCCGTTCGTCGGCCCCGCATCGCGCGGCGGGGCCGGGGCAGCCACCGCCAAAGGCTTCGCGAGCGGCGGCGCCTCGACGAGCCGACGGCCGCTATCCGGGCGCAGCGGCTCTTGAACCTCGCCCGCATGCCCGGCGGAGTAGCCGAACGCGGTCCTCGCCAGGCCCTGCTGCCCGGCCGGCGCGGGCGGCTGCTTCGCACCGCAAAACACGCAGTGCAAGGCGGCGTCGGGCAGATCCTTGCTGCAGCTAGCGCATTTCTTCACGAGTTCCCCCTGCAACGACCCGGGATAGGCCAGTACACGTGTGACACCTGAACGTACCACGCGCCTCGCTGTGGCTGGCACCCGGGCCGCGCGGCGAAACCGGAAACGGGCCGCCCTCGGCTTTGCGGCCTATACTGCTGGTCATGGACGAGCAACAAACCAAGCGTGGTGGGAGCCGGGTCCTCTGGCTTCTCGTGGTCGTCGCGATCGCTGGCCTGTGGTGGTTCCTGCGCCCGGCGGCAGATCCCGACCCAAGCTTTGGGTCCGAGCGCGCCGATGCGGCGGCGGCCGCGACCGATCCTGACGACATCCTCGTCGATCTCAAGGACGATACGACCCCCGCTGCGATCGCCGCGCTCGAGCGCGAGGTCGGCGTCCGGCTGGTCCTGGTCGATGACACCGCCGCCGCGACCAAGCTGTTCCGCGCCCACGTCGATCCGGCGCGGCGCGACGCGCTGATCGCGCAGCTCACCGCACGGCCCGAGGTCGAGATCGCCGAGCCCGACGCGCAGATCGCGCTGTCGCCTGGCGAGCAGGATCTCCGCGCGCCCGGCGTCGTGCCGGCGCACGAGGGCTTTCCCAACGATCCGCTGTACGCCAAGCAGTGGAACCTCAGGAGCATCGGCATGCCGGCGGCCTGGAAGCTCGCCGATGGCAATGGCGTGATCGTCGCCGTGCTCGATACCGGCGTCGCCTACGAGGACTACAAGACCTTCCATCTGCTGCCCGATCTCAAGGGCCTCACGTTCGTCGACCCCTACGACTTCGTCGGTAACACCGCGCACGCCAACGACGATCACGGCCACGGCTCGCACGTCACCGGCACGATCGCCCAGGTCACCGACAACGCGATCGGCGTCGCCGGCATCGCGCGCAACGTCCGCATCATGCCGCTCAAGGTCCTGTCGGGCTCGGGCTCGGGCTCGATCGGCGGGATCGCCGACGCGATCCGGTTCGCCGCGGATCACGGCGCGAAGGTCATCAACATGAGCCTCGGCGGCGCGTTCCCCTCGGCGGTGCTGAAGAAGGCGGTCGCCTACGCCCACGGCAAGGGCGTCACCGTCGTGTGCGCCGCGGGCAACGAGAGCCGGGGCCGGGTCGGCTACCCCGCCGCGTACCCGGGCTCGATCGCGGTCAGCGCGACCCAGAGCGATGACGCGATCACGTTCTACTCGAACTACGGCAAGGACATCGACATCGCCGCGCCCGGGGGCAACACGCGCAGCTCCGACGGCGGCCGCAACAACCCCGACGGCGGCATCCTGCAGAACACGATCGAGATCGGCAACCCCGCCAAGGACGGGTACTTCGCGTACATGGGCACGTCGATGGCGTCGCCCCACGTCGCCGGGGTGGCCGCGCTCGTCGTCGGCGAGGGCGTGACCGACCCCGACATGGTCGAGAAGGTGCTGAAGGACAGCGCGCGCAAGCCCGACAAGCAGACCTACAGCGCCGAGAAGTACGGCGCCGGCATTCTCGACGCGCCGGCCGCGGTGCTCAAGGCGCGCAGCCAGACCGGCGGCTACCAGCTCGGCCTCGGCGTGCTGATGGCCGGCGCGATCGCGGCCTCGCTGCGCCGCCGCAACAAGCTCGGCGTGGCGCTCGGCCCGTCCTACCTGCTCGGCGTCATGGTCGGCGCGTCCGGCCTGTGCTTCCTGCCGTACCTGGCCCCCGGCCTGTCGTCGCTGCCGGTCGTCCACGCGCTGACCCACGGCATGCCGTCGTGGGACCTCTCGGTGCTCGGCCCTGCGGGCCACGGCAACGCGGTGTTCTTCAGCGCGCTCTTGCCGCTCGCGCTGCTCGCGGTCGGCTACGGCATCCCCAAGGCGCGTGCCCCCCTGGCGGGCCTGGCGATCGGCGTCGCCGCCCACCTGGCGTTCTTCGCCGCCGTGCCGCTCGCACAGGTCCACGTTCCGGCGCTGCTGGGCATCGGGCCGCTGTGGCTCGCCGCCAACGCGCTGGTCTGCCTGGGCCTCGCCCGGCTCGCGCTGCGCCGCTGAGCGTCCGCCCGCGCTGGTCGCTGCGACGCTCCCGCGATCCGCGGCATCCTAGTGGCTTCGCATGACCACCATGGCTGGGACCGCTTCGCGTTCGAGGGCGGGACTTGCGCTCGCGATCGCCGGCTCGATCGCGTTCTCCGGCAAGGCGATCATCATCAAGGTCGCCTACCGGTACGGCGTCGATGCGGTGACGCTGATCATGTGGCGCATGCTGGTCGCGCTCGCGCCGTTCCTCGCGCTGACCTGGTGGGCCGGGCGCGGTAAGCCCAAGCTCTCGTGGCGCGATCGCGCCGCGATCGCGGGACTTGGCGTCACCGGCTACTACCTCGCGTCGTTCCTCGACTTTCTCGGCCTGCAGTACATCACCGCGAGCCTCGAGCGGCTGATCTTGTACTTGACGCCCACGCTGGTGCTGGCGTTCGGCGTACTGCTGTTCGGTCAGCGCGCGAGCCGCCGCCAGATCGTCGCGATCGCGGTCGGCTACGCCGGCATGCTGGTCGTGTTCGGCCAGGAGCTGAGCTTCGCCGGCAGCCACGTGGTGCTCGGCGCGGTGCTGGTGTTTGGCGCCGCGGTCTCCTACTCGCTGTACCTGAGCTACAGCGGCACGCTGGTCGCGCGGCTCGGCGCGCTGCGCATCGTCGGCTCGGCGAGCGTGGTCGCGTGCGTGCTGTGCATCGCGCAGTTCGCGATCCTGCGGCCGCTGTCGACGGCGCACGTCGCCGCGCCGGTGATCTGGCTGTCGGTGCTCAACGGCACCGCCTGCACGGTGGCGCCGGTGCTCATGGTGATGATGGCGATCGAGCGGGTCGGCGCGTCGGTCGCGGCGCAGGCCGGGATGCTGGGGCCGCTGTCGACGATCGCGATGGGCGCGCTCGTGCTCGGCGAGCCGTTCTCGGCCTGGCTCGCCGTGGGCACCGTGCTGGTCGTCGGCAGCGTGTGGCTCCTGGCGCGCCGGCGGCGCCCCGCGCCGATCGTGGCCATGGCGGCGCACGTCGCGCCGGCCGAGTAGCGGGCAGGGCGCCCAACCCGGCCCGCCACGGCGTCGTGGGATGCCGGCTCAGCGCAGCGCGAGCGTACAGCTCGCGCCCTGGCCGGGGCTCTCCTCGACGCTGACCTCGAGCCCGGTCGCGCGCGCGCCCAGCGCCACGAGCTCGTCGCGGACCAGGGCGGCGACGTGCGCGGCGAGCGCCTCCACGGAGATGTTGTCGATCGGCAGCAGCAGCGCGTCCCGCCGCGGCAGGACGTAGCGGTCGCCGCACAGCGTGAACTCGAGCTCGCTGTCGTCCCGGATCAGCGAGAAGTACGGGTTCTCGCTCGCGAGCAGCACGTGCTCCTTCCACGCCCGGCACAGATCGCCCAGCACCGCCTTGATCGGCGCGAACGGGATCATCGCCGCGAGCTCGACGCGCTCGACGTCGAGCCGCAGCGCGATCGTGTAGTTGTGGCCGTGCAGCCGCTCCTTGGTGCCGTCGGGGAACACGGTCATGTGCGCGCAGGAGAACTTGTGCTCGGGCCGCGCGATCAGGATCCGGTGCGTCACCGCCGCAGCATAATCGGCGCTGGCGCGGAAGTCCTCGCCAGACGCAGGTGACGCAGCTGGGATCTACGCGTCGGCGTCGGCGCTGCGGCCGCGACCACCGCGCCGGCGGCGGCGCCGGCCGCCCCGATCGGCGCCGCCCGGGCCCGCCGCCGGCGCGCTGGTCGGGCGCGGCGCGTGGCTGTGGACCTGGCCGTTCTTGGGCGCATCCGCGAGGGTCTCGGCGGCGATCTCGCTCGACATCTTGCCGGCGACCCGGTACTGGTCCGGCTTCCAGCCCTTCTGGCCGATCACGATGATGAGCTTCTGGAACCGCTTCTCGAGGTGATCGAGGTAGTCGCGCTCCTGCTTGGACAGCAGCTCGGCGACCCGCGGCGCGCACTCGATCTCGATCTTCTCGTTGTCGACGAGCATGCCCGACCGCCGGACCTCGCGCAGGATCTCGTAGGCGACCGTGACGACCGACTTGACGACGCCGGCGCCCTCGCAGATCGGGCACGGCTCGGTGAGCAGCTGGACCAGCGACTCGCGCGTGCGCTTGCGCGTCATCTCGACCAGCCCGAGCTCGCTGATCTTGGTGACGTTGGTGCGAGCGCGGTCGCGCGACAGCGCCTTCTGGAAGGCATCCCAGACCTTGCGGCGGTTGCCTTCCTTGTCCATGTCGACGAAGTCGACGACGATGATGCCGCCGATGTTGCGCAGCCGCAGCTGGCGCGCGACCTCGTCGCAGGCCTCGAGGTTGTTCGCCGTCACCGTGTCCTCGAGGTTTCCCGAGCCGGTGTTGGTGAAGCTGCCGGTATTGACGTCGATCGCGGTGAGCGCCTCGCCCTGATCGATCACGAGCGAGCCACCGCTGCGCAGCGGCACCTTGCGCGCGACGGCGAGCCGCAGCGCGGGCTCGATGTGGTGCTGATCGAAGATCGGCCGGCGGCCCTCGTACTTCTTGATCCGCTCCGCGAGCCTGGGCAGGAACGCGAGGGTGAACTTCTTGACCCGCTCGTGCTGCTCGTCGTCGTCGATCACGACCTCGCTCGTATCCTCGCGCAAGAGGTCGCGCACGACGCGCAACGCGAGATCGAGGTCGGCGTAGACCAGCCCCGCGCCCGAGATCTGGTCGTGGCGGCGGTCGATCTCGGCCCACAGCCGCGCCAGGAAGTCGACGTCGTCGCGCAGCTCCTGGTCACTGGCGTCCTCCGCGGCGGTCCGCACGATGAACCCCGAACCCTTGGGCCGGACCTCGTTGACCAGATCGCGGAGCCGCCGGCGCTCCTTGTCCGAGCCGATCCGGCGCGACACGCCGACCTGCGCGACGTGGGGCATGAACACCGAGTAGCGGCCCGGCAGCGAGATGTAGCCGGTGACCCGGGCACCCTTGGCGCCGATCGGATCCTTGACCACCTGGACGAGCACGGTCTGACCGGGCCGCAGCAGCTCCTCGATCTTGCGCGACGCGAGCTGCTTGCGCGACCGCGCGATGCGCGACGCGGCGCCCTCGGGCGAATCGTCGCCCGCGTCGTCGGTATCGGCGTCCTCGAACAGCTTCTTTTCTTCGCCCGAGCCGAGCACGTCCGCGACGTATAGAAACGCGGCGCGCTCGACCTTGGGACCGAGATCGACGA
>Ga0302299_10000829_pt1 | contig 17889 bp, 14 predicted proteins | sample III_Fen_N3_4_FD_198795 | JGI IMG/M metagenome (GOLD analysis project Ga0302299, IMG submission 198795) | Peat permafrost microbial communities from Stordalen Mire near Abisko, Sweden - III_Fen_N3_4 | ecosystem: Environmental > Terrestrial > Soil > Wetlands > Permafrost | place: Sweden: Abisko... | reverse complement strand
TGCGCGTGCCGAGCTCGGCCAGACGATTGGAGTTCGAGCTGTTCTTCGAGCCGATCACGAGCAGCACGTCGATGCCGTCCTCGGCGAGGCGCTTGACCGCGTTCTGGCGGTTCTGCGTGGCGTAGCAGATGTCCTTCAGCTCGGGCCCCTGGATCGAAGGGAAACGCTTCACGAGCGCGTCGATCACTTCGCGCGTGTCGTCGATCGAGAGCGTCGTCTGCGTGACGTACGCCAGGCGCCCGGCATCCTCGACCACGAGGCGTTCGACCTCGCCGACCGTCGAGAGCACCGTGACCGGCCCGTCGATCCTGCCGCGCGTGCCCTCGACCTCGGGGTGGCCGGGGTGGCCGATCAGGATCACGTGGTTGCCCTTGGAGCGGTACTGCTGCGCCTGCACGTGCACCTTGGTCACGAGCGGGCAGGTCGCATCGATGATCTTGAGCCCGCGGCGCTCGGCGCTGCGCACGACCTCGTCGGCGACGCCGTGCGCGCTGAAGATCGTGACCGAGCCGCTCGGGACCTCCTCGAGCGTGTCGACGAACTTCACGCCGCGGCGCGTGAGGTCGTTGACGACGTGCGTGTTGTGCACGATCTCGTGCAGCACGAAGACCGGCGCGCCGTGCAGCTCGAGCGCGCGCTCGACGATCTCGATCGCGCGGTCGACACCGGCGCAGAATCCGCGCGGGTTGGCGAGGCGCACTTCCACGCTCAGTGTTCCTCGCTGACGAGGTTGCGGTTCCAGCCCGGGACCTCGACCACGACGTCGCACGAGCCGTTCGGCACGGTCTGGCAAGCCAGACGCGAGTTGGGCGTCAGGCCCGGCGCGTTGTCGAGCTGGTCGTCCTCCTCCTCGGTCGCCTGCGGGCAGGAAGCGAGGCCCTGCTTCACGATCACGTGGCAGGTCGAGCAGGCGACGACGCCGCCGCAGGCGTGGTCGATCGCGACGCCGTGGCCCAGCGCGATCTCGAGGATCGAGCCCTTCTGGCCGTCGCGCGTGTAGGGCACCTTGGCCGGATCGACCTCGACCGTCACCTTCGCGGGCAGGAAGGTGAGCTTGTACTTGTGCGTCGGCGTCGGCGGCGCCTCGCGCTTCACGTAGGGGTTCGTTCCACCCATGGCTGTTCGACGCTCAGTCGGCGTCGCGCTTCGGCCGTCCAGTGTAGCCCGGACGGCGCGCGTGCGGAGCCGGAGCGCGGGCGGCGCTGGGCGGCTTGGGTGCCGGCGCGTGCTCGCGCGGCTTGTGCGGCGCGGGAGCGTGCGATCGATGCGCGGCCGGCCGCTCGGAAGGAGCGTGGTGGGACCGCGGGGCATGTTCGCGCGGAGCATGCTCGCGCGGCGCGTGCGAGCGGGGAGCTTGTTCGCGGGGAGCGCGTTCACGGGGCGCGTGCTCGCGGGGAGCATGTTCACGCGGCGCGTGCGAACGCGGAGCTTCTCCGCGCGGCGCCGGGGCTCGCGGAGCATGGGAGCGCGGCGCGTGTTCGCGCGGAGCAGGAGCGCGGGCAGCGTGCGAACGCGGAGCCTGTTCACGGGGCGCATGCGGACGCGGCGCATGCTCGCGCGGCGTGCGCTCACGGGGTGCGTGTTCCCGAGGTGCGTGCTCACGCGGCGCCCGACGCGCTTCGCGCGCTGCTTCCTCGCGCGCGGGCGCTTCCTCGCGAACCGGCGGCGCCTCGCGGCGCGCTTCCTCGCGCGGCGGCGGGCCGCCGCGTGCGAAGCGGTTCGGGCCGGGCGGCGGCATCTCCTCGATCTTCCAGGTGGCCTGCTTCTGGATCGGGAACCAGCGCCGGTCGTCCTTCTGCGAGACGAACGTGATCGCGGCGCCCTCGCGGCCCGCGCGGCCGGTGCGGCCGATGCGGTGCGTGTAGCCGGTGATGTCGCGCGGCACGTCGTAGTTGATCACGTGCGTCACGTGGCTCACGTCGAGACCGCGCGAGGCGACGTCGGTCGCGACGAGCGCCTTGACCTCGCCCGTGCGGAAGGCGCCCATGACGCGGAAGCGCGCGGCCTGGTCGTAGCCGCCGTGCAGCGCCTTGATCGAGAAGGGCAGGCGCTCGAGGCGCCGGTAGAGCCGGTCGACGTCCTCGCGCCGGCCGCAGAAGACGAGCAGCACGTCCTTCTCGGAGCTGCGCTCGATCATGCGGATCAGCGCCAGCGGCTTGTCGTCCTCGCCGATCGAGATCCAGTTCTGCTGGATATTGTCGACGGTCTTGAGGCCGCTCGCGGTGGCGACCTCGGCCGGCGCGCGCGTGTGCTTGCGCGCGAGCTTGAGCAGCGCCGGCGGGAAGGTGGCCGAGAAGAGCAGCGTCTGGCGCTCCTCGGGGATGAACGAGAGGATCATCTCGACGTCGTCGAGGAAGCCGATCTCGAGCATCTCGTCGGCTTCGTCGAGCACCGCGAACTCCGTCCAGGGGAAGGAGAGGAAGCGCTGCTTGTAGAGGTCGAGCACGCGGCCGGGCGTGCCCACGACGACCTGCGCGCCGCTCTTCAGCGCGCGGATCTGGCCGTCCATCGGTTCGCCGCCGACGACCAGCGCGACCTTGATTCCGCGCGGCTCGCCGAGCTGGCGCAGCACGTTGCCGACCTGCTCCGCGAGTTCGCGCGTGGGCGTCAGCACGAGGCCCAGCACGCTGGCGCGCGCGGGGTCGATCTTCGACATCATCGGCGCGCCGAAGGCGAGCGTCTTGCCGGTGCCGGTCTCGGCCTTGGCGATCACGTCCTTGCCTTCGAGCACGGGGCCGATCGCCAGGCACTGGATCGGCGTGGGCTTGGTGATGCCCATGGCCTCGATCACGGCCTGCACGTGCGGCTCGAGCTGCCAGTGGCGGAAGCTCTCGATCTCGGGCGGGGTCGCGGTCGGGTGCAGCGGTTCGACGTCGGCTGCGGGCGCGTGCGCGCGCGGGCCGTGGGAGGATCCGCTGCGGCCGGCGCGGTGGGGACGTTGCATGCTCAAGGAGTCCGTTCGTTCTTTCGTGGATTTCGAGGCATATCAGGATATCCGACCGGCCGCGGGGCTCCAAGGAGGAAGCGCGGCAGGGCCTGCGCCGAAGGGCTAGCATGCTGGCTCACCCGCTCTTGCCGGGGATTCCGATGATGCACGCACTCCTTGCCCCGCTGCTCTTCCTCGCCTCCGCGCCGCAGGTGCCCTCCGCGCCGCTCGAACTCGTCGCGAGCATCGCGCTGCCCGGCGTCGCGGGCCGCATCGATCACCTCGCGCTCGACGAGAAGCATGCGCGCCTGTTCGTCGCGGCGCTCGAGAACGGCTCGCTCGATGCTGTCGACCTCGCGGGCAAGCAGGCCTGGAAGCGCGTCGAGGGGCTGCGCGAGCCGCAGGGCGTGGCGTACCTCGAAACACGCAACGAGATCTGGGTAGCGCAGGGCGCGGGCAACGTGCTCAGCGTCTATCGCGGCGACACGCTCGAACTCGTGCAGCACATCGCGCTCGGGCCCGACGGCGACAACCTGCGCATCGACGCGGACACGGGCCAGGTCTGGCTGGGCTACTCCTCGGGCGCGCTGTGCTGGATCGACGCCGCGCAGCGCAAGGCGCTCGGCCGCGCGCGCCTGCCCGCGCACCCGGAGGCCTTCGCGCTCGAGTCCAAGGGCAAGCGCGTCTTCGCCAACGTGCCCGCCGAGCGCGGCGTGTGCGTGGTCGATCGCGAGAAGCAGGAGCAGATCGCGTTCTGGCCGGTCGAGAGCGCGCAGGCGAACTACCCGCTGCTGCTGCTCGAGAGCGAGAAGCATCTCTTCGTCGGCTGCCGCAATCCGGGCAAGCTCGTGCTGCTCGACACGGATTCGGGCAAGGAAGTGCTGGCGCTCGAGCTCTCCGGCGACGTCGACGACCTGTGCTACGACGAGGCGCGCGGCAGGATCTATGCCTCCTGCGGCGAGGGCAAGCTCGACGTCTTCGAGCGCAAGCCGCCGGCCAACATGTGGAAGCGCAGCGCAGAACTCGAGACGCGCAAGGGCGCGCGCACCGCGTGCTTCTCGGCCGCGCGCAAGCAGCTCTTCCTGGCCGTGCCGAAGTCGGGCGAGCAGCCGGCCGAGATCCGCGTCTACGCGGTCCAGCAGTAGCTCGCGGGGCCGGGGCTCGCGCCGCTAGGATGTGCGTCCCCGCCGGCAGAAGGAACCGCTCACGTGCTGATCGCAACCTGGAACGTCAATTCCGTCCGTGCACGCCTGCCGCGCCTGCTCGAGTGGCTCGAGAAGAGGAAGCCCGACGTCGTCCTGCTGCAGGAGACGAAGTGCCAGGACGAGGCCTTCCCCGAGGAGCCCATCGCGGACGCGGGCTACAGCTTCGCGCACTTCGGGCAGAAGACCTACAACGGCGTCGCGATCCTCTCGCGCCGGCGCATCGAGAGCGTGCACAAGGGCCTGACGGCCGGCGCGAATCCCGACGAGGAACGGCGCGTGATCGCGGCGCAGGTCGAAGACGTGCTCTTCGTCAACCTGTACGTGATCAACGGCCAGGAGGTCGGCGCGCCGCGCTACTTCGACAAGCTCGCCTGGCTCGGCGACGTGCGCGACTGGATCTCGAAGAACTTCTCGGTCAGCGACAAGCTCGTCGTCGCCGGCGACTTCAACATCACCTTCGACGACCGCGACGTGCACGACCCGGAGCGCTGGCGCGAGAAGATCCTGTGCTCGACGCCCGAGCGCGAGGCGCTCGCTTCGCTGTGCTCGCTGGGCCTGAAGGACGCCTTCCGCAAGTTCCACGAGGAGGGCGGGCACTACACCTGGTGGGATTTCAGGACGCGCGGCTTCAAGTACGGCGACGGCCTGCGCATCGACCACCTCTTGATGTCGCCGCCCGCGCTCGAGAGCTGCACGAACGTCACGATCGACGTCGAAGCGCGCGCCGGCGAGAAGCCGAGCGACCACGCGCCGGTGCTGGCGACGCTCGGCTGAGCGTCGGGATCGGCTACCAGTCGATCTGCAGCGCGTTCGTGACGTTCCAGGTGTTGCCTTGCGGCGCGGGGCAGAAGCCCTGGTTCGGGTCGCGGTAGTAGACCTGGTACCAGCGCGAGGTTCCCGGCGCGATCGTGTCGCCGAGCAGCGCCGACTGCGCGGAGATGGGCAAATCGCCCGTGGCGGGCGCGCTGACCACGCCGCCGCTCGCGTTCTTGATGTACAGGCGCTTCAGCACGCCGCCCGCGCAGCGCAGTCCGTCGCCGAAGCTCACGGGCGCCGCGAGAACCTGATTGCCCTGCAGGAAGACGGAGAGCACGCTCGGCAACTCGCCCGTCGAAGTCAGCACCAGCGTGTCCGGGCTGAGCGAGCCCAGGCCCGAGAGCACGGCGCCGCCGGTCGCGACGGAGTTGTCGCAGCCGCGCCCCGCGAGGCCGGAATTGGCGCAGGGGCAGGCGACCGGCTGCGTGCCGTCGCCGAAGCACAGCGGCTGCCCGGTGTGCGGCAGCGAGAGTTCGAAGCTCGAGAGGTCGATGTCGATGAACGTGCCGCCGCCGGTGATCGTCCAGCCGTAGACGCAGTAGAAGCCGCCCGTCCACAGGCCGAGGTTCTGCAGCGGATCGGTCGAGCTGAACATCGAACCGTTGCAGTCGGAGAACGAGAACCCGAGCGTCTTGCTGGCCGTCAGCGTGGCGTCGGCGAGCACTCCGTCGACCGCGGGGTCCGCGTTGCGCAGCGTGGCGCTGGGCGCGCCGCCCACGGCCCCGACGCTCACCGGTCCGAGCGTGAACTGCAGCGAGGAGCCCACGATCGTGTACTGCGTGACGTGGCCCGGGACGATGTCCGTGCCGGGAGTCGTCACCTCGAAGGAGAGGTGCGTGCTCTGGCCGACCGCGATTCCGCTGTACGCGCCGCTGGCGCCGCTCACGCTGCCGACCGTGCCCCAGGCCTCGAAGCGCACATTGTTCGCGAAGATCGCGGTCGAACTGGCAGCGAAAAAGAGGGAGGTCGAGAGCAGGCGCTTGAGCATGGAGTTCACCTTCGGCTGCACGAGTTCGCGCACCGCGCGCGCAATCGTGAGACCAGGAACTCTAGCGCGCGACCTGCACGCGTCGCGCTTCCTGCACCAAGAGGCAGGCCTCTGCTCAGCGAAACCCGTGAATACGGTGCCAGTCCAATTCTTCACGGGTTTCCCTGCACGCAGCTGGCAAGTGCGTCGCGGCCGGGCCAGGAAACCCGTGAAGAATTGGACTGGCACCGTATTCACGGGTTTCGCTCGCGGCGCTACTGCACCTGGAAGCGCAGCAGTTGCGAGAAGGCCGCGTCGGGTTGGCCTTCGTTGTTCGTCGCTTGGAGGTACCAGGTCGTTCCCGCGGGAACGATCCAGGGCACCGCAGTGATGCCGGTGACGTCCGCGGTTCCGGTTCCGATGTCTTGCACCGAGCCGGTGAGGTAGTCGAGGCCCGCGATGCCGGGCACGACGGTGCCGGGACCCGCGCTCGACGAGATGCGCAGGTGCCAGAAGCCGTTGGGCGTGCCATCGATGCACAGGCGCGTGGCCGCGCCGGCGTTCGAAGCGCCCCACACGCCGAGCGTAGGCAGGCTGCTCGTCGTGCGCAGCACGAGATCGTCGACGAGCCCCTCGGTCAGGTCGTTGTTGGGGTTGTCGGAGGCCGTGAAGCGCAGGCGCAGCGTGTCGGTCAGCGTGACGAAGTTCTCGAGGCTGAAGCGCTGCACGTTCCAGGCGTTGGCATTGCCCGGGTTCTCGAGCGTGACCCAGCTCGCGCCGTCGTTGCTCGAGACCTCGACCAGCAGGTGGTCGTCGAGCGGACCGCCCGGCAAGCAGGCGAACCAGCGCGCATACTCGATCTCGAGGTGCGTGAAGCCCGAGGCGCGCAGGCGTGCGGAGGTCAGCACGGTCGTGCCGTCGACGTCGTTGGTGCTCGCGGATGCGCCGGCCGCGGCACCCGTGACCCAGCAGCGTGTGCCCGCGCCGCTCGTGTGGTCGCTGCCCGGCTGAGCGATCTGTCCGCCGGAGCTCGTCTGCTGCGGGATGTTGAGCTCCCACGAATAGTTGAGCGCGTTCGAGACGTTCCAGCCGAGATTCCCGGCCTCGCCGTTGTCGAAGGCCAGCACGCGCGGCTGGCCGATCTCGACCGGGAATGCCTGGTGTGTCGTGAGGCCGTCCCAGCTGAGCGCGAGGTCGAGAGGGATGCTGCCGTTGGCTGCGCCCGGCGCGATCGTGATGCGCAGACGCGCGTGCTGCAGGTTGCCTGCCTGGTGGCCGCCCGCCTGCTGCGCGAATACCTGCGGCCCGATGCCGAAGATGCCGTCCGGCTGCTCGACGGTGATCGCGCTCGAGTTCGAGGAAAGCTGCAGCGTGCCCGCGGCGTTGCTCAGGCCCGGGTTGCGGAACTGCAGTTCGAGCTCCCAGATCTCGCCCGGCTCGCGCCAGGCATCGCCGTCGCCCGCGATCTCGTACCAGTTCGCGCCGATCGCCTCGGGCCAGGCGCCGGCCCACATCGCGGCATAGGTCAAGCCCGGTCGCACGTCCTCGAAGAGCTGCGGGATGCGCGCGGGCAAGGGCCAGAAGCCGTCGCTCGAGCCGCCGATCTCGGGGCTGAAGGCGAACGTGCCGTTCTGCCCGTAGGCCCAGTCCATGTTGACGCCGTTGGCGAGGTAGAGCACCTGCGGCACCGTGCCGTGCGGCCAGCCGTTGATCGCGGCGAACTGCGCCACGTACCACTGCAGTGCCGCGTCGTCCTGCGTGAAGACGAGGTCGTAGCCCCAGGGGATCAGCCACAGATTGGAGTAGGTGTGGTTGGAGACCGAGACCACGGGGTGGTGCGCGCTCTGGAAGGCCTCCAGCGCCTGCACCTCGGGTTCGGAGTTCGGCGAGGGACCGCGGTAGGTCTCGTTGCTCGTGACGCCGCTCGAGCCGTTCCACTGCGGGCCCCATTCCCAGCCGTAGTTGCGGTTGAGGTCGACGCCGAACGTGCCGTCATTGTTGTTGCGGCGATTCTTGCGCCACATCCCGCCGCCGTTCGGATTGGTCGTGCGGTTGTACTCGTAGCCGTCGGGGTTCGCGCAGGGCGCGACGTAGAGCTGGCGCGTGTCGAGGATGCGCTTGGCCACGGGGTCAGTCGTGTAGTGCGTGCAGAGCCAGTCGACGAAGAGCAGCAGCGCCTCGGCGCTCATCGGCTCGCGCGCGTGGTGCAGCGCGTCGTAGAAGACGATCGGCTCGCCGGCTTCCTCGATGCCCGGATTGTCGGAGACGCGCATGCACCACAGCGGCCGCGCCTCGACCGAGTTTCCGATCGAGAATTTGGGCGAGACGAGCGTCGGGTAGGTGTTGGCCAGACGATCCATCTCGGCCGTGATCTCCGCCAGCGTCTTGAAGCCGCCCATCGAGCCGCCCATCACCTGCGGGCGCGGTGCCTGCGCGGCGCGCTGCTCGTAGAAGCGCGCGAGGTCGCGCTCGAGCACGCGCAGCTCCCAGCCCATGCGGCTCAAGCGCAACTCCTCTGCCGGATTGCTGTAGATGCGCGCCCAGCCGTCCTCGAGCGGAGAGTGGTCGTCGAGGTCCTGAACGAGCGGCACGAGGCGCGCGAGTCCGCGTTCGTCGAGCACGTGCACCTCGCACAGATCCTTGCGCGCCGCGGGCGCGGCAGGACGAATCGCCGAGGGCGCGGGGGACTGAGCCAGAGAGAACAGCAGAATCGTCGAGAGCATGGGGAGCCTCCGCGAGCGACTGTCGCAGGGTCTCCGCGCCTGTCAAGTCGCAGAACCCGTGAATACGGTGCCAGTCCCGTTTTTCACGGGTTTCCAGGCACCGCGCTGCAGCTGCGGGGCGCGCGGGGGAAACCCGTGAAAAGCGGGACTGGCACCGTATTCACGGGTTCCGCCGCACCCAGTCGCGTCGGCAGGATCAGCCGACCGGCTTCGAGGCGTGCGCGGCGAGCGCGCTGTGCGCGCGGCGTTCGAGGCAGGGCTCGGAGTACAGGCGCAGCGTGTCGGCCGCCGGCAGTTGCAGCTTCTGGATCAGGATGTCGATCAGGCACGCGTCGGCGAGGTCGTGCGGCAGATCCTCGATCTCCTTGCAGCGCGCGCGGACACCGATCTCGAGCTCGGTGCGCAGGAGCGAGCGGCAGTCGGGCGAGATGGGCGTCTCCTGCAGCGGCTCGTAGGAGACGCGCCGGTAGAGCCGGTCGCTCTGCACCTCGTTCACGCGCACGCGGCCGATGCCGAAGAGCCAGATCAGGTAGCGCCGTCCGTCCGGGAGCTTCTCGTGGCGCGCGATCTCGCCCAGGCCCGCGACCGGGTGTACGGGCGGGCTCCCGGGCAGCTGGCTCATGAACTCGTCGGGCACGGTGCCCATCACGAGGCGCCCGCTGCCGTCGATCAAGTCGTCGATCATCTGGCAGTAGCGCGGCTCGAAGATGTGCAGCGGCACGATGCTGCCGGGGAAGAGGAAGAAGCCGGGCAGCGGGAAGAGCGGCGCGACGGGACGCGGAACAGGCTGTGTGCGAGACGCGCCGGAGCTCTCCACGCTTTCCTCCGCGGGCCGCTTCATCCGCCCTTGGGACGGACGTGCGGGTTCTTGTCGAGCAGCACGAGCAGCGTCTGCGCCGCGCGCGCCTCCGAGCGCCGACCGCGCACGCTGGCGCTCTTCTGCAGGTTGAGGAACTGGCGCCGCAGCATGCTGGCGTCGCTCGCGTCCTGGAACCAGGCCTGCTGGAAACCCAGGCCGTTCATCTTCAAGTAGGCGCGACAATCGCGCTCCGTGCGCAGCTTGCCGCGATCGTAGGGATCGACGATGACGCTCTTCGTGCCGGCGTACAGGCGCAGCATCACGTGGCCGGGCAGCGGCAGCAGCGCCGTGCGGATGCCGGCGCGGCGCGCGACGAACTGGTAGATCGCGCTGAGCGTGAGCGGCATCCCGCGCCGGCGCGCGAGCGCGCGGTGCAGGTGGATGTTGTCGGGGTGATGGAACTCCTGCGAGCTGCTGCCGTAGCCGAGCTGCCGTCCGAGCACATCGGCCAGCGCGGAGGCCTGGTAGAGCTCCTCGTTGCGCTCCTGCGAAAGCTTGCGGACCTGTTGCGCGAGCGAGTCGAGCAGCGCGCGCGTGGGACGCACGTCGAGCTCCGGGTCGGCCCAGCGCGCGAGCAGGATCAGCGCCTTCTCGAGGTCGATGGGGCGCGTCGCGACGTAGGCGCACAAGCGGCGGAAGCGTTCGCGCCGGGCGCGCTCCTCCAGCAAGCCACGCGCGCGGATGCGCACTTTGGGATCGGCGTGCCTGGCAGCACGGCGCAGCAGCGGCTGCGCAGAGCGGCCCGCATCGAGCAGCTGACGGCGCACTTCACTGCGCACGATGGGCGAGTCGTCGCCGAGGAAGTCTCCCAGCCAGCGCAGGCGGCGCTTGTGCTCGCTGTCGATGGCCGGGCCGGCGTGCTTGCGCGGCAACTCGGGGACGAGCGTGCCGGGTACGAGCGATGCCGCGGGGCTGCTCGAGGGGGGATCGTTGGCTTCCATCACACTTCTCTTGCGTTCCGCTTCTACGCCCTGCTCCGGCGCGATGGAAGCTCCCGCATGGGTCCATTATCCACTCCGCGGCCAGGAGCGGAAGGCGAAGCAGCCTCCCGTATACGGCGGAAGGCGCAGTCGGCCCACGCGGAAGCGGTGCTTCCCCGGCATCCGCCACGGCCGATTCGGCCGCCGAGCGCACGGAATTGCGGTCCAAGCCGGCCTCCGCGCCTTGCAGCGCTCCCCCCGCCTCCCTATCCTGCTTGCCCAAATTGTCCGCGGGACCCAGCCCCTCTCCGGGGCCAGGGGTTCCGGCCCGATTCGGGGGCGAGAGGGGCACCAGGAGCCCATCGTCCGCTCCCCGAGCGCGGTACAGCCCGAGCACACCAGCATGAGCGCGGCCAGAACTCCCACAGGCATGCACGGCACGGCGGTGGTCATCACGCATGCCCTGCGCACGCCGATCGGCAAGTACATGGGCGGGCTCTCCGAGCAGACCGGTCCGGACCTCGGCACGAGCGTCGTGCGCGCGCTGCTCGCGCAGGCAGCGCTCGATCCCGAGCGCGTCGACGAGCTGCTCTTCGGCAACGCGCGCCAGGCGGGCAGCGGTCCGAACCCCGCGCGGCAGATCAGCGTGCGCGCCGGCGTCCCCGAGCGCGTGACCGCCTGGACGATCAACATGGCCTGCGGCTCGGGCCTGAAGGCGATCAACCTCGCGGCCGAATCGATCCGCGCGGGACGCAACCAGATCGTGGTCGCCGGCGGCACCGAGAGCATGAGCGGCCTGCCCTTCTACCTGCCGCGCATGCGCACGGGCTACCGCCTCGGACACGCCGAGATCGTCGACGCGATGTACAAGGACGGCTTCGACTGCCCGCTCGCGAAGATGCGCATGGGCGAGACGGCCGAGAAGCTCGCGCAGGACCTCGGGATCACGCGCGCCGAGCAGGACCGCTTCGCGCTCGAGAGCCAGAAGAAGGCCGCCGCCGCGACCGCGGCCGGACGCTTCAAGGACGAGATCGCGCCCGTGACCATCGCGGGCAAGAAGGGCGACGTCGTGATCTCGGCCGACGAGCACATGCGCGCCGACACGACGCTCGAGAGCCTGGCCAAGCTGCCGGCCGTCTTCGACACGCACAAGGGCACGGTCAGCGCCGGCAACTCCTCGGGCATCACCGACGGCGCCGCGGCGCTGCTCGTGATGAGCGAAGCGAGCGCCAAGGAGCTCGGCTACGCGCCGCTCGCCTGGATCGGCGAGGCGACCCAGGCCGGCGTCGGCCCGCAGGTCATGGGCATCGGCCCGGTGCCGGCTTTCCGCGCGCTGGAGCAGAAGAACGGGCTCTCCGCGCGCGACTACGAGCTCGTCGAGCTCAACGAGGCCTTCGCGGCACAGGTGCTCGCCTGCCAGCGCGAACTGGAGTTCCCCTCCGAGCGCCTCAACGTCAACGGCGGCTCGATCGCGCTCGGCCACCCGATCGGCTGCACCGGCGCGCGCATCGTCGTCACGCTGCTCTCCGAGATGAAGCGCCGGCAAGCCGCGAACGGCCTCGCCACGCTGTGCATCTCGGGCGGCATGGGCATGGCCACCGCATTCCATCGCACCTCCCCCAAAGGACACTCATGAGCATCAAGAAGGTTGGAGTCGTCGGCTGCGGCCTGATGGGCCACGGCATCGCACAGGTCGCGGCGCAAGGCGGCTGCACGGTCGTGGTCGTCGAGACCGAACAGAAGTTCCTCGACACGGGCCTCGCGCGCATCGACAAGTCGCTGGCCAAGATGGCCGACAAGGCCAAGGAGAAGGGCGGCAGCTTCGACCCGGCACCCGTGCGCGCGCGCATCAGCGGCTCGCTCGAGCGCAAGTCGCTGGCCGACTGCGACCTCGTGGTCGAGGCGATCGTGGAGGACCTCGGCGTCAAGAACCAGCTCTTCGCGGAGCTCGGCAAGCTGTGCAAGAAGGAGACGATCTTCGCCTCGAACACGAGCTCGTTCCCGATCGCGGAGATGGCCAAGGCCTCGGGCCGGCCCTCGCAGTTCGTGGGCCTGCACTTCTTCAACCCGGTGCAGTTGATGAAGCTCGTCGAGGTCGTGCGCACCGACGCCACTTCCGAGGAAGTCTTCGCGCAGGCGCGCGCCTTCGGCGAGACCTGCGGCAAGTCGCCGGTCGCCTGCAAGGACACGCCCGGTTTCGTCGTCAACCGCCTGCTCGTGCCCTACATGGCCGAGGCGATGAAGATGCTCGACCGCGGCGACGCGAGCTACCAGGACATCGACACGGCGATGAAGTTCGGCTGCGGCTACCCCATGGGGCCTTTCGAGTTGACCGACTACGTCGGCCTCGACACCACGCTCTCGATCCTGCAGGGCTGGGTGAAGCGCTATCCGAACGAGCCCGCCTTCAAGATCCCGGCCGTGCTCGAAAAGCTGGTCAAAGAGAAAAAGCTCGGCCGCAAGTCAGGCCAGGGCTTCTACAAGTGGGAAGGAGACAAGCGCACATGATCATCGCAACCCTCGCGCTCGCTGCCGCTCTGTACGGCGAGCCGACTGTCAAATGGACCGCCCCGCACACCTACATCAAAGGTGTGGAATTCCCCGTCAAGATCGAGCTCTCTACGAGCACGGCTGACGAGCTGCCCGTCTGGATGGCGGAGCCCTCGGGCTTCAGCGTCAACGGCAAGCCGCTCGGCAAGCGCGAGTCGGGCAAGCTGCATCTCGCGGCCGGCGCGAAGCTGAGCCTCGAGTTCGACCTCGCTCCGCTGCTCGCGGAATCCGCCGCGGGCAAGGAGTTCAAGCTCGGCTTCGGCGATGGCAAGGGCGGCGAGGACGTCGCCGTCTCGATGATGGAGGCCGCACCCGCGAACCTCGACTTCATGAAGATGGAGCCGGCCGAGCTCGCCAACTACCAGGTGCTGATGGTCACGAACCGCGGCACGATGCGCTTCGAGATGTGGCCCGACGTGGCGCCCGGCCACGTGCGCAACTTCCTCGACCTGTGCTACACGAAGTTCTACGACTCGACGCAGTTCCACCGCGTCAAGAGCGACTTCATGATCCAGGGCGGCGACCCGAACACGAAGACCGACAACCAGGCCAGCTGGGGCATGGGCAACGGCCCGCGCATGGTCAAGGCCGAGTTCTCGAAGAAGCACCACGAGCGCGGCGTGCTCTCGATGGCGCGCAGCCAGGACGAGAACTCGGCATCCTGCCAGTTCTTCGTCATGACCGGCACGGCGGCCTTCCTCGATGGCAAGTACTCGACCTTCGGCAAGCTGCTCGACGGCGACGACACGCTGGCCGCGATCGGCACGGCCAAGGGCGCCGTCGGCGCGGACGGCACGATTCGTCCCAAGGAGCCGCAGAAGATCCTCTCCGCGGTCGTCATCCGCGCTCCCGCGAAGTGAAAGGCAGCCATGCAACCCGCTGAACCCGGCCTCAAGTTCCTCGATCTGCCCGCGGGCGAACTCGCGAACTTCCACGTCGTCATCGACACCAACCAGGGCGAGATGGAAGTCGAGTTCTGGCCCGACGTCGCCCCCAACCACGTGCGCAACTTCCTCGATCTCGCCTACACGGGCTTCTACGACAAGAAGACGTTTCACCGCGTGATCCCGGGCTTCATGATCCAGGGCGGCTGTCCGCAGGGCAGCGGCATGGGCGACGGCCCGCGCAAGCTGAAGGCCGAGTTCAGCAAGACCAAGAAGCACACGAAGGGCGTGCTCTCGATGGCGCGCTCGCAGAACCCGGACTCGGCCTCGTGCCAGTTCTTCGTGATGCACGCGGTCTCGCCGCATCTGGACGGCCAGTACTCGGCCTTCGGCAAGCTCGTCAGCGGCGAACAGACGCTGGACAAGATCGCCGGCACGCGCACGGGCGGCAACGACAAGCCCGTCACGACGCAGATGATCAACAAGATGAGCGTCGTGCGCGTCACCCCGGCGAAGAGCTGAGCGATGGACTTCAAGAACCTGCTGGTCGAGTCCTCGAACGGCATCGCCAAGCTGACGGTCAACCGGCCGGACAAGCTCAACGCGCTCAACCACGAGACGCTGACCGAGCTCGCGCGCGCCTTCGACGCGCTCGAGGCCGACAGTGCAGTTCGTCTCGTCGTCGTCACGGGCTCGGGCGAGAAGGCCTTCGTCGCGGGCGCCGACATCAACGAGCTCGTGGCGATGCCGAACGCGATGGCAGCCAAGGACCTGGCCTTCTTCGGCCAGCAGGTCTTCGGTCGCCTGGAGAAGATGAGCAAGCCCTCGATCGCGATGGTCAACGGCTTCGCGCTCGGTGGCGGCTGCGAGCTGGCGCTCGCGTGCACGCTGCGCACGGCCTCGAAGACGGCGCGCTTCGGCCTGCCCGAGGTCTCGCTCGGCATCATCCCCGGCTACGGCGGCACGCAGCGCCTCGCGCGCATCGCGGGGCCCGGCGTGGCGCGCGAGTGGGTGCTGACGGGCGACATGATCCCGGCCGACGAGGCCTGGCGCGTGGGCGTCGTCAACCGGCTCTTCGCGCCCGAGGAGCTCAAGGAAGGCACCTGGAAGCTCGCCGAGACGATCCTCTCGCGCGGGCCGATTGCGCTGCGACTGGCACTCGAAACGATCCGCCGCGGGCTCAACATGAGCCAGCAAGAGGGCGAGATCATCGAGAGCGACATGTTCGGACTGGCATCCACGACCGAGGACATGCGCCAGCGCATGCAGGCGTTCCTCGACAAGTCCAAGAAGAAGTAGAGGCAGGACACACAGCATGGCAACCGAGATCGTCCTCGTTGGCGGCGCGCGCACTCCGATGTGCGAGTACTCCGGCACCCCCGGCTACGGCAAGTTGAAGGATCTCTCCGCGATCGACCTCGCGGCGCACGCTTCGAAGGCGGCGCTGGCGCGTTCGAAGGTGGATCCGGCTTCGATCGACCACGTCGTCGTGGGCAACGCGCTGCAGACCTCGGTCGACGCGCTCTATGGCGCGCGCCACGTGGGCTTGAAGGCCGGCGTGCCGAAGGAGATCGGCGCGCTGACGGTCAACCGCCTGTGCGGCTCGGGCCTGCAGTCGATCGTCAGCGGCGCGCAGATGATCCTGCTCGGCGAGGCCAAGACGGTGCTCGCGGGCGGCATGGAGAACATGTCGCAGGCGCCCTACGTGCTCTACGGAACGCGCACGGGAATTCCGTTCGGCGCGCAGCCCGTACTGCAGGATTCGCTCTTCGCCTCGCTCACGGATCCGGTCGCGGGCCTGATGATGGCGCAGACCGCGGAGAAGGTCGCCAAGCGCCTCGGGATCACGCGCGAGGAGCAGGACAAGTTCGCGCTGCGCAGCCACCAGCTCGGCGCCGCCGCGGTGAAGGAAGGCCGCTTCGCGGCCGAAATCGAGCCGGTCGTGCTGCAGGGCCGCAAGGGCCCCGAGACGATCTCGATCGATGACCACATCAAGCCCGAGACGACGCTCGAGGGACTCTCGAAGCTGCGCGCGGCCTTCGGCAAGGACGGCACGGTCACGGCCGGCAACGCCAGCGGCATCGTCGACGGAGCGGCCGCAGTCGTGATCACGACCGCGGATCGCGCCAAGGCCGACAAGCTCGACGTCTGGGCCAAGGTCGTGGCCTGGGCCGCCGTCGGCTGCGAGCCGACCGAGATGGGCCTCGGCCCCGTGCCCGCGATCCAGGCCTGCCTCGCGCGCGCCAAGGTCAACCTGCGCGACGTCGATCGGATCGAGATCAACGAGGCCTTCTCGGCCCAGTACCTCGGCTGCGAGAAGGAACTCGAGCTCGACCGCGAACGCTGCAACGTCAATGGCGGCGCGATCAGCCTCGGCCACCCGCTCGGTGCCACCGGCACGCGCCTGATTCTCACCCTGATGCACGAACTGCGCCGTTCGAAGAAGCGCTACGGCATCGCCTCGGCCTGCATCGGCGGCGGACAGGGCATCGCCGTGCTGATCGAGAATACGCAAGCCTGATCCCACACCTTGAATCCGCTCATCCACAACGCAGCCGGGGAGCAGCGCGTCGTCGCGCTGACGCCCGGCAAGCGCATCCTGTTCCTCACGAAGGACCTCGAGACGATCGAACGCCAGCTGCGCGGCGAGCTCGATCTGCGCATGGAGGACATCGATCCGCGCGACCTGCTCGACGACATCAACACCGACGTGATGACGCCGGCCTGGGTCTGCTTCCGGCACCGGCCGGAGGACATCGCGCTGGATGCCTACGCGGGCCTCGTGAAGAAGGACGGCTCGCGCGTGATGGGCACGCGCGCGCTGATGGACGGCAAGTTCGAGGTGATCGTCTCCGGCCAGCGCAAGGGCACGGGCTCCTCGCGCGAAACCGCGCCGCAGTGCGAGCGCTGGAGCGGCATTCGCCTCGTGATCGCGGCTTCCTTCGCGCCGATCCACGAGCGCAACAACATCAACCTCGGCCAGCTGATGGGGGACTACGGCCAGCTGATCCGCCTGCAGCGCGGCGAGAAGATCGCGCTCGAGGAGTTCACTGGCAAGTACGACCCGGCCACACGCGCGATCCTCGAGTCGGGCGGCCTGTTCCCCTTCGCCACGCGTCTCGAGCACAAGCAGGTCTCGCTGCCCGGACTCGCCACCGCCAAGCGCCCGATGACGATGGCCGAGAAGATCCTGGCCACGCACCTGATCGGCTCGAAGCCGGGCCAGTGCGTCGCGCCGGGCGACATCGCGCTCGTGCGCGTCGATGGCGGCTACAGCCACGAGTTCACGACCGCGCAGGTGCACCACTTCCTCGCGCAGGAGTACGGCGCCGACTACAAGGTCCCCGATCCGAGCAAGTTCGCGGTCTTCGAGGACCACCTGCTCTACACCGACGGCGTGAAGCGCATGGCGCCCTTCGCGCGCGAGATCCAGACGCTGCGCGACCTGCAGAAGCAGTTCCAGCGCCACACCGGCGTGCGTGACTACTCCGCGCGCGACGGAGTCTCGCCCGGCATTTGTCACCAGGTAGCGCGCGAGCAGTTCATCGACCCGGGCGACTTCATCCAGGCGACCGACAGCCACACCTGCATGGGCGGCGGCAGCAACGCGCTCACCTGGGGCGTGGGTGCCACCGAATACGCGGGCCTCGTCTACTCCGGCTTCACCTTCGTGCAGGTGCCCGAGTCGATCCGCTTCGAGCTCGTCGGCCGCCTGCGGCCCGAGTCGACGGCGAAGGACCTGATGCTCTTCATCCTCAAGCACTTCGCCACGGCCGAGAAGACGCTCGATCGCGTGATGGAGTTCGGCGGGCCGGGCCTCGCGACGCTCTCGGTCGACGAGCGCGCCACGCTGACCAACATGGCGACCGAGTGCAGCGCCAAGTCCGGCATCTGCGAAGGCGACGCGCTGCTCGTCGAGTGGCTCGCCGCGCGCCGTCCTGACCTCTCGCGCGAGAAGATCCGCGCGAGCTTCGTCGAGCCGGATGCGGGCGCCTCTTACGACGGCGGCGTGCACACGCTCGACCTCGCGACGATTGCG
>Ga0302299_10000828_pt1 | contig 17889 bp, 19 predicted proteins | sample III_Fen_N3_4_FD_198795 | JGI IMG/M metagenome (GOLD analysis project Ga0302299, IMG submission 198795) | Peat permafrost microbial communities from Stordalen Mire near Abisko, Sweden - III_Fen_N3_4 | ecosystem: Environmental > Terrestrial > Soil > Wetlands > Permafrost | place: Sweden: Abisko... | reverse complement strand
CCACGCCAGATCGGGCCGGTGCGTTCGGAAGCGCTCGTCCTGGGCACCTACAGCGGTGCGGGGGTCCTGCTGCTGAGCCCGGAGATCGGCGCCACGCCGGGCGACAGGGTCGGCTGAGCTACGGGGCTGGCGCCGGGGCGGGAGCCGGCTCGGTGGCCGGCGGCGGCGTGATGTCCTGAATCGGCTGGCCACCGCTCGTGGCCGGAGGTGCCGGCGTCGCCGGAACGGTCGCGATCGGCGGCACCACCTCGGGAGTGGTCCCGGTTGGCGGCGTGACCGTGGTGACAGGAGGCTTGGCCGGAAGCGTGACGGCGTCGACCTGCTCCTGCGGGCCGCTCGCGGTCGGCGGTGCCGGCGCCACCGGCTGCGCGGGCTCCGTGGCGACCGGCGTCTCAGGGACGGGGGCGGGAGTCGGGCTGGTAACGGCCGGCTTTGCGGGCTCCACGGTCTTGTCGGCCGGCTTGGCAGCCTTCTCGGCGGCCGGGGCGGCCGGCTTGACGACGGGGGCCCTGCGCAGCGGCTTCACGGCGGGCCTCACGACAGGCGCCTGCGCGACGACGGCGGCTGCGGGTGCGCGCAGCGGGGTGCGTGTCGAGGACTGATCGACCTCGACGGCGCCCGCGGTGACGATCGCCGCGGCGGCGAGCGTCGCGGCGGCCTTCGTCGCGACGGCGGCCGCTCCGGCGGAGATCGCTCCGCCGGTCGAGGCGGCTGCGGCGCCGCCGGCTGCGGTGGTCGCGGCGGTCGTCGCGGCCGCGGTGCCGCCGGCACTGGCCGTCGTACCGAGCTGGGCGAGGAAGAGCTTCTTGATGAGGAGGAGCGGGCCGATCGGGAGCATCAGCGCAAGCGCCTTGTTCGTGTCCTTGATCGACTGGCGGAACGCTGAGCAGCGGTCGCACTCGCGCAGGTGGCGGCGCACCGGAGGCGACATGCGCTTGAGGCCCTCGGCGACCTCGCCGAGCTCCTCGCGAACCTCCTCGCACGAGAGCTTGCGCGCCTCGGCGGCTTCGGCCAAACCGACGCGGGCGCGGACGAGCAACGACTTCACGCTCGGGACCGTCGTCTCCATCGACTCGGCGATCTGGTCGTAGGAGAGCGCGTCGATCTCGCGCAGGAGGAGCGCCGTGCGCTGCGTCTCCGGGAGATCCTGGACATCCGCCATCAGCTGCCGGAAGTCCTCACGCTTATGGACCTTGTCGGCGGTGGTCTGGCCGTGCTCGGCGACGTGGTGGTCGAACGAGTCGACGGCGATCGCGGTGTTGCGGCGCAGGTGGTTGAGCGAGCGGTTGCGCGCGATCCGGTAGAGCCACGGCTTGACGTTGATCGGCCGGTCGTCGGCGACCATCGCGTTGAACGCCGCGGCGAACGTCTCCTGGACGACGTCCTCGGCATCCTCGCGGGAGCCGAGCATGTGCCGGGTGAATCCGAGCAGGCGCGCGTCGTAGCGGGCGACGAGCGCCTCATAGGCGGCCTGGTTGCCGCGGCGGGTGAGTTGGACGAGCTTTTCGTCCGACTGCAGCTTCAGGAACGGGCTGGGCCCGCGCATCCCTGGTACCGCGACATGTTGAATTGCAGCGCTCTCCACCGATTCCTCACTGACAGCAACACCGATCTGCTCGGAAAGTTGCGCGGACCTGCGTGGTTCAAGGGCCGCATCGGTACAGGCTATCCGGGCGTCGGGGTGCCGCGTGGAACACGGTGCCGTCACAGATTCGCCGGGTCACGGCTCTTGGCCGGTGGCTGGACTTCGCTGGGAGCGCCGCGCCGCCGGGGGCGCGGCGCTCCCAGCCCTCCTCGTGGACGGAGCTGCAATGGCGCATGGATGGATCCATACCGAGTACCGCGCCGGGCGCTGGACCAACCGCGTCGAGGACGGCGCGATCCTCAGTTCCCACGGCTCACAGGCGGAGGCCAAGGTTGCGGGGCGTGCAGAGGCGCGGCGCCTGCATACGACGCACGTCGTCCACCGGATCGACGGCTCAGTCGTCGACAGCCGCAGCTTCCCGCCTCCGCCGCACCGGGCGCGGTAGCTACCCGCCGAGGGTCGGCGTCACGCGGACGGCGCCGTTCGGGAGCCTGCCGTCAAGGACGGCGAGGAATGCGCCGCCGGGGCCCGTCTTCACCGTGTGGGTCGTGTCCGGGTCCTGGACCGACACGCTCGTCACGCCCCGGCGGGCGCGGCCGAAGACGAGCGTGCGCTGCGGCTCGTCGGCGGAGGGGCCGGCAGCGAAGAAGAGCGGTGCGCGTTCGAGCCGGCCGCAGACGCCGGGGCGGTCCGCGGCGTAGGGATGGAATGTGCCGCCGGTCAGCCTGCCGAGCGTGCCGACCTGCGCCTGCCCGAGCAGGGCGCAGTCGCGGCCGTCACGCGCCGTGTACGTCGCGACCGCCCACGGAAGCCTGCGTCCCGGGTCGCTCGCCGTGACCGCGATCGTTCGCGGGGACGAGTTTGGTCTCAGCGTCGCCGGCAGGTCGCGCCGGTCGCCGGCGGGCTTGCCCACCGAGATGAGCCCGGCCGCGGTCGCGCCCCCGACACCCAGCACGACGAGCGCCGCGGCGAGCGCGAGACCGCGCCGCGGGACACGGTGCCACGAGGTAACCGGTCGTCCATATTCGCGATGCGCGGCAGCGCGCAGGTGCTCGCCGAGCTCGCGCAGCGCGACCGGAAGCTCCTCGTCGTGGCGGCGCTGTTCGTTCATCCCGCGTCCCGCAGTTCGGCCGGCGTCAAGTCGGTGGCCAGCGTGCGCAGCCCGCGCGACACGCGCGCGCGGACCACGTCCTCGGTGACGCCGACCCTGACCGCGATGTCGGCGTACTCCATCTCGCCGACCACGCGCATCTGGACCGCTTCGCGCTGATCGCCGGAGAGCGCGCCGAGCGCTGCGGCGACCTCGCCGCGGACCGTCTCGAGGTCGGCGAGCGTCTCGATCCGCTCGAGCTCCTCCGCGTCCGGCGCGACCACCGGGATGCCGAGGCGTGTCAGTGCGGCACGCTCGACGGCGCCGCGGCGCCAGAAGTGCGAGAGCTGGCTGCGCGCGATGGCGAACAGCCATCCCTGCTCCTCCTCGGCGGTCGATCCGCGGAACTGACCACAGCGCTCGAGGGCGACCGCGAACGTCTCCGACGTGAGGTCGAAGGCGACGTCGGGCTGGGCGACCCGGCGGGCGAAGAAGCGCAGGACGCGTTCCGCGTAGCGCTCGTAGAAGTCGCCGAACGCTTCCGGGTCGGATGGCACCCGCGAGAGCAGCGTCGCGGCCTGGGGCGAAGGCGTCCTGAGGAACCGGAGAGTCATTGGCCGGACCTGCGCACCGACGCATCGTAGACGGCGGTCACAGCATTGGCGTCCCGCGGCTCTTACCAGTCGAGATGCGAGTCCTGCGCCTCACCGCCCGCACGGCGACCGTGCTGCTGGCGGCCCTCTGCACAGTGGCGATGTCGGCAGGCGCAGCCTCGGCGTACGTCTACACGGACATCATCGACTTCAACCTCACCGAGACGACGCACACGTACGGGACGTACAGCATCAGCGGCGTCGGGGACAACAGCGCGTACTACCGCTGGGTGGACGACCCCGCGCACAGCACGGTCATCTCGGGAAACAGCTGCATCGACCTGTCGCTGTACGGGAAGTCGACCATCCCGGCGCACGACGTCGCCTATCACTGGCTCTTCACCGGCAGCCCGTACCAGTGCTTCGCGCTGCGCGGCCGCACGGCGACGGGCGCCGGGCCAATGTCCTACTACGACGGGCGCATCCAGCGATGAGCGCCTGGCGCCGCTGGCTCATCGTGGTCGTCGTGGTCGTCGTGGGCGCCGCCGTCAGCGCCGGCCAGCACGGGCACGGCGCCGCGGCTGCGGCGGCCGATGACGCCGCGACCCTGCAGAGCAGGCAGCTCGCCGCGGCGCCGGCTCTGGCGGGCGGCGGCGGGGAGGAGCTGGACGGGCGGCGGGCGGCGGCGCTCGCCGCGGACCTCGCGACCCGCGTCCCGCTCCCGGCGGGCGGCAACTTCAACGGGATCCAGTGGGGCGACCTCGACGGGACGATCGGGGCTGCCCTCGTCCAGGAGGTCGTGGAGTACAACGCGGCCTGCCAGTGGTACCGCGCGCTGCGCGACGGGCGGGGGGTCGCAGACGCCCGGCGGGTCATCGTCGACCTGCCCGGCTGGCAGGGGATCCGCGGGCACGCGACCGGCGATCTGGCGGCCGGGGTGGCGGCGGATGTCGCGGCCGGCGGCGGGGACGTGCTGACCGGGGTCCTGCGTCAGTGCGACGCCGCGCACCAGCGTGAGGTCGCGTATGCGGCGGCCAACGGCAAGGCCGGCGAGCGCTGACGTGATCCGCGACTCCTGGAACATCATCGTGCTCGACCTGCCGAAGTTCGGACCGGACTACGTGTGGCTGACGGTCTCCCGCCGCGAGCCGACGGAGGTCGTCGCGCAGTACCGCAGCCGGCCCACGCCGGACGGCGTCACCGTGACCGCCGGCGGCGCCGTGCCTTCGGACAAGGCTCGGCTTCCGTGTCGTGGGCTCGCGCGGCGCGACGCCCAGCTGATCTGCGAGGCGCTCGGCGTCCAGTTCGGCGCCGACGGTCTGCGGGTGCTGTCCGATGCGCGGCGCATGGCGCGGATGCGGCGGCTGGCGGCGAGCGCCGGCTCCCTCTGCGCCCAGCCCTCAGGCTGATCGGGCCGACTTGCGCAGGTGAGCGGGCTGGTGGCCGGCGCCGGCGGGGTCGAGCGAAGGTGATCTGCGATGCGATGCCCGGGGAGGGTCTTGAACCCCCACGTCCCTCGCGGGACAGCCGGGTTTAAGCCGGCCGCGTCTACCAGTTCCGCCACCCGGGCGATGGGCTCCTGGACCGTAACGAACGGCCGCGCTGGCTACGAGGAGCGGTCGAGGTGCCGCATCAGCGGCAGGGAGTCGAACGGGCTGCCGCCGCGGTAGTAGCCGGGGGCGCTCCACAGCTCGATGTGCAGATGGCAGCCCGAGGCGTCACCGGTCTGCCCGACGTTGCCCAGGCGCTGTCCGGCGAAGACGCTCTGGCCCTTGGACACCAGTGCCGGGTCGCGCAGGTGCATGTACGCGTACGACTCGCCGCTGGGCATGTCGACGACGACGTAGTTGCCCGCTGCGGACTGGAAGCCCGCCGTGTTCACGACGCCCTTCGTATAGGCCGCGAGCGGCGTGCCGCACGGCGAGAAGTGGTCGGTGCCCTGATGGCCGCGCGGCCCGCCGAACCGTTGCACGTCGCTCTGCGGTGGGGTGTGCGGCCCGCGGATCGGGAAGAGGCCGTCGATCAGGTGGACCGCGGTGCCGGATCCCGCCTCCTCGGTTGCGACGGGCGTCGCGGCGGCGTTCAGCCGCAGGACGTATGTCCCGGTCGGGGCCGGCTCGTCGCCGGTGAACCCGTCCCAGCGCACGCTGCCGGCCGCGGTCAGGCGCCAGCTGCGAACGATCCCGCCGCCGACGCGCACGGCCTCGACCCGGGCGTCGTCCGCCGGCTCCCCGGTGAGCGTGTAGTGGAACTCCATGGCTCGCCGTCCACCGGCGAGGAATGCGCGGGTGTGACTCGCGTCGTCGATGCCCGGCACGCGCCGCACGACGTTCAGCACGCGCGGCGACTGCGCGCCCGCGCCCATCGCGCTGACGAGCAGCAGCAGGCCGCTGCGTGCCCGGGGCGGCACCACGACGAGCAGCTCACCGGTGCTCGCCGAATGTGCTCCGAGCGACACCCGGACGTCGTCACCCGTTCCCGCGCCTCCGAGGAAGACGATCGTGGTCGCCCCGGAGAGCTCCTCGCCCGTCAGCGTGAGCACCTGCCCACGAGCGCACGTCCACGCCTTCTGCGTCGCGCACGACGCGCTGCTGACGCTCGGCCGGCCGGGTGCCTGGGCGCCGCCGCTGCCGTCTTCCTGCGCCCCGGCGGTCGCGGCGAGGCTGCCGAGCAGGGCCGTCACGAGGAAGGCCGCGAGCACGGCGACACGGGTATGCCTGGTCCTCCGCGAGATGGGCGCGCAGCCTAGAGGACCGGCCTGCGGAAGCCCGCGCCGGGCGACTACGATCGCGGGCGCATGCTGCGCACGTTCACGCTCCCCGACGGCGCCGCGGTCGAGATTCGCCCCCTCGAGCCGGACGACTCCGAGCTCCTGCTTCAGGGGTTCGAGGGACTGAGCCCCGCGAGCCGCTACGCGCGCTTCCTGACCGCGGTCCCGCGGCTTCCCAGGCACTGGGTGGACGACCTCACCGATCTCGATCACCGTGACCGCGAGGCGCTCGCCGCAAGCGACGGCGCGACAGGTCAGGGCATCGGCATCGCACGCTACGTGCGCGTCGCGGGTGAACCGAACGCCGCGGAGTTCGCGATCGCGATCGCCGATGCCTGGCAGGGCCGGGGCCTCGGCCGGATCCTGCTCGACGAGCTGATCGGGGCCGCGAAGGCCAACGGCATCGAGCGGTTCTACGGCGACGTCTTCGCCAACAACGAGCGCATGCTGGGCCTCGCCCGCACGATCGGCCGCGGGGCGCACATCGGCCCGCCGGAGACCGGCATCGTGCGGCTCACGGTGGAGTTGTGACGTGAGCCGCGCGGAGTCCGCTCACGCGCTGCTGCGCGTCCGGCTGACGCCGCGTGCGGCGCGTGAGCAGGTCATCCTGCAGGACGACGGCACGCTCGCCGTGCGCGTCAGTGCGCCGCCGGTCGACGGACGCGCAAACGCGGCGCTCGAGCGCGCCGTCGCGGGCGCTCTCGGCGTCGCGCCGTCACGCGTCAGCCTCGTGCGCGGCGCGCGCGGACGGGACAAAACGCTCCGCGTCGAGGGCCTCGACGACGGAGCGGTGCGGCGGCTGCTCGCGGCCGGCTGACCGCTACACACCCGCTGCAGTCGTCCGCCGCGCGCCGTCACGCAGCACGTCGATCAGGGACTCGGCGAGACCCTCGTCGCCGGAGACCTCCAGCTCGGTCCGCGAGCCAGGTTCGCTGAACACCTCAACGAACGCGCGCTCGGGCCCACTGATGCGGGCGTCCGCATCGTCCGCCGGGCGCTCCGAGTAGTCGAGCGCGCCGTCGCCGACGGTGAGCGTGTACGCGAACCGGCCGCGCTCGGGGTGGGTCACGGCGATCTCGAAGACGCCGTCGAGCGATCGGGGCATCACGAGCCCCGTCGCCGCGCGCAGGATCGCGCCGATGTCGATGTTCTCGCCGGGACGCGGCGGGCTCCAGGCCCACTGGTAGCCCCAGCGGGCGAGCGCGCCGACGACCGGCAGCAGCGCGCGGCCGCGTTCGGTCAGCTCGTAGTCCACGCGCGGCGGGACCTCGCGGTACCGCGAGCGTGTCAGCAGGTCGTCAGCGACCATGCGATTCAGCCGCGAGCGCATCTGCTCGGTCGAGATTCCGGGCAACGTGCGCTGAAGCTCGACGAAGCGCCGTGGTCCGCCCGCCAGGTCGCGCACGATCAACAGGGTCCACTTGTCGCCTGCGAGGTCGAGCGCCCGGGCGTCGGGCGACCACTGGTCATAGGGGTGCCGCTTGGTGGGCGGTTGAGGGGAGATCGGTCTGCCTCCTTCCGCGCTGGTCCGTCAGGGGGGGAAGCGATATGAGGGATAGGTCATATCAGGCTCTACCCAGTCGGCACGCCGTACAAACCCAAAACCGTTGCGTCGCGGTCGGCCGGTCAGGGGTAGGGTCACGGCCATGAGCACTGAGACCGAGCCGGCGGGCGGGACCAAACTCCATGGCGGCCGCCTGATCGCGCGGCGGCTGCGCCATCACGGCGTCACGAAGCTGTTCACCCTCTCCGGCGGGCATCTGTTCTCGCTCTACGACGGGTGCCGCGAGGAGGGGATCGACCTCGTCGACACCCGGCACGAGCAGGCGGCGACCTTCGCGGCCGAGGGGTGGGCGAAGGTCACGCGGCAGCCGGGCGTCGCCGCGCTGACGGCGGGCCCGGGCGTCACGAACGGCATGAGCGCGATGGGCTCGGCGCTGCAGAACAACTCGCCGCTCGTCGTCCTCGGCGGCCGCGCTCCGGCGATGCGCTGGGGCCAGGGCTCGCTGCAGGAGATCGACCACGTCCCGTTCGTGCGGCCGCTCACGAAGCTCGCCGAGACCGCGCAGGCGACGGCCGACATCCCGGGGCTCGTGACCGAGGCGCTGACCGCGGCGGTCACGCCGCACTCGGGGCCTGCGTTCCTCGACTTCCCGCTCGACGTCGTCTTCATGGAGGCCGAGGAGGAGGAGGCGACGACGACGCTCCCCGACCCCGCAGCCGAGCCCGCCGCGACGGACGGGCTGGACCGTGCCGTGGCGCTGCTGCGCGACGCCGAGCGCCCGGTGATCATGGCCGGCACGAACCTCTACTGGGGCCACGGAGAAGGCGCCCTGCAGGAGCTGGTGCGTGAGCGCCGGATCCCCGTGTTTCTCAACGGCCTCGCGCGTGGCTGTGTCCCTGCGGACGACGAGCTGTTCTTCAGCCGCGCTCGCGGCGCGGCGCTGACGAACGCCGACGTTGCGCTCGTCATCGGCGTGCCGATGGACTTCCGCCTCGGGTTCGGCGGCTCGTTCGGTGAGAGCACCGAGATCGTCGTGATCGATCGCGCCGAGCCGCTGCGCGACCATCCGCGCCAGCCCGCCGCGGAGCTGTACGGGGGCATCGGCGCGACGCTCGACGAGCTGCGCGCGGGCACGCCCGGCCTCGAGCTGAAGACCGCCGCGTGGGTCGAGCAGCTGCGCGGCATCGAGACCGAGAAGCTCGCGACCGAGGAGGCCGACCGCGCCGACGACCGCTCGCCGCTGCACCCGATGCGGATCTACGCTGAGCTCGACGCGCTGCTCGACCGTGACGCGATCGTGATCGGCGACGGCGGCGACTTCGTCTCCTACGCGGGCCGCGTCATCCGCTCCTACGAGCCCGGCTGCTGGCTGGACCCCGGGCCGTTCGGGTGCCTGGGCTCCGGTCCCGGCTACGCGCTCGCCGCGAAGATCGCGCACCCGGGCCGGCAGGTCGTGCTGCTCGTCGGCGACGGCGCGTTCGGCTTCAGCGGCATGGAGTACGACACGCTCGCTCGCCACGGGGTGAACGTCGTCGGCGTGATGGGCAACAACGGCATCTGGGCGCTCGAGAAGCATCCGATGGAATTCCTCTACGGGTACTCCGTCGTCGCGGACCTGCGCCCGGAGACGCGCTACGACCAGCTCGTCGAGGCGCTCGGGTGTCACGGCGAGCTCGTGTCCACACCCGGTGAGCTGCGGCCTGCCCTGGACCGCGCGTTTGCGGCCGGGAAGCCGGCGCTCGTCAACGTGCTCCAGGACCCGACCGTGGTCTACCCGCGGAAGTCGAACCTGGCCTGACGCTGTTGCCTGTGGGGGAACTGCGGCGCTGACTTGACCCGCGTGTGAACGCTGGGCGATACTCGCCCTCGACAGACTCGGACCAGCGGGTATGTACCCCTGCCCGTTCCGCTGGTCCGAAGAGAGGGAGCCGTCCTTTGGGCGGCTTCCTTTTTTTATGCGGCGTCCGCCGAGCGGGCGGCGTCGATCGCGACGCCGTAGAGGATGTCGTGCTCGCAGACCTCGGTCTCCGTGAGCCCGAATGTCGCCATCGCCTCGCAGATGAAGATCGCGCCGGCGACGATGCTCGGCGCGCGATCGGGGTGCAGGCCGGAGACGTCGCGACGGGCGGCCTCGGGGAGCGCTGCGAGCCGCTCACCGATCGTCCGGCAGGTGTCGAGCGTCACGTGGTACCCGTGGACGCGAGCGGGATCGTAGGGCTCGAGCGCCTGATCGATCGAGGCCATCGAGGTGGCTGTCCCCGCGACCGCGATCATGGCGTCGACCGAGGTCCGCAGCGCGTCCGGGATCGCGGCGCGGAAGGTCGCGCGCGCATCGGCGGCGAGCGCGTCGAGCTCGCCCCTGGTCGGCGGGTCGTGATGCAGATGACGCTCGGTCTGGCGGACGACGCCGGCCTGGGTCGACACGTGGAATCGCACGTCGTGGCCACGGCCGACGATGAACTCCGTCGAGCCGCCGCCGATGTCCAGCACCACGATCGTGCGCGCATCGTCCGGGTCCCGGCCGCTGGTGGCGCCGAGAAACGACAGCCGCGCCTCCTCGTCACCCGGAATCGTGCGCGCGTCGAGCTCGTAGTCCTCGCACACCCGGGCGGTGAACGCCGGCCCGTTCGCGGCGTCGCGGGTCGCGCTCGTCAGCACGGCGATGCGCCGCTCTGCGCCGAGCTCGTCGATCCCCACCCGATACTCGTCGAGCGCGGCGAAGACACGGGCCATGCCCTCCTGCGAGAGCTCGCCGGTGCGCTCGACTCCCACGCCGAGCCGCGTGACGGTGCTGCGGCGGTCGAGCTCGGTGACCGCGCTGGTCGCGGGATCGACGTCGGCGACGAGCAGGCGTGTGGAGTTCGTTCCGATGTCGACGACGGCGACGCGCATCACGAGCACGCTAGTGCGCCGGACGCGCCGGGTGCGGCATCGGTTCGCCCGCCAGCGCGGCCAGCAGATTGTCGACGGCCATGTCCGCCATCCGCTCCCGCGCTGCGACGGTCGCCGACCCGATGTGCGGAAGGACGATCAGGTTCGGGGCGGTGAGGAGCGGGTCATCCGGCGGCGAGGGTTCCGGGTCGGTCACATCGAGCGCGGCCGCCGCGATGCCGCCCGCGCGCAGAGCGGCGGCGAGCGCGACCTGGTCGACGATCCCGCCGCGCGCGGTGTTGACGAGGATCGCCGTCGGCTTCATCGCGCCGAGGGCGGCGGCGTCGATCAGGTGGTGGGTGTCCGGCGTCAGCGGGCAGTGGAGCGTGACGGCGTCGGCGCGAGCCAGCGCCGCGTGCAGGTCGTCGCCCCTGCGAACGGGCTCGACCTCCATCCCGAACGCGGTCGCGCGCTCGGCGACGGCCTGTCCGATCCGCCCGAAGCCGACGACTGCCAGCCGTGCGCCGCGCAGCTCGAGCCCGAGCCAGGCGCGCGGCTCCCACGTCGTCCAAGCGCCGTCCGTCACCGACCGCTGCGCGTCGGGGAGCCGGCGGGCCGCGCTCAGCAGCAGCGCGAGCGTGAGGTCGGCGGTCGCGTCAGTCAGGACGCCCGGAGTGACGCCGACCGCGATGCCGCGGGTGGCCGCCGCGGCGACGTCGATGTTGTCGGAGCCGACGGCGTAGTTGGCGATCGCCCGCAGCCGCGGCGCCGCATCGATCACGGCGGCGTCAATGCGCTCGGTGAGCAGACAGAGGAGGCCGTCGGCGGTCGCCACGCCGGCCGCGAGCTCGCCGGCCGTCGGCGGCAGGTCACCGGGGTGGACGGTCACGGCGTGTCCGGCGGCGGCGAGGCGATCCAGAGCAGTGCCCGCCAGCCGGCGGGTGACGAAGACCTGCGCCATCCGCGCCGACGATATCGGCGGGCGCCGCTACGGGTGGCGGCCTGAGGCGAGGATCGAGACCTTGTCCCCGGTGGCGACATTCCAGACGAGCACGGCCCGGGTGCCGGCGGCGGCGATCCGCGGGTAGATCCCCGGGCGGTCGAGCTCGGGTGTCCCCGCGAGCGGCCCGGTGATGGGGCCGCCGACGACTTGGACGTGGTCGCTCTCGCCCCAGGTCAGGAGGGCTGACCCGTCGCCCAGCAGCGCGGGGCCGCCCGCGAACGAGCCCGGCCGCACGCCGGGTGCGATGACGGACGGCGCGAAGCGGCCGGTCGCCGTGGAGCGCGGCGTCGAGCGGAGCTCCGATCCCTCGGCCTGCGGAACCCAGGTGAGCAGCGCTGATCCGTTGGGGCCGGTGACGAGGTGGTAGGTCCGCGTCGGAACGTCGGAGATCTTCTGCGTCGCCGACAAGGCGCCGTTCGGCAGACGCGAGGCGGTGTCAAGGGTCCCGGCCTGCAGGCCCTCACCCTCGGAGTCGAGGCCCGCCGCGTGCCAGGCGACGATCGCGGTGCGGTCGCTCGTGACCGCGATGACGGGCTCGCTGGAGGGCGTGGCGCCCATCGTGCGCGCGGCGCCCCACGAGCCGCGTCCGCCGCGCGAGCGCGCGGCGAGACGGACGACCGGTGCGGAGCCTCGGCTCCACGCCGCGTAGGCGGTGCCGCGATCGTCGAGCGCGACGACCTGCCCGGTGACGGTGGTGGGCGTTGACCCTTCGCGGATGGTCTGCGCGCCGCCGAAGCCCGCGCCGGCGGCACGGTAGGACGACTGCACCGCGTCGGCGCGGCGGCCGCTGCTCAGCACCTGCACGCCGCGCCAGACGACGATCGCGTCGCCGTGAGCGTTCGCGGCGCTGTCGATCCCGGCCTCGATGAAGTGTGCGCTGGTCCCGAGCTGCCGCGGGCTGCCCCAGCTCCCGCGCGAGGAGCGGATCGCCGCGCGGACGGTGAGGGGGCCGACCGTCGGGCTCGGATGCGTGATCGTCGAGCCGCTCTGTGCCCACGCGACGACGACCTCTCCCGAGCCGGTGACGGAGACGCTCGGGCGGGTCGTTGTGAAGCGGCCGCCCGAGACCAGGCGCGGCGAGCTCCAGCCGTGGCCGGCGCGGCGCACGGCGACCTGGACGCCGCGGGTATCGGAGTACGCAACGGCGGCTGTGCCGTCTGCGCCCATCGCGAGGTCCAGCTGCACGCCGCCGTTCGTCGTGATCGTCGTGGGCGACGACCAGGACGCGGCGTCGGCTCGTGCGCCGGGGAGGGCGAAGAGCATCATCACGAAGATGGGGATCATTGCGAGCGGCATGGGGTTCACCACCTCAAACGCGAAGCGCACGCAGAAGTTCCGCGCAGGCCGTCGCCGGTAGCGTTGCGGCCATGAGCACCACATCAGCCGCGACCCTCCGCAAGCGCCGCGAAGCGGTCGTCGTCGAGCACATGGAGTCCGAGAACCGGCACGAGTTCGACGTCACGATGGGGACGTTCGAGCACCCCCGCTACGAGATCATCCCGACGGGCGATGTCTTCGACGGCGAGGCGGCGGTGGCCGGCTACTTCGAGGAGAGCCGCGCGGCGTTCCCCGACCAGCGCAACGAGCTGCTCGAGATGCACCATGCGGAGGATTCCGTGATCGTCGAATTCACGCTGCTCGGAACGCACCTGGGCCCGTTCCGCGGCCTGCCTGCGACAGGGAAGGCGTTCACCTGCCGCACGCTGGCGATCTTCGTGTTCGAGCCGGGCGGCCCGGGCATCGTCTGCGAGCGCGTCTACTTCGACTCGGCGACGATCCTGCGCCAGCTCGGGCTCGCGCACGACCCGCTGACGCTGAAGGGCCGCCTGGCGACCCTCGCCAATCACCCCTTGACGATCGGCGGCGCCTTCGCCCGCGAGCTCGGCGGTCGCCTCAGACCTTGAGCCCAGCCGGGCAGGCTTGGTACCCTGGATGGCACGGCGCGGGGTGGAGCAGTCTGGTAGCTCGTCGGGCTCATAACCCGAAGGTCGCAGGTTCGAATCCTGCCCCCGCTATGCGAAACGTCCCTCTCGCCAGGGGCGTTTTGCTCTTTCTGGGCAGCCCTCAAGCGGCTTCCGTGGTTCCGACATGGTTCCAATCCGGGGGTGGGTAGCCGGGCTGCTCGCACGCCATCGTTCGTGGCAGCTACCCGCTTGGTGCACGAAGCGGGCGTGCGGTACGCGCTACCTCACGATGCTGAAGCTGAGCGACTGGGGGCTCGACTGCTGGCCGGCGCTGTTCGTCGCGGTGATGATGAGCTTGTAGGCCCCCGGCTTGAACCGCTTCGAGCGCAGGCGCCCCTGGAACACGACGGTGTTGATGCCGGCATGGCCGGCGAAGGGGAGGGTCCCAGTCGTCACCGTGCGCTTGCAGGCTTTGCGCCTGTGGTTTGCGCGCGTGTCCGCGACGCAGTTGCTGCCGACCTTGCGGCCACCGACGCGCTGGGTGAAGGCAAAGCTCACTGCGGCCTGCTGGTCGAGCGAGAAGGAGAAGGTTGTTCCCACCGGTGGCTTCTTCTTCTTCTTCTTCGTTTTGTTCGCGCTGATCTGCGCGAGCTTGCCGCCCGCGCGCCACCGCGGGACCGACTGGCGGGCCGCGCTGACGTTCGGAGCCGACAGCGTCGGTGGTGACGGAGTGGATGTCGCCGCCGTGAACCTGGCTGTCACGGCTCCGCTGGCACCGATCGTGAAGCTGCACGTCGCGGCGCTGCCGGAACATGCGCCGCCCCAGCCGGCGAAACTCGAGCCCGCGGCCGGGGTGGCGGTGAGCGTGACCTGCCGCCCGACCGCCACCGTGCCCGAGCACGATGAAGGGCAGGAGATCGTGGAGCCCGCGACGGAGCCTGCCCCGGTCCCGGTCACAGAGACCGTCAGGGGCGCGAGGTCCACGGCGACCCCGCCGGGGTTCCCGGCGACGGCAATGAAGCTCTCGAGCACGCCCGTGCCGTCCAGGTTGGCTCGGCCGATGCTGCCGTCGCAATCGTTGGCCCAGTAGAGGTAGGTGTCATCGACTGCGGGGAAGTCCGTGCATCCTCCCGACCCGGTGATGAAGTTGTTGTTCGGGTTGCTTCCGTCCAGGTTGGCGCGACCGACCGTGTTCGTGGTGTTGTTCCCCCAGTAGATGTAGGAGCCGTTGACCGTCACCCCGACAGGTGCGCTCGCGCCGCCGATGAAGCCGTTGTTCGGGCTGCTCCCATCCAGATTGGCACGACCGATCGTCGTTCCTCCCTCGTTGGTCCAGTAGACGTAGGAGCCGTCGACGGCTACGCCGCACGGGTTGGTGGCGCCCGTGATGAAGCTCTGGTTCGGGCCCGTCCCGTCCAGCTTGGCTCGCCCGATCGTTGTGGAGAACGTGTTCGCCCAATAGACGTACGAGCCGTCCACCGCGATTCCCACAGGCCCCTTCGCGCCAGCGATGAAGCTTTCGTTCGCGCCGGTCCCGTCTAGGTTGGCCCGCCCGAGGGTGGTCCCGGTTCCGCCTCCGCGATGCGTCCAGTAGACGTAGGCGTGAGCAGCGGGCGCCGCGGCTGCCGACAGGGCCACCGAGGCGATCGACGCAGTCACGAGCAGCCTCAGCCGCGCAGCAGCGCGAGACCCCGGCGTCGCCGGCCCGCCTCGTGCTCGTTGCAGGACTTGAACTGCCCAAGCGATCATCTCCGGAGCCTACATCCGTGTAATCGCCGCGGTTCAGCTCGGTTCGTCAAGTCCCGCAGGCGCCGTCCGTCTGCGACGCCCGGAGAAGAACTCCGCTTCGGCGCGCCCCAGGTCTGTGGCGGGCGGGTCACCCTGGAGGTACTCCGCGGCGATCGCGCCCCAGTCGGCGCCGGCGCGCAGCTGCGACATGACGACGGCGACGAGCCCATGCATGCGGCGGATGAGCATCGACTCGGGCGGCAGGGTGAACTGGTTCACCTGATCGCGGGATGCCGCGCGCTGCGCAGCGTCGCGCGGCTCACGGTCGGACGGGTCGCGCCGGTTGTCGGGTGAGAAGCGCCTCCCTCCGGGGATGGCGTACCAGCCGATCGCGAACTTCATGAGCCGGAGCGCCCAGTCCGCATCAATGGCGTCGGCGCGCTCGCCCGGGAGATAGTCGCCGTCGCGCAGCGCCGCCTTCAGCGCGGCGGCGTCCGCGTCACGGACGGCGCGAGCGATCGCCCGCTCCTTGTCGACGCGCGTTCGGTCCAGGTCGCGCAGGAGACCGAAGTCGAGGAAGCAGACGCGGCCGTCCGGGCACAGCAGGTAGTTGCCGGGATGCGGGTCGCCCAGGGCGATCCGGTCGCGGTAGAGCAGGCCGAAGAAGAACCTGAAGACGATCTCGGCGTAGCGGTCGCGGGTCGCCTCGTCGGCGCGGCGCACCTCCTCGAACCGCTCGCCCTCGACGTACTCGGTGACGAGGACGCGCCGGGTCGACAGATCGGTGTGGACGTGCGGCACCCGCACGAACGGGTGGCCGCGCATCAGCCGCTCGATGCGCCTGTGGTTCTGCGCCTCGAGCTCGTAGTCGAGCTCGCCACCGATCCGCTCGCGCAGCTCGGCGGCGAGCGCCTTGCCGTCGAGCCCGGGCGCGAGGCGCCTGACGAGCGGCAGCAGCAGCGTCGCGTTGCGCATGTCGGTGTCGACGGCCTCCGCGACCCCGGGGTACTGGATCTTCACCGCGACCTCGTCGCCCGCCAGCGTGGTCGCGCGATGGACCTGCCCGATCGAGGCCGCCGCGAACGCGCGCTCGTCGAAGGACGAGAAGACACGCTCGAGCGGGCCGCCGAGCTCCTCGCGCAGCAGCTTCTCGAGGTCGCTGAACACGACCGGCGCGACGTCGTCGCGCAGCGCCGCGAGCTTGCGCTGCAGATCCTCCTGCTGGTCCTCGGGCAGGCCGTCGAACTCGACCATCGAGATCAGCTGCCCGACCTTCATCGCCGCGCCGCGCATCTGCCCGAGCTGCTCGACGAGCTCGCCGACGAGCGCGCCGGTCCGCTGGCGCTCGGCGGCGGCGGCGCGCTCCGGGGTGCGCACACGGTTGGCGGTGCGCATCCCCGCCCAGCGCAGGCCCTGCCCGGTCACGAGCCCACCGACGCGCGCGGTGCGCGCCAGCCGGCCCGTCGGCAGCTTCCCGGCCTCGGGGGGCTGCTCCTCGTCGGCACCCATACAGCCGAGGCTAGCGACGACCGCCGCCTTGCAAGCTCCTCAGAAGCGATGGCGATCCGGGGGCGTCTACTTGCCCGCCTTCAGTGAGATCCTCACGATCGCGTGCACGGTGATCTTGACGGGGTAGCTCGCGACGGCGCCGGAGCACGGCTTGTCGGGCGCGCCGGGGTACAGGCACACGCCGATCGAGATCGTCGTCGGCTCGCCCTCGAAGTGCATCTCGAGCAGACCGTGCGGCCCGAGCGTCGCGCTCAGGTTGTCGGTGAACGGAGTCTCCGCGTACCCCGTCGTGACGAGCGGCTTGTCGCAGCCGGCCTCCGTCCGCATGTCGAACGCCAGGCGCAGCAGCACGCTCGCGGTCGCGTTCGAGGTGTTGTCATAGCGCAGCACCGAATGCGATGGCTTGGTGCTGTCGATCCCGACGATCGTCGCCGGGTTGAGCCGCAGTGTCGGGCTGTTGTTGCAGCCGGGATCGCTGAGGATGTCGACTGGGTCGAGCTTGAAGGCGGCGTGGTCGAAGTTGACGTCGATGTCCTGCCCGATCCTCCAGCGGTGTGTGATGTAGCCGCTGATGTCACCGCTCATCGGGATGTCGCGCGTGACGCCGGTGCCGAGGATCGTCTGTCCGCCGGGTAGCGCGAGCGCCGGGATCTCGACGGTGGTATGGCTGCCCGGAAGCATCGTCGCGGTGACGAGCGTCTTCGGGTAGTGCTTGGGCTTCGGCTTGACCGCGGGGCACTTCGTCGTGGCGCGAGTGTGCGCCGTGCTGGCGGGGCAGCGCTTCGCCGACCCGGTGGCCGGCGCGGAGGCCGGTGCCCCCGTTACGAGAGCGGCGAAAAGCAGCAAGGTCACGAGCAGCGCGGCCCGCGCGCGCCCCGGGCGTGAAGTCGTCATAAGCGTTTGTACCGCGCGGCGGACTCGGGCGCGAACCTGAACACCCGCGCGCTTTGTCCGCTCGGACGGTTGAAAGCCACAGCGATCGCGCAATCAGAAGCTCGGCATCAGCGATCGCCGCGATCTCTGATCTCCTACACGGTGTGAATATGCCGCTCAGCCCTGTGCGTCGCCGGCTGTGCGTGGCGCTCGTCGCGCTGGCCGGCGTTACCGCCGCGTCGTCTGCCCCGGGGACGATCGCGGCCGCGTCCGGTGGGACGGACACGACGCTTCCCACTCCCGTCTCCAACCCCCTGGACTCACCGACGGCGATCGTCCCGATCCTCAACACCGGCCGAGCGCTGATCCTGGAGAAGGGCGGCGCCGTCCGCGTCATGCAGTCAGACGCGACGATCCTCGCGGCCGACGCGGTGACGCTGGGCGTCTGCACGGGCAGTG
>Ga0302299_10000827_pt1 | contig 17903 bp, 15 predicted proteins | sample III_Fen_N3_4_FD_198795 | JGI IMG/M metagenome (GOLD analysis project Ga0302299, IMG submission 198795) | Peat permafrost microbial communities from Stordalen Mire near Abisko, Sweden - III_Fen_N3_4 | ecosystem: Environmental > Terrestrial > Soil > Wetlands > Permafrost | place: Sweden: Abisko... | reverse complement strand
GAACCGGCCGCGACCACCTGAACCGACAGACCCGAACGGACCCGCCCGTGGGTGATGAGGGTGGACCATGGTCACTCCTTACGCGCCTCCCGCCCCACCGGCGCCGCGACGAGGACCGCCACCGCCACGGGGCGAGGATCGCGGAGCCGGCGTCCTCGAGCCGCCGCTGACCCGAGCGGTGCCGGGAGTGGCGGTCCGCAGCTCGATCAGGGTGGCGCCGATGTCACGCAAGCCGGTGAGCACGCCGTGCAGCTGCGTCTGGTCGGCGACCGGGCAGGTGAGGGTCGTCGTCCCGTCGGCGTCGCGCACGAGGGTGAGGCCGTCCAGCAGGGTGGACCAGTGGTCGTCGAGGTGGCCGTCGACCCGGATCACGTAGGTCGTCGGGCGGGCGGGGTTCACGGGGCGCCGCCGGGCTGGAGCGTCCGGGTCGGAGCCGAACGGTGCCGACGTGTCCGTCGGGACGCGGCCGGGCGGCGGATGATCCACTCGGCGACGGCCAGGTTGATCGCCCAGCCGGCCGCCTTCGCCAGATCGCCGCTCAGCGGGCTGGTGCCGAACAGGGCCCCGCCGATGCCTCCGGTGAAGGCCTGCGTGCCGGCGGCCAGGCCGATGGCGTAGGCCCGGACCATCCAGGCCCGGTGCGCGGCGATGTCGCGCCGCCGGATGGCGCTGATGCCGAGCACCAGGGCCGCGGCCATCGCCGAGGCGAACACCAGCCGGAGCACGTAGAGCAGGTCCCCGGTGCCGGGCTTCTCGGCGTAGGTGAGCGTCATCCACAGCGCCGAGACGGCGACCAGCAGGCCGGCGGCGGCGACGACCCGGCCGGCTCGCCGGTGCCACACCAGGTGGCCGCGGCGGAAGCGCGGCAGGAACTGGAACGCCCCGACGAGCACGTACACCGCGACGCCGACGAGGTGCATGACGAGCGGCGCGACCTGTCCGGCGAACCGGGGGTCCGCGGGCATCACCGCGGGGCCACCGGCGAGCTGGACCAGGCGCAACGTGCCGGCGGCCAGGGGGATGGCACTCAGTGCGATGAGGGACGCCGGGACCGGCCAACCAGCCGCCCTCCCGCCCGCGGTGCGCGCCGGGCGTGAAGGCTTGCTGGTGGGCCGGTCCGGGGCCGTGAGGTTGGTGATCATCAGAGCGCGGAGACGCTGACCGCAGGGGTGGACGCGACCGCGATGACGGGGGAGTCCTGGTGGTTGCGCCACAGCGAGACGCCGAGACCGACGAGGGCGAGGCCGACCGGGACGGCGATCGGCCGGTTGAACGACTCCGGGAGCACGGCGAGCGCAGCGGTGCTCAGGGCGCCCACCGCGAGGAGGGCGGCGGCCCAGCGGGCCAGGACGCCGGTGCGGAACAGGGCGATGCCGAAGATCAGGCCACCGACGATGTACCCGAGGCCCCCGAGGTTGAGCACGGTCTGCATGCCGCCGATGTCACCGGCCGGGGTCCCGCCGGCAGCGGCGACGATGACGTCGTTCACGTAGCCGGGCTGGAGCTTGGCCAACGTGGGCAGCACCGCGGCGGCGACCACCTCGGTGCCGAGCATGGCGAGGTACCCGGTGGCGAAGAGCAGGTAGCCGATCAGGCCGAGGAGGCCGGCGCGGCGGTGCTGACGCAGGTACATGCCCGTGATGCCGGCCAACGCCAGGGCCGACATGACGGCCTTGGCCGTGCTGCGGACCAGCCAGTCGGTGGTCTCTGCCGAAGCGCCCACCATCGCCGGGTGGTTGATCTGCACCGCGATGAAGATCGATCCCGCGACGACCGCTGCGGCGCCGGCGGCCTTGGTCAGGTTGCTGCTGGTGATGGTCATGTCGAGCTCCTGTGCGCTGGTGCCGGGCACGGTGTCCGGCGATGTCCAGGACGCTAGGAGCCGAGGTGGTGAGCCCACATCACACGGTGATGTGACCTCGGTGGTGACCCGGGGGCTACCGGCCCGGCGCAGGGGCTAGAGCAGACCCGCGTCGGTGGCTCGTCTGACGGCGCCGCGCCGGGTGTTGACGTCCAGCTTGCTGAAGATGTGCTTGGTGTGGGTGCGCAGGGTGTTGATGGTCACGAAGAGCCGGCGGGCGATCTCCGGGCCCGTCAGCTCGGTGGCCAGCAGCCGCAGCACCTCGAGCTCGCGGTCGCTCAACCCTTCCCCCGGAGCCGCCGCGGCCGCGGACGATCCCGGGGGGAGCGACGGGCCGGACGCGGTCGTCCGCGAGGGCGCGCGGAGCAGCTCGCTCGCGAATCCAGCGGTGGTGGTGTCCGGCCCCTGCGAGGCCGCCACCAGCAGCTCCGTCATCGGCGCACCCTCGTCGAGGAACAGCCGCCGGTAGCCGGCGGGCACCCCGAGGACGAGGGCACGGCCGAGGTCGTCGAGCGCCGGGCCGAGGTCGCCGCGCTCATGCTGGACGAGGGCCCGCACGACCAGCGCCTCCACCAGGCTGCCGGCGCGCTCGCAGGCGTCGGCGGTTGCCACGATCCGGTCGAGCAGCCCGATGACGTCCGGGAGCGTCGCGCGGTCGCCGCCCACCCGGCGCTCGGCCAGGTGGAGGCGGGCGAGGGTGAGGTGGTCGTCCTCGGCGAGGAAGGACGGCTGGTCCGCCACCCCGACGCCGCGGCCGTCGGCCCAGCGCCAGGCGTCGGGCAGAGCGCCCTGGGCGATCCGGACGCGGGCTCGGGCGGCCGCCGCGGGTCGGACGTCGGGGAAGTAGCCGGGCAGGAACGCTGCCTCGGCCTCGTCGAGCATCTCGACCGCAGCGTCGAGGTCGCCGCGGGCACGCTGGACGCCGGCCATCGTGGTGAACCAGCGGTGCCGGTTCTCCAGCAGCGAGGCACGCTCCCCCAGCTCCTGGGCCGCCTGCAGGTGAGCCTGCGCCGCGTCGAGGTCATCCATCTCCCGCAGCACGTCGGCCAGGCCGACGTGCAGGTCGGCGGTCGTCGACAGCGGCGGCCCCGCGTGGGCCTGCGCGGTCGTCAGTGCCCGTTCGCACAGCCGGCGGGCCGTGTCCGGCCTGCCCTGCGCGAGCCACATGGCGGCCAGCACCACGGTCGCTCCGAGCGCGTCGGTCACCTTGCCGGCGGCGTCGAGGCTCCGGACCGCCTGGCCGAACGTGTCGAGGGCGGTCGGGAGGTCACCGGCGGCCCACGCGGCCAGCCCCAGGTAGCCGGCGGCCGCACCCCTCGACAGGTGGTCGTCCGGGCCGGCCATCTCCAGCGCGCGCCGGGCGTGCTCCACGGTCCCGGCCACGTCGCCGCGGGCCTGGGCCACCGCCGCGCGGTAGACCGCGATCATCGCCGGGAGGGAGCGCAGCTCCTCGTCCCGGGCTCGCGTCACCGCGGGCGGCGCCGCCACCGTCATCGGCGGCGTCCCTGCGTCGAGTGCGACCTGCGCGGCGTCCAGCCACGGCCCGACGCCGTCCAGGTCGCCCTCGGAGAGCCGCGTCCAGGCGAGGGCGGTGGCGAGCAGCGGACGGCGGCGGGCCACGTCCTGCCCCACCGCTCGGACCCGGTCCCGCAGGGCACGGTCCTCGCGGTGCCTGGTCAGCTCCGGCAGCACGAGCTCCACCAGGTCGGCCACCTGCTCGCCGTCCCCGCCGGCGATCGCGTGCCCGATGGCGTCGTCGAGCAGGCCCTGCTCGGCGTACCAGCCGGCCGCCCGTCGGTGCAGCAGCCGGACCCGGTCGGGGTCGTGCGCGGCGAGCCGGGAGCGCACGGCGTCGGCGAACAGGTGGTGATAGCGGTACCACTGGCGCTGGTCGTCGAGCGGGACGACGAAGAGGTTCGCGCGTTCCAGGGCGTCCAGCGCCTGCCGCCCGTCGTGGCGACCCGTGAGGGTGTCGCACAGGGGCCCGGTCAGCTGGTCGAGGACGCAGGTGTCGAGGAGGAACGCACGGACGTCGTCGCTCTGAGCGTCCAGGACCTCCTCGAGCAGGTAGTCCAGGATGAAGCGGCTGCTCCCGGAGAAGGCGTCCACGAAGTCGCCGATGTCCGCCCCGGCGTCGGCCGCCCGGCCCCGGACCGACAGGGCCGCGAGCTGCAGCCCGGCGACCCACCCCTCCGTCCGGGCCTCGAGCGCGGCGACATGCTCCGGGCCGAGGCGCAGGCCCATGACGTCGTTGAGGAAGGCGGCGGCCTCGTCCTGCGTGAACCGCAGGTCGGCGGCGCGCACCTCGCGCAGCTCGCCGCGGGCTCGCAGCCGGGACAGCGGCAGCGGCGGGTCCGCCCGGGTGGTCATCGCCACGGTGACCTGCGGGGGCAGGTTGTCGAGCAGGAACGTCACCGCGTCGTGCACGGTCGGCTCGTCGATGAGGTGGTAGTCGTCCAGGGCGAGCACCGTCGGCCCGGCCAGCGCGTCCAGGTCGTTCACCAGGCTGACCAGGACGTCCTCGGCCGGCGGTGGGCCGTCGGTGCCCAGCAGAGTCTGGGCCTCCGCACCGGCCTCCGGGACGGCGACCTGCACCGCGGCCACCAGGTGCGTGAGGAACCGGCGCAGGTCGGAGTCACCGGGGTCCAGCGAGAGCCAGGCCACCCGGAGCGTCCGGTCGGGGCCGGGCGCGCCCAGCCACTGGGACAGCAGGGTCGTCTTGCCGAACCCGGCAGGTGCCGCGACGAGCAGGAGCCGAGGCATCGACCCGGCACCGGCGCGCAGCGGGTCGACCAGCCGTGCTCGCGCGACGAGCTCGCGGCGCGGGGACGGGACCTGCAGCTTGGTGCCCAGGACCGGCATGGCGTCAGCGTAGGGCCGCCGCCGCCGGGCGCCTCCGGGGGAGGCGCTGCTCGCCGCTACGACGAGGTGAAGGTGTGCGACCAGATCAGCGACCCGTCGGCGTTGTAGTAGCCGTAGGTCACCTTCTGGGAGGCGACGAGGCCGGCGCTCTTCATGGCAGGGAACGCCTGCGTGTCGCAGGCCTCCTGGAGGGTCGGCACCATCTTGTCGAAGTACTCACCGAGGGCGACCGGGTCGAGCTGCTCCGCGTAGACGTAGCGGTACTCGACGGTGTCCGGGTACACGCTCTCGACGGTGACGTCGGAGAACATCCCGGGGTTCTGCTGCTCGATCGTGGGCAGCGACTTCCGCTCGGTCGCCACGAACGCGTCGAGCGCCTCGTTCTGCTGCGACACGTCGTGGAGCTGGGTGGCGGGCGGCGTACTTCCGTCCTGGGTCGCGGGTGAGCATCCGGCAAGAGCGAAGGCGAGGGCGAGCGCGCCCGCCACCGCGATCCTGGTCGCCACGGTGGTCATGGGCGTCGTCCTTCCTGGGGAGGTCGGCCGGGCTCTGGCGGTCGGTCGAACTCTGTGGGCCGAGTGAGAGGTTCCTGTGCCGGGCTCACCGTAGTCGCCTCCTCCTGGCCGCCGGCCGCCGCCGCCGGTTCGCCGCAGGCAAGGGAGGCGGGGCGCGCGCAAGGGCGCGCGCGGACGACGACCGTCAGCAGGACAGAGCGCGCCGCACGGCCGCGACGAGCTCGGCCACCGGGCGGGTGCCGTCCAGCCGTGCGCCGGCCTCGTAGTCGGCCAGAGGCTCCAGGGTGGCCAGCTGGGAGTCGAGCAGGGAGGGCGGCATGAAGTGCCCCTGCCGGGCCACCATCCGGGTGGCGAGCACGTCGCGCGGGACGTCGACCTCGAGGAACACGACGTCCGGTCCCGCGCCCCGCAGCACGTCGCGGTAGGCGCGGCGCAGCGCCGAGCAGGACAGCACACAGCCGGCAGGCTGGGCCGCGGCCCAGGTCCGCAGGGTCTCGAGCCAGGGCAGCCGGTCGGCGTCGGTCAGGGCGTGGCCGGCGGCCATCGCGGCCCGGTTCGCTGCGCTGTGGAAGTCGTCGCCCTCTGCGAACGGCACCCCGAGCGCCTGCGTGAGGGCGGCCCCGAGCGTGGACTTGCCCGACCCGCTGACGCCCATCACGACGATGCGAGGGTGCGGAGCGCCCCGCGGCGTGGGCCCTGCCGGGACGAGGGTGGCTGGCGGCACGAGCCGAGTATCACACCGCGGCCACGCCGGGAGAGGGCGGGCGGCGTGGGTGGAATCACTTGCGCAACTTCGTGCAAGCGATCTTCGCGGGATATCGTCGCCGCGTGACTGAGAACCTTCCCATCGCCCCGACCGCGGTGATCCAGCCGGAGCACAACGTGGAGAAGTTCACGCGCGAGTTCCTGCGCGAGCTGAACTTCGGCCAGGGCGTCACGCTGGCCCGATCCTCCGTCAACGACCAGTACCTCGCGCTGGCCCGCGCCGTGCGGCACTACCTGATGGCGCGATGGATGGGCACGCTGACGCGGCAGTACAAGGCCCAGGCCAAGTCGGTCGCCTACCTGTCCGCGGAGTACCTGCTCGGCCGCCAGCTGGAGAACGCGCTGCTCGCGACGGACCTCGACGACATCGCCCGCGAGGCGCTGGCCGCGCTGGGCCTCGACCTGGACGTGATCGCGGAGGAGGAGGTCGAGCCCGGGCTGGGCAACGGCGGCCTCGGCCGGCTGGCCGCGTGCTTCGTCGACTCGCTCGCGACGATGAGCGTGCCGTGCATCGGCTACGGCATCCGCTACGAGTACGGCATCTTCCGCCAGGAGTTCGTCGACGGCTGGCAGGTGGAGCACTCCGACCGCTGGCTGGCGCTGGGCAACCCGTGGGAGTTCCCGCACCCGGAGAAGGCCGTCACCGTGCAGTTCGGTGGCAGCACGGAGCAGTACGTCGACGAGGCAGGTGTCGCTCGCACCCGGTGGAACCCCGAGTGGGAGGTGCAGGGCCTGCCCTACAACTACATGGTGCCCGGCTACCGCAACGGCCGCGTCAACACGCTGCGGCTGTGGAGCGCCCGCGCCACCCGGGCCTTCAAGCTCGACGCGTTCAACGAGGGCGACTACGCCGAGGCTGTGCAGAACCAGACGCGCGCGGCGAACATCTCCATGGTGCTGTACCCGGAGGACTCCACGCCGCAGGGCAAGGAGCTGCGCCTCCAGCAGCAGTACTTCTTCTGCGCCTGCTCCATCCGGGACTTCATCGACACCGTGCTGCCCGCGGACTTCGACCTGCACCGGCTGCCGGAGCGGGTGATCTTCCAGCTCAACGACACCCACCCGGTGATCGCGGTGCCCGAGCTGATGCGGGTGCTCGTCGACGACCGCGGCTGGGACTGGGACGAGGCCTGGGCCGTCACCCAGCAGTGCTTCGCCTACACCTGTCACACGCTGCTGCCGGAGGCGCTCGAGGTGTGGCCGGTGGAGCTGCTGGGCCGCCTGCTGCCCCGGCACCTGGAGATCATCTACCGCATCAACGACGACTTCCTCGACGAGGTCCGGGCCCGCTGGGGCGACGACCCGCTGCGCCTGCGCGGCATGTCGATCATCGCCGAGCACCCCGTGCGCGCGGTGCGGATGGCCTACCTGGCCACGATCGCCGGCTCCAAGGTCAACGGGGTCGCCGAGCTGCACTCCCAGCTGCTGCGCGACAAGGTGCTGCCGCAGTTCGCCGAGTACTGGCCGGAGAAGTTCACCAACATCACCAACGGCGTCACCCCCCGCCGATTCATCCGGCTGGCCAACCCCGGGCTGTCCGCGCTGATCACCGATGCGGTGGGCCCCGGCTGGGAGACGGACCTGGAGATGCTCCAGGGGCTGGAGACCTTCGCCGGCGACGAGGAGTTCCGCGAGCGGTTCCGCGCCGTGAAGAAGGCGAACAAGGCGCTGCTGGTGAGCACGCTGGCCGACCGGGACGGCATCGTGCTGCGCGAGGACGCGATGCTCGACGTGATGGTCAAGCGGTTGCACGAGTACAAGCGGCAGACCCTCAAGGTGCTGCACATCGTGCACCTGTACCGGCAGATCATCGCGGGCGAGCTGGACCCGGGCTCGATCGTGCCGCGGGCGTTCGCCTTCGGCGCCAAGGCCGCGCCGGGCTACCGGATGGCCAAGCAGACCATCGGCTTGATCAACCACGTCGGCGCGACCATCAACGCCGACCCGCGGGTGGCCGGCGCGCTCACCGTGGCGTTCCCGGCCAACTACAACGTCACGCTGGCCGAGGTGCTGATCCCGGCGGCGGACCTGTCCGAGCAGATCTCGCTCGCCGGCAAGGAGGCGTCCGGCACCGGCAACATGAAGTTCGCGCTCAACGGCGCGCTGACCATCGGCACCGAGGACGGCGCGAACGTGGAGATCCGGCGCCTGGTCGGCGACGACAACTTCTTCCTGTTCGGCATGCTCGAGCCCGAGGTCGAGGCGCTGATCGCGAAGGGCTACCACCCGGGCGAGTACTACGAGCGGGACCCGCGGCTGCGCGGGGCGCTGGACCTCATCGCGTCCGGCGCCTTCTCCGGCGGCGACCGGACGGTGTTCGAGCCCCTCGTCTCGAACCTGCTGCAGGAGGACCGGTTCTGCGCGCTCGCGGACTTCTCGTCCTACCTGGCGGCCCAGGACCGGGTCGACGAGGCCTACCGCGACGAGGAGGGCTGGACGCAGTCCGCGATCCTCAACGTGGCGCGGTCCGGCTACTTCTCCTCCGACCGGTCCATGCAGGACTACATCGACCGCATCTGGCACACCCCGCCGGTCCGCTCCGCCTGAGCGCGGCGGCTACCTGACGCGGCGGCTACCTGACGCGGCGGAAGACGAGGTCGCGGGACCCGCGGCCTGCGACGGCGGCCTTGCGCTCGAAGGCGGTCGTCGGGCGATGGGTCGGCCGCGGCGTGTAACCGTCCGCGGCGTCCACGTTGGCCAGGCCGGGGTCCGCGGTGAGCACCGCCAGCATCTGCGCGGCGTAGTCCGGCGCGTCCGTGGCCAGGTGCAGCAGGCCGCCGACGACGAGCCGGTCGCGCAGGAGCGCGACGGTGTCCGGGCGCGCCAGGCGCCGTCTGGCGTGCCGCTGCTTCGGCCACGGGTCGGGGAAGTACGCGCGTACCTCGTCGAACGAACCGGGGGGCAGGTCACGGACCAGCTCGAGCGCGTCGCCGTGCACGACGCGCACGTTCGTCAGGCCGTGGCGTTCGACGAGGCTCAGCAGCGCGGCGATGCCCGGCAGGTGGGCCTCGACGGCCAGCACGTCGCGGCCCGGGTCGGCCGCCGCCATCGCCACGGTCGCCGCACCCATGCCGGGGCCGATCTCCAGCACCAGGGGCGCGGTGCGGCCGAACAGCGCGGCGGTGTCGAGCAGGGCGCCGGGCGTGCGCGGGCCACGGCCGAGCGCCTCGTCGTGCACCGAGAGGCCGAACCGTGGCCAGAGCCGGGCCAGGTCGGCGGCGCGGTCCCGGCCGAGGCTCGCGCGGCGCGGGTGGAACGTGCGCTGTGGCTCGTCCGGCCTGCCGGGCCGGTGCCGGAAGTCGTCGGCGGACAGCGGACGACCCGTCGGGGTGCCGCTCTCGCCGCCGCCGTCCCGGTCCGTCGGGCCTCCGATGTCCACGGTGATCCAGGGTACGTGACCTGGAACGACACTGCTGGACAAGCGTCCGTATCGCCGATACCTTCGGTGCCGGTCACGGGGCGTCGATTGCCGGCGGCGTGGAGAGGGAATGGTGCCGACAATGGGCGCGAACGCGCAGCGCACGGGACGGTTCGGGGTCGGCGTGGCGGTGGTCGCCGGCGTCCTGCTCGTCGTCGGCGCGGGCGCCGCCGGTGCTGCGGCTGGGCCGGGCCCGGTGCCGAGGACCCAGGCCGCGTTCGACTCGTGGCCCTCTCCGGTGCCGGGCAACTACCCGAGCCTCGGCTACCAGGCCACCCGCACCGCGGAGTTCGGAGACCTCGTCGAGCTGGCACCCGGCACCGGACGCGTCGTCAGCGCGATCACCGTCGGCATGAGCAGCTGGGCGTGCCAGAGCGACCTGACCGACCCCTCCGGCCCGTGCGTGTCGGCGGCAGGCGCGACGTACCAGCACGACCTGACCCTGACCGTCTACGCGGTCGACACCACCGGCACCGCCCCAGCGCCGGGCGCGGTGCTGTGGACCGGGACGCTCGACGCCGCGGTGCCGTACCGGCCGTCGACGAGTCCGGAGTGCACCGCCCGCAGCTCGCGCGGCTGGTGGTCGGCGACCGAGTCCCGGTGCTACAGCGGGTACGCGTTCGAGGCGACCTTCACACCCGCCGCGCCGCTCACGCTGCCCGACGACGTCATCGTCACCGTGGCGTTCGCCACCCAGAGCAACGGGGGCGACGCGGGTCCCGGCCCCTGGGACTCGCTGAACTACGGCCTGGTCGCCGTGACGCCGAGCACGATGCTCGCCGCGGGGACCGATGTCGATCCGTCCGTTGCGTTCCTGCGGCCCGAGGGCGGCGCCCTCGCCGCGGCTGCGGACTGGACGTACACACCGATCATCAAGATCCGTACCAACGTCGACGCGCGCATCGCGCAGGTCGTCGCACCGGCGAGGATCGCGCTGGGCAGGCCGGTCGCCGCGAGCGCGACCGTCGAGGGGTCGGCGATCCCGGTCGGCTCGACGGTGGTGCTCGCCGCCTACCCGGCCTGCGCGGTCGAGCCGGTGTACGTCTCGGACCCGCTGCCCGTGTCCGCCGCCGGGACCGTGGGCCCGGTGACGTTCACGCCGACCACCACCGGTGCCGTGCAGTGGGTGGCGACGCTGGCGGACTCCCTCGGTGCGTTCGACGACTCGACCTGTGGCGACGTCACCACGCAGGTGCTCGCCGACGACCAGGAGTCTTCGCCCTCGCCGACACCGACACCGACGCCGGCACTGGCGGCCACCGGTGCGGGCTCGTCCACCACGGGCCTCGTGACGGCCCTGGCGGCGATCCTGCTCGGCAGCGTGCTCGTCCTCGTCAGCCGCCGACGCCCAGCCGGTCGCTGAGGAAGGCCACCACCTCGGCGAGGTAGCGCTCACGCGCCGGCCGGGGTGACAGCGCGAGGTCGTGCGCGCCGCCGGGCACCGTCACCAGCGTGACGTCGGGCCCGAGCCGGGGGGCGAGCGCCGCCATCTGATGCACGTCCAGCACCGAGTCGGTGGTCAGCAGCGCGTCGTGCCAGCTCTTGTCCGGCCCGTTGGCGTCCGAGGTCGCCACCAGCACCGGCACGTCGATGCCCAGCCCGTGGGCCACCCGGGCGTGGCCGCGGCGCACCGACCGGACGAAGCCCGCCCGTACCGGGAACCCGGCGGCCGGCTTCCACGCCAAGTCGTAGACCCACTCGCCGCCCGTGTCGACGTGCAGCGCGTAGCCGTAGTGCTCGGCCAGGTGGCTGGCGACGAACCGTGGCGCGACGGCGCCCACCACGTCGAGCACCCGGGTCAACACCTGCCGGTCGAACCACGATCCGCGCAGGTCCAGCCACGGGCTGTTCAGCACCACGGCGTCCACCAACCCCTGCCCGCCGCGGGCGTCGGCCCACAACGCGGCGACCAGGCCGCCGGTGGAGTGACCCAGCAGCACCACCCGCTCGTAGCGCGGGCGCAGCGTGCGCACGGCCGCGTCGATCTCCTCGGTGAACAGGGACAGGTCGGCGCAGTCGTTGGGGTCACGGCCGGGGCGGATCGAACGACCGTAGTCGCGCAGGTCCAGGCCGAACAGGTCGTAGCCGGCGGCGATCAGCGCGTCGGCGACGTGGGGGTGGAAGAAGTAGTCGACGAAGCCGTGCAGGTACAGCACGGCACGTCGGGCCGTCGCCGGCTCGCGGTGCACCAGCGTGGCGACGGGCGGCACGCCGGTGCGTGCGGTGACGGCGTCGTCGCGCAGGGTCAGGGTGCGGGCCATCCAGCCGTCGCCGAGCACGTCCGGGCGTGCTGCGGTCCAGGTGGCGACCGCAACGGGCGCCGCGTTGTCAGGGGGTGCCATGGCCGCATCGTCCCACCCGCCGGGCGTCCCGGCGCGGGGGCTCGGCGGGTGCGGTGTGCTGCGCGGTCAGGCCGAGGCGGGCACCCGGAGGTCAGCAGGCACCGGCCGGGCGGCGAGCAGACCGTGCCCGGCGACGTCCACGCCCACGGACACGACGCGCGCCGTGCCGTCCGCCTCGATCCGCACGGTGGACACCGACGCGTTCGGCAGCGCGACCAGGCCGCGCGCGTCGAGCGTGGACAGCCACGCGCCCAGGGTCAGGCCGTGCCCGACGACGAGCACCTCGCCCGAGGGGTGCGCGTCGACGATGCGCGCGAACGCGCGCCGGGTGCGGGCCATGAAGTCGGCGCCGTGCTCGCCACCGGGCAGGCCGGGATGGCGTCCCGCGAGCACCGCGGGCACCAGCTCGGACCAGGGCTCGACGGCCTCGAGCTCGCGCTCCGGCCGGCGTTCGAAGGTGCCGAAGTCGTACTCGTGCAGGTCCGGGTCGGTGTGCAGCCGGACGTCGGGGTGGTGCCGCAGGATCTCGACCGCGGTGGCGACCGCGCGTCCCGACGGGGACGAGTAGGCCGCCGCGAACGGCGCCGGTGCGAGGTGCCGCGCGGTGACCCGCACACCGTCCCGGCCGGTGCGGGTGAGGGGGGAGTCGCAGCTGCCCTGCAGCAGCTGGCGTGCGTTGAAGTGGGTCTGCCCGTGTCGGACGAGCGTCAGGGTCAGGGTCATCGGTGCCCTCCAGGTGGTGTCGTCACCGGCGACGCTAGTCGGCCGAGGTGTCCGCCCGGCGACGCTGGCGTGAGCGTCTGGTGACGGTCCGGCGTCAGTCGACGGTCGGCGCCTGCTGCGTGGGGGCGTCGTCGTGCACGTGCGGCGGGTCCGGCCGCAACGCCTGCTGCACCATGCTGACCAGGACGAACACCAGGAAGGCCGCAAAGAGCACCGCACCGGCGCGCGGCGGGACGGCGTGCGCCAGCCACGCCCCGAGCGGGCTGGTGATCACCGACGCGGCGCCGACGACCAGCCCGGCCCGCACGTCGACGTTGTGCCGACGCAGGTTCGCCACCAGGCCGCTCAGCACGCCGGGCAGCATCATCACCAGCGACGAGCCCTTGGCGACGATGTCGCTGGCGCCGAACGCCAGCATGAGCACCGGCACCACGATGCCGCCGCCGCCGACCCCGAGGATCGCCGAGAGCGCCCCGGCGACCAGCCCCAGCACGACGAGCCACACCCCCCGCCACGGGTCCACCGGGAAGTCCTGGCCGCGGTCCGGCACCACGAGCAGCAGCTGCACCACCGACACCGCAACGAAGACGATGAAGATCCACTGTGCGACGCGCCGGCTCAGCACCATGAGCAACCGCGTGCCGAGCTGCGCCCCCACGACGGCGCCGAGCGCCAGCAGCGCTGCGGCCACCGGCACCACACCGCCGCCAAACGCATACGACACGGCGCCGACGACGACCGCCGGCACGATCGCCAGCAGCGAGGTGCCGACCGCGCGACGCTGGTCCAGCCGCAGCACGAGGACCAGGCCCGGCACGACGATCAACCCGCCGCCGATGCCGAACAGCCCGGAGAAGAAGCCTGCGGTGAGGCCGATCGTGAGGAGCAGCAGGGTCCGGTGGCGGTCGGACGGCGTGACGGCCGTGGCCGCCATCAGTCGACCAACGACGGGTCCGTGGTCAGCTCGACATTCGCCCACACGTCGAAGCCCAGTGGTGCGAGGGCGGCGAGCACCCCGCGGCGCACGTCGTCCTCGTCGGAGACGTCCCAGTGGCCGGGCTGCACCACGAAGTCCACCTCGACGTAGAGCTTGCGACCGAGCTTGGTGGCCCGCACCGTCGGCGCGTCCAGGCCGTGCTCGGCGCGGACGGTCTCGACCGCCGCCAGGATCGCGGCAAGCACCGGTGTGGGCGGAGCACCCTCGGTGAGCTCGCGGCCGGCGTCGCGCAGCATCCGCACCGGCATCGGCGCCACCACCGCGCAGGCGACGATCACCAGCACCGGGTCGACGTACCGCGTGAAGCCGTCGCCCAGCGGCACCGCGAGCGCGATCGCCACGCCGGCCCCGACGGCGACGATCGCCGACAGCGCCGCGCTGGCACGCCACTGTGCCGCCTCCACCGTGACGAGCTCGGAGCCGGGCGCACGCCGGCCGATCCACCGGGCGACGACCGCGGCGCCCGCCCCCGCCACCACGCTGTAGACGAGCACCGACAGCGGGGTGCCCTCCGAACCGCCGGAGGTGAGCAGCACCACCGCGTCCGCGGCCGCGAACACCAGCGTCGCGCCGAGGGCGGCACCCTGCAGCGCGATGACCAGCGGCGTGAACGCCTCCCGGCCGAACGGGTGCCGGGCGGTGGCGCCGCCGGAGACGGCGGCGGACGCGCGCAGCGAGGTCCACGTCAGCAGCAGCCCGACCAAGGCGTACGCGCCGTCCAGCAGGATCACCCGCGCGCCGGACACGGTGCCCCAGACGATCGCGACGCCGGCCATCACCAGCGCGACCAGGACGGACACGCGCAGCGCACGGCGCTCGTCGTCCCCTGTGCGGCTCGCTGTCGGCACCTCCGCACGGTAGCAGCGCCACCCCCGCCGCCGCCCCGGGCCGCGAACCGCCGCGGGCCTCCCCGGACGTTCGCGCCGGCCCATCCGCGCCACCGCGCGGCCGGACCTCCGCCACCGCCGCCTCGTCGCGCGGGCGAAGAGTTGAGCGGAATACACTCAAGATTGGCTCGGTTGCGATCGTCAGATCCCCTCATCACGACGACGAATGTCGAACCACGAACGAACGACGGGCACGCTCAGCCCAGGGAGGCGCCACCCGTGGACGCGAAGTTCACCACCAAGGCTCAGGAGGCGCTCGGCGCCGCCATCCAGCACGCGACCGCCGCCGGCAACCCCCAGCTCGAGCCCGCGCACGTGCTCGCGGCCCTGCTGGAGCAGGAGGGCGGCGTGGCGAGCGGCCTGCTCGAGGCGGTCGGCGCCGACCGCGCGGCGGTCGGGCGTCAGGTCCGCGCGATGCTCGTCCGGCTCCCGGCCAGCAGTGGTTCGTCGGTCGCCCAGCCGACCGCGTCGCGGCAGACCTCCACCGCGCTGGCCGCCGCCGAGCAGGAGGCGCGCGCCCTGGGCGACGACTACGTGTCCACCGAGCACCTGCTGATCGGCCTGGCCACCGGCCACTCCGGCGTCGCCGAGGCGCTGACCGCCGCCGGCGCGTCCCGCGATGCGCTGGTCGCCGCGCTGCCCTCCGTCCGCGGCTCGGCCCGGGTGACGAGCCCCAACCCGGAGGGAACGTACAAGGCCCTGGAGCAGTACGGCAGCGACCTGACCCAGCGCGCCCGGGACGGCAAGCTCGACCCGGTGATCGGCCGGGACGCCGAGATCCGCCGCGTGGTGCAGGTGCTGTCCCGGCGCACCAAGAACAACCCCGTGCTCATCGGCGAGCCCGGCGTGGGCAAGACGGCCGTCGTCGAGGGCCTGGCACAGCGCATCGTCGCCGGCGACGTGCCCGAGTCGCTGCGCGGCAAGCGCCTCGTCGCGCTCGACCTGGCCTCGATGGTCGCGGGTGCGAAGTACCGCGGCGAGTTCGAGGAGCGGCTCAAGGCGGTGCTGGCGGAGATCACCGGCGCCGAGGGCGAGATCGTCACCTTCATCGACGAGCTGCACACGGTGGTCGGCGCGGGGGCGTCGGAGGGCTCGATGGACGCCGGCAACATGCTCAAGCCGCTGCTGGCCCGCGGCGAGCTGCGCCTGGTCGGCGCGACGACGCTCGACGAGTACCGCGAGCACATCGAGAAGGACCCGGCGCTCGAGCGGCGGTTCCAGCAGGTGTTCGTCGGGGAGCCGACCGTCGAGGACACCATCGCCATCCTGCGCGGCCTCAAGGAGCGCTACGAGGCGCACCACAAGGTGGCGATCTCCGACGCCGCGCTGGTGGCCGCCGCCACGCTGTCCGACCGGTACATCTCCGGGCGCCGGCTGCCGGACAAGGCGATCGACCTGGTGGACGAGGCGGCGTCCCGGCTGCGCATGGAGCTGGACTCCTCCCCGGTGGAGATCGACCAGCTGGCGCGCGCCGTGACGCGGCTGGAGATGGAGGAGGTCGTCCTATCCGAGGCGGACGACCCGGCCAGCACGGAGCGGCTGGGCCGGCTCCGCAAGGACCTCGCCGACCGTCGCGAGGAGCTGGCCGGCCTCACCGCCCGCTGGGAGACGGAGAAGGCGGGTCACAACCGCGTCGGCGACCTCAAGGCCCGGCTCGACGAGCTGCGTGGCCAGGCTGACCGGCTGCTGCGCGAGGGCGACCTGGCCGCCGCCGCCCGCATCCAGTACGGCGAGATCCCGGCCCTGGAGCGGGAGATCGCGCAGGCGGAGGCGACCGAGGCGTCGGCGGAAGCGACGCCGGCCGATCTCCCGCCGATGATCGCCGACAAGGTGGGCCCCGACGAGGTCGCCGAGGTCGTCGCGATGTGGACCGGCATCCCCGCCGGCCGGCTGCTCGAGGGCGAGACCTCGAAGCTGCTGCGGATGGAGCAGGTGATCGGGGAGCGGCTGATCGGCCAGCGTGCGGCGGTGGCGACGGTGTCCGACGCCGTGCGGCGCGCCCGGGCCGGCGTCTCCGACCCCGACCGGCCCACCGGCTCGTTCCTGTTCCTCGGCCCCACCGGCGTCGGCAAGACCGAGCTGGCCAAGGCGCTCGCGGACTTCCTGTTCGACGACGAGCGCGCGATGGTCCGCATCGACATGTCCGAGTACGGCGAGAAGCACTCCGTCGCGCGGCTCGTCGGGGCTCCCCCGGGCTACGTCGGCTACGAGGAGGGCGGCCAGCTGACCGAGGCGGTGCGCCGCCGGCCGTACGCGGTGGTGCTGCTCGACGAGGTGGAGAAGGCGCACCCCGAGGTGTTCGACGTGCTGCTCCAGGTGCTCGACGACGGCCGCCTCACCGACGGGCAGGGCCGCACGGTCGACTTCCGGAACGCGATCCTCGTCCTGACGTCGAACCTGGGCTCGCAGTACCTGGCCGATCCGATGCTGTCGGACGAGGCGAAGCGCGAGGCCGTGATGTCGGCCGTGCGGGCGGCGTTCAAGCCGGAGTTCCTCAACCGGCTGGACGACGTGGTGCTGTTCGACGCGCTCTCGCTGGACGAGATCGGGCAGATCGTCGACCTGCAGGTCGCGGCGCTGGGGCGCCGGCTGGCCGACCGACGGCTGGTGCTCGACGTCACCCCGCAGGCGCGCGAGTGGCTCGCACTGGAGGGCTACGACCCGGCCTACGGGGCGCGGCCGCTGCGCCGGCTCGTGCAGAAGGAGATCGGCGACCAGCTGGCCCGCGGCCTGCTCGGTGGGGCGATCCGCGACGGCGACACGGTGCTGGTGGACCTCAACGCCGACGCCGAGGCCGGCGGTCTCGTCCTGGAGGTGCAGGCGTCGGGAAGCACCTGATCGGCGGTCGGCCGGGCCGCGCCGTGCGGCGATGACTGGGTGGCCGAACCGGCCCCACGGCGCATCACGGCCTGACAGCATGAACCGGTGACGATCGCGATCGACGAGTCGGCGGTGCGCCTGGCCTGGGTGCGAGGCGCCGCCCAGGCCGAGCCCGAGCTGGAGGTGACGTCGGCCGACCGCAGCCGCGCGCGCTACGCCGATGTCGGCGACCTGCAGGACCGCATGGCGGCGGCCCTCGAGACGATGTCGGGCGTCACCGGCACCGCGCTGGCGCTGCTCGTCGAGCACTACGAGAACCTTGACGCGTGCCTCGCGGCGTACCGCGCCAGCGACGGCACCTCCAGTGGCACCTTCCGCGTGCTGCAGGGGCCCGCGTGAGCGCGGCGGCGGAGGCCACCGAACAGCTGGTGACGATCCTGGCCAGGCTGCAGCAGATCGACCTGTGGCCGCCGACCGACGCGGCCGAGACGATCATCGAGGCCGTCCGGACGGCCTACGAGGTGGCGGAGGTGCCGCCGGGCCCCGAACCGGACCAGCTGGCGGACTGCGCCGCGGCGTGGCATGTGATGGGGCCGCGATGGACGCAGGCCGTCGCGGATGTGCGCACCAGCCGGGACCGCACCGCGGCGGACGGCGTGTGGGTCGGCGAGGCGGGCGACGCCTTCCGCGCCTCGATGACCGAGGTCGCCCGG
>Ga0302299_10000826_pt1 | contig 17910 bp, 21 predicted proteins | sample III_Fen_N3_4_FD_198795 | JGI IMG/M metagenome (GOLD analysis project Ga0302299, IMG submission 198795) | Peat permafrost microbial communities from Stordalen Mire near Abisko, Sweden - III_Fen_N3_4 | ecosystem: Environmental > Terrestrial > Soil > Wetlands > Permafrost | place: Sweden: Abisko... | reverse complement strand
AGCTCGCGGGCTACAGCCTCGGCAACGCCGACCTGCTGCGCCGCGCGATGGGCAAGAAGAAGAAGGAGATCCTCGACAAGGAGTACGTCCCCTTCAGCGGCGGCATGAAGGCCAACGGCTACTCCGACGAGGCGATCAAGAAGCTCTGGGAGATCCTCGTCCCGTTCTCCGACTACGCCTTCAACAAGGCGCACACCGCCGGCTACGGCCTGGTGTCCTACTGGACGGCGTTCCTCAAGGCGAACTACCCCGCCGAGTACATGGCCGCGCTGCTGCAGAGCGTGAAGGACGACAAGGACAAGTCCGCCGTCTACCTCGGCGAGTGCCGGCACATGGGCATCAAGGTGCTGCCGCCGGACGTCAACGACTCCGACTTCGACTACACCCCGCGCGGCACCGACATCCGCTTCGGGCTCTCGGCGGTCCGCAACGTCGGCGCCAACGTCGTGGAGAGCCTCATCGGGGCGCGCTCGTCGAAGGGTCGTTTCGGCGGTTTCGACGACTTCCTCGAGAAGGTCCCGATCTCCGTCGTCAACAAGCGGGTCGTCGAGTCACTGATCAAGGCCGGCGCCTTCGACTCGCTGGGGGAGTCCCGCAAGGGCCTGCTCACCGTCCACGAGCTGCGCATCGACTCCATCCTCGACATCAAGCGCAACGAGGCGATCGGGCAGGACTCGCTGTTCGGCGGCCTCGACGACGACTCCGCGGCCGTCACCTGGTCGCCGCCGCCGATCCCGACCGCCGAGTGGGACAAGAGCACGCTGCTCGGCTACGAGCGGGAGATGCTCGGCCTCTACGTCTCCGACCACCCGCTCAACGGCGTGGAGCACGTGCTGTCGGCCGCGACCGACGTCTCGATCGCGGCCGTGCACACCGACGACGTCGCCGACGGTCGCGTCCTCGTGGTGGGCGGTCTCGTGACGAGCGTGCAGCGCAAGGTCAGCAAGAACGGCGGCGTCTGGGCGATCGCCACCCTCGAGGACCTCGAGGCCTCGATCGACGTCATGATCTTCCCGAAGATCTACCAGCTCGTCGGGCCGCACGTGGTCCCGGACACCGTGCTGCTGATCAAGGGCCGCGTCGGCAAGAGCGACGAGGAGGCCACCAAGGTCATCGCGATGGAGGTCACGGTCCCCGACCTGTCGACGGGGGACTCCGGCCCGGTCGTCGTCACGATCCCGGCAGCCCGGTGCATCCCGCCGGTGATCGAGCGGTTCAAGGACGTCCTCGGGGCGCACCCGGGCGTCACCGAGGTGCGGCTCGCGATGCAGAACGGGCCGCGCACCACGGTGGTGCGCCTCGACGACCGGCTGCGGGTCACGCCGTCACCGGCCCTCTACGGCGACCTCAAGGCGCTGCTCGGCCCGTCCTGCCTGCAGTAGGACGGCCTCGCGGTGTGTCGACACTCACGGGCGCGGGACACATCTGCGCAACGCGGACGCGAGAGGATGACACCATGAACGCGCTTACATCGGCAGCCGACCTGCTCTCGGCGAACCCGCTGGTCCTGCTGAGCCTCCTGCTCGCGGTCGGCAGCATGATCGGCGCGATCACCCTCGGCCGGTTCTCCCTCGGACCGGCCGCCGTGCTGTTCCTCGCGCTGGCCCTGTCGGCCGCCGACGAGCGGCTCAAGATCCCGATCGTCGTGGGCCAGCTCGGCCTGGCCCTGTTCGCCTACTGCATCGGCGTCTCGGCCGGCCCGTCGTTCTTCTCCGCCGTACGCACCGGCGGCCGCGTGCTCTCCACGGTCGTGGGCCTGCTCGTCGTCGCCGCCGGGGTCACGCTCGTGATGGGCAAGCTGCTCGGACTGTCGGGCCCGATCCTGTCCGGCGTCTACGCCGGATCGCTCACCAACACCCCGGCGCTGGCCGCCAGCTCCTCGCTGTGGAAGTCCCAGCAGCCCGTCGTCGGCTACTCCGTGACCTACCTCGGCGGCGTCCTCGGCATGCTGCTCGCCGCGGGGATCGCCGCCCGGCTGCGCCGGCCCGCAGACGCGCGTCGCGAGCCCACGAAGGCGCCGAGCGAGCTCGCGCGCGCCACGGTGCGCGTCGACGCCGACGATCTCCCCGACCTCGCGGCGCTGGCCGCCCGCTACGACGACCGCGTGGTGTTCTCCCGGCTCATGGTCGGCGACCAGCCCGGCCACCCGGGCACCCTCGACACACCGTCGCACGACACCGAGCCGCACCCCGGCGACATCCTCACCGTGGTCGGCGACAAGGCCACCGTCGCGCGCGTGGTGGCCGACCTCGGCCACCCGTCGACCGTGACGCTCGTGCTCGACCGCTCGCACCTCGACTTCCGCCGGATGGCCGTCTCGAGCCACGAGGTCGCCGGTCGCGCCCTCGGCGACCTCGACCTGCCGGGCCGCTTCACCGCGACTGCCACGCGCGTGCGCCGTGGCGACGTCGACCTGCTGGCCACCGACGACCTCGTCCTGACCCTCGGCGACCGCGTGCGCGTCGTCGCCCCGCGCGAGCGCCTCAAGGAGGTCGCGACCTTCCTCGGCGACTCCGAGCGCGGTGCCAGCGACATCAACCCGATCGGGCTGTTCGTCGGCCTCGGCCTCGGCCTGCTCCTCGGCCTCGTCGTGCTCCCGCTGCCCGGCGGCCAGACCCTCTCCCTCGGCGTCGCGGGCGGACCGCTGCTCGTCGGCCTGGTCCTCGGCCGCCTGCAGCGCTCGGGCCCGGTCCTCTGGTCGCTCCCGCACTCGGTGTCGGCGACGCTGTCGCAGTTCGGCATGCTCGCGTTCCTCGCCTACGCCGGGTCCACCTCGGGTGCGGCGCTCGCGAAGGCCCTCGCCTCCGACATCGGCCCGCGCCTGCTCGTCGCCGGCCTCGTCGTCACGGCGTTCACCGCCGCGGGGCTGCTCCTGTCGCGGCGCTTCACCGGCGCCTACGGCGCTGCGCTCGCCGGTGTCGTCGCCGGCACGCAGACCCAGCCGGCGGTGCTGGCCTACTCCAACGACATCACCAAGGCCGACCCGCGCGTCAACCTCGGCTACGCGCTGGTCTACCCGGTCGCGATGATCACCAAGGTCATCCTCGCCCCGCTCCTCGGCGGCATCATCTAGCCGTTCGACTGCCAGCAAACGCTGCGCAAACCGTTGCTTCCGAGCCGTTTCGGACCCCGGAAGCGACGGTTTGCGCAGCGAATTCGGGCTAATCGCGGGCTAGTGGGGCTGTGGTCGCGCTGGTCTGCGCCGCCAGGTCGCTCGGTGCGAGGCCGAGGTCGAAGCCTCGTCTGCCGCCACTGACGTAGATCGTGTCGAACGCGAGCGCGGTCTCGTCGAGTACCGTGCGCAGCGCCTTGCGCTGGCCGAGGGGGCTGATGCCGCCGACGACGTAGCCGGTGGTGCGCTCGGCGACGTGCGGGTCGGCCATGGCTGCCTTCTTGCCGCCGACCGCTGCGGCGAGGGCCTTGAGGTCGAGCTTGCCGCCGACCGGCACGATCGCCACGACGAGCGCACCGTCGACGTCGGCCAGCAGCGTCTTGAAGACCTGCTCCGGCCGGAGCCCGAGCGCCTCGGCCGCCTCGAGGCCGTACGACGTCGCCCCCGGGTCGTGCTCGTAGGAGTGCGTCGTGAAGGCGACGCCGGCACGGGTGAGGGCCACGGTCGCCGGCGTACCGCCGGGTGAGCTCTTCTTCGCCACGGTCCGATCCTGGCGCAGCGGGGCTCGGCACCGCCGCGGCGGGTCAGTTCAGGCCGCTGATGGTCCGGGCGAGGTCGACGGCGGGGAGCGAGGGCAGCTCGGTCATGAGCATCGTCTCGCGCGCCAGCAGGGCGACCTCGATGCGCAGCCGGTCGGTCGTGGTGGCCGCCTCGAGCAGCAGCTGACGGTCGGACAGGTCGAGCACCATCGCGACAGCCACGAGGTAGGACAGGATCCGCGGGTCGTCGGGCAGGTCGGCCATCTGCGCCGCCTCGACCGCGCCCGCGGCGGCCACGGCCGCGCGGTAGGTGTCGAACCGGCGTCCGACGCCCGCGGACAGGATCGCCGCCTCGGCGTCGTCACCCGGCGCGTCCTCGGCGAGCCACTCCACCTCGGCCATGAGGTAGGGCGCGTCGGACTCGGCGAGAGAGAGGATCCGGAACCGTGCGTCGCCGTTGGTCACGACGTCGAAGCGCCCGTCGGGGTAGGGCACCATCTCGCGCACGACGGCCAGCGTGCCGACGTCGTACATCGCCGTGACTCCCTCTTCGCCGACCTCCCAGCCCTCGCGGACGGCGACCACGCCGAACGCCCGGTCGTCGTCGCGACGGGTCTGCAGGTCGGCCATCAGGTGGCGGTAGCGCGGTTCGAAGATGTGCAGCGGGAGCACGAGGCCGGGCACCAGCACGGTCCCGAGCGGGAACAGCGGGATGACCGCGCGCGCCCCGACCTGTCGTCCCGTCACACCCGCACCCTTGCCGATGCGCGGCCCGCTCGCATCCCGTGTCGGCCCATCCGGGCCCGATCCCTAGACTGAGGGCGTGATCCGCCGCATCGACCTCCGCGGGTCGGCCATCGACCCCCGCGACGTGCTGCCGCGCGCCTCCGTCGACGTGGAGAGCGTGCTCGCGACCGTCCGGCCGATCGTCGACGACGTCCGCGACCGCGGCGAGGAGGCCGTCCTCGCGTGGGGCGAGCGCCTCGACGGCGTACGCCCGCCCTCGCTGCGCGTGCCGCAGAGCGCGCTCGACGAGGCTCTCGCGGCGCTCGACCCGGTGGTCCGCGCCGCGCTCGAGGAGTCGATCCGCCGCGCCCGGATCGTGCACGAGGACCAGCGTCGCGTCGACACGATCACCCACGTGGTCCCCGGCGGCAGCGTGATGGAGCGCTGGCTGCCGGTCGACCGGGTCGGGCTCTACGTGCCCGGCGGGCGCGCGGTCTACCCCAGCTCGGTGATCATGAACGTCGTCCCCGCCCTCGTCGCCGGGGTCGAGTCCTTCGCTGTCGCGAGCCCGCCGCAGAAGGACTTCGGCGGCCTCCCGCACCCCACGATCCTCGCCGCGTGCGCGCTCCTCGGCGTCCACGAGGTCTACGCCGCCGGCGGTGCCCAGGCCGTGGCGATGTTCGCCTACGGCACCGCGGGACGGGACGGCTGCCGCCCCACGAACATGGTCACCGGCCCGGGCAACATCTACGTCACCGCGGCCAAGCGGATGCTCAAGGGCCGCATCGGCATCGACTCCGAGGCCGGCCCCACCGAGATCGCGATCCTCGCCGACGAGACGGCCGACGCCGCGTTCGTGGCCGCCGACCTGATCAGCCAGGCCGAGCACGACGTGATCGCCGCGTCCGTCCTCGTCACGACGAGCATCGAGCTCGCCGACGCCGTCGAGGCCGAGCTCGCCGTGCAGGTCCCGGCGACCAAGCACAGCGAGCGCATCACCGAGGCGCTGCGCGGCCCGCAGAGCGGGATCGTGCTCGTCGACGACATCGAGGCGGGTCTCGGCGTGATCAACGCCTACGCCGCCGAGCACCTCGAGATCCACACCCGCGAGGCGCGCGACGTCGCGATGCGCGTCCGCAACGCCGGGGCGATCTTCGTCGGCTCGTGGTCGCCGGTGTCCCTCGGCGACTACGCCGCCGGCTCGAACCACGTGCTGCCCACCGGCGGCTGCGCCTGCCACTCCTCGGGCCTGTCCGTGCAGACCTTCCTGCGCGGCATCCACGTCGTCGACTACGACGAGGCCGCGCTGCTCGACGTCGCGCCGCACGTCGTCGCGCTGGCCAACGCCGAGGACCTGCCGGGCCACGCGGCCGCGGTCGAGGTCCGCGTCCAGCCCCGCACCGGCGGCTGACGTGGCGAGCCTCGACGACCTCCCGGTCCGTGACGACCTGCGGGGGCAGGTGCCCTACGGCGCCCCGCAGCTCGACGTGCCCGTACGGCTCAACGTCAACGAGAACCCCTACGCGCCCAGCGAGGGTCTCGTGGCCGACGTTGCGGCCGCCGCGGCCGCCGCGACGCGCACGCTCAACCGCTACCCGGACCGCGACGCCCTCGCCCTGCGCGGAGACCTCGCGGCCTACCTCGGCCGCGAGTCCGGCGTCGAGCTCACCGCCGAGCAGGTGTGGGCGGCCAACGGCAGCAACGAGGTGATGCTGCAGATCTTCCAGACCTTCGGCGGCCCCGGTCGTACGGCGCTCGGCTTCGCGCCGACCTACTCGATGTACCCGGACTACTGCCGCGACACCTTCACCGACTACGTCACCGTGCCGCGCCGCGAGGACTTCGGCGTCGACGTCGACTCCGCGCGTGCCGCCGTCGTCGAGCACGTGCCTGCGGTCGTCCTCCTCGCGTCGCCGAACAACCCCACGGGCACGGCGCTCCCGCTCGACACCGTCCGCGCGGTCCTCGACGTCGCACCCGGCATGGTCGTCGTCGACGAGGCCTACGCCGAGTTCCGCCACGACTCGACGCCGAGCGCCCTCGAGCTGCTCGCCGACCACCCGCGCCTGATCGTGACCCGCACGATGAGCAAGGCGTTCGGCCTCGCCGGCGCTCGCCTCGGCTACCTCGCCGCGTCGCCCGCCGTCGTCGACGCCGTGCAGCTCGTGCGGCTGCCCTACCACCTCTCGGCCGTCACGCAGGCCGTCGCCCGCACCGCGCTCGCCCACGCGGACGAGCTGCAGGCGCAGGTCGCCCTCCTGCGCGTCGAGCGCGACGCCCTGGTCCACTGGCTGCGCGACCGCGGCCACGCCGTCGCCGACAGCGACGCGAACTTCGTGCTGTTCGGCCACTTCGCCGACCGGCACGCCGTCTGGCAGGGTCTCCTCGATCGCGGGGTCCTGATCCGGGAGACCGGTCCGGACACGTGGTTGAGGGTGAGCGTCGGCACGCCCGAGGAGAACTCCGCGTTCCGCGCGGCGTTGGAGGAGGTCACGGCATGAGCAGGTCCGCGCGCGTGCAGCGCACGACCAAGGAGAGCGACGTCCTCGTCGAGCTCGAGATCGACGGCACGGGGAAGACCGACATCGAGACCGGTGTCGCCTTCTTCGACCACATGCTCGACCAGCTCGGCCGTCACGGCGGGCTCGACCTCACCGTGCGCACCAAGGGCGACCTGCACATCGACGCCCACCACACGGTCGAGGACACCTCGCTCGCGGTCGGCCAGGCGCTGCGCGAGGCGCTCGGCGACAAGGCCGGCATCCGGCGGTTCGGCGACGCGCTCGTGCCGCTCGACGAGGCGCTCGTGCAGTGCGCGGTCGACCTGTCGGGCCGTCCCTACCTCGTGCACGACGAGCCCGACCTCATCGAGCTCATCGGCAACTACGACACCTCCCTCACCAAGCACATCTTCGAGTCGCTCGTCGCCTCGGCGCAGATCTGCGTGCACGTCCGCGTGCTCTCGGGCCGCAACGCCCACCACATCGTCGAGTCGCAGTTCAAGTCGTTCGCGCGCGCGCTGCGCGACGCGGCGTCGCTCGACCCGCGCGTGGTCGGCGTGCCCAGCACGAAGGGCTCGCTGTAGTCCCGTGATGGTCGCGATGCTCGTGCTCGCCGGGCTCCTGCTCGGCGGCGTCTACTCGTTCGCCCGCAGGAAGCAGTGGGTCCTCGCCGCGATCCTGCTCGCCGCGGCCGGGCTCGCCCTCGCCGCGGCGGTCGCATGGTCGGGCAGCAGCCGATGAGCCCGCGCGTCGTCGTGCTCGACTACGGTTCGGGCAACCTCCGCTCGGCCGAGCGCGCCCTCGTGCGCGCCGGCGCCGACGTCACCGTCACGGCCGCCCGGGCCGCAGCCCTGGAGTGCGACGGGCTCGTGGTGCCGGGTGTCGGAGCGTTCGCGGCCTGCATGGCAGGCATCCATGACGTGCGCGGGGACGAGATCGTCGACCGCAGGCTCGCTGGCGGTCGCCCCGTCCTCGGCATCTGTGTCGGCATGCAGGTGCTCTTCGAGCACGGTGTGGAGCACGGCGTCGACACCGAGGGCATGGGGGAGTGGCCGGGCACGGTCGAGGAGCTGCGGGCTCCGGTGCTCCCGCACATGGGCTGGAACACCGTCGATGTTCCGGAGGGCTCGACCCTGTTCCGTGGCGTCGAGGACGAGCGCTTCTACTTCGTCCACTCCTACGCCGTGCGCCGGTGGGAGCTCGTCGTCGACAGCGAGAACCCGATGCCGTCGCCCCGGGTCACCTGGGCGACCCACGGCGAGCCGTTCGTCGCCGCCGTCGAGAACGGCCCGCTGTGCGCCACGCAGTTCCACCCGGAGAAGTCCGGCGACGCCGGTGCGCGCCTGCTGGCGAACTGGGTCGCGTCGCTCCGATGAGGTCGCGGGCATGAGGTCGCGGGCATGAGGTCGCGGGCATGAGGTCGCGCTCATGAGCAAGGAGCGGGCGCGTCGTCGCGAGGAGCGCGAGGCGGCGTCGGCGGCCGAGCGACAGCGTCGCGCTGCGAAGCGTCGTCGCAGGGACACCCGCGCGAGCGTGGTCGGGTCGGTCACGACACCCGCGGCCAAGGCGCAGAACCGGTTCGCCCGATGGTGGCGGCGCACCTATCCGCCGCAGGACCCCTTCGCGCGTCGCCGCCGCCGGCAGGCGTTCGTCGTGCTCGCGATCTTCCTCGTCGTGCAGGTCCTCGCCTGGTGGCTGCTCGGCTCGTGGGGCGCGCGCGGTCTCGTGCTGCTCGTGTCGCTCTTCCTCCTGCCCGTCGTGCGCGTCCTGCTCTTCGACCAGCGCTGAGCGTCGTCGGTAGGCTCGGGCCATGACGACCGACGAGAACCTGCCCCCTGCTGTGCTCGAGCTCCTCCCCGCTGTCGACGTCGCGGACGGACAGGCGGTGCGCCTGGTGCAGGGCGCGGCCGGCAGCGAGACGTCCTACGGCGACCCGATCGAGGCGGCCCTCACCTGGCAGGAGCAGGGTGCCGAGTGGATCCACCTCGTCGACCTCGACGCCGCGTTCGGCCGCGGGTCCAACGCCGCGCTGCTCGCCGAGGTCGTCGGTCGCATGGACATCCAGGTCGAGATGTCGGGCGGCATCCGCGACGACGAGTCGCTGCGCGCGGCCCTCGCGACGGGCTGCACGCGCGTCAACATCGGCACCGCGGCGCTCGAGAACCCTGAGTGGTGCGCGAAGGCGATCGCGGAGTTCGGCGACCGCGTCGCCGTCGGCCTCGACGTCCGCGGCACGACGCTCGCGGCGCGCGGCTGGACCGAGGAGGGCGGCGAGCTCTTCGAGGTGCTCACGCGGCTCGACGCGGAGGGCTGCGCGCGCTACGTCGTCACCGACGTCGCGAAGGACGGCACGCTCACCGGTCCGAACCTCGAGCTGCTGCGACGCGTGTGCGAGGCCACCGACCGTCCGGTCGTGGCGTCCGGCGGCGTCGGCTCGCTCGCCGACCTGCACGCGATCGCCTCGCTCGTGCCCGAGGGGGTCGAGGGCGCGATCATCGGCAAGGCGCTCTACGCCGGTGCCTTCACCCTGCCCGAGGCGCTCGCCGCCGTCGCGCCGCGCGTCGAGGCGTGGAACTCGTCGTTCCGCCGCGGCGACGAGATCCCCGGCGTGATGCCGTGAGCGCGGACCGGCGTATCTCCTCCGGCGGTCCGTGGGAGGACGTCGTGGGCTACTCCCGCGCCGTCGTCGCCGGGCCGTGGGTGCTCGTGTCCGGATCCACCTCGACGATCGACGGCGAGGTTCGTCACGTGGGCGACCCTTACGCGCAGACGCTCGAGGCGTTCGGCGTCGTACGCCGTGCCCTGGAGCAGGCGGGCCTGTCCCTCGACGACGTCGTGCGCACCCGGATGTTCGTGTCCGACATGGGCAACGAGGCCGACGTCGCGCGCGCCCACAAGGAGCTCTTCGACCACGTTCGGCCAGCGGCGACGATGGTCGAGATCTCCCGCTTCGTCGACCCGCGCATGCTCGTCGAGGTCGAAGCCGACGCCTACCGAGCCTGACGCCGATGCCCGCGCCCGAGCTCACCGACGGTGGCGTTCTGCTGCGCCCGTTGCGCGAGAGCGACCGCGACGAGCGTCAGAGGTACGGCTGGCACGCGGAGATCGAGCGAGGCTACGGCCGAGCGGTCGAGTCAGGTCCGATGACCGACGAGCAGGCGCGGACCTGGTACGAGCGGCTCTCGCAGATGGACGAGCCGTCGTGGGCGATCGAGGTCGACGGACGGTTCGCCGGGTTCACCTTCCTCCACTCGCACGAGCAGGAGGACCGCCGCGCGCGCTTCGCCATCGGCCTCGCGTCCCCGCAGCTGCAGGGCCGTGGCATCGGCCGTGCCGCGACGATGCTCGTCCTGCGCCATGCCTTCTCGACGATGGCGCTGCACCGCGTCGACCTGCGCGTGCTCGGGTTCAACCTCGGCGCGATCGCCTGCTATCGCGCGTGCGGCTTCGTCGAGGAGGGCCGCGAGCGCGAGAGCTGCCTTCTGGACGGCCACTGGTACGACGACATCCTCATGGGCGTCCTCGAGCACGAGTTCCGCGCTCTGGACTCGTGACGCATCACGCAGACGCGCCCGGCACTGGCGCGAGGGTCTGACCTCACGCGGACTCGCCCGAGGTCGCCCGTGCCGCGCGCACCGCGAGGAGATGCGCGCCCGGCTCGAGGCGGCGCTGCTGGTCGAGGTGTCCGACGAGACGATCGTCGACCTGGTCGCGCGGATGAGGCAGATCGACCAGAGCGTCTTCGACCAGCCGGGACGGCTGAGCCACGTGCTCCTCGCCGACAAGGTCTCGGCGTGGGCGCAGGCGAACGCCGCGAGGTCCCTCGCGACCTACACCGGCCCCGCGGGTGACCCCGACGGTGACGGTGCTGCTCAGGCGCGCCGCGACCGTCAGCTCCGGCTCGAGGTCCGCGTCGCGCGCAACATCAGCGACACCGCGGCCGGCCTCGACCTCGCGCGTGAGCTCGCGACCGACTGCGGATCGCCGCGCCGCATCGTCACCGACCCCGTCGACGATAACCTCCTCGACTACGGCACGAGGACGTCTCCCGAAAGCCTTGAAGGACCACATCGCGGCACGCGACGGGACCTGCCGGGCACCGGGCTGCAACCAGCCCGCGGCACGCTGCGAGCTCGACCACATCGACCCGTTCCCGCACGGCCCCTCCGCCGTCGGCAACACCCACATGTGCTGCAAACGCGACCACACCATCAAGACCGACGGCGACCTCCGCATCCTCGAGCACCACCCCGACGGCACCACGACGTGGCGCACCCGAGACGGCCAGACGGGTGTCACCCCGCCACGCCCCTACCTCCCCGAGGCACCACCACCGGACCTGACCGACCCACCCGATGACGACCCCGTGCCGTTCTGACCTGTAGCCCGCGATGCCGGTCGTTCTGGTGTTCTCACGCCAGCGTCAGATTGTGGTGGTGACTGCGTGGCGTCATCGTGTCGCGTGCGTGTCGGCGGCGTCGGCTGTCCGCACGTCGAGCGCGACACGCGTCTCCGGCGATGTCGCGCCCCTCGTTGTCGGTCGGCCGGGAGAGCCCTTCACGAGCAGCCAGAGGCCCACGACGAGCTCGAACGGCATGTACGCCGCGTAGAGCAGCATCGAGGGCTGCAGGGCAGCGTCCCACACGTCGAGCAGGGTTGCCACGGCCACCAGGGACATGGACGCGAGCCCCCAGAGACCCAGCCACCGTGGGACGAACCGAGTTCGGATGAACAGCGCGTACCAGAGCAACGCCCCGACGCAGGCGAACAGCATGCCCATGCTGGCAGCGTGATCGTGCAGACCGAGGGCGAAGCTGCCGACGGCGGCATCGGACAGCCCGAGCGTCGATCCTGGGGCGGCGCTCGTGGTGCCGAGATCGAGCAGCTCGTAGAGACCGATCATGCTCACGGCGAGAACAGTCGCCTCCGCGAGCCAGAGCGCGAAGGCAACAGTCGCCATCCACCGGACCGTGCGACGCAGCGCGACGTAGAGAAGCGACGTCAGAGCGATGATCCCGACGCTGGTGGACAGCTCGAGCATGATGATGAACCGCAGCCGCACGGGATCCGCGCCTGCGGCACCGATCACGTCACTTACGTCGCCCGAGAGCATCGAGCGGGACAGCAGCCCGGCAGCGAGGCTGGTGCAGAACTGGAACACGAAGGCGGCACCCACGTATCGCGGGACCGACGACTCCAACATGGCCGTCATGTGCTCATCTCCCGGAAGGAAGACGCGACCCGGGACCCGACGTCCCTGGTCGGCGTCATCAGTCTATTCCGCTGACGGACGGGAGCGGCTGGCCGGACGGGCAACGGCACCGTTTTCCGGTGTGGCCCTGGCTGTGGGCTCGCCGCGGGCCCGTGTCGCGCCGGCCTCGCCGTCCTGCTGGGCTGCGAGAGAGGTCGAGCCAGCACTAGCCTCGTCGTATGGGCAGCATGGCTCGCCCGACCGCCGGGCGATCCCGGATGGTGGTGTTGGCCGTCGCGGGAGCGGCGGGATTCTGGCTGGTCAACCTCGCCATCTCGCTGACTCCGCTGGCCGCGGAGTATCGGGCCGCGCTCTCGATCGCCTACGTGCCGATGGTTCTCGAAGCCCTCCTCGGCGGCCTGATCATCGGTGTGTGCGTCAGCTTCTGCTTGCTCCGGTTCTTCGACAGGATCCCGGCGAACACTCCGATGTCGAAGTCGCTGCTGCTCGCCACCCTCGGCTTCGTGATCGCCACCCTGGCGCTCGACGTTCCGGCCAAGTTCACGACCGGCCTCAGCGATCCGATGCGCTACTTCCTCATGAGTGCGGTGATCAATGGGCTGCGATTCATGGCCCTGGGGGCGGTCGTCGGCTATCTGTACGGCCGGCTCGACGGGCGCACGACGACGTGACGGCGGGCGCGATCAGCGCAGGCGCCCGGCAAGGTGCCGGAGGTGCCCTGAACGTGTCGGCGTGGTTGTGTCGACCTCGATGACCTCACCGATCGCGAGCGGTGCCGCCGTCGCGATCCACGCCTCGAGCTGCTCGAGGTTGTCGTCGTCGAAGTGCCCCGGGTGCCGCGCCCGCGACCGATAGCGCGCCCGGACCACGTCGGCGTCGGCACGGCACCACACCTCCACGACGCGATCGATGCGCGCCCGCGCCAGCCCGGCCACGACGATCGCGCGGTCGGGGATCCACGTGTCGAGCACCACGGGCACCGCCGACTCGCCGATCACCGTCCAGCAGACCTCACCGGCCGCCGCGCCGATCCGACGCGACGCCGCGCGGTCGGCGAAACCGAGCGAGTCGAGCAGCGTCTCCTTGATCGCGTCCTTCGACACGAGCGGCCACCCCAGCTCGGCGGCCAGAAGCGCCGCGAGGCTCGACTTCCCCGACCCGGGAACGCCATGCACCAGCACGAGCAGCCGCCCGTCGGTCGCGTCGCTGCTTCGCATCACGGGATCAGGCGCGCGGGCGCTTCTTCTCGGGGTCGTACACGCACCACGGCGCGACGGTCGCGCTGACCCCGCCCACCTCGACCACGTCGCCGTCCTCGACCGACCCTGCGCGCAGCACCGCGGAACCGAGCACGCCGAACGTCGGTGAGGTCGATCCCGCGCGGAAGGTGCCGACCTCGACGCCGTCCCGCGTGACCGGCGTACGACGCTCGGGGAGCTCGCCGTCGAAGAGCAGGGTGCGGTAGACGTTCGGGGGGTCGGCGGCGACGGCCACGAGCGCGTCGCGCCCGACGAAGTGGCCCTTGCCGAGCTTGACGAACTTCTCCAGCCCGCAGTCGTACGGCGTCGTCACGCCCGGGTCGTAGTCGAGGCCGGCGATCACGAGCCCGGCCTCGATGCGCAGCGGGTAGATGGCCGCCGTGCCGAACGGCGTGACGCCGAGCGCGACGAGCGCGTCGAAGAGCATCACCATGCCCTCGGCGTCGGTGAAGAACTCGTAGCCCATCTCGCCGCCGTAGCCGGTGCGCGCGAGGATCCCCGTCGCGCCGCCGACGACGACCGGCTCGGGCACGAAGCGGAAGTAGCCGAGCGTCGAGAGGTCCACGTCGGTCAGCGACTGCAGCACCTCGCGGGAGCGCGGGCCCTGCACCGAGAGGTGCGGCATGTCGTGCACGATGTTCGCGACGGCGACGTCGAAGCCCGACAGGTGTTCCGCCCAGTAGTCCTCGTGCTTCTGGCCGTTGGTCATCACGAGCACACGGTCCTCGGACACGCGGTAGGTCGTGGCGTCGTCGACGACACCGCCTTCGGCATTGAGCAGCGGCCCGTAGCGCACCTGCCCGATCGCGAGCGTCATCAGGTCGTTGCCGTTGACGTGGTTCGCGGCTGCGAGCGCGTCCGGACCGCGGAAGTCCCACTTCACCAAGGGCGAGAGGTCCCAGACGCCTACGTCGGTGCGTACCGCGCGGTACTCCGCCTCCCAGTCGCCGAGACCCTGGATCCACCACCAGCCGTCGTCGTTCTGGAACGTCCCGCCGAGCGCCTCGAGCCGCTCGTGCAGGGGGGTGCGAACGGCGTCGTCCATGGGTGCTCCTCGAGGTCGTGCGCGGGTGCGCCACGGTAGCGCGGCGACGGGGGCGAGGGTACGAACCCCCGCCAGGGTTTCCGACAGGCGTTGCGGGGTAGTGCGGTGCCACGATCAGGACGGGGAGTCCCGACGGAGCCGAAGGGGGCGCCATGAGGGTCTTCGCGCCGGTGCCAGCGCAGCGTGCCGTCGAGGCCACCCCGCGCGACCGGGACCGCGTGGTCGATGCGGCGCGAGCGGTGAGCCTCGTGGTCGTCGTCGCCGGCCACTCGATCATGGCGGTGGTCGCCTGGCCCGACGGCGTCCCCGTCCTCGGGAACCTGCTCGCGGCCTACCCGTGGACTCAGGCGCTCACCTGGGTCCTGCAGATCATGCCGCTCTTCTTCGTCGCCGGCGGCGCAGCGAACGCCCTGTCGTGGGAGCGGCACCGGTCGCGCGGCGGCGACTACGCCTCCTGGCTGTGGGCGCGCGCCGACCGGCTGCTGCGCCCCGCGTGGGTCTACCTCGCGGTCATGGCCGTGGTCGCCTCGTTCGTGACCCTGCTCGCGCCGGCACGCGTCGCCGAGCCGTTGATGTTCCTCGTGACGCAGCTGCTCTGGTTCCTCGGCGCCTACCTCCTCGTCACGGCGCTCACCCCGCTGTTCCGGCGTACGACGCCGGGGCGCGCGCTCCTCGTGACTGTCGGCCTGCTCGCCCTCGTGGCCCTCGTGGACGCTGCCCGGTTCTTCTGGGGATTCCCGGATGCCCTGGGACTGCTCAACTTCGTGCTGGTCTGGGCCGTGCCTGCCTATCTCGGCTCGCTCCGGGCGCACGGCACAGCGGCGGCGTTCCCCCGGTGGTCGCTGGTCCTGGCGGTCGTCGGCGCGGTCGCGGTCGACTCGGCGCTGATCTACCTCGGCCCGTGGCCGGTCTCGCTGGTCGGCATGCCCGGCGAGGCCGTGAGCAACATGGCGCCACCCACGGTCGTGCTGGCGATCCACTCGTTCGCGCTGTTCTGCATCCTGACCCTGGTGAGCGCGCCGCTGGCGCGGCTGCTCGAGCGGCCAGCCGTCTGGCGTCCGGTCACAGCGGTGAACCTCGCCGCGATGACGCTCTACCTCTGGCACCTCCCGGTTCTCGTCGCCGTGACGACCCTCGGCCACGCGCTGCACCTCGAGCGTCCCGTCGCGCTCGACGGCAACGGCTGGCCCGTACCGGACGGCTGGGGCTATGCGCTCGGCAGCCTCGTGTTCTGGACCGTCTACGGCGTCGCCGTGTGGGCCGTCGTACGCCTGATGTGGCCCTTCGAGCACGCACCGCTCTGGTGGTGGGACGCACCGCCCAGGACCACGGCACCCGCGCCGACCACCGCTGCCTGGGTCGCCGCCGTCGGGACGGCAGGCGTCGGCGTCTCGACGCTCGTGCTGTCGGCGACCGGTCTCGCCGGCTTCCCCGGCAAGGTCGTCGACTACGCCGGTCTCCCGCTCAACGCCGCCGCGGCGCTCGCCGTCCTCGTGGGGTCCGGTGCGCTCATCCGCTGGGCGGGCTCGCCACGCTGATCTCGATCACGACGTGGCCGCGGGCGCGGCGGAACAGCGACGCGAAGCCGTCGAACGCCCGGAACTGCAGGCCGTACTTCGCGCGGTGCAGCGTCTTGAGCCGCTCCACGTCGGACGCCGTGTCGAGCACCACGGCCGTGCCCTCGACCTGGGCGCCCTGCAGCCCGCCGCGCGAGTCGCACGGCGCGAGGAGCACCCGTCCGCTGTTGCGAAGCCGCTTGGTCTTCCCGGCGTCGGTCTCGGTCCAGACGTAGAGGTGCTTGCCGTCCTTGCTGGCCCAGACCGGGGTCGCGACCGGCGTGCCGTCCTTGCGGAACGTCGTGAGCGACAGGTAGGTCGCGGCACCGAGCCGCTCGATCTCGGCGTTGGTCGGAGCGCTCATGGTGGGAACGCTACGTGAGCACCGCGCCGACCGCGCGGCGAGCAGAGGTCCGTAGGCTGACCGCATGTCTGTGGCCGTGCGGGTGATCCCGTGTCTCGACGTCGACGCCGGTCGCGTGGTCAAGGGCGTCAACTTCGTCGACCTGCGCGACGCCGGCGACCCGGTGGAGCTCGCCCGTGCCTACGACCTGCAGGGCGCCGACGAGCTCGTGTTCCTCGACATCACCGCGAGCAGCGGCGACCGCGAGACGACCTACGACGTGGTCCGGCGTACGGCCGAGCAGGTCTTCATCCCGCTGACGGTCGGCGGCGGGGTGCGCGAGCCCGACGACATCGACCGGCTGCTGCGCGCCGGGGCCGACAAGGTGGGCGTCAACACCGCGGCGATCGCCCGACCCGAGCTGCTGCGCGAGGCCGCGGACCGCTTCGGCGCGCAGTGCGTCGTGCTCTCGATCGACGCGCGGCGCTGTCCGGCGGGCGTCTCGACCGAGTCCGGCTGGGAGGTCACGACGCACGGCGGGCGTCGCTCCACCGGCATCGACGCCCTCGGCTGGGCCGTCCGCGCCGCCGACCTCGGTGCGGGCGAGATCCTGCTCAACTCCATGGACGCCGACGGCACGAAGGACGGCTACGACCTCGCGCTGATCCGAGCCGTGCGCGCCGCGGTCACGGTGCCCGTCATCGCCAGCGGCGGGGCGGGGAGGCTCGAGCACTTCGCGCCCGCGGTCGACGCCGGGGCCGACGCGGTGCTCGCCGCGAGCGTCTTCCACTTCGGTGACCTCACGATCGGCGACGTGAAGCGCGCGCTGTCCGACTCCGGCCACGCGGTGCGCCGCGCCCCTGACCCGTCGGTCCTGGTCCGCTAGCGCGGGAACGCGCGGAACGCCTCCACGTCGGCCGCCTCGCCGGTGATCTCGAGGCCCTGCGTCACGCGGCCGTACGTCGCCAGCACGATCTCGCCGACCGGCCCGGAGAGCACCACGACGCGGTCGCCCTTCCTGGCCACGTGCCGGGTCCCGGCCGCGGGTCCGTCCGTCGGCGCGTAGACGACGCCGACGGGGGATCGGCGCAGCAGGAAGCCGCCGGCTCGCTGGGCCTGAGCCCACAGCGTCGCGGCGTCGTGGACCGGGAGCTCGCGCGGCTCCCACGGCTCGGTGGCGCGGCGCACGTCCTCGAGATGGACGAAGTACTCCACGGTGTTGCTCGCCGCGTCGACGGCGGCGAGCGCCACCGGCGACCAGCGCGGCGGGCCCTGGCGCACCTCGGCGACGATCGAGGGCCAGTCGCGCCTAGCGACGGCCGCCATGACCTTCTCCGTGTAGCCGGCCAGCGGCGCGACGAGGATGCCGGCGGCGGCGTCCGGTCGCGTGGCTCGCACGATGAGGTGAGCGGCGAGGTCCCGGGTCGTCCAGGTACCGCACAAGGTGGGGGCGTCCGGGCCGACCTCGGCCATGAGGTCGGCGAGCGCGGCGCGCTCCGAGACGGCGAGGGCGTTCGCGGGGGCGGTCATGTCGTCACCCTAGGCAGGACCGGTGGCACAGCGCGCGGGCGTCCCCCGACGGAGGGGTCAAGGAGGTGCCCGGACCTGCCGACACGG
>Ga0302299_10000825_pt1 | contig 17911 bp, 17 predicted proteins | sample III_Fen_N3_4_FD_198795 | JGI IMG/M metagenome (GOLD analysis project Ga0302299, IMG submission 198795) | Peat permafrost microbial communities from Stordalen Mire near Abisko, Sweden - III_Fen_N3_4 | ecosystem: Environmental > Terrestrial > Soil > Wetlands > Permafrost | place: Sweden: Abisko... | reverse complement strand
CGTCGCGGAAGTAGACCTGGCGCCGCGCCCGCTCGGCGATCTCGTGGTCGTGCGTCACCAGGACGACGGCGACGCCACGCTCGGAGTTCAGCCGCTCGAGAATGGCCATCACCTCGGCACCGTTGCTGGTGTCGAGGTTGCCGGTGGGCTCGTCGGCGAGCAGCACCTGCGGGTTGCCGACCAGGGCGCGTGCGATAGCCACCCGCTGCTGCTCGCCCCCGGACATCTGGGCGGGACGGTGGCTGAGGCGGTGCTCGAGGCCGACGGCGGTGAGGGCGGCAACTGCCCGGTCGCGCCGTTCGCGACGACCCACCCCTCCGTAGACCAGCGGAAGCGCGACGTTGTCGACGGCGGTCGTCCGAGCGAGCAGCTGGAACGACTGGAAGACGAAGCCGATGGTCTCGTTGCGCAGGGTCGCGAGCTCGTTCTCGTTCAGGCTCGCGACCTCACGACCACCGATGCGCAGCGAGCCGCCGCTCGGCTTGTCGAGGCAGCCGAGCAGGTGCATCAGGGTGGACTTGCCGGAACCCGACGGTCCGACGATGGCGACGAACTCACCCGCGTCGATCCGCAGGTCGACCCCGCGCAGCGCGTGCACCTCGAGCCCCTCGAGCGGGTACGTCCGAGTCACGCCGATCGCTTCGACGGCAACGGTCACTGCGAACCGACCTGCATCCCTTCGGTGACCTTGTCGGCCCCCTTGACCACCACCGTCTCCTTAGTGCTGAGCCCGGATGCGACCTGGATCAGCTCGTCGCCCTGCGCGCCGAGCTGGACGTCACGACGTCGGGCCACTCCCCCGTCGACCACCCACACGGCGTCGTGCTTGCCGTCGCGGAACACGGCGGCGGCCGGTACCGCGACGACGTCCTTAGCCGTGAGCACCTTGAGTGAGACGACCGCCGACATGCCTGGTCGCGGAACCGGCGCCGCCTCGCCCGTGTCGGTGACGCCAGGGTCGAGCGAGAGCCGGACGACGTACGAGACTCCGCCCCGGCTCGACGTGGTCGGAGCAAGGTCGACCGACGTGACCGCACCGGTGTACGTGAGCCCGGGGACGGCGTCGAACTCGACGTCTGCGGTCACGCCCGGCTTGACCGTGAGGATGTCGGTCTCGTCGACCGACACCGCCAACGTGAGCGCTGACACGTCAGTGACGGTGAGAAGGCTGGTACCGGACGAGACCGGGGTCCCGACCTCGAGGACGCCAACGACGGAGGCCGACGATCCGCCGGAGCCGCCGAGCAGCGACTGCGCGGTGCCCTGCAGCGATGAAGGCAGCTGTGCCAGCAACGACGACGAGCTGTTCGACGAGCTGCCGCCGGAAACCCCTCCGAGGACGACCGTGCCGGCGATGGGTGCCTTCACCGCGAGGGCGGCGACGGTGCCTTGTGCAGCCGACAGGGCGGCCCGGGTCTGCGCCCGTTGGGCGTCGGCGAGCGCTTGTGCCGCCCGGCCGATCCCGGCCAGGCCGGAGTTCGTCTGGGCCAGCGCCTGGCGAGCGGTCGCCTGGGCCGAGGCGTACTGCGCCTCAGCGGCAGCGATCTGGGTCAGGGCTTGAGCTTTGAGGTTCGCGTCGGGGATGGCTCCAGCGGCGACCCTCGCCGAGGCGAAGGCTCGCTTCGCCGTCACGTCCGCCTGGTCGAGCGCGCTGCTGCTGACCGAGCCGACGGCGACCGAGCCAGTGGACGCGGCCCTCGCGTCCGCCTGCTTCGCCGAGACGAGTGCAGCCTCCGCCGCCGGGCTGGCGATGCGTAGCAGCAGCGTCCCCGCCCTGACCTTGGCGCCGTCCTTCACCAGGACGGCCGAGACCGCGCCGTTCGCGGGCGACGTCACGGTTGCGGTCGCTCGGGCGACCACGCTGCCTGGGGCCTGGACGACCTCGGTCACGGTCCCGAGAGTCACTTGGGCCGTACGGATGTCTGGTGGGGCCGAGCTGCTGCACGCGGCCACCCCGAGCATGGACGCAGCCACCAGGGTTGCGGCGCGGAGGGCGGGTCGAGCGGAGGTTCGCTGCACTGCCTCATCGTAGGTTTCGCCGGCCGGTCCGGCAGACCGAGGGCGCGCGGCTGGCCCGAGGGCCCTCGGTCAGGCCTGGCCGGAAGCCAGCTCGCGGGACCGGTTGCGGGCGGCTTCCATCGCCGACAGGAACGCCGCGCGCACCTTGTGGTGCTCGAGCTCGCGCACTGCGGCTGCGGTCGTGCCCGCCGGGGAGGTGACGTTCTCGCGCAGCACCACGGGGTGCTCACCGGTCTCGCGCAGCATCTTCGCCGCGCCGACCAGTGTCTGGACCACGAGCTCGTTCGCCGTCGCCCGCGGCAGGCCCAGGTGGACGCCGGCCTCGATCATCGACTCGACGACGAAGAAGATGTACGCCGGACCGGAACCGCTGATCGCCGTCACGGCATCCTGCTGCTTCTCGGGGACGCGGATGACCCGACCGACCGCAGCGAGCAACGCCTCCGCCTCAGCCAGGTGCGCCTCGTCGCAGTGGGAGCCGGCCGAGATCGCGGCCATGCCCTCGTCGACCAGGGCCGGGGTGTTCGGCATCACCCGGACGACGGGCACCCCGTTCGCCAGCCGGGCCTCGACGAACGCGGTCGTGATCCCGGCCGCGAGCGACACCACGAGGGCACCGGGCCGAAGGTGCGGAGCGATCTCGTCGAGGACCGCGCCCATGTCCTGCGGCTTGACGACCAGCACGACCGTGTCGGCCTTCGCTGCCGCCTCGACGTTGCCGAGCACCTCGACCCCGTACCGCTCGGTGAGCTCGGCCGCTCGCTCGGGGCGGCGCTCGGCCACCACGAGCTCGGACACCCGACGTCCCGATCGGAGCAACCCCGACAGCAGCGCCTCGCCCATGACCCCGGCGCCAACCACTGCGACCAGTGCCACGGCTCAGCCCTTCGAGGTCAGCGAGCGGAGGAACAACGCGAGGTTGGCCGGCTTCTCGGCCATCCGCCGCACCATGTAGCCGTACCACTCGTCGCCGTACGGGAGGTAGACCCGCATCTTCTCGCCCTGCGACGCGAGCCGCTTCTGCTCGTCGGGCCGCACGCCGTACAGCATCTGGAACTCGTACGAACCCTTCGCCCGGTCGTGGCGCACCGCGAGCGCACCCGCGATCTCGACGAGCACCGGGTCGTGCGTGGCGACCATCGGGTACCCGGCCCCGCCCATCAGCACCTTGAGGCAGCGGACGTACGACCGGCTGACGTCGCCCTTGTCCTGGAACGCCACCGTCTCGGGCTCCTTGTACGCGCCCTTGCACAAGCGCACCCGAGAGCCCGCGTGAGAAAGGTCGCGGCAGTCGGCCTCGGTGCGGAACAGGTAGGACTGCAGCACCGCGCCGGTGGACGGGAAGTCCTTGCGCAGCTCGGCGAGGATGCCGAGGGTGGAGTCGGTCGTGGTGTGGTCCTCCATGTCGAGCGTCACCGTCGTGCCCACCTGGGCGGCCTTGGCGCAGATCGCGTGGGCGTTCTCGAGGGCGACCTTCTCGCCGTCGCCGGCGAGGGCCTGGCCCACGGCGGACAGCTTGACGCTCACCTCGGCGCCACTGGTCAACCGGGCCTCGCCGAGCAGGGTCAGCAGGTCGATGTACGCGTCGCGGGTTGCCTCGGCCTGACCGAGGTCGAGCGTGTCCTCGCCGAGGTGGTCGATGGTGACCAGGCGTCCGCTGCTCACCAGCTCGTGCGTGGCGAGGACTGCGTCGGCGGCGCTCTCGCCTCCGACGAACCGGGTGACGACGTTGCGCGAGACCGGTGCGCCGGCGACAGCGGCCTTGATCCGGTCGCTACGCGAGACAGACAGCAGAGCTCGGCGAATCACCAGGGACCTCCTCGGCGGGCAGCTGCCCCCAGGCTACGGCGTCCGCCGCCGCAGCGTCGCCGCACCCGAGAGAAGGGCGGCCACGATGAAGCAGCCCACGACAGCGATGTCGCGCCAGAACGACGCGTCGATGGTCGGGAGCGCGATCAGCTGCTTCATGGCGTCGACGGCGTACGACATCGGCAGGACGTTCGACAGTGCGTACAGCGGAGCCGGCAACAGCTCTCGGGCCCCGAACAGGCCGCACAGCATCAGCTGGGGGATCAGCAGCGCCGGCATGAACTGAACGGCCTGGAACTCGCTGTTCGCGAAGGCGCTCACGAACAGGCCCAGCGTGCTGCCGAGCACCGCCACGAGCACCGCGACCAGCACGACGGCCCACACCGGTCCGGTCACCGTCAGTCCCAGCAGCCCGAACGCGACCGCGCTGACGAACAATGCCTGCACCGTCGCCGCCAGGGCGAACGCGATTCCGTAGCCGAGCAGGAAGTCGACCTTGCTGATCGGCAGCGCGAGCAGCCGTTCGAGCGTCCCGCCGGAGCGCTCACGCAACGTGGCCACGCTGGTGAGCAAGAACATGATGATCAGCGGGAAGATGCCAAGAAGCGTTGCGCCCCAACGGTCGAAGACCCCTGGCGTAGCGCTGAAGATCCAGGCCAGCAACGACATGATCAGGGTCGGCGCGAGCAGCATGAGGGCCACGGTGCGGTGGTCGTGGCGCAGCTGCTGCAGGACCCGGCGCGTCGTGGCGAACAGGATCCGCGGGTTCATTCGCCCGCTCCGCGGCTCGGGCGGGAGTCGACGATCGACAGGAACGCGGCCTCGACGTCGGCCGTACCGGTGGCGGCCAGCAGCCCGGCCTCGGTGTCGTCGGCGACCACATCTCCGTCCCGTACGAGCACCAGCCGGTCGCAGCGGGTCGCCTCGTCCATCACATGCGACGAGACGAGCAGCGTCGCACCGCGGTCGGCCAGCCGGTGGAACAGGGCCCAGAGATCTCGGCGCAGCACCGGGTCGAGGCCGACCGTGGGCTCGTCGAGCACGAGCAGCTGCGGTGACCCGAGGAGGGCTGTCGCGAGCGAGACCCGGCTCCGTTGCCCACCGGACAACCGGTCGACCCTGCGGTCCGCGATCTCGGTGAGGTCGACGTCGTCGAGAACCCGGTCGATGTCGGAGCGCGGGCTGTCGACCACCGTGGCGAAGTAGGCGAGGTTCTCCCGGATCGTCAGGTCGTTGTAGACCGCGGGCGCCTGGGTGACGTAGCCGATGGTCTTGCGCAGCTCGGGGCTGCCGGCGGGCAGCCCGAGGACCGTGCAGGTGCCGGTGACCTTGGCCTGCACCCCGACGATGGCCCGCATCAGGGTGGACTTGCCGCCACCACTGGGTCCCAGCAACCCGGTGACCGAGCCACGCCGGACGTCGAACGTGATCCGGTGCAGGACCTCGACGCCACCTCGCTCCACGCAGAGGTCGCGCATGCTGATGGCCGAGGAGAGGTCTTCGTCGGTGCCCATCGAAATTTGATCACCTTTGCGTGCGAACAGCTGGCTCCCCCCACCGTAGGGCAGACGCGAACCCAGCGGGCGGTTGGTCGAGGTGATCACCCTCGTCGAGCCGCCCGAGCGAACGCAGCCCAAATGCGCGCTGCCGTCGGCGTGAAGTCGCCGTACGCATCTGCCCACACCCACCGCACCACCTCGAAGCCAGCGTCCCGAAATCGGTCTTCGCGGACCTTCTCGGCCCACAGGTCCGACGGGTCGGAGTACTTCAGCCGGCCGTCGAACTCTCCGACCGTGCGCTCCGCCTCCCAGAGGAAGTCCACTCGGCCGATCGGCTCGTCGGCGGCGCCGACCCAGACCTGCGTACGCGGCGTGGGGAGCCCCGACGCTGCGATGGCGATGCGGGACAACGACTCCCCCGGGCTTTCGGCCCCGGCGTCGGCGAACTGGACCACCCGGTGAGCCCGGCGGATCCCCGGCCAGGTGTGGCACGCGACCAGGTGACTCGCGAGGTCCTGGGCTGAGGTCGCGCCGGCAGCCAGCGCAGCGTCGGCCACGACGAGAGCCTCCCGGAACGGACGTTGCCGGGCGACGTCCACGACGGTGCGGGCGGCGGCGGTCGTCGCGAGGCCCCGCACCCGGCTCCGGTCAGCGGGCGTGAGCGCCGCCGAGTGGACCACCAACGAACCCGACCGGCGCGCCGACGCACCTGGAAACGTCACCTCGGTCCGGTCGGGCGGTGACCCCCGGAGCGGCCAACCCCACAGCGCGGCCGCCGTGCGGTGGCCGAGGGCCGCAGCCGGCGAGAGCACAGCGAGCGCCGCCGCCCCGCGGGCGAATGCATCGACCACTCCCACAGTGAAGACGCCTCGCCGGACCACGATCCACTCCCTGCGCCGGAGCAGCCCTCCGATTCTCTTCGTGGCTGTAGCCGGCCGCAGTGGCGTCGGCACGGGTGAACACGCCACCCCGTCTGGCAGAGCAGGCGAGCAGGTCGGGATGCATCCCCCCACCGCAGCGTGGCGGGCCGGCCAGTACCAAGGGGGAGCTCGCGCACTGTGGACGACGCCCTTGCCCACGGTCGGTGGGGATTGCGCGGTCTCTGGGGTAAGCGATCCCTCCCGGCGGTGGGTCAAGCCCGGGCGCCAGGCTAGGGCTGGCGGGCCACGGCGAGGTTGAGCCGGGCGAACGCCAGGGCCTCGGCCAGGTCGGCCTCACGTTCGGCCCGGTTGGCCGCGCGCCTCGTCGACACCTCCAGGACGACCGTCCCGGCGAACCCGAGCCGCGCCAGCCGCTCGAGGACCTCGGCGCACGGCTGCCCGCCGCGACCGGGAACGAGGTGCTCGTCGCGGTTGGACCCGGAACCGTCGGCCAGGTGCAGGTGAGCCAGCCGGGAGCCGAGGGCGCCGACCATGCTCAGGGCGTCGGAACCGGAAACAGCGGTGTGGGACAGGTCGAGCGTGACGTGTTCGTAGTCCTCGTGGGTTGGATCCCAGGCGGGGGCGTACGCCTCGGCCTCGCGCTTGCCGGCCCGCCACGGGTACATGTTCTCGACCGCGAACACCACGTCGGTCTCAGAGTCCATGCGGGCCACCCCCTCGACGAACCCGCGGGCGTACTCGCGCTGCCAGCGAAACGGGGGGTGCACCACCACTGTCGAGGCGCCCAACGTCTGGGCCGCCTCCTGCGAACGCTTCAGCTTGGCCCACGGCTCGGTCCCCCAGACCCGTTGCGTCACGAGCAGGCACGGCGCATGGATGGCGAGGACAGGGACGGCGTAGTGGTCGGACAGACGCCGCACCGCATCGATCTCCTGGCTCACCGGATCGGTGAACACCATCAGCTCGACGCCGTCGTAGCCCAGCCGCGCGGCGATCTCGAAGGCTGCGGCCGTCGACTCCGGGTAGACGGACGTCGTAGACAGAGCCACCCGCGCGAGCGGGACGTCCACGGCGTCGGCCATACACCAAGGGTAGGCGTGCCTGGCGCTCGATTGGACGCCCCCCCAACCAGCCGGGCGGGACGACGCCCAGCTAGCCCAGCGGGACGCCGCCCAGCTGGTCGAGCCGGCGAAGGATGACACCTTCACGTAGTGCCCACGGGCAGATCTCGAGCTCGGCGACGCCAAGCAGGTCCATCGCAGCGTCGGCGACGAGCGCCCCGGCCAGCAGCTGCGGCGCCCGGCCGGCCGAGATCCCGGGCAGCGAGGCGCGCTCGGCGGCCGTCATCGCGGCGATCTTCGGCAGCCAGGTGAGCAGCTGGTCGTGGCGCAAGACGCGACGGACGTACGGCCCGTCGGTCGACGGTGCGGCACCCGTGAGCCGGGCCAGCGAGCGAAAGGTCTTCGACGTGCCCACCACCCGGTCGGGAGCTCCGGCCCGGGTCACCCGGCCGACGTCGCGCGCGAAGACCGCGCGCACGTGCTTGCGCAGTGCCCGAACGGCTACGTCCGAGGGCGGGTCACCGGCCAGCAGGTCCCGGGTGAGGCGCCCAGCGCCCAGCGGCATCGAGTTCGCGGCGTCCGGTTCCTCGTCGGACCCGGTGGCCACCTCGAGCGACCCGCCTCCGATGTCGAGCACGAGCAGCCGCCCCGACGACCAGCCGTACCACCGACGCACGGCCAGGAACGTGAGCCGTGCCTCGTCCGCGCCGGAGAGGACCTGCAGCTCGGTCCCCGCTTCTCGGCGAACCCGGTCGAGCACCGCGTCGCCGTTCGGTGCGTCGCGGACCGCCGAGGTGGCGAACGAGAGCATCTCCTCGACGCCCTTGTCCTCCGCCTGCCCCATGGCGTCCTGGACGAAGGTGACCAGGCGGTCGGCGCCCTCGTCGCGGATCTGCCCCGAGTCGTCGAGCAGCTCGGCCAGCCGAAGCTCGGTCTTGTACGAGAAGGCCGGGACGGGGGCGGCCCCCGCATGCGCGTCGACGACGAGCAGGTGCACGGTGTTCGAGCCGACGTCGAGCACTCCGAGGCGCATGCCCGAACCGTACCCGGCTCGGACCCGGGGGTTGTCGGCTGTGCCGACCGCTGGACCTAGGCTTCCGCCCATGCCCGAAGTAGACCTGGACTTTCCCCGCGCGTTCGTGGAGTTCCTCGACCCCGCCGACGCCCGCCAGCTGTTCCGCTGCGACCTCACCTGGCTGACGTCCAGCTGGAGCTGCATCTACGGATCCGGCTGCCAGGGCATCGTCGAGGGGCGGCCCGACGACGGCTGCTGCACGCACGGAGCCCACTTCTCCGACAAGAAGGACGAGAAGCGGGTCCGCGCCTATGCCAAGCAGCTGACCAAGCAGAACTGGCAGCTGCACGGAACCAAGCAGATCGTGGACGTCGACGAGGACGGTGCCCGCAAGACGGCCGTCGTCGACGGGGCGTGCGTCTTCCTCAACCGGCCGGGATTCGCGGCGGGCGACGGGTGCGCACTGCACGGGCTCGCACTTCAGCAGGGAAAGCACCCGCTCGAGACCAAGCCCGACGTCTGCTGGCAGCTGCCGATCCGTCGCGGGTACGACCGGGTCACCCGTACCGACGGCTCGACGCTCCTCGTGGTCACGATCGGCGAGTTCGACCGCCGCGGCTGGGGACCCGGTGGGCACGACCTGCAGTGGTATTGCTCCGGAGCGACCGAGGCCCACGTGGGGCAGGAGCCGGTGTACGTGTCGAACGCGCCCGAGCTGGTCGCGCTCATGGGGAAGGCCGCCTACGGCGAGCTGGTCCGGCTGTGCGAGCAACGGCTGGCGACGTCCCGCGGGAAGGGCAGGCGCCTGCCTATGGTCGCGCCGCACCCTGCTGATCCACAGGTCTAGCCCTACCCGAGTTCTCCACAGGCGGCGTGCGCAGAGGCGCGCCGAACCCGTTGGCTCGCGTTGCCTGGGCGCATGCCAACCAACCCCGTTCTCGTTGTCCCGCTTGAAGTTCTGGCCACTGCGGCCGTCGTCGACCAGTGCGGTGCCGCTGCGCTCGGCTGCCGGGGTGAGGTCAACGCTCTCGGCCTGAGCGGGGGCTGTGGCGGCGTGGCGGCGGCGGCGTTCGGCCGGATGAGCGCGTCGTGGCTGGCTGAGCTGGCCCGGCTCACCGAGCAGGCGGTCGCGCTCGCTGGGCTGCTGCGAGGCGCCGCTGCCGACTACGCCGGCACCGACCACGCGGCTTTCGCGCCGGCCGCCGGCCTGCGAACCGCCCCTGGGCAGCCATGACGGCGGTCCTGACCCGGATCGGCGCGGTGGTCGTGCCGCCCGGCCCACCCGAGCCGGAGCCGGCGCGTGGCGACCCTGAGGCTTCCTTGGCCTCGGCCCGCCGCTGTCTGGCCGCGGCCCAACGCCTGCACGACGCCCACGCCCGACTCACCGACCGGACCGCGGAACTCGAGTCGCACCGGCAGTGGTGCGGGACGGCATCGGGAGCGTTCCAAGTCAGCAGCGCTGCCACCGCGAGCTGGTTCGACAACGCGGGGCGCGCGCTAGCCGTGGTGGCAGCAGCACTACTCACCTACGCACGGGCGGTCGACCAAGCCGGCACCCAGCTCCGCCAGGCGCAGCTTCGCGCCGACGAGCTGCGCGGGCGGCGGGCCGAGCTGCTCGCCGAGATCGAGCGCGGGCATCGGGCCGGCCCCGGGTCCGGACTGTTGTTCGACCTGGCCGCCTTCGACCCGGCCACCGTGGCCCTGCAACGGCGCGCCGACCAGCTGGCCGCCGAGATCGGCGACGTACGCACAGCCACGGACGAGGCGACCGCACTCACGGAGCGGGCCGAAAGCACCGCCGCTGCGGCGTTTGACGAGGCAGCGGCCATGACCTTCGCCGCCCGCGAGCGGGCCTTCGCGCAGGCAAGGGCGGAGCCCGGCAATTCCTCGGCGTCGGGGAGTCGATGGCTCGAGGTCAGTGAGCTCATCGGCCTCGGACTCACCGACCTCGTCGGCGCTGCACTGGACGCCGCGCAAGGCGGCCTCGACCCGGTGACCGACGCCGCCGAGGTCGCGGCCCTGGCCCGCACCGGGGAGGTGGCGTCCCGCCTGACCGGGCGTTTGGTGGTCGACGAGGCCGTGGCCGGTGCGGAAGCAGCCACGGTCGGGGCCGCAGAGCGCGAGGCACTGGCGGCAGTCGAGCGGGCCGCAGGTGAGGACTGGCTGGCGACCGCCCGCGCCAAGCTGCCCCCCGAGTGGGGCGACGGGATTCCGGGCAAGTACGAGACCGGAGTTCGGTGGATCGAGCCGGAGGGCAAGGGCACCTACTTACGGATCGACCCAGGCCGACTGGAACACGGCGACCCTTTGCAGCAGATCGATCACGTGCACGTTCGGCTGAACGGCAACAAGATCGGGCGCGACGGCGAGCCCATCCTCGGCAAGTCAAGAGGGCTGAGTCCGATCGACCGCGCGAAGCGTGCTGCGCTTGAACACGTCCCCCTGTCCGAATGGCTGACCTGGAAGGCTTGGTGGCGTCCATGACCGTGCAGTTCCCGCAAATGCGCGAAGAAGTGCTTGAAGCACTCGAGGTGCTTGCTGACCCTGAGCTGCAGAACGAGCACTGGCTGACCCCCCGATACCCCATGGACTGCCCGGACTTCGACTGGGTCGTCCGCGCGTTGTACGACACCCCGGCACTTCCGAGCCCCGGGCTGGTCGTGGGCACGTTCCTTTACGCAGACGAAGAGGAACCACTGCTTGCGCTCGACGTCGTGCTCGACCCGATGATCGCTCAGCTGCAGGACGTCCCGGACGCCGAATACCTGGCGCATCCCGACTGGCCGGAGGTCGTGCGTCTGGCCGGTCTCGCCGCCGCAGTCCTGCGCGAGCGCGACGCGGCCGAGGCCTCGCCTCCCGGCCCTGTCGGTGCCGCTCCCTACGCTGACCCCCATGGCTAAACCGATCGGCAGTTCCCGGGCAGGCGGCTCCAACCGCGCGGCGTACAAGTGCGGCGAGTGCGGCTGGCAGGCACCGAAATGGGTGGGACGCTGCGGCGAGTGCCAGGCGTGGGGCACGGTCGACCTCATTGGTGGACCACAGCTGAGACAGGTATCCGCCGGCCCGGTGACCGTCACCGCGCGCCCGATCGGCGAGATCGACGTCGCCAACGCCGCCTCGCGAGCCACCGGGGTCGGCGAGCTCGACCGCGTGCTCGGCGGTGGGCTGGTTCCCGGTGCCGTGGTGCTGCTGGCGGGTGAGCCGGGGGTCGGCAAGTCCACCTTGCTGCTCGAGGTTGCCGCACAAGCCGCGCGCACCGGGCGCCGCGCGCTCTACATCACCGGGGAGGAGTCGGCCGCCCAGGTGCGGCTGCGCGGCGGGCGGATCAATGCGCTCGACCCTCAGCTCTTCCTGGCGGCCGAGAGCGATCTCGGCGCCGTGCTGGGCCAGATCGACGCGGTGCAACCCGAGCTGCTCGTCCTCGACTCGGTGCAGACCATCTCGAGCGCCGAGGTCGACGGAGCGGCCGGCGGCGTCACCCAGGTGCGCGAGGTCGCGGCCGCCCTGATCCGGGTGGCCAAGGAGCGCAACATCGCGACCGTGCTCATCGGTCACGTGACCAAGGACGGATCCATCGCCGGACCACGGGTCCTGGAGCATCTCGTCGACGTCGTGCTCCAGTTCGAAGGCGAGCGGCATTCGCGGCTGCGGGTCGTCCGTGCGACCAAGAATCGCTACGGCCCCTCCGACGAGATCGGCTGCTTCGACCTCGGGGACGCAGGCCTGGTCGGCCTACCCGATCCGAGCGGACTGTTCCTGTCACACGGACTCGGACCCGTCGTCGGGACCACGGTGACGGTGACCCTCGAGGGGCGGCGAACGCTGGTGTCCGAGGTCCAGGCGCTCGTCGGGATTGCCTCCTCACCGACGCCCCGCCGCGCCACCTCCGGCCTCGACTCAGCCCGGATGGCCATGCTCCTGGCCGTTCTCGAACGACGAGCCAACATGCGGGTGGGCCACTACGACGTCTACACCTCGACCGTCGGCGGGGCGCGGCTGGCGGAGCCGGCAGCCGACCTGGCCGTGCTCCTCGCCATCGCTTCAGCTGCGCACGACCGGCCACTGCCCTTCGGCACCGTTGCCATCGGCGAAGTGGGCCTGGCCGGCGAGATCCGACGGGTCTCCGGCATCACCCAGCGTCTCGCCGAGGCAGCCCGGCTCGGCTTCACTCGGGCCATCGTGCCGCTCGACTCGGGCGCGGTCCCCGAGGGGCTCCAGGTCATCGAGGTCGCCCACATCGGCGCCGCGTTGGCGCAGCTCGCTCCGCTCCCCGTCGTCTAACCGGGGCAGCCACCGCGCCGCTCCCGCTAGACTCACCCCGATTGCCGAGGGCGGGAGTGAACGGGTGTCACCGAGCGAGCGACCGGGGTCGTCCGACAAGGGCGACCTCCTCCTCCGGCAGACCCTGGCGGCGGTCGCCCCGGGTACTGCGATGCGGGACGCGCTGGAGCGCATCCTTCGCGGTCGCACCGGCGCCCTGATCGTCCTCGGGCACGACAAGGCGGTCGAGGCGCTCTGCAGCGGCGGCTTCACCCTCGATGTCGCGTTCTCGGCGACCGGGCTGCGCGAACTCGCCAAGATGGACGGCGCGGTCGTCCTCGACCGCGAGGCGACCAGAATCTTGCGCTGCAACGTGCAGCTCGTCCCCGACTCATCCATCGCCACCGAGGAGTCTGGCACCCGTCACCGCACAGCGGAGCGGGTCGCCAAGCAGACCGGTTACCCGGTGATCTCGGTCAGCCAGTCCATGCACATCATCGCGCTCTACATTGCGGGTCGGCGCTACGTGGTCGAGGAGTCCGCGGCGATCCTGTCCCGGGCCAACCAGGCGCTCGCGACACTCGAGCGCTACAAGATGCGTCTCGACGAGGTGTCGGGCACGCTCTCCGCACTCGAGATCGAAGACCTGGTCACGGTGCGCGACGTCGCGGCGGTCGCGCAACGACTCGAGATGGTGCGTCGCATCGCCGGAGAGATCGAGGGCTATGTCGTCGAGCTCGGGGCGGACGGACGGCTGCTCGCCCTGCAGCTCGACGAGCTCATCGCCGGGGTCGAGCTCGACCGCGAGCTCGTGGCCCGCGACTACCTTCCCGCCAGCTCCAGCCGTCGGGCCCGTACGGTCTTCGACGTGTTGAGCGACCTCGACGGGCTCACGTCGGCCGAGCTCCTCGACCTTTCCATGGTCGGGCGCGCCCTGGGCCACAACAGTTCCGGCGAGGCGCTCGACAGCGCCGTCGTCCCCCGCGGCTATCGCCTGCTGGCCCGGGTGCCGCGGCTGCCCGGCGCGGTCGTCGACCGACTGGTCGAGCACTTCGGCTCACTGCAGAAGCTCCTCGCCGCCGGGATCGACGACCTCCAGGCCGTCGAGGGCGTGGGCGAGAGCCGGGCTCGGACCGTTCGCGAGGGCTTGTCCCGGCTGGCCGAGTCCTCGATCCTCGAGCGCTACGTCTGAGCAGCCAATCCCGGATCGAGCAGGCTCAGCTGAACGCCGCTTCGGTTCCGGGCACGGAGGCACTGAGCCCAGCCATCAGGCGCAGATCGACCAGCAGCACCGGCCGATAATCGGTGTCGGTGGTGCGCAGCACCTCGAGCACATAGGTCGGTAGGCCGATCGGTCGCGGCGCCGGGTCGCTCTCCATCGCGTCGAGATCGACGACCGCGAGCACCCGGTCGACGGCGATACCGACGGGGCCCTCCGGACCAGGCGACATGACGACGACGTCGCCCAAACCACCCGGGTCCGCCGCCCCGCGAAGGTCGACGATGGGCAACGGGTCACCGCGCAGCTCGATCAGTCCGGTCACCGGGGCGCGCACACCGTGCAGCGGTTCGAGGCCGACGGCGCGAATGATCTCGCGCACCTGCTCCAGTGGGGCAGCAAGATCTCGCCCACCCATCGCAAACGTCAAGTAGCCGCTCATAGCCCTCTCCCCGCCGGTGCGGGCACCGGTCGCGTTCCGTCTGCCTCAGCCTGGTCTTGCGCTGCTCCCTCTGCTGCATCGGCCAGCCGACGGCACAACTGCACCAGTTCCGACATCTTCCGCCCGTCGAGCAGGCGCCGCACGGTTTCCGCGGGGACTCCGGCCAGCGTGGCCGCAGCTGCCCGGTACGACGGCCCAGCCTGAGCAGCCCGGCCGCACGAGCTCAACGCCACTGCGAGCAGGAAGTGAGCGTGCCCGGCCTGCGGGTCCAAGAAGACGGCCTTCTGCAACGGCCCCACCGCGCCTGGAGCGTCACCCTCGTTGAGCAAAGCGTGGCCGAGCAGCACGTACGCCGCCGGGTGCACAGGGTCCGCGTCGACGATCGCCTGGCACTGCTGCGCCGCACGGTCGTACCGCCCGAGGTCGAACTCGGCCTGAGCCCGTTCGAACGGGGTGCCGAGCCCGGCAACGGCACGGGAGGCAGGTGCACGAGGTGGCTCGGCCGAACGTAGGCCCGAGGCCGGGGGCTGCGACCCAGGCGGCGGCGCGGTCCGGGACTGCGGAGTCAGCGGCACGCCAAGTCGTCGAGGCAAGATCCCGCGCGCCGCAGCTCCGGTCGACTTCAACCGCGCCGACGGACCCGGTCGATCGGCCGATCGGTCGCCAGGGCGACCCCCCAGCGAGGTGCGTTCGGCCGGCCGCGGACCAGGTCGCTCCACGGGTCGGTCCGCCGCTGACCGGTAGGCGAATGCCTCGCCGACCGCTTCGAGCGTGAACGCGTCACTGACCTGCCACAAGGACTCGGCCGGACCCATCAGCAGCCAGCCTTCGGGGGCCAGCGCGGTCTGGAACCGTCCGACGAGCGCTCGGGTCGTCTCCCGGGCGAAGTAGATGGTCACGTGCCGGCACACGATGAGGTCGATGCTGGCCGCCCTGAACGGGGGCGCGTCAGCGATGAGGTTGTTGTGCACGAACGTCACCAGGGCCCGGACCTCGTCGCGCACGACGTACGTGCCATCCGGCTCGAGCTGGAGCCACCGCTTCACGGCCTCCGGCTCGGCGAGGTCGATGGTGCGTCCTGAGTACGTGGCCGAGGTAGCGACCTGCAGCGCGGCGGAGGAGACGTCGGAGCCGACCACTCGCATCGCTGGTCGCGCCAGCCACGGCGGCAGCGCGGCGGCGACCTCGAGCATCAGCATCGCCAGGGTGAACGGCTCCTCACCCGTCGAGCAGCCAGCGCTCCAGACCACGACTTCCCGGCCCTCGTCCGCGGCCCGCCGGATGATGTCGGGCAGGATGTGGTCGCGCAGCGCCTCGATCTGCGGCCGCGCGCGGTGGAAGTGCGTCTCCTGGATCGTGACGGCGTCCAGCAGCCGCTGCCGCTCGACCGAGCCTGAGGTCGCGTCCAGAGCGGCGACGTACTCAGGGACGCCCGATACGCCCGTGGCGGCCAGCCGGGTCGAGACGATCGCCGCCAGCCCGTGCCGACGTGCCTCGTCGAACTCCAGTCCGGCAGTCCGGCGCAGGTAGTCGCGGATCAGCTCGAAGTCTTGCTGGCTCAGCGGGCGGTTCATCAGGCACCGCCGAGGGGCTGCAGGCAGCGATGGACCGCAGCGACGATGGCGGGCCCGATCTCCGGCAGGGCGAGCTCGTCGTCGACGGCGAGCAGGGCTCGGGCCGCCGCCGGCATCCCCCACACCGCGCTGCTCTCCTCGTCCTGGCCGAGCGTGTGCGCCCCGGCTCGACGCATGGCGAGCAGCCCCGAGGCACCGTCGCGCCCCATCCCGGTGAGCAGGACGCCCACGGCTCGCTCGCGGCAGATCCGCGCCACGCTGTTGAACGTCGCGTCGACTCCGGGCACGTGGTACTGCCCGGGGTCGGGCGGCAGGAGCTGGATCCGGCCGCTGCGAATCAGCCGGAGGTTGAGCCCCGCCGGTGCCAGGTAGATCGCGCCCGGCTGCAACCGCTGTCCGTCGACCGCGACACTCACCGGGAGCGCCGAGATGTCGTCGAGCCAGTGGGCCAGCCCTTCGATGAAGCCCTCGGCCATGTGCTGCACCACGACGACCGCGGCGGGCAGGTCTTCGGGCAGGTGGCGCAGCACCGCGGACAACGCCGGAGGGCCGCCGGTGGATGCCCCGATGGCGACCACCAACGGGAGCGTGAGCGGGGCGAGGCCATCCTCGCCGTCGGCGACAGCGTCGGACCGCGCGCGGGAGCGGGTGTCGGCCCGGGCGTCGGAGCGGGTGTCGGGCAGGGTGTCCGGCCCAGAATCCGCGCCTGCGTCCGCCTGAGCCGGCCGGGCATCCAGTCGCGAGGCCCGCAGGCGTGCGCGCGGATGAGTGATGACCTTGACCCTGCTGGCGTCCCGCAACCGGCCGCGAAGAAGGTCGCCCAACGCCGCGCCGACCCCGAACTCGTCCAGCCCCACGATGTCGACCGCGCCGGCCGACAGTGCGGCCTGGGCGTCGGCCGGTGAGGCTCCGATGACCACGATGGGCGTCGCCCGCACCGCCATGATTCGTTCGATCGCTTCAAGTCCGGCGGACGGCTCGGACAGGTCGACCAGCACGGCGCCGGGCGTCGTCCCGCTCACCCGGGCCTCAGCCGCTTCAGCAGTCTGTGCGGAACCGGCCAGGCTCAGGTCCGGCCCGGCGATCAACCGCTCGAGCTGGCGCACCCGGACCTGCGTGGCGGCGAAGACGACGACGCTGGTGGGTGCGCGCGAAGCCCGCCGCGTGGCCTCGGGGCTTCCCACCTGCTGCCTCCACTTTCGCCGGACCCGGCAGCCTTGGCACCGTTCCGCGACGTGTCGGTGCTTCCCCAGGGTTGTCGTCCGAACAGGCCGTCGGCTTGAGCCCAACGAGGGGCGACGACGAGTCTCAGCGCAGGATGAATCGCACCGGCTGGGACGAGATCGTGACGTTGGTCGCCACGAGGTCGTACGAGCCCGGCGGCGCCGACGGGAGCCCGGCCGGGCAGCCCACTTTCGAGGTCAGCCTGGTCCACGACACCCCGTGGGTCACCTTGCCCGACGGGGCGATCAGCTGAGGTCCGAGGGGCCCGCCGGGGGCGCAGTCCTCCGACGACCAGATCCGTACGCCGCCGGAGGTCACGGTCAGGGTCACCGCGCCCTGGCCGACGTTGCGCAGGCAGGCCACCGAACCGGTGTTCGTGACGATCAGGCTCAGCAGGGGCCGCCGGCCCGGGGCGTACGTCGCGGCGTCGGTTGCCGCCTCGACCCGAACCGCTGAAGCAGCGCAGGCCACGGGAGCCACGCTCGGCGACACCGTCGGCTTCGGGGACACCGTCGGCTTCGGGGACGTGGTGGTCTTCGGCGTCACCGTCGCGCTGACCGTCGGCGTGGAGCTCACCGACGTCGACGGGCCGGGCCCCGCCGCCTGGGCCGCTGGGCCGCTGTCGCGTCCGAAGACCCACCAGCCACCTGCCACCACAAGGGCGAGCAGCGCCAGCGCGAGTCCCCGCCTGAGCCAGTACGCGCCCGGTGGCAGCGGACCGACCGGGTGCAGGATGCTCCCCACAGGCCGAAGCCTAGGGCTCCGTGCGAGGATCGGACGGTTGTCCGCCGAACCGACACGCCCAGTGCAAGCGCAGGTGTTGTCCTGGTACACCGCGCAGGCGCGCACCCTGCCCTGGCGGGGTCCGAACGTCAGCGCATGGGCGGTGCTCGTCAGCGAGGTGATGC
>Ga0302299_10000823_pt1 | contig 17915 bp, 13 predicted proteins | sample III_Fen_N3_4_FD_198795 | JGI IMG/M metagenome (GOLD analysis project Ga0302299, IMG submission 198795) | Peat permafrost microbial communities from Stordalen Mire near Abisko, Sweden - III_Fen_N3_4 | ecosystem: Environmental > Terrestrial > Soil > Wetlands > Permafrost | place: Sweden: Abisko... | reverse complement strand
CAGGGGGAAGGTCAGCCGGTTGCAGTCGACGACGGCATTCACCGGAGTGCTCTGCGACCGCGCCCCGGAGCGCAGCGCGGGGATCACGGGGGCGGTGGTGATCCCGCGGCCGACCAGGCCGGTCACGGTGGCTTGAGCAGAGCCGGTGCGCGTCGGCTCGAGGGTCAGCTGCACCTGGACGATGGTCGCGTCGGCAGCCAGCGAGGGAGCACCCAGGGGCGCGCCAGCATCGCCGTCGTTGATCGGGACCGCACGGAACGAGAGCCGGGGCACGTCGGGCGGCCGCTGTACGTACGACTGGACGCCGAAGGCGCCGAGCGCGAGGAGGGCGACACCCGCGGTCAGGGCGATCGAACGGGTCCGCGGCGGCAGGCGCCGCCAGCGATCTGCTGCCGGGCTGTCGGCCCACGACCGGATCGGGCGCTCGCGGCCACGGGTGTCGTCGCGACCACCCGAGACCACGTCGACGTCGCCGGAGTCGGTCATCCTCCTAAGGTAAGGCGGACCCGGACGTCGTGCGCCGGGACGGGGGGAACGAACCGAGGGGGTGCCGTGGTCGCGCGCTCGGTACTGCTGTTCGGCGACTCGCTCGCCTTCCATGGGCCCGAGCGACCGATGCCGCTGCGCGACCCTCGGCTCTACCCACAGGTGCTCGCCACGGAGCTCGGGGCGGACGTCACGGTGGACGTCGTCGCGCGGCTCGGCTGGACAGCGCGCGACGCGTGGTGGGCGCTGACCAAGGATCCGATGGTCGCGAGCGTCTACACCGCCAGGGCGGACGCGCTCGTGCTGGGGGTCGGTCAGATGGACCATCTTCCGGCCGCCGTCCCGACCTATCTTCGAGAAGGGATTGCCTACGTCCGCCCGGGCTCGGTGCGCCGGCGCATCCGTTCGGCCTACCTCGCGGCCGCGCCCCGCGTCATCCACGCGACCGGGGGTCCGTGGCGGCAGCTGCCCCAGCGGGCCACCGACACCTACCTGCTGCGCCTGGTGCAGGCGATGCGGCACCTGCGCCCGGGCCTTCCGGTGGTCCTGCTCGGCCCTTCGCCGCACCGCTCCACGTCGTACCCGTCTACGCGTCACCATGCCTCCGCCGTCATCGCCTCACGCCGGCTCGCGGAACAGCTCGGTCTGGGTTGGGTCGACCTGGACCCGATCGTCGGCCCCTCGCTCGACGCGCGAACCGGGAACCCGGACGGACTGCACTGGGGATGGACCGTCCATGCCGAGGTGGGCCGATCGGTCGCGGCGGAGCTGCTCCGGCTGGGATTTCGCTAGCGGGACAACACGTCCTGTGGCCAGGGCACCACTCTGGGTAGGTTCTTGCTCCGTTGGTGTACGCAGCCCGCAGATTGTTCGCTCCCCGTGCTGGCGGTGGCCCGGAACCTGTGCCAGGGTCCGACCTATCCTGACCGCAAATCCCAGGGAGCACTCCCATGCGACGTACCACGGTGAGACAGGCGGGACTCGCGGCTACCGCCGTAGCCGCTCTGCTTGTGACGACACCCCAGCTCGCCTCAGCAACGGCGCGGCACACCCCGCTCGCCGTGAGTCGACTGACTGCGACCAACGCGGTGAAGGCAGCCGCCGACACCGGCGGTGACGGTGAGGACGAGAGCCACAACTCCCTTGTCGCGACCGAGGAGTGGACCGAGGCGCGTACGGCGCCCGGCATCGTCGCCCCTGGCGCCTACGGAGCTGCGTTCACAGCGCTCAAGAACCTGCCCGCGACGACCGGCAGCTACACCCACGTGACGCGCAAGGTCTACAACGCGGACGACCCGCGCTACCGCGACTACGCGTCGAACTCGTCCGGCGGCGCCGGCAACGTGACCGGTCGCACCACCGGCCTGGCGTCGGACCGCGACGGATACGTCTACGCGGCGGGGGCCAACGGAGGCGTGTGGCGCTCGTCGACCGGTGGCGGTCACTGGACGCCCATTGCCGACTCCCTGCCGTCGCTGTCGTCCGGCGACCTCGAGCTCGACTCGACCGGTCGCCTCTGGTACGCCACCGGTGAGGCCAACACCGGCGCGACCAGCTTCGTCGGAGCCGGTGTCTTCGTCGACAGCAGCCCGCGCACGTCGCCGTTCTCAGTCAGCGGACGGGTCGGCGGTGACGAGCTGGAGAGCACGATCATCAACGCACTCCGGTTTGCGCCGGGCATCGTCTACGCGGCGACAAGCAGTGGCGTCTGGACGCACTCGACGACCACCTTGTCCGGGGCCTGGACCCGGATCTTCGCACCGAACCCCGACTACCTGGCCGGCGGCCCGCTCGCCAGCGACCCGACCGCGGCATACAAGAACATCGCCAACGACGTCGCGATCGACCCCCGGGACCCGAGCAAGGTCGTCCTGGCGCTGGGCTGGCGCGGTGGCGACGCCTACAACGGCTTCTACCGGCAGAACCCCGGCTCGTCGGCCTGGGTCCGGTTCAACCCCAAGGGCGCGATCCCGCAGAACGACATCGGGAACGTGTCGTTCGCCTACGCGGCTGACGGCTCGAAGCTGTACGCGATCAACGAGTCGATCCGCGCCTACTTCTACAACCCCAACACCGCGCTCGGTGGGGTCTACGTCTCCGCCAACGGCTCGCCGTTCGGTCCGTGGACGCTGATCGCCGACTCGACCAAGCTGAAGGACTCCGGTTCGGCGCTGCAGGATCCGGGCTACCAGCCCGGAATCCAGGCCTGGTACAACCAGTCCCTCCGGGTCGACCCGGCCGACCCGCAGCACTTGCTGGTGGGTCTCGAGGAGGTCTTCGAGAGCCGTGACGGCGGAGCTACCTGGAAGACCGTGGGGCCGTACTGGAACTTCGGCTTCCCGTGCTGGTCGATCGACCCGACTAAGCAGACAGGCGACTGCCCGCAGACCACGCACCCTGACCAGCACTCAGCATCGTTCGGCTTCTACGGAGGACAGGCCTGGGAGTACGTGGGCAACGACGGCGGCATCTACCGTCGTCCGGTCGACGGCGCAACCAACGCGGACGGGCACGCGACCGACTGGGTCAGCCTGAACGACGGAACGATCGACGCGCTCCAGTACTACTCGGTCGGCGTCGGGACCGACCCGGCCGGCGGCGGCATGGCCGTCAGCGGCGGCTTGCAGGACAACGGCCAGTCCATTCTGCGGGCGAACGACAAGGTCATGGGCTCGAACTTCGGTGGCGACGGTGGCGACACCCTCGTCGACCCGAACAACGGCTGCAACATCGTGGCCGAGTACGTCTACCTCGCGATGCGGGTGACCAACAACTGCAACGCGAACCAGGGCGACGGATCGCCCGAGCAGTCGACGTCCCGTGACATCGACCCGCTCGACCCGAGCCCGCGCTTCATCGCCCCGATGTCGCCGGACACGAAGAACATCAAGACCTGGGTGGCAGGCGGCGAGTTCGTCTACGTCCAGACCCACGGCTTCGCGATCCAGACCGCCGCCGAGTGGAACCCGGTCTTCGACCTGGGTGCAGGTCACTCGGCGACGTCGATCAGCGTCTCCGGCGGCAAGGCGTACGTCGGCTGGTGCGGCCCGTGCAACAGCCCGGGTTTCGTCCGCGGGATCGCGGTCGGCAACACCGACGGAACCGGCTGGTCGCAGCTGACCCTGCCGGCCGACGGCAGCGTCCTCCCGAACCGCTACGTCGCAGGCGGGGCCGTCGACCCGACGAACCCGAACCATGCGTTCGTCGCGTTCAGCGGATTCTCGCGGGCCTGGACCGAGGGTCCGGGTGCGGGCATCGGCCACGTCTTCGAGACCAAGGACGCCGGAGCCACGTGGAAGGACGTCTCGGCGAACCTGCCGGACATCCCGACCAACCACCTGGCACTGACGGCAGGTGGCTCGTTGATCGCCGGTACGGACCTCGGGGTCGTGGTCCGGCCCGCGGGCTCCACCAAGTGGTCGCGGCTCGGGACCAACTTCCCGACCACGACCGTGACCGACGTCGAGGTCTCGGCGAACGGTCTGCTCTACGTCGCGACGCACGGTCGCGGCATCTGGTCGACGCGGTTGGGCCGTCTGGCCTGACCGGTCGTTTGGGGGGCGGTGGCTCGGACCCCGAAAGGGGTCCGGGCCACTGTTTGCTGTCGGCCTGCGCTACCCTCGCGGTATGTGCATGGCCCTGCTCCTTACTGGGCCGCGTTGACCCGAGCTCGATGTCAGCGCGGCGACCCCTCCTGAGCGAGGGGTTTCTTCATGTCCGGCACCAGACGAGGTGAGGAAGACCATGACCGAGACCACCGACCGCCCGGCCGACTCCGCCGACCCTGGTGCGGTCGAAGCTCCGTTTCGCTACACCGCAAAGCTGGCCGAGCGGGTCGAGTCCCGATGGCAGGACCGGTGGGAGGCCGAGCACACGTTCGAGGCGCCAAACCCGGCCGGACCCCTGGCCGAGCCGGACAAAGTGGCCGACCGCCCGAAGGTCTACGTCCTCGACATGTTCCCGTACCCCTCGGGCACGGGTCTGCATGTCGGACACCCGCTCGGGTACATCGCCACCGACGTGGTGGGTCGCTACAAGCGAATGACCGGGCACAACGTGCTGCACGCCCTGGGCTACGACTCGTTCGGGCTGCCCGCCGAGCAGTACGCCGTGCAGACCGGCCAGCACCCCCGCGTCACCACCGACGCGAACGTGGCGAACATGCGACGGCAGCTGCGGCGGATCGGCCTGGCACACGATCCGCGGCGCAGCGTTGCCACCACCGACGTAGCGTTCTACCGCTGGACGCAGTGGATCTTCCTGCAGGTGTTCAACTCCTGGTGCGACCCCGACACAGGACGCGCGCGGCCGATCGCCGAGCTGGTCGCCGAGTTCGAGTCGGGCAGCCGGCCGGCTCCGGACGGTCGTGCGTGGACCGACCTGACTGGACGGGAGCAGCGCGAGGTCGTCGACGGACACCGGCTCGCCTACCTGTCCGAGGCTCCGGTCAACTGGTGCCCAGGGCTGGGAACGGTGCTGGCCAACGAAGAAGTCACCGCCGACGGACGCAGCGACATCGGCAACTTCCCGGTCTTCAAGCGCAGCATGCGCCAGTGGATGATGCGCATCACGACGTACGCGGACCGGCTGATCGACGACCTCGACCGCCTCGACTGGCCCGAGTCGATCAAGATCATGCAGCGCAACTGGATCGGGCGGTCCGATGGCGCGCGGGTCGACTTCGCAGTCGCGGGGGCGCCGACTGCCGACCCGCTGAGTGTGTTCACCACGCGTCCCGACACCCTGTTCGGAGCGACGTTCATGGTGGTCGCCCCGGAGCACCCATTGCTGTCCACGACGCTGCCGGCCACGTGGCCCGACGGGACGAACCCGCTGTGGACCGCCGGTGCCGGCACCCCGTCCGAAGCTGTTGCTGGCTACCAGGCGTCGGCTTCGGGAAAGTCCGACCTCGAGCGGCAGACGGAGCGCGAGAAGACGGGAGTGTTCACGGGTCTGTTCGCCGTGAACCCGGCCACCCGCGCCCTGGTCCCCGTGTTCGCCGCCGACTACGTCCTGATGGGCTACGGCACCGGCGCGATCATGGCCGTGCCCGGGCAGGACGAGCGCGACTGGGCGTTCGCCGAGGCGTTCGAGCTGCCGATCGTCCGGACCGTCCAGCCGACCGAGGGCTTCGTCGAGGCGGGCGGCAAGGCGTTCACGGGCGACGGCCGAGCCGTCAATAGCAGTTTCCTGGACGGGCTGGGCGTGGCCGAGGCCAAGGCTGCGATGACGCAGTGGCTGGTCGAGCAGGGCACCGGTGTGGCCACCACCACGTACAAGCTCCGCGACTGGTTGTTCTCGCGGCAGCGCTACTGGGGCGAGCCGTTCCCGATCGTCTACGACGAGACCGGGCTGCCGATCGCGCTGCCCGACTCGATGCTGCCGGTCGAGCTGCCCGAGCTGGCCGACTTCAGCCCGACGGCGCTGGCCCCCGACGACGAGGTGTCGCAGCCGATCCCGCCCCTGGGCCGGGTGGGCGACTGGGTCGACGTCGAGCTCGATCTGGGCGACGGGCCGCGCACGTACCGCCGCGAGCTGAACGTCATGCCCCAGTGGGCCGGGTCCTGCTGGTACGAGCTGCGGTATCTCGACCCCACCAACAGCGAGGCGTTCGTCGACCCCGACGTCGAGCGGTACTGGATGGGACCGTCGGAGCCCGGCGACGTGGGTGGCGTCGACCTCTATGTGGGTGGCGTCGAGCACGCCGTGCTGCACCTGCTGTACTCCCGGTTCTGGCACAAGGTGCTGTTCGACCTGGGTCATGTTTCGAGTGAGGAGCCGTTCCGACGGCTCTACAACCAGGGCTACATCCAGGCCTACGCGTACACGGACGACCGCGAGCAGTACGTCCCCGCGGAGGAAGTCACCGAGGACCCTGAGGCCCCGGGTGGCTACGTCTGGCAGGGTCAGCCGGTTCGGCGCGAGTACGGAAAGATGGGCAAGTCGCTGAAGAACTCCGTCACCCCCGACGACATGTGCCGCGACTACGGTGCCGACACCCTGCGCGTCTACGAGATGTCGATGGGACCGCTGGACGTCAGCCGGCCATGGGAGACCCGGGCCGTCATCGGCTCGTTCCGGTTCTTGCAGCGAGCTTGGCGCTGCGTCGTCGACGAAGCCACCGGTCTGGTGCAGGTGGTCGACGAACCGGCCGACGAGGGCACACGTCGGCTGGTCGCTCGCACGGTCGACGGCGTCCGGCGCGACCTCGAGGGCATGCGGTTCAACACGGCCGTGGCCAAGCTGATCGAGCTGACGAACGCACTCACGAAGCTGCCTGCCGTGCCGCGCGAGGCGGCTGAGCCGCTCGTGCTGATGCTCGCGCCCTTGGCGCCGCATGCAGCGGAGGAGCTGTGGTCGATCCTGGGGCACCCGCACACGCTGGCCTACGAGCCGTTCCCCGTGGCCGACCCGGCCCTGCTCATCGAGGAGTCGGTGACCTGTGTCGTGCAGGTGTCGGGCAAGGTGAAGGCCCGGCTGCAGGTGGCACCGGGGATCGGCGACGACGAGCTCGAGTCCTTGGCCCTGACCGACGCCTCGGTCGTCGCCGCTCTCGACGGCCGCGCCGTCGGCAAGGTCGTCGTTCGGGCACCCAAGCTCGTCAACATCGTTCCCGCGTAGCGAGGTTCGAGCGCCCAGCCGCTAGCCTTCGCCCATGTCCGGACTCGTCGCGATCGTCACCGACTCGACGGCGTACCTGCCGGCCGGGCGGGCGGCACAGTGGGGCATCGCGGTCGTCCCGGTGCAGGTCGTCATCGGCGGGACCTCGTACGACGAGGGCAGCGGCGTCTCGTCCGACGTCGTCGCCGACGCGCTCCGGCAGTGGCGCCCGGTGACCACCTCGCGCCCCACGCCGCAGGCGTTCCTCGACATCTACAACCGCGCGGCCGACCTCGGCGCGAGCGGAGTCGTGTCGGTGCATCTGTCGGCCGACATGTCCGGCACGCTCGGCTCCGCTCAGCTCGCCGCCCGCGAGGCGCGGATTCCGGTCGTGGCCATCGACTCCCGAACGCTCGGCATGGCGATGGGATACGCGGTGCTGGCCGGCGCCGAGGCCGCGGCCGAGGGCGGGAGCCTGGTCGAGGTGGCTGCAGTCGTGACCCACCGCTGTCAGACGTCGTCCGCTTTCTTCTATGTCGACACCCTCGAGTACCTGCGTCGAGGCGGGCGCATCGGGGCAGCCGCGGCCCTGGTCGGGTCGGCCTTGTCGGTCAAGCCGTTGCTTCACCTCCTCGACGGTCGGATCGCACCGCTCGAGAAGGTCCGGACCACGTCGAAGGCGTTGGCGCGACTGGAGGACATCGCAGCCGAGGCGGCCGGTAGCCGCACGGTTGACCTGGCAGTCCATCACCTGGCCAGCGTCGCGAGGGCCGAGCTGCTCGCCGAGCGGCTGGCCGCTCGGGTGCCCGGCGTTCGCGAGCTCCAGGTGAGCGAGGTTGGCGCCGTAGTGGGAGCGCATGTCGGACCGGGGATGATCGCCGTCGCGGTCAGCCCGGTCTGACCCCGGCCGTGCCAGTCCATCCGCTGTGGCTTGCGGTCGTCGCAGCGGTCGTCGGCTACCTCGTCGGTTCGATCTCACCTGCGGCCCTGATCGCACGGGCCCGGGGGATCGACCTGCGCAGCCTCGGGTCGGGCAATCCCGGGGCGACGAACGCCGGTCGAGTCATGGGGCGTGGGGTCGGCGTGGTGGTCGGCCTCCTCGACGTCCTCAAGGGGCTGGTCCCGACGTTGGTCTTCGGCTGGATCGGCGGCGTGGGGGTCGCCATGGTGGCCGGTTTGTTCGCCGTGCTGGGCCACTGCACATCGCCATGGCTCAAGGGTCGCGGTGGCAAAGGAGTTGCTACCTCGTTCGGCGCGATCCTCGGGGTCTCTCCGCTGTGGGGGCTTTGGGCGCTCGCCGCCTTCCTCGTCGTTTTCGGGCTCACCCGTTGGGTCGCGGCAGCTTCGGTCGCGGCTGCGCTCGCACTCGTCGTGGCTGCTGGTGCCGCGTGGTTCGTCGACCCGCAAACCCTTTCCGCGTGGCGGTTCGGCTGGGCGCTGGCGCTGGCCGGGATCGTCCTGTTTCGGCATCGCCGAAATCTGTGGACCAGAATTTCGGGCCGCATTCACACCATCTAGTCGTATTCCGCCAAGTGGTTGCTCTGCGCCGTCCACTGCCGGGGAAATGACGCCGACGGGGTCCGCCACCTGCGTACGAGGCTCCGCGTTCTCGTTCGAATGCGCTCAACGGGTTCGGCGGGCTGAACCCGGGCTAGTACACCTGTTTTCCCCAACCCTCGGTTGTCCACCGCGCGGTCTCGGCACCCCCTGGGCGTGACCGACCACCGCCAGGGTGGAAGGCATGGGTCCCCACTCGCTCGCGCATCGTGCGCGCCAGCGGGCGGCTGTCGGCGAACGCCTGGCGCGGCTGTTCGGCCCAGCGTCGTCTCCCGAGCTCGGTGACCCACTTGGGTTTGGTACTGAAGAGCCGACCGCTGCCGCGCGAGGGTTTGCCCAACGGCTGACTCCCACGGCAGTCGCGGCGATCGCGCTCGTGGCTGCGATCGGTGTTGCCTGGGCGGCGTGGCTCGCACTGCGATCGGCCCCGCACGGGGAGGCCGAGTCTCCCGGGCCGATCCCGATCCAGACCCACGGGGTGGTCGCGACGCCCGCGGCTTCCGGTGCGCCGAGCGGGTCGGCTGCGGTGGGCGCGGCACTCGTCGTGGTCCACGTGGCTGGGCGGGTGCGCCGGCCAGGACTCGTGCGGCTCCCACCCGGATCCAGGGTGGCGGACGCGCTGGCCGCGGCCGGGGGAGTCTTGCCCGGGGTCGACCTCACGACCATCAACTTGGCTCGACTGCTGACCGACGGCGAACAGGTGCTCGTCGGAGTCACTGGACGTGGGGGCACGGCGGCGGGGCCGGGTGCTCCCTCGGGGGGAGGGGGTGGTGCGGGAGGCGGCGGGCTGGTCGATCTCAACACGGCCACGCTCGACCAGCTCGAGGGACTGCCCGGCGTCGGTCCCGTGCTCGCCCAACGCATTCTCGACTTCCGATCGACGCACGGGCGCTTCGCGACGGTTGACGAGCTCCGCGAAGTGTCGGGCATCGGCGAGCGGAAGTTTGCCGACATCGCGCCCAAGGTCACCGCCGGATGAACTGGCTGCGCTGGCTGAGCGAGCGTCCGGCGCTCGCCGGGCTCGACCTAAGACTGTTTCCGGCGGCGGTCGGGGCGTGGCTGGCGGGTTTGTTCTCGACGCAGTCCTCGGCCGGGTGGGGTCTGCTCGCAGGGGTCGGCCTGCTGACCGTCGCCACCGGGCTGAGCGTGGCGGAGGTGCGCCGGCGACTCCATCCGCGTGCCGTCCCCGGGTCGTCGCTGCGGGTTCGGATGTCGCTGCTGGCTGCTGTGTCAGCCCTGATCTGTGCGGCCGGGGTCGACCTCGGCGGCGCCTGGCGCGTCCATACCCTCACGGTCGGTCCAGTAGTCACGCTCGCCGCGGAGCACGCGGTAGGCACCGCCGAGCTGGTGCTGACTGCAGACCCGGTACGCCGCAAGCCCGTCGTCTCCGGCAACGCCCGCGCACCCGACGGACTGGTGATCCGCGCTCGGCTCGAGCGTCTGGACGCGCGGGGGCGTCAGGTCGACCTCCGGGTTCCAGTGCTCGCTCTTGTCCCGTCGAGCGGATGGTTCGGGCTGCTCCCCAGCCAGCGGGTCCGCTGCGTCGTGCGGCTGGCGCCTGCCAGTCCCGGCGATTCGGTGGCGGCCGTCGTCGTCGCTCGCGGCGCACCTGAGCTGCTCGGTGGTCCGTCGCCGCCGCAGCGGGTCGCCGGGCGCATGCGGGCCGGCCTGCGTTCTGCGGTGTCCGGGCTGGCCGCTGACGAGCGCGGACTGGTCCCTGGACTCGTGGTCGGCGACACCACCGAGGAACCGGCCGATCTCACCACTGCGTTCCAGTCCGCGGGCATGACCCATCTCACCGCAGTGTCCGGATCCAACGTCGCGTTCGTGCTCGCAGCGTTGCTGTTGTTGGCGCGATGGGCAGGTGTCCGTGGCCGAGCTATCGGGTGGTGCGCTGCGGGTGGGCTCGGGGCCTTCGTGATCTTGGTACGGCCGGAGCCCAGCGTCCTTCGGGCAGCGTTCATGGGGCTGATCTCGCTCGTGGCGCTCACCCGGGGCGCGCGAGGGAACGGGGACCCCTCGGCGCCGGGCCGAGGCGTCCCGGCTCTGCTCGGCTGCACGGTGGTGCTTCTGCTGATCGACCCGTTCCTGTCCCGAGCCGCGGGATTCGCCCTGTCCGTCCTCGCAGCCGCCGGGCTCCTGGTCCTGGCGCCGGGCTGGCGGGACCGGCTCGAACGGTGGCTGCCGGCCGCCCTGGCCGACGCGATCGCGGTTCCGTGCGCGGCCCAGGCCGCAGTCGCTCCGGTGCTGATCCTGCTCTCACCGTCGGTGAGCCTGGTGGCGATCCCGGCCAACATCCTCGCCGGGATCGCCGTCGCGCCAGCGACCGTGCTGGGAGTTGCCGCCGCGGTAGCGGCTCCGGTGGCGCCGACGATCGCGGTGCTGCTCGCGCATCTGGCCGCGGTTCCCGCGACGTGGATCGTCTGGGTCGCCCGAGTGGGCAGTTCCCTGCCGTACGGCAGGGTGAGCTGGCCGGCAGGTGTGGCAGGGGCCGGCCTGCTGGCCGGGTCGATGCTGGTGGCGCCGAGTGCCGTTCGGCTGGCCAGGCGCCGTCCGCGGTCCGCTCTCTCGCTTGCTTCGGCGTTGGCCGCCTTGTGGTTCCTGCCGGTGCCCGGCCAGCTCGGCTGGCCGCCGCCGGGTTGGCTGGTCGTGGCCTGCTCGGTCGGCCAAGGTGACGCACTGGTCGTCGGGGCCGGCCGCGGACAGGCGGTGGTGATCGACGCCGGCCCCGATCCGGCCGCCATCGACCGCTGCCTGCGTGACCTCGGCATCCATCGGATCCCGTTGGTGGTGCTGACCCACTTCCACGCCGATCACGTCGAGGGGCTTCCTGGTCTGCTGCGGGGTCGACAGGTCGACGAGGTGGAGGTGAGCCCGCTGGCCGAACCCCCCGACGAGGCCGCTCGGGTGGCGAACTGGGCCGCCGAGGCACGCATCCCCGTGACGGTCGCCGGGGTGGGCGAGCGACGCACGTTCGGCGACCTCAGTTGGACGGTGCTGTGGCCGCGCAGGCTGATCCGGGTGGGCGGATCCGCGCCCAACAACGCGAGCATCGTGCTCTCGCTCACCAGCCACGGGGTCGTGTTCTTGCTCACCGGCGACGTCGAACCCGAGGCCCAGGAGGCCCTGCTGGCTGACCCGGCCAGCTTGGTCGCCGATGTCTTCAAAGTGCCGCACCACGGGTCCCGCAACCAAGACCCGGCTCTGGTTCGGGCTGTGCACCCGCGGCTGGGGCTGGTCTCGGTCGGGGTCGGCAACCGGTACGGCCATCCGGCTGAGTCGACCCTTGCCCTGGTCCGCTCGTCCGGGGCCCAGGTCGACCGCACCGACACCGACGGCGACCTCGCCGTGGTCGGTCCCCGGGACTCGCTGCGGCTGGTGGCGCGAGGCCCGCCGTGACGGGGGCAGATGGCATGCTGGGCGCCTATGCCATCGATCCCGCTGCCGCCGCCGGTGACCCTGGTCACCGGCCCCGAAGAGCTGCTCGCCGACCGCGCCGTGTCAGCAGTGATCGCTCGGGTGCGCCTGGTCGAGCCCACAGCCGACGTCCGCCGGCTGACGGCGTCGGAGGTCGAGCCGGCGCGGTTGCGTGAGCTCACCAGCCCGTCGCTGTTCGGTGACCGCACCGTGCTGATCATCGACCAGGCGCACGAGCTTGGCGCCGAGTCGGCCGCCGCGCTCGCGGCATACATCCGCGATCCGGTCGACGAGGTCACCCTCGTGCTGGTCCACTCCGGCGCAGCCAACCGCGCCAAAGCCGTCCTCGAGGCGTGCAAGGCGACTCAGGCAGTCCAGGTCTCGTGCCCGAAGATGACCAAGCTGTCCGATCGGGTCGACTTCGTCCGGTCGGAGACCCGGGCGGTCGGGCGACCTCTTGGCGACGATGCAGCCCGGGCTCTGGTCGACGCCGTCGGCAGCGACCTGCGCGAGCTCGCTGCGGCCTGTTCGCAGCTGGTCGCCGACACCGAGGGTCCGATCACGCCCGAGGTCATCAACCGCTACTACGCCGGCCGGGCCGAGGTCACCAGCTTCCAGGTGGCCGACCTGGCGATGGAGGGCCGCACTGCCGAGGCGTTGAAGCAGCTGCGTTACGCCCTGGCCTGCGGCGTCGCCCCGGTGCTGGTCACCAGCGCGCTGGCAGCCGGCCTGCGCTCGATCATCCGACTGGGCTCCGCGCCGAGCAATGCCCGGGCCGGCGACCTGGCCCGCGACCTGGGGATGCCTCCCTGGAAGATCGATGTCGTGCGCAGGCAGCTACGTGGCTGGTCGCCGGACGGACTCGCGGTGGCGGTGGCCGCAGTCGCCCAGGCCGACGGCGCAGTCAAGGGGATGGGCGGCGCGGGCGATCCCGGCTACGCCCTCGAGAAGGCCGTGGTCTCCATCACGGCGGCTCGAGCCTGAAGTCGGGCGCTCCGGGTGGTGACATGACGAAGGCGCCGCCCCCGTAGGAGATCGGCGCCTTCGGTGTGGTGCTGGTCGGCTAGGCCGAGATGCTGTCGAGCTTCTTGGCGAGTGCCGACTTGCGGTTGGCCGCCTGGTTCTTGTGGATGACGCCCTTGCTGGCAGCCTTGTCGAGCTTTCGCGACGCGTCCTGCAGGGCTGCGGTCGCCGCGACGGTGTCGCCTGCGTCGGCAGCCGTGCGGAACTTCTTCACGGCAGTCTTGAGGGACGACTTGGTCGCCTTGTTGCGCAGGCGAGCCTTCTCGTTCGTCAAGTTGCGCTTGATCTGGGACTTGATGTTTGCCACGAAAGTCAACCTCGGTGATCCGTCGGGAGCCCTGAAGGGCAGTGCGGACGCGCGCGAACTGCACGCGCACGCGATGGTCCAAGGTATCAGCGCTCGGCCCGCTCGCTCAAACCGACCGGTCAAGCCCAGCTGTGCCGGGCTCGCAGCGCCGCGGTCAGCTCGTCGAAGCGGCTTCGTTCGAGCGTCGCGCCCTCTCGCCGGACGGCCCCCGGGTCGACCGCGAGCACCCGGTCGAGCCGCACGCTGCTCACCCGGTCCTCGACGTCCCAGGCGCCGCTACCGAGGACCAGCCACCGGGGGTCGGCGCTGTGATCCTGGCTGGACAGCATGACGATCGCGAGCTCGCCGCGGGGCCGCCGGCGGCCGGTGCGCCCGATCACCACGACCGGACGGTCCTTGCCCACCGTGGCGTCCTCCTCGTACGGGACCCACGTCCAGACCACCTCGCCCGGGTCAGGGTCCTGGTCCGGGTGCGGCGTGTAGGACACCTCCACGGGGCCGTCGTAGTCGCAGGCCTGACCCGGCGCTGCGGGCGGCGGGACCCCCGCGCCGGGGCGAGCCCGAGCGCCGGCAGCAGGGCGTACGGCCGGTCGCCCGCGGCGGGTCCGGTCGCGCAGCAGCTCGAGCAGGCGACGCAGCATCGTCCGATCGTATGGCCCCGCCGCGGCTGCGCTCCGCGAGTGACGCGGTCGTGGGACGATGGAGCCCCGCCCGTGATCCGTTCCCGTGAGCCAAGAGGTCAGCCAGCGTGCCGCCGAACCGTCCAGGTGCACTGCCCCAGCCGGGGTCGACGCCGCCGGAGCTGATCCGCAACTTCTGCATCATTGCCCACATCGATCACGGCAAGTCCACCTTGGCCGACCGGATGCTGCAGCTCACCGGTGTGGTGGACCCGCGACAGATGCGTGCGCAGTACCTCGACCGCATGGACATCGAGCGCGAGCGTGGCATCACGATCAAGAGCCAGGCGGTGCGCCTGCCCTACACGACGGGCGGAACCGCCTACGTGCTCAACCTGATCGACACCCCCGGTCACGTCGACTTCACGTACGAGGTCTCGCGGTCGCTGGCCGCGTGCGAGGGCGCGGTGCTGCTCGTCGACGCGGCCCAGGGCATCGAGGCCCAGACGCTGGCCAACCTCTACCTCGCGCTCGAGAACGACCTCACCATCATCCCGGTGCTCAACAAGATCGACCTGCCGGCGGCGCAGCCGGAGAAGTACGCGGCCGAGCTGGCGCACATCATCGGCTGCGACCCCGACACGGTGCTGCGGGTCAGCGCCAAGACGGGCGTCGGGGTCGGCGAGCTCCTCGACGAGGTCGTGCGACTCGTCCCGCACCCGATCGGCGACCCGAACGCGCCTGCGCGCGCCATGATCTTCGACTCGGTCTACGACACCTATCGCGGGGTGGTCACCTACGTCCGGGTCATCGACGGTGAGCTGACCACCCGCGAGAAGATCCTGATGCTCTCGACCCGGGCCACCCACGAGATGCTCGAGGTCGGCGTCATCTCGCCCGAGCCGGTGGCCTCCCACGGGCTCGGCGTGGGGGAGGTCGGCTACCTGATCACCGGCGTCAAGGACGTCCGGCAGTCCCGGGTGGGCGACACGGTGACCTCGGCCGTCAAACCCGCGACCCAGGCCCTCGGCGGCTACCGCGACCCGGTGCCGATGGTCTTCTCGGGCCTCTACCCGATCGACGGTGACGACTACCCCGACCTGCGCGACGCGCTCGAGCGGCTGCAGCTCAACGACGCGGCGCTGGTGTGGGAGCCCGAGACCTCGGCGGCCCTGGGCTTCGGCTTCCGGTGCGGGTTCCTCGGCCTGCTGCACCTGGAGATCGTGCGGGAGCGGCTGGAGCGTGAGTTCAACCTCGACCTGATCTCGACCGCACCCAACGTCGTCTACCGGGTCGAGCAGGAGGACGGCAGCGAGTTCGTCGTCACCAACCCGAGTGAGTTCCCGGTCGGCAAGGTCGGCGTCGTCTTCGAGCCCATCGTGCGTTCGACGATCCTCGCACCGAGCGACTACATCGGCGCGATCATGGAGCTGTGCCAGCAACGCCGCGGCACCCTGCTCGGCATGGACTACCTGTCCGAGGACCGGGTCGAGCTGCGCTACACGCTGCCCCTGGCCGAGATCGTCTTCGACTTCTTCGACAACCTGAAGTCACGCACTCGGGGCTACGCCTCGCTCGACTACGAGCCCGTCGGCGAGCAGGCGGCCGACCTGGTCAAGGTCGACATCCTCCTGCAGGGCGAGGCGGTCGATGCGTTCAGCGCCATCGTGCACAAGGACAAGGCGTACGCGTACGGCGTCCTGATGACGGGCAAGCTGCGCGAGCTCATCCCGCGGCAGCAGTTCGAGGTGCCTATCCAGGCGGCGATCGGCTCGCGGGTGATCGCTCGCGAGAGCATCAGGGCGATCCGCAAGGACGTCCTGGCCAAGTGCTACGGCGGTGACATCACCCGCAAGCGCAAGCTGCTGGAGAAGCAGAAGGAAGGCAAGAAGCGGATGAAGATGGTCGGCCGGGTCGAGGTGCCCCAGGAGGCGTTCATCGCGGCCCTGTCGACCGACGACCAGTCGAACCGGTCGAAGTAGGTCGAGTCGATGCGCGCACGGTTTGCCGTCCATGCGGTGGGCGAGGTGCTGATCACCTTGGGGGTGATCGCGCTGCTGTTCGTGGGCTACCAGGTCTTCTGGACCAACATCGAGGCCAACGCCGCATCTCACTCGGTCAGCGAGCGCTTGCGTGACGACTGGGGCACATCGAGCCCGAGCGCCTCGCCGTCGGGGTCCGCAACGAGGTCGCCCGCCGCAGCGATCCCGGCGGGAGCGTTCGCCCTGATGCGGATCCCTCGGCTGGGAGCCGACTGGCAGGAGCCGGTGCTCGAGCCTTCGGGTTCGACGATCAGTCTCGACGACCTGGCTCAAGGGGTCGTCCACTACAAGCAGACTGCGCAGCCGGGGCAGGTCGGCAACTTCGCGGTCGCCGGCCACCGGCAGACCCACGGGCAGCCGTTCCGTCACCTGGAACAGCTGCGCCCTGGCGACCAGGTCATCGTCGAGACGCGCACAGCCATCTACACGTACGTCATCGACAACGACCCCAACAGTGCCGCGGCCACGGTGCTGCCCACCGACGTCTGGGTGCTCGACCCGGTTCCGGGCAAGCCCGGCGCGAAGCCGACGCAGGCCATCATCACGTTGACCACCTGCACCCCGTGGTGGACCTCGACGTACCGGATGATCGCCTTCGGGCACCTCACCACCACCGTGGCCAAGGGCTGATCCGCGTTCGCCGCCCTCGCCCGCCTGCGTTGGGGCAGGATGGGGCCATGGCTGAGCCGGGCACCGTGGTGAGCATCAATGTCGTGCACGCGCTGATCGTCGACCCGGTCGGATCCATCGGTCGCACCGCGATCGACAAGCGGCCCGCGCCCGGCCCGGTCACGGTCGACGAGTTCGGCGTGTACGGCGACACCGTCCTCGACCGACGACACCACGGCGGACCGGACAAAGCCGTCTATGCGTACGCGAGCGAGGACATCGACTTCTGGGCCGCCGAGCTCGGCCGCACGATCACCTCTGGCATGTTCGGCGAGAACCTCACGACCCGCCGGGTCGACGTCACTGGCGCGGTCATCGGCGAGCAGTGGCGGATCGGCGACGACGTGACGGTCGAGGTCGCGATGCCGCGGATGCCGTGCACGACGTTCCAGGCGTGGATGGCCGAGCCGCACTGGGTGAAGCGGTTCACCCTGCACGGCGCACCCGGTGCGTACCTGCGGGTGCTGGACGGCGGACCCATCGAGGCCGGCCAGGCGATCACGGTGGTGCACCGGCCCGCCCACGGTGTGACCATCGGCGAGGTTTTCGCGGGCCGGGCCACCGATCCTGACCGGCTGCGACTGCTGCTCGACCAGCCGGACCTGGCGGACGACCTGGTCGCCGGGCTGCGCAAGACCCTGGGTATCGACTCGATCGTGCGGAGGTAGGCAATGGCAGCAACCGTGGACGTCCTGACCGAGGGGTACGCCGACGACCGGGTGGCCAGCTCGGTGGTCCTCATCCGCGACGGCGCCCTGGTGGCGATCGTGGACCCCGGCATGGTCAACGACCGCACCACCGCGATCCTCAAACCGCTCGCCGGGCTCGGCGTCGACCCGAGCGATGTCACCGACGTGGTGTTCAGCCACCACCATCCGGACCACACCGTCAACGCCGCGCTCTTCCTCAACGCCCAGATCCACGACTTCCAGGCGATCTACGCGGGCGACGTCTGGACCGACCGGGAGGCCGAGGGCTATCGACTGTCTGAGTCGGTGTGGCTGCTCGAGACACCCGGCCACACGCCGCAGGACATCAGCACCCTGGCCACCACGGCCGACGGTCTCGTGGTCTGCACCCACCTGTGGTGGTACGAGGGCGGGCCCGACGAGGACCCGTACGCCGCCGACGCCTCGTTGCTGATGGCGTCCCGGCAGCGGATCCTCGACCTGCGGCCGGCCCTGATCGTCCCCG
>Ga0302299_10000822_pt1 | contig 17930 bp, 17 predicted proteins | sample III_Fen_N3_4_FD_198795 | JGI IMG/M metagenome (GOLD analysis project Ga0302299, IMG submission 198795) | Peat permafrost microbial communities from Stordalen Mire near Abisko, Sweden - III_Fen_N3_4 | ecosystem: Environmental > Terrestrial > Soil > Wetlands > Permafrost | place: Sweden: Abisko... | reverse complement strand
CAGGCGGCCGAGGCGTCCGCCGCTCACCCGGGGGACACGGAGCTCGTCGCCCTGCGCGAGTGGCTCTCGGAGTTCCTGCGCTTCGTGAAACTCTTCGACCAGGCCGTCGGGCTCATACCGCAACTCGATCCGCGCGAATTGGAGCGAGCGCTGGGGCTCCTGGGACGGGTCCCGGACACGACGGTCCTGCGACTGTTCGACCTCCTCGGAGCCCTCCCGGACGACGATGTCATCGACCTGCTGGACGCCGTCTCCAACCTGTCGCCGAAGGCCGCCCGGCGCGCGACCAAGCTCATGTCGGGCGTCGTCCGGACTGTCTCCCGGTAACATCGGGCGATGACCGAACCGCGCGGCGACCGACCGCATGTGCCCGGCTACGGGACCCCCGAGACGCTCGACGGCACGCTCCCGTGGTCGTGGGCGCTCGAACGGCTGGAGCGCGCCACGATCTACTGGCTCGCCACGACCGGCGCCGACCAGGCGCCGCACCTGATCCCGATCTGGGGCGCCTGGGTGGACGGCCGCTGGTACGTGGAGGGCGGACCGACGCGCTGGCAGCGCAACCTGCGCGAGAATCCGCAGCTGGCGGTGAAGGTCGAGTCCGGCGAGGAGGTCGTCATCGTCGAAGGCTCGGCGCGCGAGCTCGTCGCCCCACCCGAACCCCTGTCGAGCGCGATCCTGGCCGGATATGCGAAGTACCAGGCGTCGGCCGGCTACCACGCCAGTGCCTCCCACTGGGCCGAGGGCGGGCTCTGGGAACTCACCCCGATCAAGGCGTTCGCCTGGTCGATCTTCCCGACCGACATGACCCGGTTCCGCTTCTAGTCCACTCGTCGCGGCCGTGAGTCGCGCCGTCGAGCGCGAGGGGGCTGGATGGGCCCGCTGCCGGAGATCGGACCTCGAACTCGCGACTGTGAGTCGCGCCAGGGCCACAAGGTGTTGCCCCCGCCCCGCCCGCCACGCCCCGCCCACGTCGCCCTCGTGGACGCCCGTGCCATAATCGTGACGCGCGAGGGGCTCGGCCGACTCGATCGGGCGACGACCCCGGGGCCAGACCCGGCCGGCGAACCGAGCGCGAGACCACCAGAGGATCACCTGCACATGACCGTCGAAACGTCCACTTGGGCGACCAAGAAGGGCCTCGCCCAGATGCTCAAGGGCGGCGTCATCATGGACGTCGTCACCCCCGACCAGGCGAAGATCGCCGAAGACGCCGGTGCCGTGGCCGTCATGGCCCTGGAGCGCGTCCCGGCCGACATCCGCAAGGCCGGCGGTGTCGCCCGCATGTCCGACCCGGAGATGATCGTCGGGATCATGGACGCGGTGTCCATCCCGGTGATGGCAAAGGCTCGGATCGGTCACTTCGTCGAAGCCCAGATCCTCGAAGCGCTCGGCGTCGACTACATCGACGAGTCCGAGGTCCTCACCCCGGCCGACGAGAGCAACCACATCGACAAGCACGCCTTCAAGGTCCCGTTCGTGTGCGGCTGCCGCAACCTCGGCGAGGCGCTCCGCCGCATCAACGAGGGCTCCGCGATGATGCGGACCAAGGGCGAAGCCGGCACCGGCAACATCGTGGAAGCCGTCCGCCAGCTGCGTGACGTGCTCGCCGAGATCCGCCGTCTCCAGGGCATGCGCGAGGACGAGCTGTTCGTCGCCGCGAAGGACCTGGGCGCGCCGTACGACCTGGTAAAGGATGTCGCGGCGAACGGCAAGCTGCCGGTCGTCAACTTCGTCGCCGGTGGGATCAGCACACCGGCCGATGCGGCCCTCGTGATGCAGCTCGGCGCCGAGGGCGTCTTCGTCGGTTCGGGCATCTTCAAGGCCGAGGATCCGGCCCGGATGGCCAACGCGATCGTCCAGGCGACCACGTTCTTCGACGACGCAGCCAAGATCGCCGAGGTCTCCAAGGGCCTGGGCGCCCCGATGCGCGGCATCTCCCTCGAGGAGATCCCGGACGAGGAAAGACTCGCCGCTCGCGGCTGGTAGGCGAACCTACGACGTCGCCGACGAGTCACCGATGAAGATCGGGGTCCTCGCCCTCCAGGGCGCGTTCCGCGAGCATCTCGACACGCTCCGCGCGATCGGCGTGGAGGGCATCCGCGTGCGCGAGCCCGCCGACCTCGACGGTGTCAGCGGCCTGATCCTGCCCGGCGGCGAGAGCACGACGATGCGCCAGCTCATCGCTCGCTGGGGCCTGTACGACCCGATCATGGCGTTCGCCGAGCAGGGCGCCCCGATCTTCGGGACCTGCGCCGGGATGATCGTCCTGGCGACCGAGATCGCCGGCGGCGAGCCGCCGATCCTGCCGCTACTCGACGTCACGGTCGAGCGGAACGCGTTCGGGCGTCAGTTGGACTCGTTCGAGGCGGAACTCGCCGTCCCGGTCCTGGGCGACACGCCGGTCCACGCCGTCTTCATCCGCGCCCCGATCATCGAGCGGACCGGTCCCGGTGTGGACGTCCTCGCGAGGCTGGACGATGGCCGCATCGTCGCTGTCCGACAGCGCAACGTCATCGCGACCGCGTTCCACCCGGAATTGGCCGGTGAGACGCGTTTCCACCGACTGATCGCGACGATGGCGTCCGAACACGACGACCCCGGCGAGGGCTCCGGTCGTCGCCATCATCCGACGCGTCGGACGCAGCAGTCCCGATGACGGCCCGATCGTGACCCTCGCCCGGACGCCCCGCAGCTCGGGCAAGGTCCGTGCCGCCCGCCTGACCGATCTCGCCGCGCTCGGGGAGTTGTCCCGGTTGTGCCAGTCGGACGGGGCGGACACGCGCTCGCTCGGTCTGCCCGTCAGCGGCCCGCCGATCGGGGTGTTCAGCCTGTTCCGGCTGCCGCTCGGGGCGTTCCGCCCGAACGACCTGATGTACGTCTACGAGGAGGACGGCCGGCTGGCGGGACTGGTCCGCGTGGAGCGCGAGTCGAACCGCGACGAGTGGACGATCGTGGAGCTGGACGCGGTCGGGATGGCCGATGCCGGCGACATCCGCTACCGGCTCGTCCAGCAACTGCTGCGCGAGGGCGCGAAACGGGCGGCGGCCCGGTTCCACGTGGCCTGCGCCGATGCCGACGGGAACGTCGAACTGCTGATGCAGGCGGGCTTCATCCGCTTCGGTGAGGAGCGGATCCTCGCTCGTCCGGCCAAGGGCAAGACGCCGCCCGTCTGGTCCGACGAGCAGGCCGCCGAACAGCGGATTCGGCCCGCCACGCAACTCGACGCCCTGCCCTTGTCGCGGCTGTACGCGGCGGTGACGCCCGCGCCGGTCGCCCGGCTGGAGGCCCTGCGCCTCAACGACTGGGAGCGGCAGGGGACCCATTCGCGCGTCCCGCGCTCCAGCCTCGCCCCGATCCTCCGCTTCGCCGACGTCGAGGCGTTCGTGCAGGAGTCGGTGGACGGCGGCAAGGACGGGACGGCTCTCGACGGGTTCATCCAGGTGGGCGTCGCTAGCGAAGACCAGCCACACTATCTCAAGGTCATGGCCCGCCCCGAAGCTGACGCCTCGGCCCTCGTCGGGTTCGGTCTTGGGGTCATCGCGGCACGGACCGGCAAGGGCGACCACCGCCACGATCACGGTGTCTTCGCTCCCGTGCGAACCTATGAGTCGCCGATCGACCGTCGACTGGAGGAGGCGGGCTTCGAATCGATCGCGAGCGTGACCCTGTTGATGAAGGAAACCCTCGTCCGCGTCGCCGAACCGGCTCTCGTGCCGGCCGGCGTCCGTTAGTGGAGGACACCGTGGCTCCAGACGACCGCCGCGAATCGATCGACGACCTCGACGCGCTCCTCGCGTCGCTCCCGCCCGAGATCGTGGCCGCCGTCAACGCCCTGCCGGACCGGACCGCACTCATCGAGGTAGTCATGGACCTGGGACGTCGACCGGAGGCGCGCTTCCCGGATTCGGAGGTCATGCTGCTCGACCGCGAGATCGACGAGGCCGACATCGCCTACGTCATCGAGCACATCGGGCTCTTCGGCGACGACAACCGCGCAGGCATCGAGCGGACGCTCCACCGCATCAGCGCGATCCGGAATCGGACCGGGAAGGTCGTGGGCCTGACGTGCCGGATCGGGCGGGCCGTGTTCGGCACCATCGACATCATCAACGACTTCGTCGAGAGCGGGAAGTCGATCCTCATCATGGGTCGGCCGGGCATCGGCAAGACCACGATGTTGCGCGAGGCCGCCCGCGTGCTGGCCGACGACATGGGCAAGCGCGTCGTGGTCGTCGACACGAGCAACGAGATCGCGGGCGACGGCGATATCCCGCACCCGGCCATCGGCAAAGCGCGCCGCATGCAGGTGAAGACCCCGTCGGTCCAGCACGAGGTGATGATCGAGGCGGTCGAGAACCACATGCCCCAGGTCATCGTCATCGACGAGATCGGCACCGAACTGGAGGCGCAGGCGGCCCGGACGATCGCCGAGCGTGGCGTCCAGCTCATCGGCACGGCCCACGGCAACAACCTCGACAACCTGATGCTCAACCCGACCCTCTCCGACCTCATCGGTGGGATCCAGAGCGTCACCCTCGGTGACGAGGAGGCCCGCCGACGGCGGACCCAGAAGAGCGTCCTCGAGCGCAAGGCGCCGCCGACCTTCGATGTGATCGTGGAGATCCAGGACCGCGAGCGCGTCGTCGTCCACGCCGATGTCGCCGAGACGATCGACGCGATGCTGCGCGGCGACCAGGTCGCCCCGGAACTGCGTTGGCGCGACGACGAAGGCGTCCACCGCTCGCAGGGCCGGCCGCGGCCCTCGCCCCGGGAGCAACTGGGCCAGGAGCGGTTCGCCGGCCTCGTCGGCAGCGGATCGCCGTGGCGGATGGAGCCCGGCTGGCGCGGTGACGGCTCCGGCTCGTATCGCGGCGGCGGCAGCGGTGGCTACCGCGAAGCCGAGCGCGGCGGCCTGCGCACCGGCTATCGGCCCGGCGCGTCCGGTGGCTGGCGTCAGACCCGTGGCGGATCCGGCCGCGAGAGCTCCCCGCGCGGTCCCGTCTCGGAGGGTGGCGTACCCGGCACCATGCCGGGCGAACGATTCGCCGCGACCCCCTACGGCACGCGCGGCTACGCCGGTGCCGGTTCGGCGGCCCCCGCGGACATCCCGTTCATCGCCGGCGAGATCGCCGATCGTGGACCGCTCGAGCGTGGTGCCCCGCCGAGCCTCGCGGAGAAGCGCGCCCGCGACGCGCGTGAACTCGAGCGCCAGAAGGCGTGGCGCGACCAGGCCGCCAAGGCGCTGACCGCGATGAAGGCGGAGGACGGCACGGGACCCGTCAACGCGGACGACCTCGACGACGATGACGACGACTTCGGGTTGCCGCCCGGCTTCGTCCAGACCTCCGACGGCGACATCTCGATCGTGGCCGGCGGCTCGCCGCTGCCGACCCTGCGCGTCCTGCCCCAGGGCATCAGCCGCAAGCGCCTCGAGCAGGCCGTCCGCGACCTGCAGCTCCCGGTCGTCATCGCCCACGACGTCGACGAAGCGGACGTGGTCATGACCCTCAAGAACGAGTACAAGCAGAAGACGCCGATGCTGCGCGACGCGGAGGACCGCTCGATGCCCATCTACGTCCTCAAGAGCAACACGATCCCCCAGATGCAATCGAGCCTGACCAGCATCTTCGCCCTCGAGATCGACCCGCGGGAGGCCGCGCTGCGCGAAACCGAGGACGCGATCGGGGTCGTGCTCTCCTCGTCCGAGGCGGTCGAGCTGTCGCCCCAGAACGCGTACATCCGACGGCTCCAGCACCAGATGGCGGAACGGGCCAACCTCGTCTCGCGATCGCGCGGCCGCGAGCCATACCGCCGGGTCCGGCTCTACCCGGACGCGGCCCGTAGCGGCTGGCGTTGACCCGGCGGCTGGCCCTCGAGTTCATCGGCCACTCGACGATCCTCGTCGAGCTCGATGGGATCCGGATCCTGACCGATCCCGTCACCCGCGCCAGGGTCGGCCCGCTCCGTCGCGTCGAACCGGTTCCCCACCGCGACCGCCTGCGCGGCATCGACCTTGTCCTGCTGTCGCACCTGCACTGGGATCATCTCGACGTCCCGTCGCTGCGCGACCTCGGGCGGCATCTGCCGCTGGTCGTGTCGGCCGGCGCCGGCGCCTGGCTGCGCGCCGCCGGGTTCAGCGACGTGCGCGAGGTCGTGGTGGGCGATTCGATCGACGTGGGGAGCGTCCGGGTCCGGGTCGTGCCGGCCGTGCACTCGGGCTATCGGCCACCGCTCGGTCCGACCGCGCCGGCGCTCGGCTTCGTGATCGACGGCAGTCGTTCGGTCTATTTCGCCGGGGACACGGACCTGTTCGCCGGGATGGGCGCCCTGGGCGGGCCGGTCGATCTCGCCCTGCTGCCGGTCTGGGGCTGGGGTCCGACCCTCGGGCGCGGCCTGCACATGGACCCGCTCCGGGCCGCCGAATCGCTCCGCCTCATCCGTCCGCGCGCCGCGGTCCCGATCCACTGGGGCACGTACTGGCCGCACGCGATGGGCCGGGTCTTCCCGGAACGGCTCATCGAACCGCCGGCCGCCTTCGTCGAGTATGCGGCGGAGCTGGCACCTGACGTGCAGACCGTCCCGACGGCCGTCGGCGACATCATCGCGTGGGAGGGCTGACGATGTCCGGATCGCCGGTCGCGCACGGCGGCCTTCGGCCCGGTCTGCGGCGGCTGAGCGGCGGCCTCATCGCCTACGGGCTGATCGGGCTCGTCCTGGCGGTCATCGCGCTCGGCGCACTCGTGTGGGCGAACAGCCGGCTCGAAGCGGTGCAAGCGCGAGCGTCGGCGAGCGTCGACGAGATCGCCACGGCCCTTGAGCGGACGTCGGTCGCGCTCGAGGATGCGTCCACGACCGCCGGCAGTTTCACCGGCACGATCGATCGGACCGTCGAAGGTGTCACGGCCGCCGCCGACACCATCACGAGCGTCCGGTCAAGGCTCGAGGCGCTCGAGGGTGCCCTGCGGGCGGTGAGCATCCTGGGCGCCACGCCGCTCGGCTCGGCCGCCGATGCGGTCGGTGGGATCGCCACCTCGCTCGAGGGTCTCGATACGCGGCTGACCGCGATCGCCGACAGCCTGCAGGGGAACCGCGCCGCGCTTGCGGCTAACGCGACGTCGCTCGCTCGCGTCGCCGACAGCACCTCGGCCATGGCCGCCCGTCTTCGGTCCGGGGTGGTCGAGGACTCGCTCGGCGACGTCCAGGCGGTCATGACGGTCCTCTGCTTCCTGCTCACCGCCTGGACCGCGGTGCCGGCGGTCGGGGCCTTGATCGTCGGGGTGTGGCTCCGACGTGAGCTGACCCCGGGCGTCTAGGCCCTTCGGGGCGCCCAGGACCGTCGGGGCGCCTAGGGCCGTCCGCCCCCGCCGCCCGTCCGGCGGTTCGGTTCGATGCCCGCCGCGTTGAGGGCGGTCGCGATGCGCTTGCGCAGTTCGGCGGCCACCAGCCAGCGATCCTCCGGCACGACCCGGCACGACATCCGGACCGTGGCGCCGATGTCCGTGAACGCGAACAGGACCGGTTGGTTGGGCGGCCCGAGGAGGCGGTCGGACCAGGCCGGGTCGGCGGCCACTTCGGTGCCCACGGCGTGCATGACCTCGATCGCTCGCTCGACGTCCTCGTCGCGGATGCCCTGGATCTCGACGACGGAACTCGCGTACGTCCGGGTCAGGTTGGACGAGATCCTGATCTCGCCGTTCGAGATCGAGTGGACCGTGCCGCTCGTGTCGCGGATCGTCGTGCGGCGGAACCCGATCTCCTCGACCGTCCCCTCGATGCCGCCCACGTTGATGACGTCACCGACGTAGTACTGGCCCTCGACGAGGATGAGGAAGCCCATCAGGTAGTCCAGGACGATGCTCTGCCCGGCCAGCGTCAGCGCGGCGGCGATGATGCCGAGCCCGGCCAGGATCGGCCACAGGTCGAAGACCGCGAATAGGACCAGGATCCCGGCGATGATGACCCCGAAGCGGAGCGCCTTCGAGAGCAGGTCCTCGAGGGTCTTGACCCGCTTCTCGAGCTCGTATCTCTGGCCCTCCTCGTTCCCGAGGGTGACCTCCTGGACACGGACGATGCCGATCAGGAAGCGATGGATCAGGGGATGCGCGAATCGGTAGACGAGCGCGAGCGCGATGGCCCAGAACAGGAGGGCGAGGCCATGCGCCTCGATCCACGCCAGCATCGCGCGACGGTATCACGGTGGCGGCCGCGCGAGACCGGGCGGTCAGCGAAGGTCCCGACGCAGGACGGAGCGGGCCGCGAGCAACCCGCCCATGCCGTGGACGCCGCCGCCGGGCGGGGCGGACGACGAGCACAGATAGAGCCCGGCGCCGAGGTGGTAGGGATCGAGGCTCGGCCACGGCCGGAAGATGAGCTGGCGGATGTCCTGGATCCCGCCGTTGATGTCGCCGCCGACGTAGTTGCCGTCGTAGGCCTCCATATCGGCAGGCCCGCGCACCGCCCTGGCGAGGATCCGGTCCCGGAAGCCCGGCGCGAACCGCTCGACCTGGGCCTCGATCCGGTCGGTCATGTCGACAGGCGACCCTGCCGGCACGTGGCAGTAGGCCCAGGCCGTCGTCTTGCCGCCTGGCGCCCGGGTCGTGTCCCAAGGCGCGTACTGGACGAACAGCACGTACGGACGCTCGGGGTGACGGCCGGCAGCGACCTCGGCCTCGGCCGCGGCGATCTCGTCGAGGGTGCCCCCGATGTGGACCGTGGCCACCCGGCGCGGGCCGTCCGCCGCCCACGGGACCGGCCCGTCCAGGGCCCAGTCGACCTTGAACACGCCCGATCCATAGCGGAACGCCTCGGCGTGCCGGCGGGTCCGGGCGGGCAGCCGGTCGCCGGCGATCGCCGCGAGCTGGCGCGGCGTGACATCGAACAGGATCGCCCTGGATGGGGGCAGCTCGGCGAGCGACGCGATCCGGCGGTCGGTCACGATCTCGCCGCCAGCGGATGAGAGCTCGGCGACGAGGGCGTCCGCCACGGCCCCGGCGCCGCCACGGACCATCGGCCAGCCGACGGCGTGGGCGTAGGTCGCGAGGACCAGCCCGAACGACGCGCTCAGCGGACGATCCAGGCGCAGCATCGAATGGGCCGCGATCCCGGCGAACAACCCCCGCGCGGCGTCGTCGTCGAAGCGGCTGCGGGCCAGGCCGCGCGCGGACCGCAGCGCCGGCAGCCCGAACCGGGCGAGGGCGAGCGGATGCCGCGGCACGTGGACGACGGGCTGGAGCAGCTCAGTCCCAAGCTTCTCGGCATCGCGCACGAGCGGGCCGAACAGGCGGCCCCAGGCCGTGCCGTCGTGGCCGCCGAGACCGGCCGCGGTCCCGGCCACCGACCGTTCGAGCACCGCTGCCCGACCCCCGTCGAGCGGGTGGGCGAGCGGCGCGTCGGGCTGGACCAGTTCGACGCCGTGCGCCGCCAGATCCACGGTCCGGAAGAACGGCGACGCCAGGGCGAGGGGCAGGATCGTGGAACACGCGTCGTGGCGGAATCCGGGGAGCGTCAGCTCGTGGGTCCGCATGCCGCCACCGGCCGATGCGGCGGCCTCGTAGACGCGCACCGACCGCCCGGCCCGGGCGAGCGTGATGGCCGCCGCCAGGCCGTTGGGCCCGGCCCCGATGACGATCGCGTCGACCGCTCCGTCCGATCCGGTCACGGTCACGTCGGTCGTCACGGCCTCCACGTTCGTCTCGCTGCGTGATCGGCGAAGGCGATCGCGGTCAGGCCGGCATCGTAGCGCGTCCAGCCGACGCGACGACCCACCGCTCGGGGGACGGGATCCGCCGGCGGATGGGCCGGCCTCAACCCTTGCCGGTGATCCAGCGCAGCGGGGCCGTCATCGTCCGGCGGGCGGAACGGACCGTGGCGCTGTTGCGCAGGTTGCCGACGTGGCGCCACTGGCGATGCTTGTCGATGCAGACGATCTGCGTCTCGACGACCGGCTCGATCACGCCGACGTGGCGGGCGAGGTTCTCGAGGGTCTGCCGCCAGAAGGTGTTGTTCATCCGGTTGCCGCCCAGCAGGTAGGCCAGCTCATCGAACGGGTCGGACGGTCGCTCCAGCGCCTGGGCCTGGACGGTGGTCACCCCGCCCTCGCGATAGGCCGAGAACGTGATCCACGCGGAGAGCGTGTGCCCTTCCGGCGTCATGAACGTGAACGACTCGTCGTCGGCATAGAGGACCATGACGCCCGTCGAGAGCTTCACGGGCGCGCCTGGGACCGGACTGAGCTCAAGGAGGGCGACCTCACCAGGCTTGATCCCGGACAACGGTGCGTAGAAGCGCTGGCCCTTGGGCCAGAAGGTCGGGAAGGCATCCTTCCAGACGGCGATGACGGCTTCCGGGGTGGTGTCGACGCCGGTCAGCGGCGCCTTGAACGTCTTCTGCCAGAGCTGCCCGAAGCCCTGCAGCGGTCCCGAGACGCGCCGGCCGCTGACGGCGTCGTCCCTGGCCCCGGCGACACCCGAGGCCGACAGCCGATCGACCGGCTTAGCCCAGTTGGCGTCCGAGCGGGGTCCGGGATCGGTCGGTGCGAGGTTGGTCATGGCGGGACTCCTTGTCGGTCAGGCGGTCACGGCCGCCAGGGCCGCCGCCTCGTCGTCGTGGATCTCGATCGCCTCGTCGAGGCGGGTCAGGGACAGGATCTGGCGGTAGTGGTCCGACAGCCCGACGGCCATCAGCCGCTGGCCCGCCCGCTGGGCGCGCACGAGGAGCGTCACCAGCAGGCCGATCCCACCGCTGTTCATGTAGTCGAGGGCGCTGAAGTCGAGGATGATCGCGGTCGCGCCCGAATCGCTGGCCTGGCTGTAGGCCTTCATCAGATCCGGCTCGCTGCCGGACGTGATGTCGCCCGCGATGTGCAGGACACCGGCATCGCCGTCGCGAGTCACGAGGATCGTCATCGCGGTCATGCGCCTTCTCCTCCGGGGGTCGCGGCAGCGCCGATCGGCGCGTCGTCGAGGATCTCCATGTAGTCCGACAGGCGGGTGATCTCGAACAGGTGCCGGTAGTGCGGCGTCAACCCGACGGCCCGGACGGTCCGGCCGTCGGCCCGGGCGGCGGTGAGCAACCGGACGATCAGGGCGATGCCCGTGCTGTTGATGTAGCCGACGTCCTCGAACTCGAGGGTGATCCGGCTCGCGCCGAGCGCCGCGGCCGCTGCGTAGGCGGCCTCCATGGCCTCGTCGGCTCGAACGTTCAGGTCGCCCATGCAGTGGATCCGCGCCTCGTCGGCGGATCCTTCGATCGTCGTCGTGAACTCGATCGCCGTCATCGCGCCTGCTCCTCGCGAACCAGGGTCAGCGTGACCGTCTGGCTCGTCCCATCGCTCGTCACATCCATCTCATCCACCATCGCGCGGATGAGGAACAGGCCCCAGCCGCGCGCCTTCTGCAGCCCGGCCAGTTTCGCGTCGATGTCGGGGGCCTCCGCATCCGATGGGACCGGCCCGGACAAAGCCTGGTCGGTGATGCGGACGACGACGGCCCTGGGCGTGGTCTCGACCGACACCTCGACGGAGATGTCCGGGCGACCCTGGCTGCCGTATTCGATGGCGTTCATCGCGGCTTCACTGACCGCCGTCTTGAGGCGTTCCAGCCTGGCCGGGTCCAGCCCTAGGTCGGCGACCGATGCCGCGACCCGATCCATGACGAGTCGCTCGTTGCCCTCCTCGCCCGGCACGGAGAACTGGGTCAGGAGCGTTGACTCGGGCGTCACCGCCTCCGCGACGCCGGACGCGCGACGGAGGGTGACGAGGGTGATGTCGTCCTCCTGCTCCCAGTCTGGTCCGGTGAACGCGTGGAGCGTGTCGAGGAGGCGATCCAGCAATTCGCTGCCGGCGTCGTCGACGGCCATCTCCCGGGCGAGCCGCGGGAACCCGTACATCTCGTTCGCGGGGTCGTGGGCCTCCACCAGGCCGTCCGAGTAGAGCAGGACGCTGCTGCCCGGATCGACGATCCCCTCCGTCTCCTGATACCGGATGTCCGGCAGCAGGCCCAGTGGCATGCCCGTGGCGCGCAGTTCGACGACCCCATCGGCGGTCCGGACATACGGCAGGTTGTGGCCGGCATTGGCCAGGACGATCCGACCGGTCGCGGGATCAAGGACCGCGAACAGGCACGTCACGAACATCCGGGCCGGCATCTCGGGCACGAGCAGGGCGTTCGCGCGGGCGAGGATCTCGCCGGGCGAGTCGCTGCGGGAGGCCTCGGCGCGCAGGATCGAATGCGTCCGGGCCATGACCAGGGCCGCGGGCACGCCCTTGTCCGTGACGTCGCCGACCGCGATGCCGATCCGGCCGCCGGGCATCTCGATGAAGTCGTAGAAGTCGCCGCCCACGGCGCGGGCCGGACCGTAATAGGCCGCGATCTGCCACTGGGGCAGGTTCGGCAGCTCGCGCGGCAGGAACTGCTGCTGGATGAGCGTGGCGACCCGCATCTCCTGCTCGAGACGCTCGCGCTCGGCGGCCTCCTGGGCCTGCTCACGCACCAGTTGGGCGACTCGGATCGCCGGCGCAGCTTGCGCCGCGAGGGTCGTCAGCAGACGTCGGTCGTCGGTCGAGTAGTCCTGCTCGGAGAGCCGCGGGCCGAGGTTGAGCGTGCCGATGAGCTCACCTTGCGATACCAGCGGCACGACGAGGGCGACACCAGCGGTGCGCAGTTCACGGACGGCGGGCGAGTCGAGTTCGAGTCGTGCGAGATCCACGGGTCCGGCCGCCGTCTGCAGGTAGGCCAGGAGCGGGTCCGACTCCGGGATCTCGACGGCGATGGTCGGCTCATCCGTCGAGCGCGGCGCTTCGGCGGTCGGGGCGGCCACGGGTGCGGCGACCGCGACCGCCGGATCGCTCTCGCGACCGAGGAGGCGGCGGATCGGGCGGGTCAGGGCTGTCATGTCGGGGCCACCTTCGCTCCTGTGCGTCCGGGAATCGTTACGGAAGTCGATCGAAGTGCGATGTCGTCACGAAGTGGTCCCACGAGCCGATTCAGCGCGGCTCGCGCGCGCGGATCCAGAGGGCGAGATCGGTCGGTCGGATGGCGGCCCGGACCGTATCGTCGAGATCAGCCGCGACGGAGTCGATGTCCACCTCGTCGCGCAGTCGCGTCGCGAACGAGCTGGCCGTTCGCTCTGCGTCGTACCGGGCTCGGTTGAATCGTCGGTCCACCGTGTGGCGCACCCGCCGGAGGACGGGTTGGAAGATCGCGAAGACTGCGAGGGTCGACGCCGCTACCGCGATCGAGTCGCTCTGGCCGAACCGGGCGAGGATGCTGGACAGGACGAGGACGACGACCCCGAAGACAGCGGCGAGGATGCCCGTCACCACCGCATATGAGACGGTGCGGCTGACGATCCGGTCGATCTCGTATAGCCGGTAGCGCAGGACGGCGACACCGATCACGACCGGCAGGAACAGAAGGGTCAGGATCGCCGCCACCCAGACGGCCGCCGCGAGCGCCGGGATGGCGGCCTGCTCCGGGTCAGGATTCAGGAGCGCGATCGGAAACAGGATCGCCGCCATGGCGGCGTTCGCGGCCAGCCACTTCACCTGTTGCCGTTGGGTTGGACCACCGCGTCGGAAGCGGATCGTCACCGCGGTCGCCGCTCCGACGAACGCGACGATCGTCAAGACGAGGCCGACCGGCTGCACGAGGGCGGCCGTTTCTTCGCCGGCCGCCCCGCCGATCGTCAGGACGATGAGATCCGCGGCGAGGAACGCCACCACCACCCGAAAGCGTCGGGACGGAAGCCGTCCGTCCGGGAAGATCAACGGGATCCCGATGAGCGAGATCGCGATCGCATAGATCAAGCCGAGGTTGCTGACCGTCGTCGCAAGCCCGGCGGCCGGCCACGCGGGCACCTGGTGCGAGCCGATGGCGCCGTACGCACCGGACATGGAACCCAGCACCAGGGCCATCCCGGCCAGGAGGAAGAGCGGCCCGATCGGGTTGGCGGGGACCCTTGTCCAGAGGACCGCTCCGACCGACAGGAAGAGGGCGACCACCGGGACCCAGAGCAGGATCGAGGCATCGGACGGATCGACGACCCCGACCCCGAGGTACGCCACGATGCCGACGACGGTGATCCCCCAGGCGACGACGTGTCGATTCATCGGCCCGTCCCGCGAAGCCAGAGATCCACGCTGGACGGCGCGACCGCGTCACGGACCGTGCCATCGAGGTCGTCGACGAGTGCCGGCAGATCCACCTGGTCGCGGAGTCGTTCGGAGAACTCGAAGGTCGTTCGTTCGGCGTCGTAGCGCGCCCGGTCGAATCGCCGGTCCACCGCCCGATGGACCCGTCGCCGGATCGGCGTGAAGAGTGCGGCCACGAGGAGCGTGGACGCGGCGACCGCGAGTGAGTTCGTCTTTGTGACCGAACTCAGGGCCGACTGGAGCGCGAGGTTCACGACCAGGAACAGGGCGACGAGCATCGCGCTGATCAGGCCGTAGGAGATCGTCCGGCTGATGATCCGGTCGATGTCGAACAGGCGGTAGCGCAGGATCGCCAGGCCGGCCGCCGTCGGCAGTCCGATCAGCGACACGACGACGAGGATCTCCATGCCCTTCACGACTGCGGGCGACGCCCCGACGACCGCGATGACCTGGTAGAGCGTGTTGGTGATGCCGGCCACGAGGGCGGCCAGGGCGAACCACTTGATCTGCCGCCGTGGCTCGTCGGGTGACTGTCGGAACCGCCGCACCAGGGACGTCATCGCGAGGGCGATCGCCAGGGCCAGCGGGATGATCGCGACGGAGTAGACGACGGTCTCGTACGTCTCGAGTGACACGCCGGGGATGGTGACCGGGTTGTCGAGGAACTTGGCCTGCTGGATCGGGCCGGGCACGAGCGCCATCGCGACCGAGAACGAGACGATGGCGACCACACCGACGACCGCGGCGATCCGCCAGCGAGGCGAGAGGAGGTGCCCGGTCGGGAAGAGCAGCGGCAGGAAGATGAGGGCCAGTCCGAGCGGCGGGACCCAGATCCAGGAGAGGAGCCATCCGAGCTGGGTCGTCCACGGCAGACCGCCCGGCACCACGAAGACGCTGGCGAGCACGTATTCATTGATGAGGCTCTGGACCGCGAAGCTGGCGCCGATCGCGCAGAACAACCACCCGATCGGGTTGTCCGGTCGCCGCAACGCGACGATGGCCCCGACCGTCCCGCAGGTCACGGCGAACAGCTCGGAGGCGCCGCGGAAGCCCCATGAGTCCGGGACCGGTGTATCGCGCGTCGCGATGACGAGCCCGAACGCCACGGCGCTGGCGCCGATCGTGAGCGCCCAGACGATGATGGCGGCGACGGTCCGTCGGGTCACGCCGGGCGCTCGCGCAGCCATAGCCCAAGCCTGGTCGGCGCCATCGCCGCACGAACGGTCGAGTCCAGGTCGGCCGCGACGCCCGGTAGATCCATCGCGTCGCGCATCCGGTCGGAGAAGGCCGCGGCCGTCCGTTCGCCGTCGTACCGAGCTCGGTCGAAGCGGCGATCGACCAGATGTCGGACGCGGCGTCGGAGCGGCGTGAAGGCGGCGGCCACGACCAGCGTCGACGCTGCCACCGCGATCGAGTTCGAGCTCGCCGCCGAGCTGAAGAGCGTCGTCAGCCCGAGGTTCACGCCGAAGTAGATCGCGACGAGGGTGCCTGTCACCAGGGCATACGCGAGGGTCCGTGAGACGACCCGGTCGATGTCATAGAGGTGATAGCGGAGGATCGCGATGCCGATCGCGATCGCCGGCAGTGTCATCGCCAGCAGACTGAGGATCGCTGCCGGGGCGTCAGGCATAGCCACAAATGGCGTGACGGAGGCGACGATGAAGAGAGCGGCGACCGCCATCGCCGAGGCGAACCAACGGATCTGGAGTCTGGGGATCCCGACCGAAGATCGCCACCGAGCTACGACCGCCACGGCTGCGCTCGGGATTCCCACGAGGAAGATCAGGACATCGCCCGCTCCCACGATGGCAGCGACCACCGTTCCGGTGACCCTTGGATCCTCGGTCGGGTCGTAGTTGCTGTGGATCAGAAGGGCGACGTCGTCGCGATACGCCCAGGTCAGGGCCGCCTGGCCGGCGGCGGTGACCAGCGTCACGCCGCCGATCGCGATCACCATCGGGATCCAGCGACGCGACGGCAGATGCCCGTCCGGAAAGTAGATGGGCATGAGGATCAGCAGCGCCGCCGTTCCGAACAGCCAGACCCATTGGCTGAGCCAGGCGGCGATCGGCGCAGCCGGGAGGCCGGATGCCGAGGTGTAGGCGAACCACGCGTACTCCTCGGCAAGGTTGTTGATCGTCCAGCAGCCGGCGCCGATGAGCAGCAACCAGCCGACTCGATTCCTGGGTTCGCGTGCCACGACGCGGGCTCCGACGATGGGGTAGACGATCCCGACGAGCGTGCTCGCCGGCCAGAATGTGCCACCGATCGCGAAGTCGTTCGCTGCCATCAAGATGAGCGCCGCGACGGTCAAGAGGCTCGACAGGATGGCCAGGGCGACGGCGGTCCTGACCAGCGAAGTGGTCGTCACGGTCGCGTCTCGCGGATCCAAAGGGTCAGCGTCGTCGGCGCGATCGCGGTGCGGATCGTGGTGTCGAGGTCTCGGCTCACGGCGGCGATGTCCACCTCATTGCGCAGGCGATCGGAGAACGCGATCGTCATGCCTTCGGCGTCGTAGCGGGCCCGGTCGAAGCGCCGGTCGACGACTTGCTTGACGCGCTGGCGGATTGGCGTGAAGAGCGCCGCGACGACGAGCGTCGATGCAGCCACGGCGAGGGAGTCGGTCGTCGCGATCGAGCTCAGGAGGGTCGTCAGGGCGAGATTGACGGCGAGGTAGACGACGAGCAGCGCACCCGTCACGAGACCATAGGCGATGGTCCGCGACACCAGGCGGTCCAGGTCGTACAGGCGATAGCGGAGGATCGCGACGCCGGTCCCGATCGGCAGCAGTGCCAATCCAGCAAGCATCACGATCCAGCCAGCGTCGGGCATCGGTCCGATGGGGCTCGCCCCGAGTGACACCAGTGCGACCATCATGAAGGCGGCCCCGCCGAACCAGCGGAGCTGCTGCCGCTCCACGTCGCGGCTGTGGCGGAAGCGCCAGACGACCGATGCGAACGCCAGGCCAAGCGCGACGATCAGCGGTCCATACGCCAGGAGACCGAAGGCGCCGTCGGTGCCGTCGAAGCCGTCGATCCCGATCGGATTCGGGACCATCGCTCCGCTCGACATCTCACCGGGCGTCAGTGCCACGACGACCGTCAACAACCCGATCGCCACGATGGCGAACCACGCGACCAGGCGCCACCGAGGCGATGGGAGGTGGCCGTCTGGGAATAGCAATGGCACGAAGACGCCGATCCCGCCGATGACCGGGACGATCAGCACATTGGCCGCGAGCGCGATCGGGACGGTTCCTGGCAGACACCCGCACGTATCGCCACTCAGCGTGGCATAGGAGACTCCGGCCACGGCCCATGCGATGAGCGTCCCACCAGCCAGCAGGATCCACCCGATCGGATTCCTTCGAAGGCGGGTGACGAGGAGGGCGCCGACGACGCTGAAGGGGCCGATGACGGCTTCCAGGACAAGGACGAACGCCAGATCGGCCGGGTTCAGGAGCTGGGCGAGGATGATCGCCAGGAAGCCGGATGCCGCGACCAGCCAGACCGCGACCGCGTGCGGGCCGGTCATGGGCCTGGCCCCGGGCGTCGTCGGCCCGGTCGTCATGCGCGACCCTCGCGAAGCCAAAGGCCGACGAGCGTCGGGGCGATCGAGGAGCGGACCGTCGAATCCAGATCGGCCACGACCGCGGCCAGGTCGACTTCGTCCCGAAGGCGCTGCGAGAAGGCGGCTGCGGTCCGCTCCGCGTCATACCTGGCTCGGTCGAAGCGGTGGTCGACGACTCGCTGGACCCGCCGCCGCAGTGGCGTGAACA
>Ga0302299_10000821_pt1 | contig 17941 bp, 18 predicted proteins | sample III_Fen_N3_4_FD_198795 | JGI IMG/M metagenome (GOLD analysis project Ga0302299, IMG submission 198795) | Peat permafrost microbial communities from Stordalen Mire near Abisko, Sweden - III_Fen_N3_4 | ecosystem: Environmental > Terrestrial > Soil > Wetlands > Permafrost | place: Sweden: Abisko... | reverse complement strand
GATGTCGGGCATGTCGAGGTAGGTGTTGGGGTACCGCGGGGTGACCGTAGAGATCGCCGCGATGCGGACGTGCCGATCACGGTCGGCGCGCGTCTCCGCGAACTCGGCGCTCGCGAGCACCAGCGACGCGGCGCCGTCGCTCGTGGCACAGATGTCGACGAGTCGCAGCGGGTCGGCAACCACCGGCGACTCCTCGATCTCGTCGTACCCGAACTCCTTGCGGTACCGCGCGTTCGGGTTGGTGAGCCCGTGGCGGCTGTTCTTCACCTTCACCGCGGCGAAGTCCTTCGCGGTGGCGCCGTAGGCCTCCATCCGCCGACGGGCGTAGAGCCCGAAGTAGGTGGGGTTCGTCGCGCCGAGGATGTGGAAGCGCAGCCAGTCGGGGTCCTCCCAGCGTTCACCGGGCAGCGGACCGAAGAAGCCCTTCGGCGCGGTGTCGGCACCGACGACCAGGGCGACGTCGCAACGCCCGGCCTGGATCTGCGCGCGGGCCTGGTCGATCGCGACCGCGCCGGACGCGCACGCCGCGAAGCTGCTCGACACCCGCACCCCGCGCCAGCCGAGCGCCTGCGCGAACGTCGAGCCCGAGACGTACCCCGGGTAGCCGTTGCGCATCGTGTTGCCCGCGGCCAGGAACCCGACGTCGGACCACTCGAGGCCGGCGTCGGCCAGCGCGGCGCGCGCCGCGACTACGCCGTACTCCACGAAGTTGCGGCCCCACTTGCCCCACGGGTGCATGCCCGCACCGAGGATCACGACGTCGCTCACGAGGCCACCTCCGGAACCGGGGTCCACTTCCACACGGTGTGCACGGCGTCGTCGCTCTCATAGAGCGGCTCGACCACGAGCTCCATCGCCTGCCCGGCGTGGAGGCTGCTCACGTCGACACCCCGGGCGACCTGGCCGAGCACCACCATCTGCTCCACCTCGAGCTCGACCGCGGCCACGCCGTAGGGCTCGAACGGCTCGCTCGCCGGGTAGGGCGGCGGCGGCGCGTACCGGTTGTCGGTGAACGACCACAGCGTGCCCCGGGTGGAGAGCTCGACGTCGTCGAGGTCGGGCGCACCGCAGGCCGGGTTGCGACAGAAGGAGTACTGCTTCGGGAAGAAGTAGGCACCGCACGTCGAGCAGTGCCCGCCGAGCAGCTTCGCCCCGCCCTCCTCGGTGAAGTACCCCTCGATCACGGGCACGTGCGGCTTGCTCACGACGCGCTCCCTTCGGAACCGGTGCCGCCGAGCAGCTCCGCGCCGCCGCGCAGGTCGGCGTCGCGCTTCTCGACGAACGCCTCGCGGAGCTCGTCGGAGTCACCCCACAGGTTGAGCTCGTAGGTGAAGCCCTGCTCGTATCGGTAGCTCTTCTTCACGTCGACCGGGTCGATGCCGTTGATCGACTCCTTCGCCCGCCGGATCACGAGCGGGCTCTTCGCCGCGATGACCTGAGCGATCTCGCGGGCGGCGTCCAGCAGCTCGGCCCGGGGCACGACCCGCTCGACCGTCCCCCACTCGTGCAGCTGCTGCGAGGTGATCATCGACCCGGTGAAGTACATCGCCCGCATCTTGTGGGTGGGCACCAGCCGGGCCAGGTGCGTGGCCACGCCGAGCGCGCCGCGGTCGACCTCGGGGAGGCCGAACGTCGCGTCGTCGGACGCCACGATGATGTCGGCGTTGCCAGCGATGCCCACACCCCCGCCGAGGCAGTAGCCGTGGACCGCGGCGATCACCGGGACCTCGCAGTCGTACACCGCGGCGAAGGTCTCCCAGCAGCCCCGGTTCACCCCGATGAGCGAGGCGTTGGTGGGGTCGGCCGCGAGCTCCTTGATGTCGACCCCGGCCTGGTAGCCCTTGATCTCCGGGTTCGCCGCGACGATCAGGGCCCGGACCTCGGGATCACGGCCGAGCGACCGGATCGAGTCGGCCAGCTGGTACCAGCCGGCGACCGGGAGTGCATTGACCGGGGGGTTGTCGATGACCACTTCCGCGACGTGGTCGCGCACAACGGTTCGAATCACAGGCGGAGCGTAGCGAACGTCCCGAGGGCCTCCTTCATGGAGGCCGGGGGTCGCGTAACCTCCGGGCCTGTGAGCGCCTCCGACTCGACAACGCCCGCACTCGACGACGCCTTGGACTTCACGGGCAAGGTGGTGGTCGTCACCGGCGGGGCCCGGGGGATCGGGCGGGGCATCACCGAGCGGTTCCTCGAGGCCGGCGCCGACGTCGTGATCTGCGGTCGCAACGAGCCCGACGACCTGCCCGCCGCCGGTGGCCGCACGGCCGTGTTCGTCGCGGCCGATGTGCGTGAGCCCGACGACGTCGACCGGGTCGTCACCGACACTGTGGCCCGCTTCGGCCGCCTCGACGTGCTGATCAACAACGCCGGTGGTGGTCCCCCGGCCGACAGTGCCACCGCGTCGCCCCGCTTCTCCACCTCCATCATCACCCTGAACCTGATCGCGCCGCTCGTGTTCGCCCAGCGGGCCAACGCGGTGATGCAGGAGCAGGAGACGGGCGGGGTCATCGTCAACATCGCGAGCGTCAGCGGCATCCGCCCGTCGCCCGGGTCGGCGGCGTACGGCGCGGCCAAGGCCGGCCTGCTCAACCTCACCCAGACCCTCGCGGTCGACTACGCGCCCAAGGTGAGGGTGGTCGCGGTCACCGTCGGCTACGTGCGCACCGAGCAGTCGCACCTGTTCTACGGCGACGAGGACGGCATCGCCGCGGTCGGCCGCACGATCCCGGCGGGCCGCATGGCCGACCCGGTCGACATCGCCGACGTGTGCCTGTTCCTCTCGTCGCCACTCGCCCGCTACGTGAGCGGCACGAGCGTCCTCACCGACGGCGGCGGCGAGAACCCCGCCTACCTCGACGGCTCCACCGGAGCCATCAAGGGCTGAGCCCCCGCGCCGCCCCTCGCTGATGGGGCGCTCCGCGACGTGAGGGGGCTGCGCCGCAGGGACTGCTGCGCGCCGGCCTGATGGGGCGCTCCGCGACGTGAGGGGGCTGCGCCGCTGGGACTGCTGCGCGCCCTAGCCTGGATCGATGCGGCGTGTCCTGATCGTGGCGACGGCCGCGGTGCTCGTGGTCGGCGGGATCGGGGTGGGGGCCGTCCTCATGAGCGAGGACGAGGGCGAGCCCGCCGAGGCCGCGTCGGCACCGTCGACCACCACCTCGTCGACCACCACCACCACCACCTCCACGACCACCCTCCCGCCGCTGACGACGCCGCCGCCCAACCCGTCGGGGATCGTCAACCCCATCGAGGCCCGGCTCCCCGCCGCGCCGTCCGGGGGCATCGGTCCGGGCGCACTCGGGCCCGTCGTCGGGTCGATCCAGGCTCGATTCGCCGAGCTGCGGTTCGACCCGGGTCCGGTCGACGGCGACTACGGGCCGGCCCTCGTGTTCGCCGTGCAGGCACTCCAGAAGCTCGAGGGCCTCCCGGTCACGGGCGTGGTCGGGCAGGCCGAGATCGACGCACTGAACCACTTCACCTACCCCGAGCCGCTCGAGCCCGGCGCGGAGCCGAACCGCACCGAGGTCGACATCGCGCGCCAGACCCTCACGCTCTACGAGAACGGCCAGCCCCGCCTGCTCACCACGATGTCGAGCGGCTCGGGCGAGACCTACTGCTACGACACGCCCAAGGAACACCCCACCGAGAAGGTGTGCGAGATCGCGAACACCCCCGGCGGGCGCTTCACGTACTACCTCCACCGCCCGGGCTGGGACGTCGGCGTCCTCGGCGGCCTCTACAACCCGTACTACTTCAACCAGGGCGTCGCGGTGCACGGCTACCAGTCGGTGCCGGTCGGTCCGGCCTCGCACGGTTGCGTCCGCATCCCGATGCACATCGCGGAGTACTTCCCCACCCTCGTGCACCAGGGCGACCCGGTCTACGTGATCGGCGGCACCCCGTTCGAGATCCTCTCCCGCGAGCCCATCTGACCCCACGCATACGGAGCGCAGCGACGGGAGCAGCGGAGCGAGCGGTCACGAAGTACATCGACTCGAAGCGTTTCGACTCGCCGAGCGAGCGACGCCGAGATCAGGGGTGTTGCGAGCTGACGGAGACGACCTCGCCGGTCATGTAGCTGGCGTAGTCGCTGGCGAGGAAGACGATGACGTTCGCGACCTCCCACGGCTCGGCCGGGCGGCCGAACGCCTCGCGCTGCGAGAGCTCCTCGAGGAGCTTGTCGGTGGTGACCTTGGCGAGGAACGGGTGCATCGCGAGCGACGGCGACACCGCGTTGATGCGGATGTTGTGCGGCGCGGCCTCGATCGCCGAGCAGCGGGTGAGCGCCATCACGCCGGCCTTCGCCGCGGCGTAGTGGGCCTGGCCCTCCTGGGCCCGCCACCCCACGACCGATGCGTTGTTGACGATCACACCCGACTCCTGCGCGATCATCCGCTGGAGCGCAGCGCGGGTGCAGCGGAACGTTCCCGTGAGCGTGACGTCGAGCACGCTCGACCACTGCTCGTCGGTCATGTCGACCACGTTGGCCGTGCCCCCGAGGCCGGCGTTGTTCACGAGGACGTCGATGCGGCCGTACGCGTCGATCACCGCGTCGAACAGTGCCTGCACCGCGTCCTCGTTGGTCACGTCGCACACCACGGCGAGCGGCGGGGTGCCGGTGAGCTCGGCCAGGTGTTCGGCCGACTCGCCGAGCCGGCGCTCGTGGTGGTCGCTCAGCACGACGGTCGCGCCCTCCTCCGCGCAGCGCTGCGCGGTGGCGAAGCCGATGCCGGTGCCGGCCGAGGCAGTGACGACGACGACCTTGCCCTCGAGCAGCGTGTGGCCCGACGAGGGGTACGGCGGCGGAGTGCGCATGCGATCAGACCTTCGGTTCGGGCGGCAGGCCGAGGACCCGCTCGCCGATGATGTTTCGCTGCACCTGATTGGACCCGCCGTAGATGGTGTCGGACCGGGTGAACAGGAACGTCCGCTGGGCGAAGCTCAGCTCGTAGGGAGCGTCGTCGCAGACGAGTCCCTCCGGGCCGAGCACGTCGACCGCGAGCTCACCGATGTCGCGGTGCAGCGACGCCCAGTAGAGCTTGTGCACCGAGGTGAGCGGCGTCATGTCGCCACGCTCGAGCGACGGCATCGACCGCAGCGCGTTGTACCGCATCACCCGCAGCGCGATCCAGGTGTCGACGATGCGCTGGCGGACCACGGGCTCGGACGTGATGCCGCGCCGCCGCGCCGCGGCGAGGATCTCGCGGAGCTCGTTCTCGAACGTGAGCTGCTGGCCCAGCGTCGACGCACCCCGCTCGAACGCGAGGGTGCCCATGGCGACCTTCCAGCCCCCGTTGACCTCGCCGACCAGGTTGTCGACCGAGGTGCGGGCGCCGTCGAAGAAGACCTCGTTGAACTCCGAGGTGCCGGTGACCTGCTCGATCGGCCGGATCTCGATTCCGGGCTGATCCATCGGGACCAGCAGGTACGAGATCCCGCGGTGCTTGGGCATCGCGTCGCGGTCGGTGCGGCAGAGGACGAAGCACCACTGCGACCAGTGCGCGAGCGACGTCCACACCTTCTGACCTTCGATCACCCACTCGTCGCCGTCGAGGGTCGCCCGGGTCTGGACGTTGGCGAGGTCGGACCCGGCGTTGGGCTCCGAGTAGCCCTGGCACCACACCTCGGTGCCCGCGAGGATCGGGGGGAGGAACCGCTGCTTCTGGTCCTCCGAGCCGTAGTGGATGATCGTGGGGCCGAGCAGGCCTTCGCCGATGTGGCCGACCCGTCCGGGCCCGCCGGCGCGGGCGTACTCCTCGTAGAAGATCACCTGCTGGGAGAGCGAGAGGCCCCGGCCGCCGTACTCGGTGGGCCACGAGATCCCGATCCAGCCCGCGCGCCCGAGCTCCTGCTCCCACGCGAGGCGCTCCTCGAACAGCGAGTGCTCGTCGCCGGGCCCGCCGCGGCCGCGCACGTCGGCGTAGTCGCCCTCGAGCTGGGTGGTGAGCCAGGCGCGAGCCTCGGCCCGGAAGGCCTCGTCCTCGGCGCTGAAGCGAAGGTCCATCGCGGCGATCCTGTTCGGCGGCGCGGCGAAACCTACCAGCGCCATGGGAGACTCCTTCCGGTGACGACCCGGACCGATGTGTGCATCGTGGGCGGCGGTCTCGCGGGACTGGCCTGCGCCCGTCTGCTCACGCGTCAGGGCGTCGCGTGCACCGTCCTCGAAGCCGGTGACGACGTCGGCGGGCGGGTGCGCACCGATGTCGTCGACGGCTTCCTGCTCGACCGCGGCTACCAGGTCGTCCTCACCCAGCTCCCCGAGCTGCACCACCAGCTCGACGTGGGCGCGCTCGACCTGCAGCGCTACGAGCCCGGCGCGCTGGTGCGCGTCCACGGTCGGCTCCACCGCATCGACGACCCCCGCCGCCACCCCGCCCGCGCGCTCGCCACGCTCACCGCGCCGATCGGCACCTTCGCCGACGACGTGCGCCTGCTCGCGCTGGTCGTCGACCTCCTGCGCACCGAGCCCCGCGCGCTCCTGCGCCGTCCCGACACCACCACCGCCGAGGCGCTGCGGGCCCGGGGCTTCTCCGAGACGATGATCGAGCGGTTCTGGCGCCCACTCTTCGCCGGCATCCAGCTCGACCCCGACCTCGAGGTGTCGAGCCGGCGCTTCGAGGTGATCCTCGCGATGCTCGCCGAGGGCGCCGCCGCCCATCCGGCGACGGGCATGCGGGCCATCCCCGGCCAGCTCGCCGCGGCGATCCCCGCCGGGGTCGTCCGGCTGGGCGCCCGCGTCGAGCGCATCGACGGCACCACCGCGCACACCGCCGACGGGGCCCGGGTCGAGGCCCGGGCGATCGTCGTCGCCACCGAGGGTCCGGCCGCGGCCGGCCTGCTCGGCCTGCCCGACCCCGGCTCCCGGTCGGAGTCGTGCGTCTACTACGGCGCCGACGTCGCGCCGGTCGCCGAGCGCATGGTCGTGCTCGACGGGTCGCGCTCGGGCCCGGTGAACAACCTGGCCGTCGTGTCGAACGTCGCCCCCGGCTACGCACCCGCCGGTCGCGCCCTCGTCGCCGCGGTGGCGCCGGGCACCCTCGCCGGCGGCGACGCCGAGCTCGAGGCGGCGACCCGCCGCCAGCTGCGCGGGTGGTTCGGCGCGGCCGTCGACGGCTGGGATCACCTCCGGACCTACCGGATCGCCCACGCCCACCCCGACCAGCGTCCCGGGTTCTCACCCCGCCAGCGGGTGCGCCTCGGCGACGGCGTCTACGTGTGCGGTGACCACCGCGACACCGCGTCGATCCAGGGGGCGCTGTTCTCCGGCCGGCGCACCGCGGCGGCCGTGTGGGCCGATCTGTGCGGGCGTCAGCCCGACGTCCCCGCGAGGTAGCGGCGCAGGGCCCGGCGCACCGCCGGGCAGTCGCCGGGATCGGGCAGGTCGCGCCAGGCGGGTTCGAGCGACGGGACCAGGCTGGGGACCTGCCAGGGTGACGCGAGGGCTTGCACGACGCGTTCGGTGCCGCGCCAGCCCTCGGCGTGGGAGGTGGTCGAGTCGACGGCTCGGCCGCGCAACGTCCGCGCGACCACGCGCGCGGTCGCGTCGTCACCGAGCAACCCCCCGTGGAACGCGGGCCGCACGACGTACGGGATCTCGACCGGGGCCGGACGGGGCGCCGCGAGCCCGGTGTCGAGCGGCAGCACCGCCAGCACGCGGACCCCGGGCGCCCGGCAGCGCAGGAGAGCCTGGAACAGCGGGGCCTCCTCCACGATCGAGCGGAACAACGGGGTGTCGGTGCGCACCTCCACCGGACCGAGGTGGCCGACGACGGCCGCGACCGCGTCGAGTGCGGCTCCCGCGGCAACGCCCCAGCCGACGCGGCCCGGCGCGGGGTACGACACGCGGCCGGGCGCGACGAGCGGGCTCAGCGCCACGATCGAGGAGACGGGCGCGTCGGGCGACCCGAGCACGTAGGTGAGGGCGACCAGGGCCCCTTCGCTCTCGGCCACGATCCCCACCGGCTGCCCCGTCGACGCGGCGAGCCCGTCCACCTGCACGCGCAGACGCCGGGCGAGCGTCCGCACCGACGCGTGCGTCGCCCGGCGACCGTACGGACGCGGGTGCCCGGCTGCGTCCACGCCCGCGTACGAGTAGCGCCGGACGCGGAAGTCGCCCGGGACCCAGCGCCGGTGGATCCCGTCCCAGCGGGAGTTGAACCCCTTCACCACCATCACCGGCGGTCCGTCGCTCGCTCCCAGGGCCGCCGCCCGGGGCGCGGGCGGGCGGTCGCGTTCGAGCGCGATCGCGACCGTGAACCCGATCGCCGCGCCCCCCACGACCAGCACGAGCACCGCCGCGAGCGCGACCACGGCGAAGGGCCGACGGCCAGGCACCGTCGCGCGGGCGCTGGCGTCGACCACCCCCACCCAGCACCACGCGTTGACGATCCCGGCGGTGAGCGCGACCGGCCACCGCGTCCACGCCGGACCCGCGGCCACCACGGCCCCGAGCAGCGTGAGCGCGCCGAACGCAGCCAGCACCGCACCCACGGCCCGGCGTGGCGGACGGATCCGCCACCACTCGGGACGGACCGCGGCGCCGTGGACGATCGTCGAGACCATGACCACGACCGGAACGGCCACGACCCAGGTCCACGACAGGGAGAACACCGCGGTCGCGAACGAGAGCACGACCCACGGGACGAGCACCGCGACCACGATCGCGGTGGCGACCGCAGCCTGGCGGAGCCGCGCCCGCCACGGCGGCATCGGGAGGTCGGGCGGCCAGGCCCAGCCCACGATCGCTGCGGTGGCGACCGTGCGCAGCGCGACGAGCGCGCCGAGCGCGACCACGAAGACCGCCCACGACGGCGTGTAGACCGCGAGCCAGCGCAGGTCGTGGAAGATGTCGAGCGGGGCGGGGGCGCTCACCTGCGGGGCGAGGGCCAGGCCGGTCACCGGGCCGAGCGCGCTGAGCACCGCGGTCTCGACCACCACCAGGCCGGTGGTCAGCCCGACGAGCGGCACCCATGACGTCCGGTCGCGCCGTCCGGCGGGAGGCTGCGCCGGCGGGACCATGCGCGACCGATGCTACGACCGCGACGAGCGCGAGCCGGGGCTACGTGGTCGGGGACGCGTTGCGCAGGTCGATGGTCGCGGGGGCGCGGCGCAGCATGCCGAGGCGCAGCCCCGCGACGATCGTGCCCGACACGAGGGCGACGAGCGCGGCGAGCGCGAGGGCGGTCCGCATCTCCACCGACACCTCGCCCGCGAGCACGGCGATCGTGGCGATGTTGAGGAACGCGTGCACCACGACTGCGGGGAGCAGCGCGCCGGTGCGCAGGACGGCGTAGCCGAGCACCACCCCGAGGCTCGCGAACGGCAGCGCGGTGAGCGCGCTGTTCATCTGGGCGATGTGGCCCGGGAGCAGCGAGAAGATGAGGCCGCCGGCGACGAGGGCGAGGATGCCGGCGACGGGGCCCCAGTCCTCGGAGTTGCGCCAGTTGTGGCCAGTCAGCTTGGCCACCAGCGCGCCGACGACGATGAGGACGGCCAGGCGGTAGACGAGCTCCTCGCCCAACGCGGCGACCACGAGCCCGGCGGCTTCGGTCGCGCCGCCGATGTTGACCGCGTAGCTGTACGCGGCCCACACGAGCGCGCCGGACGACACGACGAGGAACTCGATCCAGGCGCGACGGTTCGCGGGGTCGAGGCCGAGGCGGCGGACGCCGACCAGGTAGGCGAGCAGGAAGCAGAGGGGCAGCGCCGGCGACACCGGCACCCGGCCCATCGAGCCGAAGGTGATGTCGAGCCAGGCCGTGCCGACGTCGACGACCACGGTGAGGAAGGCCAGGGCCACGATCGGGTAGGTGAGCGGCCAACGGGTCCAGCTCCGCCAGCGCCAGTTCCAGCGCTCCGCGGCGTACTCGGCCAGGCCCACGTCAGGTGTCCCCTCGGACACGGCCGGCGACTCCGGCGCGAGGTTGTCCATCGTCGTGTTCTCCCGAACCCTTGACCGCGTGCGGATGCCCCGCCACTCAGTGTGGTTCACCGACCACTCTATGTGCAATCCCAATCATGGGTCGCTCCGCTCGCTCGATGACCTGTCGGAGCGCAGGTTCGCCCGAGTCGCTCGTGGGTCGCTCGCTTCGCTCCCGCCTCGGGAGTGGCGACTCAGGCGAGGTGGGCGTCGAACCAGGCCAGGGCGCGGGCCCAGGCGTCCCGGGCCGCGTCGGCGTGGTAGTCGGCCCGGACGTCGCAGTGGAAGCCGTGCCCCGCCCCGGGGTAGCGCACCACCTCGGTGTCGACGGTCGCCGCGGTCAGGGCCGTCCGCAGGCGCTCGACGTCGGCGACCGGGATCGAGGCGTCCTCGTCGCCGTAGAGCCCCAGCCAGGGGGTGCGGAGCGTTGCCGCGTCGTCGACGAGCGACGGGAACGGCAGCGCGCCCTTGGTGGCGATCCCGCCGCCGTAGAAGCCCACGCCGGCCCCGAGCGCCCACCGCAGCGACGCCAGGAAGGTGACCCGCCCACCGAAGCAGAACCCGACGATGCCGATCCGGTCGTCGGTGAAGCCGCCGGCGCGCAGGTGGTCGAGGGTCGCCTCGGTGTCGATGACGATCCCGTCGTCGCTCAGCCCCTCGAACAGGGGGAAGATCGCCGAGAAGTCGGTGTAGTCCTCCACCGCGCCGCCGCCGGCCCGGTGGAAGTAGGCCGGGGCCACGGCGTGGTAGCCGGCGCCCGCGAAGCGGGTGGCGACGTCGCGGATGTGGCCGTTCACCCCGAACGCCTCCTGCACCACGATCACCGCACCGCGGACGTCGCCGTCGGGCGTGGCCTCGAAGACGGCCATGGGCCCGTCGGCGGTCTCGAGCACGAAGTCACGGGTCGGCATGCGCGGAGCGTAGCGAGCGTCCTGCCCCCGGCGAAAGGAGCGCCGCCCCAGCGAGCGAAGCGACCCAGGGTGCGGAGCGTAGCGAGCGTCCTGCCCCCGGCGAAAGGAGCGCCGCCCCAGCGAGCGAAGCGACCCAGGGTGCGGAGCGACCCAAGTTGTGGAGGCCTACGATGCCTCCGCCGCATGGACGTGACAGCCAACGATGGCGTGGGCGGCAGGAGGCACACCTGATGGATCCGCAACGCCGACTCGTGGCCCTGTGGACCTGCCGACTCCGCGCCCTGCTCGGCGTGAAGCTGGTGCTGTTCCCGCGGCTCATCACCAAGCTGGGCCTCGGCACCCCCACGCCCGTTAGCACCGCGGTCGTGCGGATGGTGGGTGTGCGGGACCTCGCGATCGGCCTCGGCGGTGTCGCGGGGGTCCGCGAGGGGACCCAGGCGCCCGAGTGGATGGGCTGGGGCGCGGTGGCCGACGGCGTCGACGCGCTCGCGCTGCTCGTCACCCCCGGACTGCCGAAGCGGGCCCGGCTCGTCGGCTTGTTCGCGGCCGGCTCCGCCGTCGCGGGCATGAAGCTCGCCTGGGAGCTCGCGGACGAGCGCGCCGCGGCCGAGGTCACCGCCCGCCACGCGGGTCGCGTCGCCACCGAGACGCCAACCCCGGGTGCGGACGGATAGCGGCGCATGACCGCGCACGACGTCCGAACCCAGCGGTTGTGGGCGGAGGCGGAGATCCGGCGGGTGCTGCTCCGGTACGCCCGCGGCGTCGATCGGCTCGACCTCGAGCTCGTGCGGGCCTGCTACCACCCCGACGCCACCGACTCCCACGGGAGCTTCGAGGGCACGGTCGACGAGTACGTCACCTGGGTCGAGCGCGTGCTGCGCCGCTACGACGCCACCATGCACTTCCTCGGCAGCCCGCTGATCGAGCTCACCGACGATCGCACCGCGGCGGTGGAGACCTACGGGATGGCGTTCCACCGCGCCGCCGGCGGGCCCCCGGAGCGCAACCTCGTCACCGGGTTCCGGTTCGTCGACCGCTTCGAGTGCCGTGACGACGAGTGGCGCATCGCCCGCCGGGTGGCGGTCACGGAGTGGTCCCGGGTCGACCGCGAGGACGACTGGTGGCCCATCCCCGACGGCATGCTCCAGGGCCGGCGCGACCGCACCGATCCCGTCTACGGGCCGGACGCGGGGCGATGAGGGGGCGGGCGCGGTGGTTCGGCGTCACCGCCCACCCGCTCGACGACGTCCACCGGGGCGAGCTGCTCGCCGTCGCCGCCGACACCATCGGCCGTGGCCTCGTCGACGGGTCCCGCACGCTGCCCGAGCCGGGCGACGACCCCGTGCTCGCCCAAGCCGCGGCGACCTTCGTCACCCTCGAGCGCGGCGACGCGCTCCTCGGCTGCATCGGCGCGCTCTCGCCGACCGAGGCACTCGTCACCAACGTCGCCCGCAACGCGTGGCACGCCGCGTTCGGCGACCCGCGCGTGCCGTCGGTCACCCGCGCCGACTACGCGATGATGTCGATCACGGTGTCGGTGCTGTCGCCCCTGACGCCCATGCGGGCCCGGTCGTGGCGCGACGTCCAACGCGCCCTGCGCCCCGGCCGCGACGGCATCACGGTCGACGCGCCGGGCCACCGGGCGACGTTGTTGCCGTCGGTGTGGGAGCAGCTGCCCGACCCCGACCAGTTCCTCGACGTGCTCTGGCACAAGGCCGGCCTGCGCCCGCGCGACTGGCTGCCCGGGACGAAGGTGCGGCGCTACACCACCGAGGAGCTCACCGACCCCGGACCGCGGGCCCCTGTGTCAGGATGAATCCCCCACCTGGCGGGTGGGAGACTCAGCCAAGGAGCACGCCATGGACCTCATTGCCGCCCTCGACGAAGTGGGCACGGAGTTCGGCCGCCTGGTCGCCGGCACGACCGCCGACCAGCTCGGTGCCACGACCCCGTGCACGGAGTTCAGCGTCCGCGACGTGATCAACCACGTCGCGGCCGGCGCCAACATGTTCGGTGCCGCGTTCGAGGCGGGATCGATCTCGGACGAGGAGCTCGGCCGGCTCATGGGTGGCGACATCCTCGGCGACGACCCGTCGGGCGTCTACGAGGCCGCGAGCGAGCGGGTGATGGCGGCCATCCGGGCGCCCGGCGCGATGGACGGCACGGCGACGTTCCCGTGGGGCGAGATGCCGCGCGACGCCGCGCTGGGCATCGCGGTCTTCGACGTCGCCGTCCACGCGTGGGACCTCGCCCAGGCCACCGGCCAGGCGATCGAGCTCTCCGACGACCTCGCGCTCGAGATCCTGGCCCTCGGTCAGGCCATGGGCCTCGACGCCTTCCGCGGCGAGATGTTCGCCGAGGAGGTGATCATCATCGAGACCGCCCCCGCCTGGGACCGCGTCGCCGCCTACTCCGGCCGGACGCCCTGATCGCGGCGCTGCGCTCCGTACGCCTAGCTGGAGAAGCCGTAGAGGGCGCGGCAGTTGTCGGAGGTGATCCGGCGCACGTCGTCGCGCGCCATCGTGCCCATGTCGCGGACGATCGAGCCCCGCGAGTCGGGCCAGGTGCTGTCGGGGTGCGGGTAGTCGCACGCCCACATCACGCGGTCGGCGCCGATCATCCCGATGAACACGTCGGCGTGGTGCTCCTCCTCGAACGTGATCCACACCTGGCGACGCATGAGCTCGCTCGGCGGGGTGGTCAGCTTGCCGACGATGTTCCCGTGCTTCACCCACTCGTGGTCCATGCGGGCGATGAGGTACGGGAACCAGCCGAGCCCGGCCTCGGCGAGCACGAGGCGCACCCCCGGGTGGCGTTCGAGCACGCCCGAGAACACGGTCTCCGCGACGGCCTCGTCGAGCTGCATCGGCGACACCGTGGCGAACACCGGCTCCCGCCAGGTGCCCATCTCGTAGACGGCCCGGTTGGCGCCGCCGCCGAGGTGGTAGCTGATCGGCAGCCCGGTGGCCTCCGCCGCGGCCCAGAACGGCTCCCACTCCGGTTCGCCCACCAGGGCCTCGACCGGGTCGAGCACGGCACCGCGGTGCCCGAGGGCCGCGACCCGCTCGATCTCGGCCGTGGCGTCGGCCGGCCGGCGCGAGGGCAGCCGGGCGAGCACGCAGAGCCGGTTGGGATCGACCCGGTTGAACTCGGCCGCCCAGTCGTTCCAGCACCGGTACGCCTCGGCCTGCAGCGCGTCGTCGGGGATCTTCAAGCCCATCACCGACGGTCCGTAGATGACCGACGACGCCACGTTGTCGCGGTCCATGTCCTGGAGGCGCAGCCGCGGGTTCGACGGGCGGAAGCCGTCCTGCTCGACGCCGCCGCGCTCGTAGCAGGTGTGCGCGGACGGCGTGGGTCCCGAGAGCCCGAGCACGCTGCCGTCACAGACCCACATCGTGCGCCCGTCGACGACCTCGACGTGAGGGACGCGCGCGGGATCGGATTCGCGCATGCGGTCGGTCCACAGGTCGGTGGGGATCGACGGCAGGTCCATGTGGTCGTCGCAGGAGTGCAGCGGCCAGTCGACGTCGAGGTCGGTGCCGACGGAGTGTGCGGGTGCGGTCGCGGTCATGGTCCCCCCAAGGTGTCCTGGTGCTCGCCCAGCCGCGGCGCGTGCCGGAGCAGGCGCCACGGCGAGGTGTCCATCACGAACGGCGCGCCCGCGTAGGTCACCGGGCGGCCGATCCCGTCGTGCTCCATCGTGACCGGAAATCCCCGGGCGCGGAAATGCACGTCCTCCATCACCTCTTCGGGGGCGTAGATCACCGGCAGCGCCATGCCTCGGGTCTGGCCCTGCACGAAGAACTCGTACGACGTGAGCCGGCTCGCGATCGCCACGAGCACCTCGCGGCCCGCGCCGAAGATCTCGGCGACCAGCGGGTCCTCGAACATCTCGGTCATGCTGACGCCGCCCCGCTCCTCCCCCAGCTCGAGCAGGGCGACCTCCGGGAGCTCGTCGCGCCACCCGAGGTCGTCGACCCAGTCGATCAGGATCCGGAACTCGCGGGCCGAGCGCGGCGGCACCCCGGTCGGCTGGTACCGGCCGTCGGCGCTCTCCGCAACCGTCGTCTGGGTCGGGTGCACGCTGGCGTGCCGGCACGTCTGGCGCTGCACCGTCGTCTGGTTGACGAGCCACCCGTACGACGCGAACTCGGTGGTCACGTTCGACGCCGCGTGCAGGCTCACGTCGATGAACTGACCGGTGCCGGTGACGTCGCGGTGCAGCACCGCGACCAGGACGGCGATCGCGGCATGGATCGACGCCGTCTGGTACGCCTGGTTCCCCCCGCCGCGCACGGGCGGGATGGTGTGGTCGTCGTAGCCGCAGCTCCACACCGGACCGGCGTTGGCGAGGATGGTCAGGTCGGTGGCCGGCTCGTGGGCCCGGGGGTTGGTGCGCCCGAACGGCGTGACCGCGGCCCAGATGAGCCCCGGGTGACCCGGGCGCAGGTCGGCGTCGTCGATCCCGAGCGCGGCGAGGTGACCGGGCGGCTCGGCTTCGACCACGATGTCGGCCGAGGCGACGAGGTCGCGGAAGCGGGCCCGGCCCTCGTCGTCGTCGAGGTCGACGACCACGCCGAACTTGTTGGTGTTGTAGTGCCAGAACCACAGGCTGCGCTCCGGGTCGGGCACGTCGTCGACGAAGGGCTCGTACCACCGCTGGGGGGCGCCGCCGGGCGGCTCGATCAGGATGACCTCGGCGCCGTAGTCGGCGAGCAGCCGACCGCAGTGGGCGGCGTACTCGCTCGCCAGCTCGACGACCCGGAGCCCGGCGAGCGGGCCGGCGGCGTCCGGATCGGGGCCGGGCAGCGGCTCCGTGCTCAGGTGCTGGCCGATCTGCTTCCGCGCCACGCTCAGATCACCCCCGCGGTCCGGAGGTCGCCGATCTCGGCGTCGGTGAGACCGAGGATCTCGCCGAACACGAGGTCGTTGTCCTGACCGAGCAGCGGTGCGGCCCGCTCGATGCTCCAGTCGGTCTCCGAGAGGTGCACCGGCAGCCCGTCGACCCGCACCCGGCCCATGGCCCGGTGCTCGACCCACGGCCACAGCCCCCACTCGGTGGTCCCGGGGTCGTCCTCGATGCGCTCGCCGGGGAGCTGCACGGCGACGCCCGGCACGTCGGCGCCGATGAGCAGCTCCTGCATCGCGAACTTGTCGCGCGGAGCGCACCACGCGGCGAACCGCTCGTCGAGCTCGTCCTGGTGCGTGAGCCGACCGGCGAGGGTGACGAAGCGCGTGTCGTCCGCCCAAGCGCCGTCGGCCGTCGCGCCGACGACCGTCGCGAGGGCCCGCCAGTCGTCGTCGTCCCGGCACGCGATCGCGAACCACTGGTCGTCGCCGAGGGCCGGGTAGATGTTGTGCGGCGCCATCGCGGGCCCGTCGCTGCGGTTGCTGTACGGGAACCCGGGTCGGCGGGTGGGACGGCCGTTGACGGTGTAGTCGAGGACGACGGGACCGAGCATCGACGCTCCCGCGTCGGTGCACGACATGTCGACCCACTGGCCCGCGCCGGTGCGGTTGCGGTGGACGAGGGCGGTGAGGATCGCGAGCGCCATGATGTTGCCGCCGTGGTGGTCCATGTACGAGTAGCCCCACCCGGCGGGGGGCAGGTCGGGCAGGCCCGAGGTGTACGTGAGCCCGGAGCAGGCCTGCACGATCGGACCCCAGGTCTTGAACGCCGAGTACGGCCCGCGGTGGCCGAACCCGCAGTTCGACACGTAGATCACGTCGTCGCGGATCTCCCGCAGCCGCTCGTAGGGGAACCCGAGGTGCGCGAGGACGCCGGCGGCGAAGTTCTCGGCTACCACGTCGGAGATCCGCACGATCTCGGCGAGCAGCTCGCGCCCGCGGTCGGTGCGCAGGTTCAGCGTGATGCCGAGCTTCTCCACGTTGTGGTTCTGGAACCCGCCACCGAGCTCGCCGCCGCGGCGGTCATCGATGAACGGCTCCATCCCGCGCAGGATGTCCCAGCGACCCTCCGTGACCGGGTCCTCGATCTTGATGACCTGCGCGCCGAACGCGGCGAGCGTGCGGGTCGCCCCCGCGCCCGCGAGCTGGCCCGTGAAGTCGCAGATCCGGATGTGCGAGAGCGCTCCCATCGGGCGCGGACGATAACCGAGGGCGCGGCCCGCCGCAGGCGATCCCGCCGGACCTACAGTGCGCGCATGACCAACGATGCCTCTCCCACCCTCTCCGACAACCTCGTTGCCGCGTTCTCGCTGGCCGGCAAGGTCGCGGTGGTCACCGGCGCGGCGCGCGGCATGGGCGCGCAGGCGGCCGTGACGTTCGCCGAGGCCGGCGCCGACGTCGTCATCGCCGACGTGCTCGAGGACGGGCTCCAGGAGACGGCCGCGCGGGTGCGGGCGCTCGGGCGGGTCGCGACGGTCGTGGCGACCGATGTGTCACAGAAGGCAAGCGTCGACGCACTCGCGGCGCAGGCAGTCGCCACCCACGGCCGCATCGACGTGTGGGCGAACGTCGCCGGGGTGCTGCGCCACGCCACCATCCTCGACACCACCGAAGACGTGTACGCGCTCATCACCGGCGTCAACCAGGCCGGCGTCTACTGGGGGACCGCAGCCGCGATGCGGGCGATGCAGGAGCACGGCGGGTCGATCGTCAACATCGCCTCGGCCGGCGGCGACATGCCGGCTCCGATGATCTCGGTCTACGCGATGACGAAGGCCGCGGTGATGATGATCACCCGCTCGGCCGCGACCGAGGGCGGCCAGTACGGCATCCGCGTCAACGCGGTGGCCCCGGGCTTCATCGACACGCCGATGGTCGCGGGCTACTGGACCACCGCCGACGGAGCGTTCGACCCCGACGCGAAGCGCGACGCGCTCGCGGTGCGCGCCGCGGGGAGCCCGATCGGGCGCACCGGTGAGCCCGAGGACATCACCTGGGCGATGCTCTACCTCGCCGCCGACGCGTCCCGCTTCATGACCGGTCAGGTGCTGCGCCCCAACGGCGGCGTGGTGATGCCCTGACCACTTCCTGTTTTGGCGTGGTTCATCGGGCCATAGGCCCGACGAACCACGCCAAAACGGAGGATCAGGCGACGTAGGTCACGGACTCGGGGAGGTCGAGGGCGGCGACGTCG
>Ga0302299_10000820_pt1 | contig 17950 bp, 17 predicted proteins | sample III_Fen_N3_4_FD_198795 | JGI IMG/M metagenome (GOLD analysis project Ga0302299, IMG submission 198795) | Peat permafrost microbial communities from Stordalen Mire near Abisko, Sweden - III_Fen_N3_4 | ecosystem: Environmental > Terrestrial > Soil > Wetlands > Permafrost | place: Sweden: Abisko... | reverse complement strand
GCGTGATCCAGGTCGACCGCGCGGTCGCCACCCTCGCCGTCGCGACGACCAGCGACCGCACGGCGAGCCTGAACTTCGGCTACGAGCAGATGGACGGCTCTTACAGCGAGTCCAAGACGATCAAGATCACCAACAGCGGATCGCGTGACGTCTGGTACAAGCTCACGGCGTCGTCCCCGCTCGTCTCGATCTACCCGTCGAAGGTCAAGGTCCGGGGACACGACTCGGTGTCCGTCCGCGTCCGCGCCTCGCTGTCACGCTCCGCCGTGGCAGGGCTCCCCACGGCCGACCAGTTCATCACCGGCGACTTCGGCGTCCTGAGCTCGATGGCCGGCGTTGTCACGGCCACCCCGCAGACGAAGACCGCCGGGTACTACCCCCTGCGCGTCCCGTACCTCCTGGTGCCGCGCGGCGTGTCCGGGATCGACAGCAGGCTCGACCAGGCGAAGACAACCGGAACCCGCGTGGACGCGACGCTCAACGTCAAGAACAACGGCGTGCACGCCGGCTTCGCCGACACGTACGCCTTCGGCACGAAGGATGCCCGCGGCGACGGGCTCAACGGCACCGACATCCGGGCGATCGGCGTCCAGTCGATCCCGGCCTCGGTCCTCACCGGCGCCGACGATCCCGCGGACCGCGGCGTCCAGTTCGCGGTCAACATGTGGGACCGCTTCAGCACCGCGGCGCCGCATGAGGTCGACGTCGCCGTCGACACGAACGGCGACGGGGCTCCCGACCGCTACGTGGTCGGCATCGACAACGGCTTGATCTTCGGAGGCGTCTACGACGGCCTCTACGTCAGCCTGACCTTCGATGCGGACTTCAACCTCATCGACGGCTGGCTCGCGGATGCGCCCCTCAACGGATCCACCCTGATCCTGCCGGCCCTCGCCAGCGAGCTCGGCCTGGCCGACAAGGCGGGCTCTTTCACCTACTGGGCGGTCGCCTACGACGGCTTCACGGGCCTCGCGGACACGACGGCGAAGGCGGGGGCGTTCGACGCCTTCAAGCCTGCGCAGTCCACGGGCGACTTCGTGGCCGTCGGCGCCCACGCACGCGTGTCGATCCCGGCCTGGGCCGACCGCTCGGTCGCCGGTGTCAGCGGCTGGCTCGTGGTCTCGCTCGACGACCGGAACGGCGCCGCGCAGGCCGACATCGTCAACCTCCCAGCCGGCCACCATTGATCGCGATGCCGGTCGCTCCGCGACCGGCCGACAACGAGACGAGCCCCCGGCCCTGCGGCCGGGGGCTCGTCGATTCGCAGGTGAACGACGGCTGTCGGGAGGCTCGCGATGATCGCGATCAGCCCGGGCCGGGAGGGTTCTCGCAGAGCTGCGGCGCCCCGCTCATGCCAACGCGGTAGTCGAGCCTTGTCCCGCCGGCCTCGACCACCACCTGGTAGCCGGGCTGGACCATCTGCGTATACATGAACCCGGGTTGCGGGCAGCCCAGAGCGCCGTCCGGCCAGGTGACGCTCTTCGCGGTCACGACCGTGATGTCCGCGGGCGCCGTGCCCGTCCGCCGGGCCGCGTCGGCGACGACGGCGGCGAGGACCGCGGGGGGGACTGGGGCGCCGTCGCCCGGGACGGGCGAGATCGAGACGCGGGGGATGATCCGGTCCGGTGTCGCGGACGGCATGGGAGTCGGGACCGGTTCCGTGGCCGGTGCCGGCGTCGTCGTCGGGGCGGCGCCGCCCGTCGCGGCGGCCGGAGTCGCAGCGGGGGTCGCCGCGGGGGTCGCCGCAGGGAGGCCCGTGCATGCGGCGGCGACCGCCGCGACCGCCACGAGGACGAGCAGGAACCGGCGCGAAGGGGAGGTTCGGTCGATGCTCATGGGCCCCCTGACGCGCGAGGGCACGGTTCCGGTTCCCGCGGGGTCCGCAATTCCCTCGAGGCCGCCCCGACCCGGTCGCCGCGGGACCGGCGCCTGCCGGTAGACTGCCCGCGTCGTGCTGCCGTTCATCCCGATCTTTCCCGTCATCGACCTCGCCTTCTCGCCGATTGTGACGGTCGGCGAGATGACCGTTCGCATGGACACGATCGCGCTGGCCGTCGTGATCTTCGCCAGCCTCATTGTGGCGGCCCGGGTAGCGCGCCGGACGCCCGTCGACACGACCCGCTCGACCGAGGAGCCCGGGCCGGACCCCGACGATCGCAATCACCTTCGCGCGGACGACCTGCTGTACGTCGCCGTGGCGGCGTTGCCGGGAGCCGTCGTCGGCGGACGAATCGGCTATGCGCTGGACCACCTGGACTACTACACCGGGCACTCCTCCGCGCTGCTCGACGTTACGCAGGGCAGCCTCTCGTTGTCCCTGGCCGTCGTAGGCGGCATCCTGACGGCGTCGATCGTCGCCGGGCTCCTCGGGGCGCCGGTCGGGCGGTGGATGCACGCCCTCGTCCTGCCGCTGCTGCTGCTGCTCGCGGGCGGGAAGCTCGTGATGGCGCTCGGCGGCAGCGGACAGGGCCTCCCGTGGGACGGGGACTGGGCGACCGCCTACCTGGGCCCGGGGCCGTGGGGCTCGCTCGCGCCCGCGGTCCCGTCGCACCCGTCGCAGGTGTACGAGGCCCTGGCCACCACGGGCGTCCTGCTCGTCATGATGTGCCTGCTCGCGCTGGGGGCCTTCTCGCGTCGCACGGGCACCGCGTTCCTGCTCGGCATCGCGCTCTGGGCGGCGGCCCGCGCGGCCGTCGCCTCGACCTGGCGTGATCCCGCGGTGGTCGGCCAGCTGCGGATGGAACAGGTCGTCTCCATCGTCATCGCCGCGGCCGCGCTCGTCCTTGCCGGCCTGTTCACCGCGGGAGGGGCGGTCCGGCGCCAGCGCCGCGGCGTACCCGGGGGAGATGGCGCCGGTGGCGGCGAAGGTGCTGCCGGCGGCGGGCCGGTCGCCGGGCCCAGGTGGCCGAACCCCGAGGATCGACCCCGGATCTGAGAGCACAGTCGCCTCCACCGCCTCCACCGCCCAGGGCATCGGCGACGCCGCAGGTGTCGTTCGCCCCTGCGTGACCGCGCCCCTGCGTGACCGCGTCCCGGCGGCGTCGGGCCCGTCCCGGCCGGGGGAGCCGTGCTAGCCTTTCGGCGCTCCCGGAACGTGAGCAGCGACCCGCCCCGCGAGCGGCGGAGGAGGTCGGATCATCGGGCACCTGGACTCAATTCGCGGTCGTCGCGTCCTCGTGACGGGTGGTTCGGGAACGATCGGCGCGGCGCTCGTGGACGAGCTGCTCAAGGCCGAGGCGGCCGTCGTGCGGGTGTTCGGGCGCGACGAGAGCAAGCAGTTCCACCAGCGCCACCGCCTCGGATCCCGGTCGGACCTGCGGTTCCTGATCGGCGACGTCCGTGACCGGAATCGCCTGCTCCGGGCGTCCGAGGATGTCGATATCGTGTTCCACTGCGCGGCGCTGAAGCATGTCGAGTCGGGCGAGTACAACCCGTTCGAGGTCACCCAGACGAATGTCGAGGGCACCCAGAACGTCATCGACGCCTGCCTCGCGAACGACGTCGAGACCATGGTGCTGACCTCGTCCGACAAGGCCGCGAACCCGACGTCCGTGATGGGGGCGAGCAAGCTCCTGGGCGAGAAGCTGATGACGGCCGCGACCAACTACCGGGGCACCCACCGGACGACGTTCGCCACCGTCAGGTTCGGCAACGTGCTCGGATCGCGTGGATCCGCGCTTGACCTGTTCGCGCGCCAGGTCGAGGCCGGCGGGCCTGTGACGGTGACCGATCCCGCGATGACCCGCTTCGTGATGACGACCGCGCGGGCGGTGGACCTCGCGCTCCAGGCTGCGTTCCTCGCCCGCGGGGGCGAGGTGTTCGTGTTCAAGATGCCGGTGGTGACCCTCGCGGACCTCGTCCGGGCCACGATCGAGGTGGTCGCCCGGCAGGTCGGCCGCGACCCGGCCTCCATCCTGACCAGGTCGATCGACGTCAGGCCGGGCGAGAAGCCCTACGAGGAGCTCATGACGGCCGAGGAGTCGACCCGTGCCCGGGACATCGGTGCCATGTACGCGGTGCTGCCGGCCATCGAGTCCCACCAGGACGTGCTCGACGCGTACCGCGACGCGCCACGGCCGGAGATCGGTGCCTACCGGTCCGACTCCGTTGCCCCCATCGGGTACGAGGAGGTTCTCGAGCTCGTTACCCAGGCGTTCGCGGAAGGCCGCTAGCGATGCGCATCCTGGTGACCGGTGCGGCCGGCTTCATCGGCCGCTGGGTCGTCGCGGAGCTGCTGTCACGCGGGCACACCGTGCTGCCGGTGGACAACCTCGCCGCCGGCGATCCGGGGAACCTCGACGCCCTTGCCGGGATGCCCGGCTTCCTGCCGCTCGAGACCGGTGACGTCCGCGACCCGGCGGCCTGCCGCCGGTGGATGTCCGGCGTGGACGCGGTGGCCCACCTCGCGGCGTCGATCTCCGTCCAGGATTCGATCGACGACCCGGCGACCACGTTCGACAACGACGTCGTCGGCACCTTCCAGGTCCTCGAGGCCGCCCGGGCGGCCGGGGCGCGCGTCCTGTTCATGAGCACGTGCATGGTCTATGACCGCGCCGTGACGCCCGAGGGCATCGGCGAGCAGCATCCGACGAGACCGGCGTCGCCGTACGCGGCGTCGAAGATCGCGGGCGAGGCGCTGACGCTCTCCTACTTCCACGCCTACGGCCTGCCGACGACCGTGGTCCGGCCGTTCAACACGTACGGGCCGTTCCAGCGGTCGGTGGGGGAGGGCGGAGTGGTGGCGATCTTCACCAGGCGTTCGCTCCTGGGCGAGGAGCTCCGCATCTACGGCGACGGGACGCAGACCCGGGACCTGCTGTACGTGGAGGACTGCGCGCGGTTCGTGGCCGACGCCCTGCTCGCGGACGCTGCCACCGGCCGCATCCTCAATGCCGGGACAGGCGTGGACGTCTCCGTCAACGAGCTTGCCGGGACGATCGAGCCCGACCCGGGCAGGGTGGTCCACGTCGAGCACATCCATCCCCAGAGCGAGATTGCCGTCCTGCGCTGCGACCCGCGCCTCGCCGGCGAGGTGCTCGGCTGGCGGCCGGCGACATCGCTCGCCGAGGGCCTTGCGCGCACGCGCTCCTGGATGACGGGGCGGCTCGCGGCCGGCCTGCCCGTCGCGTGACGAGGGCGCCACGATGACGATCAGGCACGGCGCACTGGCGATCGACGGCGGCACGCCGGTCCGATCGGCCCTCCTGCCATACGCACACCAGCAGATCTCCGACGAGGACGTCGCCGCCGTCACCGCCGCCCTCCGGTCCGACTGGCTGACGACCGGACCGCGGGTCCCGGCATTCGAGGCGGAGCTCGCCCGGGCGACCGGCGCGCGCCACGCGGTCGCGTTCTCCTCCGGCACGGCAGCACTCCACGGGGCCGCTGTGGCCGCGGGCCTGGGGCCGGGCGACGAGGCGATCACCACGCCGATGACGTTCGTCGCGACCGCCAACTGCGTCCTCTACGCGGGCGCGGAGCCGCGCTTCGCGGACGTGATGCCTGGATCGCTGCTGATCGACCCGGAGCGCGTCGCGGCCGCCGTCACACCGCGAACGAAGGCGTTGCTGCCCGTGGACTACGCTGGCCATCCCGCCGACTACGCGGCCCTGCGCGAGATCGCGGACGCCGCGCCGGGCGGGCCGCTCACCATCATCGCCGACGCGTCGCACTCGCTCGGGGCCACCCGGGACGGACGGACGGTCGGGACGCTCGCCGACATGACCGTTCTCAGCCTCCACCCGGCCAAGATCCTCACGACCGGGGAGGGTGGTGCCGTCCTGGTCGACGATGACGACCTCGCGGCGCGACTGAAGCGCTTCCGGAACCACGGCATCGCGACCGAGCTGTCGGCGCGGCGGGACTGGACGTACGCGATGGTCGAGCTCGGCTACAACTACCGGCTCACGGACATCGGCGCCGCCCTCGGCAGCTCCCAGCTGTCGCGGCTGCAGGCCTTCCTGGAGCGGCGCCGGGCGCTCGCGGCCCGCTATCTCCAGCGCCTCGGCGGTCACCCGCACCTGGAGATGCCGGAGGTGGAGCCGGGTGTGGACCCGGCGTGGCACTTCGCGTTCGCCCGGCTGCGGCTGGACACGCTTCGTGTCGATCGCGGCGCGGTCTTCCACGCGCTGCGCGCCGAGGGGATCGGGGTCAACGTCCACTACATCCCGGTGCACCTGCACCCGTTCTACCGGGAGCGGTATCCGGGCCTGTCGTTCCCGGTGGCGGAGGCGGCGTACGGGCGGCTCCTGACGCTGCCGCTCCACGCGGGGATGACGGCGGACGACGTGGACGACGTTGTCGCGGCGCTCGACAAGGTCACCACGGCATATCGCGTGGGCTGACCGACCGTCCGCCGGTCGTGGCGCGGACGGCTACCCGGCGGGAGCGACCAGGTCCCAGCTGAGCGGGGTGCCCCGCTCGATGTCACGCGCGGCGCGACGGCCGAGGACCTCCTCGTAGTGGCGCGTGTGCAGCCCGTCCGCCGGCCGGATCGAGCGGACGTTGCGCTCCGTGAACACCTCGCCCTCGGCGACGTCCTCGACGACGAACAGCGATCGACGGAAGCGGCGGCTCTCCGCCTCCTGCGGGGTCGCATCGAGCCGCGCCGTGCCCAGCGCCCGCTCGGTGACACGGATGGCCTCCACCATCGCCTTGAACTCCAGGGGCTCGAGCGAGAATGGGGCGTCAGGCGTTGCGTTCTGGCGGGAAAGCGTGATGTGCTTCTCCACGATCGACGCCCCCAGGGCGACGGCGGCAATCGGCACGGTCTCGCCCGTGGTGTGGTCCGACAGGCCGACGGGCACCCGCCAGCGCTCGGCCATCATCGGGATGGCGCGCAGGTTCATGGCCTCGGGCGGCGACGGGTACGCGCTGGAGCACTTGAGGAGTGCGATCTGGGTCGCTCCGGCCGCCCTCGCCGTCGTGACCGCCTCGTCGATCTCGGGCTCAGTCGCCATCCCGGTCGACATCACGAGGGGGCGCCCCGTCCCGGCCATGAGGCGGATGAGCGGCAGGTCGACGAGCTCGAACGAGGCGACCTTGAAGGCGGGCACGTCCAGGCTCACGAGGAAGTCGACGGCCGTCGCATCGAACGGGCTGGAGAAGCAGTGCATGCCCAGCGACTCGGCATATGCCTTCAGGCGGGGCTGCCACTCCCAGGGCATCGACGCATCCCGGTAGAGCTCGTGGAGCGTCATGCCTTCCCAGGGCGACCCCGAGCCGGGGCGGAACGCGGCCGCGCGGCTGTCGATGGTGATGGTGTCGGCCGTGTACGTCTGCAGCTTGACCGCGTCGGCCCCCGCCTCGTGCGAGGCACGCACGATCTCCATGGCCACCCGCTCGTCGTGCCCGTGGTTCGCCGACAGCTCCGCGATCACGTAGACGGGATGGCCCGGCCCGATCGGCCGGCCTGCGATTGAGAAGTCGGCGGTCATTGTTTCGCCACCCCGTGACTGGGAGGGGTCATCCCGGCGCGACGGGGCCGGGGTCCCGCGATCGAGGATCGCTGGCCACATCATCGTGGGCAGCCAGCACGATGTCCAACCCGGAGGGTGCCGACCCGTCGTACCGGACCGGGACCTGCGTGACGTAGCATGCGACCGTCCCCTCGCCCTACCGGAGATCGGCCCTGATGGACCAGGCCCCGTCGCGCGCGTCCGGACCGCCGGGACGGACGGTCGACCTGCGGTCGATCGGCCCCGGCGATCGCGACCTGCTGTTGACGTGGGCCAACGACCCCGCAACGCGTGCCGCCTCGTTCCATCCTGCCCCGATCGACGCGGCGACCCACGACGCATGGTTCGCGCGGCGCCTCGCGGACGGGACTGGACGCACCTGGGTCGGTGAGGTGGACGGCCACCCGATCGGGCAGGTGCGGATCGACCTGGACGAGTCGGGCCGCGGAGAGGTCGGCATCAGCATCGCCCCGGACGCCCGCGGTCGCCGGCTGGCGCGCCCCCTGCTCGCGGCCGGCATCGCGGCCGCCGTCGCGGAGCTCGGCGTGACCGGCTTCGTCGCGCTCGTCCGACCCGACAACGCGGCCTCCATCAGGCTGTTCCGCGGCGCGGGGTTCCGCGACACGGGCGCCGGAGAGCGCGACGGGACCGGATGCCGGGTGCTCCTCCTCGAGGTCGGCGCCGACGGCCGGTGACGTTCCGCCGCGGGTCCGACCGAGGTCAGGCCCGGGCGGGCCAGGACGCGTGCACCAGGTGCCGGGTCAGGCCGTGCGGCGTGGGACCGGCCGGGCGGACGAGAGGATGGCGTCTGCGATCCGGTCGGCACCGCGCCCGTCAACGAGCTCGGCCGCGGTGCGCCCCATGGCCTCGAGGCGGACCTTGTCGGCCAGCAGCCCCTCGACGGCCGCGGTGACTGCGGCGGGGGAGATCGTGCGCCCGTCGCCCAGGTACGCCGCGGCGCCCGTCGCCGCGTAGGGCGGTCCGACCGGCAGCTGGTCGTCCGCGACCGCCAGCAGCACGGCGGGCCTGCCGAGGCACGCGACCTCGAACTTCATTGTCCCGGCCCCGACGATCGCGAGGTCGGCCGTGGCCAGCCGTCCCGGCAGGTCCGCCGGGTCCCGCACGAGCGCAGCCGCACCGCCCGTGAATGCCCCGTGGTAGCTCGCGCCGACGACCACCTCCAGGGACGGCGTCGTGGCCGCCAGCGCGCCCGCCACCCTATTCGTCACGTCGGCCGGATCGCTGCCCCCGAAGCACACGACGACCCTCGGGTGGCCCGGACCGGACATACCGGTCAGCGCAGCCATCCCGCGGCGCTCCACGTAGGCAGCATCGATCGGGACGTACCGGTAGCCGGCGAGCACGGTCCCAGCCTCTCCGGGTCCGCTCCAGGCGGGCTGCGACGGCTGGACGACCACGGCCGCCCGGCCCGGGAACGCATCCCGGTCGTCGAACACCACCAGCCGGTCGGGCGCATACCGCCACGCCTCGGCGGCGGGGTTCGGGACGTCCATCACGACCACGTCCGCCTCAGGCGTGAATGCGCCTCCCTCCAGCACCGCCAGTCCGGCCGCCGTGGCCCGTGACAGCTCACCGGGCGTCAGCGTGCCCGCGAGGAGGTCGAGCTCGACGGTGGCCCCTCGTCCCACGAGTGCGCTCCCGAGGGCGATGGCGCGGGCAATGTGGCCGTGGCCGATGGCGGGCCCACCCGCCGCGACGAGGCGGATCACGTGCACCGCCGCCCTCTCGCGCGGCGGCTCATTCCGGCGCCAGTCGCTTCTGGACGACGCCGCGGTTGAGCGCGAGCCACGCGGGATGCGCCTCCACCACGGCCAGCGCATCGCGCCAGCCGAAGTCGACCCGGCCGAGCGCGTCGTAGACCAGCCGCACGAGCTCGTAGTCCTCGGGCGTGTCGACGGTCCAGCGGTGACCGGACAGGTCCACCGGGCCGCGAACCGCCGCGAGCCGGAATAGTTCGGGGTGCCGGTAGACGTACGGCGTCGCATGCTCGCGGGAGGCCGGGTCCAGGTCCTCGCGCCAGGCCCGTTCGAGCGCCGCCATCGTCATCGTCTCGACGTCCAGCCCGCGCGGGTACGTGCGCGGCTCCAGCGTGTTGCTCGCGTAGTCTGCCCCGGACGTGGCGAGGGTGGCGACGACCTCGTCGATGAGGTCCGGATCGATGAGCGGGCAGTCCGACGTGATGCGGACGACCCGCTCGGCCCGGTGGGCGCGTGCCGCAGTGACGTACCGATCGAGGAGGTCCATCTCGCTGCCGCGCTCGACCAGCCATCCCTCCCGGCCGGCCAGGTCGGCGATCGCATCGTCGTCCGGCCCCGTGGTGGTGGCGACCACCACGGCGTCGACGGTCGTTGCCATGGCCACGCGGCGGACCACGTGGACGAGCAGGGGCTCCCCGAGGAGCGGAAGCAGCACCTTCCCGGGGAGCCGCGTGCTCCCGGTCCTTGCCTGGATGATCGCGACAGTCCTCATCGGGTCGGGTCCGGCTCCCTGCCGTCGCCGGTCATCGCGGCCCGGATGACGTCGGCGATCCTGCCGATGGCGTCGCCGGTCCGGAAGTGGGCGTCCAGGAATGCCGTCCGGTCCGCGGGCGCCGGCGGGCGCGGGTCGCCCATGAACGTCCGCACGTCGTCCACGGACCGGACCCCGACGGCGACCCGCGCCGCGACGTACCCGATGACGTCGGCGTGCGACTGGCCCACGTCGATCATGTTGGGCAGCCCGGCGACGACCGCGTCGGTGAGGACCGTCGAGCTCTGCCCGAGGTGGGCGTCGGCGGCCGCGAGCAGCCGGTACAGGTCGAGGTCCCGGACGACGCTGACCGTGGGAGGCTCGTAGCCGCCGGCCGACGCGAGGCCACGGAACAGCTCCGGATACCCGCTGGCGGCCCGGTCCTGTGGGTGGAGCTTGATCACGACGTGGACGCCCGGGAGTGGCCCGCCCAGGACGCGCGCGATCATGCCCGCGCTGTGGAACTCGCCCATGGTGTTGTGCGCGACGGAGACCACGAGGAGACGGTCGGCCGGGGCGACGCGGAGCTCCCGGCGCACCGACTCGCGATCTGCCGCACGATCCCGGGTGAGCGCGGCATCGAGGTCGGTCCGCGGTGAGCCGGTGACGACCACCTCGTCCGGCGCGTAGCCACCCTGCGTGAGGAGGATGTCCCGCTCATACGACCCGAACACGCAGGTGCGGTCGGGTCGGACCAGGCCCGGGTGGCGCGGCCGACAGAAGTCGGGATTGCCCGGGTAGATCATCCCGTGCTGGATCGACGTCACCGGGATGGCGAGCCGCTGTGCGGCAGCGATCCACGAGATGCGCGTCCCCTCGCGGTCGATGAACAGGCCGTGCGGTCGCAGCTCGGCGAGGAACCGTTCTGCGCAGCGTGTCCACCGCCGCTGGTCGTCGAGCCACTTGCCGACGTAGCCGCGAACAACCTCGCGCAGGGCGGGCCCGAGGTCGCAGCCGTCCACCTGGAGGGGCGGGCAGGGAGCGTCCATGAAGGCCGATGCGAGCGGTTCGGAGTCGAGTGAATCGTCCTCGGGCCGGTGCCAGCGCTCCCGGACGATCGACGTGGGCAGCATCCGCGGGTCGCCCTCGATGGCCGCCCAGTCGGCTTCCCGCCGGTGGCTGGGACCCATGACGACGGTGGTGACGGGGCAGCCCTCCGCCGCAAGGCGATCGAGCACCAGGGCGAGATACGGGTCGGCGACCCGCCGGCGCCCATCGTTCTCGAGGACCTGGAAGGCGCCGGCCCACGTGATGGACAGCACCCCGGGCGACGCCGTGAGAGCCTCGAACCGGTCTCCGAGGATCCCTGCCCGGACGTCCCCCGGTCGCGGCCTCGGTCGAACCCGGCGGTAGATCCGTGCGGCGCGACGGCGGACGCCCCTGGCGATCCGGACGGCGATCGGGACCGGCCGTGCGACGGATTCCGCGTCCGCGACGATGGGCTGGATCTCGACGTCGAACCCCAGGGCGCGCCCGGCGGACGCGAGCGCGGGCCGGTCCCCGGGGACCACGATGCGGTCATAACGGCCTGCGGGGGCGACCGCGGCGAGTACGTGCCGCCACAACATCAGCTCCTGGAGGTCCCACCGGGCGGCCATCCGCACGCGGTCCCACCACGCGACCTCGTCGAGCAGGAACAGCTGCGGAAGCCCGGCCGCTTCCGCCCATGCGTCGAGGCGCGCGAGGGAATCGTCCTGGAGGTCGATCCGCTCGAGGATGGCCTGCACCACCGGGCGCGCCGCGGTCAGCGGCCGGACCGTCCCCGGTGCCGGCGTCCACCATGGCTCGAGGACCACGACGTCGCCCGGGGCTGCCGCGATATCTGCCGCCTCGTGTGTGCTCGCGAAGGTGAGGACCCGATCGCTCATCGGTGTTCGGGCTCCCGGGCCAGCAGCGCGAGGCCGCGGTCAGGGGCCGGACCGGCGCGACGGCAGTCATCGACTCGGATGGCGATCACGGGCGCAAGTCTGCCATGCCGGCAGGAAGCCCCGCCCTCGAAATCGCGACCCCCGTCAGATCACGGCTGCGTCAGATCACGGCTGCCAGGATCCCGGCGATCTCCTCGTCCGTGAGCACGATCGGGTTCGTGCGCATCGAGCTGCCACGTGCGTCCGCCAGGATGGCCGGGACGTCCGACTCCCCGATGCCGAAGGCGCGCAGCCGCGGGACCTCCAGCACCGCCGTCCAGTCGCTGAGCGTCAGGACCAGCGCGCCCCGTGCCTCGGCGTCGCCCGTCGTCTCCGGCAGCCGCGCCACCAGGCGCCCGAGCCGCGCGTAGCGCTCGAGCGCGAACGAGCCGGGATCGCGTTCGACGAGCGCCCCGATGTTCGCCGCGGTGACCGCGGCCAGCGTCGCCCCACAGGCGGCGCCGTGCGGCACGGGGAATTGGGCGCCCAGCGGCGATGCCAGGCCGTGCACGGCGCCCAGCCCCGCGTGCGCCAGGCAGATGCCCGACAGCAGGGCCGCATACGCCATGCGAGACCTCGCCTCCGGCGCGGCGGGCCCATCCGGGTCGGCGTGCCAGGCGACGAGGCCGTCGCGCGCCGCCTCCAGCCCGGAGAGCGCCAGGGCATCGGTCAGGGGTCCGGCCCGCAGCGACGTGTACGCCTCCAGCAGCTGGGTGAGCGCGTCCATCCCGTTCGCCGCGATCCGGGCGCGGTCGTTGCCTGCCAGCAGGTCCGGGTCCACCACGGCATCGGCCGCCACCAGCCGCTCGTCACGGAACGAGCGCTTGTATCCCTTCGGCCCGCGCGCGGTGACCACCGCGTTGCGGGTCGCCTCGCTGCCGGTGCCGGCTGTGGTCGGCACGGCGACCAACGGCACGGACGGGCCGTCGTACGGCCGCATCCCGGGCAGGCCCTCCAGGTGGTCCACAACGCTTGCCCCGGTGCGCAGCAGCCCGGCGATCGCCTTGGCCGCGTCCAGGACGGAGCCGCCGCCCACGCCCAGCACGACGTCCACTGCCGCGTCCCGGCTCGCCGCCACGGCCCCGTCCACCACCTCCGGCGACGGCTCGCCCGTCACGACGACTTCGCCGACAACCACCGTGCCCGCCGAGGCGAGGCCCGCGAGCAGCGACTCGCGCCGCCCGGACGCGGCCAGCGACCGGCCGCCGGTCACCAGCAGCACGCGCCGGCCATGGCCCGCCACGACCTCCGGCACCCGCTCGAAGCCGCCCGACCCGAACGTGATCCGGGGCAGCCGCCCCAGGGAGAACGATGCGGTCATGGCCGTCAGCCCGCGGCCGTCTCGGGGAAGAGGCCGTCGTAGCGGACCCCGTACCGGGGCTCCGCGAACGAATCGGCGGTCGCCTCCCGCCAGGCGTCGTAGTGCGGCGTGGTCTTGTGGGCCCTCGCTGCGGCTTCGTCCACGTACCACTCGTACAGGACGAAGCGGTCGGGGTCCTCGACGGAACGGATCACGTCGAACCGGAGGTTGCCCGGCTCCCGGATGGAGGCCTCGTGGTTGGCCCGCGTCGCGTCGAGGAACTCGTCGATGTGGTCCGGCTTGACGTGGCAGAAGACGAGGGTGACGAACATGGCTGGCTCCCTGGCGGGTGGACGCACTGAATGATCGCAGGGTTGGCGGCCACCGCGATGGGGGAGTGCGGCGGCAAGGCCGGATCGTTGCCACGCGGTGCCCGATGGCACCTGCCGGGAAGATGGTCCCGGATGCGCCGTCTGGCGGGTCCGGAGCGTCCGAAGGGCACTGTCCCGCCCGTCTGCCGGTCCGCAGGCTGCCCCTACCGGAAGGCGGTGTCGGTGGCCGGCCGGTCTCGTCCCACGACCGGCGTCCTCAGACTCGGGCGGAACCCGCCCTGGAGGCTTCCATGGCCCGCCAGTTCGTCGTCCAGCTGGACAACCACCCCGGTGAGCTCGCACAGCTCTCGCGGACCTTCGCGCAGCGCGGCGTCCAGATCCACCACGCTGCGTGTGCGGGGACCGGGCCGCTGCAGTGCATGTTCGTGACCTTCACCGACGACGACGCCGCGCGCTCCGTGCTTCGCGGGCTCGGCCACCCGTTCATCGAGGGCGAGCCGGTCATGGTCGAGATCCCGGACGAGCCCGGGAGCCTGGGCGTGGTCAGCCAGAAGCTGGCCGACGCCGGCGTTGTCGTGACGGGCGTGATCGAGGCGGGCCGCAAGCCCGGCACGATCGAGATGGCGTTCTGCGTGGACGACGAGTGCAAGGCCCGCGAGGCGCTGGGCCTCCACGTCGAGGACTGCGTGGGCTGCTCGTCCTAGGGGCTGCTCGACCCGGGAATCGGGACGGGGCGACCGGGGAGCGGCCGGGCCGCCCCGTGATCGCCCCGTCGTCCGGGGTGGCGTGTTCGCGCTAGCCGAGGCGGGCGTAGTCCGCGAGGCCGCGCTTCACGAACATGCCGTGTCCCTTGCGCCCGGTGAACTCGCCGTCCTTGACGACCACCATGCCGCGGCTCAGGACCACGTCAGAGCCGCCCTGGACCGCCATTCCCTCGTAGCAGCTGTAGTCGACGTCCATGTGGTGCGTCGAGGCCGAGAGGACGTGGCTCCGGTTCGGGTCGTAGACCACGATATCGGCGTCGGCGCCGACGGCGATCACGCCCTTCCTCGGGTACATCCCGAAGATCTTCGCCGGCCCCGTCGAGACGACCTGGACCCAGCGCTCCTTCGTGAGCCGCCCGTCGACAACCGCCTGGTGGATCAGGTCGACGCGCTCCTCCACGCCGGGGAGCCCGTTGGGGATCTTGCGGAAGTCGCCGCGCCCGAGCTCCTTCTGGCCGTGGAAGTCGAAGGGGCAGTGGTCCGTCCCGACGACCTGGAGATCGTCGCGCTTGAGCGCGTTCCAGAGCTCGACCGCGTGGTCCTTCGTGCGCAGCGGCGGCGAGCAGACGAACTTGGCGCCGTTGAACCCGTCGCCGAGGTCGTCGAGCGAGAGGTACAGGTACTGCGGGCAGGTCTCGGCCCAGGCCATGACGCCGCGGTTGCGCGCTGCCATGAGCGCGTCGAGCGCCTCCTTGGCGGACATGTGGACGAAGTAGACCGGGACGCCCGCGACCTCGGCGAGCCGGATCACCCGGCTGGTCGCCTCACCCTCGAGGCGCGAGTCGCGCGCGAGGCCGTGGCCGATGGGATCGGTCACGCCGGCGGCGACCTGGCCCGCGGCCAGGATGTCGATGACGGGGCCGTTCTCGGCGTGCATCAGGATGAGCCCGCCGTTGTGCTTCGTCTGCCTCATGGCCCGGAAGATGTGGTCGTCCGGCGAGAAGAAGACGCCCGGATAGGCGGTGAAGAGCTTGAAGTCGGGGACGCCCTCGGCGACCAGCTGGTCCATCTCGGCCAGCGTCGCGTCGGTGACATCCGACATGATCATGTGGAAGCCGTAGTCGACGACGGCGTTGCCCTCGGCCTTCTTGTGCCAGACGTCGAGGCCCTCGTGAAGGGGCTGGCCCTTCGACTGGACGGCGAAGTCGACGATGCTGGTGGTCCCGCCGAAGGCCGCCGCCCGCGTGCCCGTCTCGAAGGTGTCCTTGGCGAAGGTGCCGCCGAACGGCAGCTCCATGTGGGTGTGGGCATCGATCCCGCCCGGGATCACGTACTTCCCGGTGGCGTCGATCGTCTCGTCCGCCGTCACGCCCGCCGCGGCGAGGTCCACGCCGATCTGGACGATGACCTCCCCGTCGACGAGGACGTCCCCCGGGTACGAGCCGTCCGCGGTGACGATCAGGCCGTTGGCGATCAGGGTTCGCATTGGCTGCTCCTCGCGCTCGGATCCTGCCGGCCACGGCCGGCACGGGGACGCTCCACGTGGGGACATCGTAGCGATGCGAAACCCCGGGTGCGAGGACGATGCGCGGGTGGTCAGCCGAAGATGAGCGAGGCGTGGAGGCCGGCCATACCCAGCTCGAGCGACCAGGCGAACGCAGCGGCCCCGACGGCGGCGATCCCGGCGGCGAAGGCGAGGCTCGCAACGAGCCGGCGTCTGCGGTGCTCGCGGCGGGCGGCGGGCCCATCAGACTCCCACCAGGGGTCACGGCGGTTGAAGGGCGAGAACGACGGCACGGGGGAGTTCCTCCAGGACCTCGAGTGTGGACGCCGGAGCCGCTCGGGTCGAGGGTGACCTCCTGCCCCCTGACCTCGCCCGGACCCATCCGGACCCCACCGCGCGTCGGCATCCGTGGTCGAGCGGCCCGATGGCGGTGCGCCCGCGCACCGGTTGCCAGCGTCAGGCCCGCCGCATCGCTCCTGCCGCTTCGTCGCCCCCGCCAGATCCCCGTCGCACTGTGACGGAGCGGAGCGCGGCCACGAGGTACAGCGCCATCAGCCCGGCGAGACGCAAAGGGTCCCCGTCTGCAGCGAAGAACAGCACCGGGTACGTGGCGATGCCCGCTGCCATCGCGGCGGCCCGCCCGTCGCGCCCGACCAGGCGGGCCACCCCTGCCGCTGCGAGGGCAATCGACCCGCAGAGCATCCCTGCAGGTGGCGCCAGCGCGAACGCCGCTCCGGCGAACACCGCGACCCCGCGTCCGCCGGGGAGGCGACCCAGCGCCGGCCAGCACGCGCCGGTGAGCGCACCCAGGCCGGCGGCCCAGCCCGCGCCCCAGGACCACGTCACGGTCGCCATCGCGACCGGGAGAACCCCCTTCGACAGGTCCGCGGTGACGGCGAGCAGGCCCCAGCCGGGGCCGGCCCGCCTCCAGACGTCGGCGGGGCCAGGATCCCGCTCCCCGTCGCGGTGGACCTCCGCGCCCCCCGCCCGTGCGACCCACATCGAGACGGGCAGGGACCCGATGGCGTACCCGGCGGCCGCGGCGATGACGACGGCGACGAGATCGGCGACGCTCACGGGTGCGACGTCAGGCCCTGGGCGGCACCACGTCCCGGAGGGCGGGGATGATCTCACGGCCGTAGATCGCCAGCTGCTCCTCCTCGTTCCCGTTCATCAGGTAGAGGTTGAACTGGTCCACCCCGGCCTCGGCCAGGGCCCGCAGGCGGGCGACGTGCTGGTCCACGGACCCGACGAGGCAGAACCGGTCGACGATCTCGTCCGACACGAAGGACGCGTTCGACGAGCCGACCTCGGCGTGGTGGAGGTAGTCGTAGCCCTCGCGGTCCCGGATATAGGCAGTGAGCTCCTCCGGCAGGTCCTCGCGCGGGTACTTGTTGACGAGGTCCACGACGTGGTTCGACACGAGGGCCGGGAACCAGCGGGTCCGGTCGCGGCCGTCTGCGAGGTCGCCGACGTGCGCGGGGGCGGCCGCCATCACCTGGACCGCGTCCTGGTCGCGGCCGGCCTCGACGGAGGACGCCTTCACCTGGGATGCGAACCAGCGGACCAGGTCCGGGTCGCCGATCTGGAGCATCGCGCCGTCCGCGATCCGGCCGGTCAGCTTGAGCGCGACCGGTCCGTACCCGGCGATCCAGACCGGGAGCCGGTGGCCGGCCGTCCAGGGGAGCTCGAGCATCGTGCCCTCGAACTCGATGCCCCGTCCCTCGACCAGGGCCCGGATGACATGGACGGCCTGCTCGAGGTCCTTCATCGATGTCGGCGCCTTGCCGAGGACCCGGCGGGCCGAGTCGCCACGCCCGATCCCGAGGTCCATCCGGCCGCCGGAGAGCTCGTTGAGCACGGCCAGCGCGGACGCGGTCACGGTGGGCTCGCGGGTGGCGGGGTTCGTGACGCACGTGCCGAGGCGCAAAGTCCTCGTCGCCTGGGCCATCAGCGTCAGGAGCGGGTACGGATCCCGCCACAGGACGTGGCTGTCGAACAGCCACCCGTACTCGAAGCCGGCGGCCTCGGCCTGCTTCGCCAGCGCGATGCTGCGCTCGATGCTGTGGTCGGGCCTGAGCGTGAAGCCAAAGTGCATCGACGTCTCCTGGCGGGGGAGCACCGGAGAATCAGGTGGCTCGGCTGTCCTCCTCCATGACAGCCGAGCCGCGCGGGATCATACCGGACGGGTCTCCGGTTCCACGTAGTGCCGTTCGG
>Ga0302299_10000819_pt1 | contig 17966 bp, 18 predicted proteins | sample III_Fen_N3_4_FD_198795 | JGI IMG/M metagenome (GOLD analysis project Ga0302299, IMG submission 198795) | Peat permafrost microbial communities from Stordalen Mire near Abisko, Sweden - III_Fen_N3_4 | ecosystem: Environmental > Terrestrial > Soil > Wetlands > Permafrost | place: Sweden: Abisko... | reverse complement strand
GTCGGCCGGCGTCTCGATCGCGACCAGCTTCGTCTCGAGGCTCATCACGGGGTCTCCTGCCGCGCTGTGGAGTCTGACTCCGGCGCGCGGCCTCAGGCAAGAGGCGGCGCGGGCCGCTCGTTCGTCCCGGCGGGAACGGCCGGATTGGACGGGGCCGGGAGCGGCCTATAGACTGTCGCCGCATGCCCCTCGTCTGCAGCTTCAAGGAGCAGCACGGCCGCGAGTTCTGCGTCACGGACTGCCCGGCGAGCGCGCCGTGCGGCGTCTTCGAGTACGTCCGGGTGGAGAAGCCCGCGGACGTGCCGGCGGAGGACGCGCGCGCGATCGACGTGGCGGTCCTCGACATGAACCACGGCCTGCCGAACCTCGGGCACGACTCGCTCGTGCATGCGGTGCTCGACGCGGTGTGCGAGGCGACCGGCGCGCTCGAGCAGGCGGGGCTGCGCGTGCGCGTCCTCTCCTACGACGTGCGGCGCTCGGGCGTGCTGCCGGAGGCGCCGGGCAGCCGACACCTGCTCTACCTCGGCACCGGCGGTCCGGGTCACATCGACCCCGCGCAGAACGACGGCGTCGCACCCTTCGCACAGGGCGTGCACGAGGACCCGCGCTGGGAGGCCCCGGCCTTCCGGCTGTTCGACGCGATCCGGGCGCACCCCGAGGCGGCGCTGGTCGCGGTCTGTCACACGTTCGGGGTGCTGTGCCGCTGGTCGGGCGCGGCGATGCCGGTGCTGCGCGGAGCGCAGAAGGGCAAGTGCAGCGGCGTCCTCGAGAACGTGCTGACGTGGCAGGCGGGCGAGCATCCGTGGTTCCGGCGCTTCGCCGAGCTGCTGGGCCCGACCGCACGGCTGCGTGTCGTGGAGAACCGGCTGTTCGACCTGGTGCCCCGACGCGACGCCCCGTCCTGGGCTGTGCCGATCGGCTTCGAAACGCAGGGCCTCGGCGGCGCTCCGGGCGACGCCGTGACGATGATCGAGTTCGCCCGCGACCGCGATGGTGTCGTGCCGCGGATGTTCGCGGTCAACCACCACCCCGAGATCGTGGACCGCTTCCGGCAGGTGATGATCCTGAACCAGAAGAAGGAGCGCGGCGAGGTCAGCGAGGAGTGGTGCCGCGAGCGCCTCGAGATCCTGACGCGCGTCTTCCCGCTGGAAGACGTCGACCAGCGGCTCCACCTCACGTCCGACTTCACACTGCTGGGCCCCCTGCGCTTCCACCTGTTCCGCCAGATCCGACGTCGGGCCAAGGCGGCCGGCCGGACCGCCGCCCTGCACGAGGACTCGGTGCTGCAGGCCGTGCTCGGCCCGCCCGTGGCCGCCGGCTCGGGCGAGGTGTTCTAGGGCAGCGCGGGCATGATCCCGAAGCCCCCGTTCCTCAAGGACCTCACGCCGGAGCAGGAGATCGCCTCGTTCCAGGCGCTCAAGCCGCGGCTCTCCGAGGTGTGGGACGCGCTCACGATGCGCGAGGAGGAGCCTCACACCGCCGTCGTGGTGCCGTCGCTGACGCTCGACCAGAGCGAGCTGCGCAAGATCGCGGGGGCCAGCTTCTACGAGGAGCGCCTGCTGTTCCTGCTGATCCGGCTGCGCAACCCCCGCGCGCGCATGGTGTTCGTCACCTCGCAGCCCGTCCACCCGATCATCCTCGAGTACTACCTGCAGTTCCTGGCGGGGATCCCGGCCAGCCACGCCCGCTCGCGCCTGACGCTGCTGTGCGCGGACGACGCCTCGCCGCGCTCGCTGACGGAGAAGGTGCTCGAGCGGCCGCGCCTGATCGAGCGGATCCGGGCCGGCATCCACGACCCGTCGAAGGCGTACCTCACCGTGTTCAACTCCACGCCGCACGAGCGCAAGCTCGCGGTGCTGCTCGGGATCCCGCTGAACGGCTGCGACCCGCAGCTCGCGCACCTGGGGACGAAGTCCGGCAGCCGCAAGGCCTTCCGCGAGGCTGGCATCGAGCTGCCGCTCGGCTTCGAGGACCTGCACGCACCGGTCGAGATCGAGGAGGCGCTTGGCGAGCTGCGGGCGCGGCGGCCCGGGCTGCGGCGCGCCGTGATCAAGCTCGACGAGAGCTTCTCCGGCGAGGGCAACGCGCTGCTCCGCTATCCGGAGGGGGGCTCGCGCGAGGCGCTGCGGGGCGCGCTGCGCGCGGTGGAGTTCGCCGTGCCCACGGAGACGCCGGAGGCCTACTTCGACAAGTTCGCAAAGATGGGCGGGATCGTGGAGGAGTTCATCGAGGCGGAGGAGAAGCTCTCGCCGAGCGCGCAGGTTCGCGTCAGCCCGCGCGGCGACGTGCAGGCGATCTCGACGCACGACCAGATCCTCGGCGGCCCGAGCGGGCAGGTGTTCCTCGGTTGCCGCTTCCCGGCCCGCGACGACTACCGGGTGCGGATCCAGGAGGCCGGCCTGCGCATCGGGGCCGTGCTCGGGTCGAAAGGCGTCGTCAGCCGGCTCGGTGTCGACTTCCTCGTGCACCGCGACCACCCGGCGCAGGAGTGGAAGCTGACGGCGCTCGAGATCAACCTGCGGATGGGTGGGACGACGCACCCGTATCTGGCGCTGCAGTTCCTGACCGGCGGGCAGCTCGACACCGGCACGGGGCTGTTCCTCTCGCCGGGCGGGCACGCGAAGTACTACAAGGCGACCGACAACCTCTACTCGCCGCACTACCGCGGGCTGCTGCCCGAGGACCTGGTCGAGATCCTCACCGTCAACAAGCTGCACTACTCGCACGGTACCGAGTCGGGCGTGCTGTTCCACCTGATCGGGGCGCTGTCGGAGTTCGGCAAGCTGGGGCTGACGGCGATCGCGAACAGCCCGGCGCAGGTGGACGAGCTGTACGCGCACACGCTCGAGGTGCTCGACCGCGAAACCTCGTACGGCCGCTAGCGCTCGGCGGAGATGGAGAGGATGCGCCGCGCCTCCGCGCGCGCCTCGACGAGGCTGCTGACCGCGCCGTCGAGCTGGCGCTCGTAGACGGCCCGCACGACGCGGCCCACCTCCGGCCCGGGTGGGACGCCGAGGGCCAGCACGTCGCGGCCCTTGAGCAGCGGCTCGGGCGGACGCACGGCGACGTCGAGCGCGCGCACGCGCTCGCGGAACCAATCCATCGCCACAGGCTCGAAGCGGCCGGGCCGGCGGCCGAGGCAGTCGGCCCTGGCGACGCGATACAGCAGGTCCGGCTCACACTTGCCCGCGAGCCGGCGGATCGCCCCGTCGGACACACGCGCGCGATCGTCGTAGAGCTGGCCGGGCTTGAGGTGCTGGGCCACCAGCGCCAGCACCTGTGCGCGCAGGTCGTAGCCGAGCAGCGTGTGGACGTTCCAGCGGTCGAGCAGAGCGATCGTGGGCGGCAGGCCCGCCTCCTCGTGGCCGCGCGAGCGGACGCGGCCGTCCTCGAAGCGCGTCGTCGCCGGCTTGCCGAGGTCGTGGCAGAGGGCGCCGAGCATCACGGCGAGCTGGCGCGGCCGGTCGCCCGCGAGGTCGGCGATCAGGCCCGCGGCCTCGTCCACCACCTGCAGCGTGTGAGTCCACACGTCGCCCTCCGGGTGCCAACCGGGGTCCTGCGGCGTCGTTTCGAGCGGGACCAGTTCGGGCGCGACGACGGGCAGCAGGCCCCAGGCCTTCAGCAGGGCCAGTCCGCGCGAGGGCTGCCGCGCCTTCAGCAGCAGCTTCTCCATCTCGCCGAAGACCCGGTCGGGCGGCAGCTCCGCGAGCGGCATCGACGCGCACAGCGCGGCCGTGGCCGGCTCCAGCTCGAGCGCGTAGCGCGCGGCGAACTGCACCGCCCGCAGGGCGCGCAGCGGGTCCTCGCCGAAGTGACGCGCGTCGACCGCACGCAGCACATGGGCCTCGAGGTCGCGGCGGCCGCCGAACGGGTCCATGACCTCGCCCGTCTCGGGGTCGAGCAGCAGCGCGTTCATCGTGAAGTCGCGACGGCGGGCGGCCTCCTCGATGGAAAGCTGCGGATCGCCCGCGACCGCGATCCCGCGGTGTCCCGGGCCGACCTTCGAATCGCGCCGCGGCAGCGCGACATCGACGGCGCCAGGAACGCCCTCAACGCCCGAGAGCTTGTAGACGCGGAACGCCTGGCCCACGGCATCCACCCGGCCCGCGCCGCGCAGGACGCCCTCGAGCCGATCGGCGCTCAGGCCGAACACCTCGACGTCGTAGTCCTTGACCGGGAGGCCCAGCAGTGCGTCCCGCACCGCCCCGCCCACGAGGTGCGGCCTCCCCCCGGCCGCCCGCAGCAGGCCGAGCACGCGCACGAGACCGGCAGGCAGATCGAGTTTCATGGCAAAGGTCGGTCCAGCCTACCAGCAACCCCGGCGTCGGGAGCCACCCGGGGGGTTTGGGGGGCGGAGCCCCCCATCTCAAAGGAAGCTGGTACAAGCCGTAAGCTCTGGCGCTCGCCAGTCCCCGGGGCGCCGGATGACTCGGCCGGTCCCCGCTCGCCAGTCCCCGGTCGCTGGATGACTCGCGTCCCCCATCCCGCTCTTGACACCGTGTCACTGTACTAGTACATTAGTACAGTCATGACCCCGCCTCCCCACATCCGCGTCGACCCCGCGCTCCCGGTGCCGATCTGGAGCCAGATCGAGGACGCCGTGCGGCACCTCGTCGCCTCGGGCGCCCTGCGCCCGGGGGACGCGCTGCCGTCCGTGCGCGACCTGGCCCGGGAGCAGCGGATCAACCCGAACACGGTGGCGAAGGCCTACCAGCGCCTGGTCGAGGCCGGCTTCCTGGAGAGCCGGCGCGGCGAGGGGACGTTCGTGGCCGCGCGCCCGCCGGCGATGCCGGCGTCCGAGAGGACACGCCTGCTGAAGGAGGGCGCCACGCGCCTCGCGACGCTCGCGGCGAACCTGGGCGTGACACGGGCCGACACGCTGTCGGCGCTGCAGGCGGTCTGGCCCGAGGGCGGCCTGCCCTCGAGGGGAGGCAAGCGGTGAGCACGAGACCCACACCCACGGCGGCCCAGGCGGGCCCGGTACTCGAGACGCTCACGCTCGGCATCCGCTACGGCCGCACGCGCGTGCTCGACGGGGCGAGCCTCGCCGTGCCGGCCGGCTGCGTCTACGCGCTCCTCGGCCGCAACGGCTCGGGCAAGTCGTCGCTCGTGCGCGTGCTGCTCGGCCAGAGGCCGGCCGCCACGGGATCGGCCCGCCTCTTCGGCCAGGACCCCTGGACGCACCGCACGTCGCTCATGGCCCGCGTCGGCGTCGTGCCGGAGGAGCCCGACGCGCCGCCGGAGATGACGGCGACGCAGCTGTCCGCCTTCTGCGCGCGGCTGCACGCGCGCTGGGACCGCGGCGTCGTCAGCGAGCGCCTGCGTCGCTTCGGCGTGCCGCAGGATCGCCCGTTCGGAAGGCTGTCGAAGGGGCAGAAGGGCGCCGTGATGCTGGCGCTCGCGCTCGGCCACGCGCCGGAGCTGCTGCTGCTCGACGACCCGACGCTCGGCCTCGACGTCGTGGCGCGCGACGCGGTCTTCGGCGAGGTGATCGGCGAGCTGGCCGACCGCGGTACGACCGTGTTCGTGACGACGCACGACCTGCGCGCCGTCGAGGGCATCGCCGACCGCGTCGCGATCCTGCACGAGGGGCGCCTCGCGCTCGAGGGTCCGCTGGAGGCGGTCAAGGCCGAGTGGGGGCGCCCGCTCGAGGAGATCTTCGCGACCGTGACGACAGGCCGGCCGGCGCCGACGATCGCCGTGCCTCGGGAGGTGGAACCGTGAACCGCGTCCTCGCCGTGGCCGCTCGCGAGCTGCGCGAGCGCTGGCTGCTGTTCCCCGCCGCCGTCGTGCTTGGCTGCGTGCCGATCGTGCTGCCCGCCTTCGGCCTGAGGCCGGCCGATTCGCAATTCGTGGGTCTCGTCACCGCGGTCTCGCTCGGCGCCGCTGCGGCCGTCATCGTCGGCTCGTCGATGCTCGCGCGCGACGCGGCCAACGGCCGGCTTGGCTTCCTCTTCTCGCGCCCGCTGCCGTGGGGTGCCGTCTGGGGCGGCAAGTGGCTGGCGGCACTCGTGCTGGTCGCCGCCAGCGGTCTCCTGGCAGCGATCCCGTGGATGGCCGCCTACCCGCTGGCGTCACTCGGCGGCCACCACGGCGACTCGTGGTTCAAGGCGATGCTCGACGGCCCGAGGTCACTCTTCTGCTTCACGCTGATCGTTCTCGCCGTCGGCCTCGCGAACTTCGGCGCGACCGCGCTGCGCTCGCGCTCCGCGTGGCTGGTCGTCGACGGCGCGCTGCTACTCGCCTCGCTCTGGGCCACGTGGCGCTACGTCGCTCCGCTCGTGCTCTTCGGCATCGTGGCGGGAGAGCCGTGGAAGCCCGTGAAACTGGTCCTGCCCCTGGCCCTGGCGCTGGTGGTCGGCAGCCTGGCACAGGTCGCGGTCGGCCGCAGCGACCTCCACCGGGCGCACCGCGCTGCATCGATCGGCTTCTGGGCGGTGATCACCCTGACGCTGACGCTCGCTGCGGGCTACCTGCAGTGGGCCCTGGCTGTCGACCCGAGCCAGCTGCAGGCCTGGGCTGTGACGCGCGATCCGGCCGGCCGCTGGGTCTACCTCGGCGGCACGGCGTCGCGCAGCAACTGGTACCCGCACGGCCTCCTGGTCGACACGAGTACCGGGCGCTACCTTCGCAGGGGGCCGTCGCTCGGGCTCGGCGGGCTGGTCGCCGGGGACAGCGCCCAGGGTGCGGTCTTCGCGGCGTCGGGACGCGCCTGTGCCTTGACTGGCTACGACACGCGGCGGGGCGGCACACGCGTCGCCCTTTTCGACCTGACGGCCGACCTGCCGCGTCCGCGTGAGGTCATGCTGGAGTCGAGCGCCCCGCCGTCCTCCGACTCGGCCTTCGCGCTATCGCCCTCGGCCGCCTCGCTCTTCATGGTCCACGAGTCCGGCGCCTCGCTGTTCGAGCTGCCGTCGGGCCGACGGCTCGCCACCGTCACGATCAAGCCGGGCTGGCGGCCGCTCGTGGCCCGCTTCCTCGCGGAGGGCCAGGCGCGGGTCTGGCTCGCCCCGTCGGTCCAGTCCCCTCGGGCCGAGCTGGCGGTCGTGGACCTCGCGGTCGACGGCCGTTCACGGATGCTCCCCTTCCCGATCACCGCGACACTCACGCCCTCGCAGTCGTGGCACGCGGCCGTGCCAAACGATGCCGGGACTCGGATCCTCACGCGGGACGGCGGCGTGCGCCTGCGAGACGCTGCGGACGGCCGCCTGATCGCGACACTCGCTGAGTCGAGCCGCGAAACCACGGCGGCCTTCTTGTCGGACGGCCGGATCGTGGTCGGCGAGGGCAACCCGGCGGTCGCAGGCCCTGCAACCACGGGACCGGGCGCGACCCTGACGCTCTTCGACGCGACCGGCGTTCGGCTCGCGGCGTTCAGCGTCCCGACGCAGTCCACGGGCCTGAGTCTCGGGGCGGAGGTGGCGCCGGGACGAATCCTGGTCTCGTCCTTCCGGAGCCCGTTCCTCCCCGAGGACACGCTCGTCGTCGATGTCGATGCCGGCCGGGTCGTCGAGCGGCTCGTGGGCCTGCGCCCGGCGATGGGCTTCTGGACCGCCTCGGCGGCAGCTCCCCCCGGAGGCGGCACGAGCAGCGTGCACTTCTTCCGCGACGTGGAGGACCACGTGGTGCGCATCGACTTCGCAACCGGCGAGCGCCGGATCGTGGCTGGACCGGGCGCGCCGAAGGGCGAACGGCTGAAGGGGCTCTGACGAGAGACGGTCACGACCGCAGAGATGGAGGCGACCATGATGCTTTCAATGATGCTGTTGCTCACAGCGCTCGAGGCGGCGCCTCAGTCCGCCTCCGCTCCGTACACTCCCGAGCAAGCCGCCGGCGGTGCGATCCGCGAGATCATCTCCGCGCAGGCCTATTACAGGAGCACGTTCCCCCAGCGAGGCTACGCGTGCAGCCTCGCACGGCTCGTGGAGGTGCAGGCTCTGGGTGAGGTCTGGTCGACCGGCAAGAGGGTCGGCGGCTACAGCTTCAAGCTGTGGTGCGAACACGCGGGCACACCGCAAGCCAGCTACCGCGCCTCGGCCACCCCCGTGACGAGGACGAAGGGGTCCACCCTCGCCGTGTGCGCCGACGAGACGAACGTCCCGCGCACGATCGATGGCGACGTGAAGGCGTGCTTCGACCGGGGAGTGCCACAGAAGTAGCCGCGGCGACCGGCGGGGGCGGCCGACGGCACCCCCGCGACCGCGCCGTACGACTCGGCGCGCGTCCGCGCTAGACTCGCGCGAGGGAGCGTCGCTCATGAACTGGATCGTGGCGGGGGCGCTGTGGGGCCTGCTGGGTGTGGGGCTCGGAGCGTTCGGGGCGCACGGGCTCAAGGCGACGGCGAGCGAGCAGGGGCTCGCCTGGTGGGAGACCGCGGCGCGCTACCAGCTCTACCACGCGCTGGCGCTCGTGCTCTTCGGGTTGCTGCAACAGCAGCGGCCGGGCGGCCACGCCGCCGGCTGGTCGTTCCTCGTCGGCAGCGCGATCTTCAGCGGCACGCTCTATGCCATGGCCCTCGGCGCGCCGCGCTGGCTGGGCGCGCTGACGCCGATCGGCGGCCTCGGCCTGATGCTCGGCTGGTTGCTGCTCGCCCTGCACGCGCGCGGCTGAGCTCGTCCGACTCAGACGACGCCGCGCTCGAGCGCCTGGATCATCACCTCGAGGGCGCGCGCGGAGGCCTCGGACAGCAGCGCAACCAGCGACTCGGTGTCCAGGCGGAACGCGGCGCGCAGGCAGGCGAGCAGGTAGGGGCCGTCGCCGGCGACGAGCACCGGCGGCCGCAGCCCGCCGGCCACCATCAGGTGCGAGGCGGCGAGGCGCGCGACCCGGCCGTTCGCGTCGTCGAACGGGCGCACCTCGACAATCCGCGCGCAGGCAAGGCCGGCGGCCTGGGCCGGCGCGAGATCACGGATGCCGGGGGCGACGAGCCACTCTTCGAGCGTCGCGAGGCGTTCGGCGATCCGCTCCGGCGGTGCCGTGGGCGCGCCCTCGCGTTCGCTCGGCGTGCGACGGAAGCCGACGGGACCGGCGATCGCCGCGTGCCAGGCGCGCAGCGCCTCCACCGTGAGCGGTGCTTGCGGCGGCACGGCCTCGCGCGCGCGGCGCAGCGCCGTCGCCTCGGCCGGTCCCTCGCCACGGCGCGAGGCGCGCAGCTCGTCCCACGAGCAGCGCACGCCGGCCAGCTCGAGGCTGCCGAGCAGCTGCGCGTCCTCGACCGCCTCGGCCAGCCGCGCGTCTGCCGCGTCGCGGCCGGCCGCGGCGAGCAGCGTGGCGAGACGCTTCTCGCGGGCGGCGACCGGCGGCTCGATCCTCACACCGGCATTCTCGCCCGAACGGGCGCGCCCCGCTCCGCCCCGCGCTTCCGCGGACCGTCTAGAATGGCTCGGGGGATCCCGACAGGAGGGTGACGTGCTGCGCCAAGCTCTGGCCGTCGTCGCATGCCTCGGCCTCGCCGCGTCCGCGCCCGCGGCCGAGGACGCGAAGAAGCTGAAGAAGCCCGGGCTCGAGCTGCGGGCGTCACCGCGTTTCGCCTTCTCGCCCGCCGAGATCCTGTTCACCGCCGAGCTGAAGGGCGGCGACGACGTCGAGGAGCTCTACTGCCCGGAGGTCGAGTGGGAGTGGGGCGACGGCGGCAAGAGCGACCAGGAAGCCGACTGCGACCCCTGGGTGGCCGGGACATCCAAGCTCGAGCGCCGTTTCACGGCCCACCACCTGTACCCGCAGGCGGGGCTCTACCTGGTCAAGGTGACGCTGCGCAAGACGGGCAAGAACATCATGTCGCAGACGATGCAGATCACGATCCGCGCCGGTCTCGGCGACATTAGTCCCGACCCGGGCGGCTTCTAGCCTCGGCGCAGCGGCGGCTAGCCGCCGCCCGACATGCTGTCGAGGAACTCCTTGTTGGACTTCGTCTTCGACAGCCGTTCGATCAGCAGCTCCATGGCCTCGACCGGCGAGAGCGCGGAGAGCACCTTGCGCAGGATCCAGGCGCGGTTGAGCTCGGCGGCCGGGACGAGCAGCTCCTCCTTGCGCGTGCCCGAGCGGTTGATGTCGAGCGAGGGGAAGATGCGCTTGTCGGTCAGCTTGCGGTCGAGCACGAGCTCGGCGTTGCCGGTGCCCTTGAACTCCTCGAAGATCACCTCGTCCATGCGCGAGCCGGTCTCGACCAGCGCGGTCGCGATGATCGTCAGGCTGCCGCCCTCCTCGACGTTGCGCGCGGCGCCGAAGAAGCGCTTGGGCCGCTGCAGAGCGTTCGAGTCGACGCCGCCGGAGAGCACCTTGCCCGAGGGCGGCACGATCGTGTTGTAGGCGCGCGCGAGGCGCGTGATCGAGTCGAGCAGGATCACCACGTCCTTCTTGTGCTCGACCAGGCGCTTCGCCTTCTCGAGCACCATCTCGGCCACCTGCACGTGGCGGTCGGCGGGCTCGTCGAACGTGGAGGAGATGACCTCCCCGTGGACCGAGCGCTGCATGTCGGTCACTTCCTCGGGCCGCTCGTCGATCAGCAGCACGATCAGCACGATCTCGGGGTGGTTCGTGGTCACCGCGTTCGCGATCGCCTGCAGGATCATGGTCTTGCCCGTGCGGGGCGCGGCCACGATCAGGGCGCGCTGGCCCTTGCCGAGCGGGTTCAGCAGGTCCATCACCCGCGTCGTGACCTGGTCGGGCGTCGTCTCGAGCCGGATGCGGTCCTGCGGGTAGAGCGGGGTCAGGTTGTCGAAGAAGATCTTCTCCTTCGCGCGGTCGGGCGGCTCGAAGTTGACCGCGTCGACCTTGATCAGGGCGAAGTAGCGCTCGTCCTCCTTCGGCGGCCGGATCTGGCCGCTGATCGTGTCGCCGGTGCGCAGGTCGAACTTGCGGATCTGCGAGGGCGAGACGTAGATGTCGTCGGGCCCGGGCAGGTAGCAGTACTCGGGCGCGCGCAGGAAGCCGAAGCCGTCGGGCAGGATCTCGAGGACACCCTCGGAGAAGATCAGCCCTTCCTGCTCCGCCTGCGCGCGCAGGATCTGGAACACCAGCTCCTGCTTCTTCATCGACGAGGCGCCCGGGATCTCCAGGTCCTTCGCGACCTCGATCAGCTTCTGGATGCTCATCTCCTTGAGCACCGCGAGGTCGAGCCGGCGGCGAGCGGCCTCCCCGCCCGCCTCCGGGCCCGCGGCCGTCCCGGGCGCGGCGACCGCAACGGCCACGCCGTCCGCGGCCGGGGCCGCCTCGTCCTCGGCCACGTCGCGCTGCGGCAGGCGTCCCTTGCGCGGCGCGTGCTCGCCCTTCCCGCCGCGAGGGCGGCGGTGCGGGCCGCCGCCGTTGCCGGCAGCAGGGGCCGGCGGAACGGGCGTGGAATCGTCGTTGGCCATGGCGCATTCCTGAGAGGAAAAAGAGCGGAGATGGAGAGAGCGGGCGAGGGCCAGCTCTACTTGGGCCGGATGGGCAACGATAGGGGAAAGCGCGAGCGCGTGTCAACCATTCCGTTGTCTCAGGACCGCGCGCGTCAGGCGGGGTCGGCCGCGCCCCGCGCGGGCGGCGGCTCGTTCAGCGGCACGACGTCGTTCGCGTCGAGCCAGGCGCGCAGCACGGCCTGGATCCGGTTGTCGTGGCAGGCGAGCCAGTAGCGACGCTCCCGCGGATAGCGGCCGAGCGACGCGTCGAACGCGGCGAGCGGCGACGGGCTCGCGAGCGCGAGCGCGAGCGCGTCCTTCGGCCAGTCGTCCTCGAGCGCGGCCACGAACGCGAGGCGCCAGCCCAGCTGCGTCTCCGGCGGCACCGGCACGATCGCGACCAGCCGGCCCGAGGCGAGCGCCTCGGCGAGGTCGGCCTCGGAGAAGCCCCAGTCGTCGCTCCAGCCCCGCGTGAGGTGCACGACCTCGCCCGTCTGGGTGTCGAGGTAGGCGCTGGCGTCGGCCGCAGGACGCACGAGGGCCCGCGTCACGCCGTCCCAGTCGATCGCGACCTCTTTCGCCGTGCGGACCTCCCCGCGAGCGGCTGCCGACCGCGCCATGCGGCCGGATCTCAGAACGCGAGCGTCTTCAGGTCGGGCGCCACCAGCAGCGGCGCGCCCGTCGCCTGCCGCAACGCCTCGAGCGTCGTGTCCGGCGCGATCTCGCGCAGCAGCAGGCCCTCGGGCACCACCTCGATCACGCCCATCTCGGTGATGATCAGGTTCACGCAGCGCCGGCCGGTCAAGGGCAGCGTGCACTGCGTCAGGATCTTCGGGCTGCCGTCCCGCGCCGCGTGCTCCATCGTGACCACCACGCGCCGGGCGCCCGCAACCAGGTCCATCGCGCCGCCCATGCCCTTCACCATCTTGCCGGGGATCATCCAGTTCGCCAGGTTGCCCTCGCGGTCGACCTGCAGCGCGCCGAGGATCGTCAGGTCGACGTGGCCGCCGCGAACCATGGCGAAGGAGTCCGCGCTCGAGAAGTAGGAGCTGCCCGGCAGCTCGGAGACCGTCTCCTTGCCCGCGTTGATCAGGTCGGGGTCCTCCTGTCCCGGCTCCGGGTACGGGCCGACGCCGAGCATCCCGTTCTCGGAGTGGAGCACGATCGAAACGCCCGGCGGCACGTGGTTGGCCGCCAGCGTCGGCATGCCGATGCCCAGGTTCACGTAGAAGCCGTCCTTCATCTCGAGCGCCGCGCGCCGCACGATGCGGCTGCGCAGGGGGTCGCTCTCCTGCGCGGCCACGCCGCGCAGCGTGCGCCGCTCGATGCGCTTCTCGTGGCCTTTGCCCTGGAACAGGCGGCGCACGAAGATCCCGGGCGTGTGGACCGCGTCGGGATCGAGCGCGCCTGCGGGCACGAGCTGCTCCACCTCCGCGATCGTGGTGCGCGCCGCGGTGCACATCATGGGCGCGAAGTTGCGGGTCGTCTTGCGGTAGACCAGGTTGCCGGCGGTGTCGCCCCGCCAGGCCTTGACCAGGGCGAAGTCGGCGCGCAGGCCGGTCTCCATCACGTGCGGCCGGCCCTCGAACCAGCGCACCTCCTTGCCCTCGGCCACGACCGTGCCGTAGCCGGCCGGCGTGAAGAAGGCCGGGATCCCGGCACCGCCGGCGCGGATCCGCTCGGCGAACGTCCCCTGCGGGACGAGCTCGACCTCGAGCGAGCCGTCGAGGAACATCGCCTCGAACACCTTGTTCTCGCCCACGTAGGTCGCGATCATCCTGCGCACCTGGCCGTTCCGGAGCAGGGCGCTGATCCCGAAATCGGTGACACCCGCGTTGTTCGAGACGACCGTCAGCCCCTTCGCCCCCTGGTCGCGCAGGGCGGCGATCAGGTTCTCCGGGATCCCGCACAGGCCGAAGCCCGACACCATGACGGTGGCGCCGTCGCCGACGTCGCGCACGGCCTCGGCCGCGCTCGTCACGAGCTTGTTCATGGGGTGCTCCTCGGGCCGGCAGACCCGGACGAGCAGATGATAGCAGCCGGCTAGCGGGGCGACGGCGAGGGTTTGGGCCCGGGCACGCTGATGACGCCGATGCCGAGCGACCCGGCGAGCGCGTCGGCGCGCGCGAGGGCCTCACGCCCGAGGCGCAGCGCGGTCGCGAGCTCGCCGGCCTGCGCGCTGTCCGCCGCAGCCCGGGACGCGGCCTCGAGCGTGACGGACTCGCTGCGGGCGAGCGCCAGCCGCTCCGGGTCGAGGTTGCGCGGGAGCACGCGCGCCGCCTCGAGCTCCGCGAGCCGGCTCGCGATGGCGCCGGCCCGCAACTGCAGGCTCGACGCGAGCGGGGCCCACTCGGCGAGTTGCTGCTGCTTCCGGGAGGCGGCGAAGCCGCGGGCCGCGTCGATCCGGGCCGGGATCTGCTGCGCGAGGCGCAGCGCTTCCGTGTACTGGTGCCGGCCGAGTCGCTCCCGTGCGCTTCCCAAGGACGCATCGATCGCGGACAGGGACTCGGGAGCGTACTCCTGCAGCTCGGGGCGCGCGACGGCGAGCGCCTGCTCGACCTCGGCCAGCGCGTCCCGCGCCGGCCCCTTGTTGCAGGCGCTCGCCACGAGTGCCGCGCACGCGGCCACGACCGTCGCGCGCCCGAGGGGCGTGCTCAACGGGCCCTCCGCGCCAGCTCCCGCGCGATCGCGGCGAGCGCGCGCGCGACCTCGGCGTCGTTCGCGGACAGGATCTGCCGCCACAGCGGGCGAGGGCTCCTGGCGAGGCGCGTCATGCCCCGGAAGCCGGGTCCCGCGTGCTTCAGGTGCCGGCGCGCGACCGGGTCCGCGCGCGCGGCGTCCAGGATCGCCCACGACACGACCTGGGGGGCGTGGCTCAGGAAGGCCAGCGCGCGGTCGTGTCGGGCGGCGTCCGTCGTCAGCGGGCGGGCCCCCGCCGCGCGCACCAGGGCGCGTACGAGCCGGGTCGCCCGCGCGTCGCGCCCCGGGACGATCCACCACGAGGCATCGCGGAAGAGGGTGGGCGACGAGGCCGCGAAGCCCTGCCTCTCGCTGCCCGCCATCGGGTGGCCGCCGACGAACGTGCGCAGGCGCAGGCGCGCCGCCTCGGCCACGATCTCGCCCTTGACGCTCGACACGTCGGTCACCACCAGCCCGCGCCGGGCGGCGGGGGCCAGCCGCCGCAGCAGGCGCAGGTTCGTGGCGGGCGGCGCCGCGAGCACGACCGCGTCGCAGCGCGCGGCGGCCTCTGCGCGCGTGGCCCCCGAGGCGATGGCGCGCGTGCGCAGAGCGCGGCGCACCACGAGCGGCCAGTCGATGCCAGTCACCTCCCAGCCCGCGGCACTCAGCGCGCGCGCGAGCGAGCCCCCGACCAGGCCCAGCCCGATCACGGCGACACGCGGCGGCGCCACGCTACTCCTCCCCCGCGGCCAGCGCGATCAGCTCGGGCTCGCGCCGGGCCAGCAGGCCCGCCGCGCCCGAGGCCAGCATGAAGTAGGCGGCGCTCGCCCCGGCCAGCGCGAGCGGGAGGGTCAGCAGCCACAGCCAGCGAGCCTCGAGCAGGTAAGGCAACCAGGCGAGGAAGGCGAAAGGGGCGGAGACGAGGAGGCTCGCCGCCATCGCCGCGAGCGCGATGGCGGCGGCCCCGAGACCCCGGGTGCTCGAGCCCGGAGCCGACCGATCGCGGCCGGCAGCCGGCACCGGCGCCGGGGCGAGGATGGACACGTAGTTGTCGAGGCCTGCCGCGAGCAGCTGCGTCGCCAGCATGATCGAGACGACCGCGGGCACGAGGGCCGGGCCGGCGACCAGGAGGGCCGCCAGCGCGACGAGCAGCAGCGCCGGCAGCCGCAGCGCGATTGCGCCGGCGTTCTTGGCCGCGAGGATCGCGAGCCGGCTCAGGGGCGATCCGAGCAGCAGCCCGAGCCCCTGCCGCTCGAGCGCGAACACGTTGCCGTCGAGGACGCCCAGCCCCGACACGGACGCGAAAGCGAGCACGACCCCCGGCGGCACCGGGCCGCCGATCCCCTGGTAGAGCGCGAGCAGGATCAGCAGCGGAGCGATCAGCCCGCTGAAGATGAGCGCCTTCAGGCGCGGATCGCGCCACGTCACGCGCAGGTCCTTCTCGACCAGCGCCCCCAACGCGCCCGGCAGCGGCATCGTCGCGGGCCGCGTGCCGTGCGCCGCCTCGCCGAGGTCCAGCTCGCCGCGGTAGAGCCGCTGCGCGAGCCGGGTCGAGAGGCCGACGCTCAGGGCGACTGCGATCACGGCCGCGGCTGCCCAGCCGAAGAAGGCCGCCGCCTCGCCGCGCGCCGCGTGGACGGCGGCACGCGCCCCCCAGCTGAACGGCACGAGCACGAAGGCGTCGGCCTCGAGCAGCGCGTGCACGAGGTGCCGCGCGGCCGGGGCGCCCGCCGTGAGCAGCAGCATCGGCAGGAAGGTGAAGGCCATCACCAGGCCGATCCCGGCGAGCTGGGCCCTGTCGTGCCAGCGCCGGCGGCGGGAGACCGCGTGCAGCGCCAGGCTCACCGCCTGCCCAGCCGAGAGGGCGAGAGCGAACGAGAGCAGCAGGCCGCCCGCCGCGATCGGCCAGCGCACGCCGGCCCCCGCGAGCCCGAGCGCGAGGGCGGCGACGACCGGCAGCTGCGCCAGCACGAGCGGCTGCAGCAGGTTCGCGACGAGCGAGGAGGCGACCAGCGTCGCGACCGGAACCGGGTAGTGCAGCAGCCGGCCGAGGTCGTGCGTCTCGGTGGCCGCGATGCCGGCGACGATCGGCGAGAGCGCCCACCCGAGCCCTGCCATGGCCACTGCGGCCGAGAGCACCGGCAGCGTCAGCTGCGGCTGCGAGGCCTCGGCGGCGCGGGCCAGCGAGTACGCGAGCAGCGCGCCGAGCAGCGAGAACGCCGCGAGCCCGGGCAGGACGAGCAGCAACGCGAGCAGGCGCGGGCGCGAGCCGAGAGCGGCGCGCAGCTGCAGCTTGAGGCGCAGCGCTAGCAGGGCGCTCAGCCGATCCAAGACAGGTCCTCGCGCCGGACGTCGGCCTGCACCAGCTTCAGGAACACGTCCTCGAGCGTCGCGTCGCCGCGAAGCGCGCGCTCCGCGCGAATCTCGTCGAGCGTGCCCTGGGCGACGATCCGGCCGCGGTCGATCACGGCCACCTCGTCGCACAGCCGCTCGACCACGTCGAGCCCGTGCGAGGTGAAGAAGATCGTCACGCCGCGCGCGGTCAGCCGGCGCAGCAGGTCGCTCACGATGCGTCCGGATACCGGGTCGATGCCGTTCAGCGGCTCGTCGAGGAACAGCAACGACGGTCCGTGCACGAGCGCGCAGGCGAGGGCCAGCTTCTTGCGCATGCCCTGCGAGTAGTCGACCACCAGCTTGCCGCGGTCCTCTGCGAGCGAGAGGAACTCGAGCAGCTCCTGTGCGCGGCGGCGGGCCTCGGCGCGATCGAGGCCGTGCAGGCGCGCGGCGAAGAGCAGATGCTCCTCGCCGGTCAACCGCTCGTAGAGCGGCAGCTCCTCGGTCAGCACGCCGATCCGGCGCTTGATCGCGAGCAGGTCCTGGCTGAGCCGCAGGCCCTCGACGAGCGCGTCGCCCGCGCTCGGCCGCAGCAGTCCGGTCAGCATGCGGATCGTGGTGCTCTTGCCGGCCCCGTTCGGTCCGAGGAAGCCGAAGAAGCGACCGCGCGCCACGCGGAACGAGACGTGGTCGACGGCCGTCTGCCGCCGGAACGTCCGGGCGAGGCCCTCGACCACGATCGCGTCGTCCATCCGGGCAAGGTTAGCCCGATTCGTGCTAGTTTTGCGGCACTCTGGATACGCATGTGCAAGAGCGCCGCCACCAACGCCGCCTGACGATCAAGCTGCCGGCGCGCATCCAGGCGCGGGAGGCCGACGGCACGGCCTGGGAGGAGATCGCCCGCTGCGAGGACGTCTCGCTCAGCGGGCTGCGGCTGCAGCTCGCGCACGCCGTGCAGCGCGGCCAGGTCCTGCGCATCACGCTGCCACTGCCCCCGAGCTTCCGGCAGTACGACATCACGGACTCGTCCTACCGCGTGTACGTGCTGGCGCGCCACGCACGGCCGCTGCCGAACGGGGCGACCGCGGTGGGCGCGGTGTTCCTGGGACGCCATCCACCTCGCGGGACCGAGGGGCTGACGAATGAGCTGTTCCTGTTCAAGGGCGACGCAGCGGCGACGGGGCCGACCGCGCCGCCGGGCACGACGTTCCTGCTCAGGCTCGACGCCGAGCAGGCGCCGGGCGGTGTCGCCCGCGAGGAGCGCGTGCAGGCCGAGCAGCTCGCCCAGCGCGGCGCGATCGTGAAGGCCACGACGCTGCCGGTCGCGAAGGGCGTGCTGCTGTCCGTCAGCGAGGTCGGCGGCGACTTCGAGGGCCGGGCCGAGGTGCGCACGATCGCGATCGGCCCCGACGGCCAGCCGCGCCTGCACCTGTTCTTCCTCGACGGCCCGCTGCCCGAGCGCCTGGTCCCGTCACCGCCGGCGCCTCCCGAGGCCGGCTAGGCGCGGCGGGGGCCGTCAGAGCAGCCCCTTGATGCGCGAGTAGCCGGAGCGGCTGAGCGGCAGCCTCGTCCCGTCGG
>Ga0302299_10000818_pt1 | contig 17967 bp, 17 predicted proteins | sample III_Fen_N3_4_FD_198795 | JGI IMG/M metagenome (GOLD analysis project Ga0302299, IMG submission 198795) | Peat permafrost microbial communities from Stordalen Mire near Abisko, Sweden - III_Fen_N3_4 | ecosystem: Environmental > Terrestrial > Soil > Wetlands > Permafrost | place: Sweden: Abisko... | reverse complement strand
TACTACGCCTGCCTGAACGAGGAGATCGGCCGATCCCACTGGGCGCAGCTCGTCTTCGGCTGCCAGGCACCCGATGCGGGTAACGCCGAGATCCTGCACCAGTTCGGGACGCCGGAGCAGCACGCGCGCTTTCTCGAGCCCCTCGTCGCGGGGCGGGCGCGGTCGTTCTTCTCCATGACCGAGCCCGACGTGGCCGGCTCCGACCCGACCCTCCTGCGCACGCGGGCCGTGCTGGACGGTGACGAGTGGGTGATCGACGGGCACAAGTGGTTCTCGAGCGGCGCGGACGAGTCGACCTTCGGGATCGTCTTCGCGATCACAGACCCTGATGCCGCCACCTACGAGCGCGGGACGATGATCCTCGTGCCGACCGCGACGCCGGGGCTCGAGGTCGCGCGGCCGACGTCGGTGATGGGCCACCGCGGGCGCGCCTGGAACACCCATTGCGAGGTGCGCTACCAGGGTGTCCGGGTCCCGGTCGCGAACACGCTCGGCAAGCGGGGCGAGGCGTTCCGGCTCGCCCAGAAGCGGCTCGGGCCCGGGCGCATCCACCACGTCATGCGCTGGCTCGGGCAGATGCAACGCGCCTTCGACCTGATGTGCGCCTACTCGCTCGAGCGAGAGGCCTTCGGCGGGCCCCTCGCCGACAAGCAGACCGTGCAGAACTGGATCGCCGACTCGGCGGCCGGCATCCAGGCCTGCAGGCTGCTGACGATGGACACGGCCCGCAAGATCGACGAGGGCTCGGAGGCGCGGGTCGAGGTGTCGCTGCTCAAGTTCTACGCGGCCGGAGTGCTGAACGAGGTGATCGACCGCGCGATCCAGGTCCACGGCGCCCGGGGCCTGACCGACGCGACGCCGCTCGCCCAGATGGCGATGCACGCGCGGGCAGGCCGGATCTACGACGGGCCGGACGAGGTGCACCGGATGGTCGTCGCCCGCCGCATCCTCAAGAGCTACGCCGCCGGCGGCGCCTGGCAGTTCTCGTAGGAGCCCAAGGGCTAGGGCTTGCGGGCGACGAGCTCGATCTCGATCCGGGCGCCGAGCGGGAGCGCGGCCACGGCGACGGTCGTTCTCGCCGGGTACGGCTCGCCGAACCGGCCGGCGTAGACCTCGTTCATGGCGGCGAAGTCGTCCATCGAGGTGAGATAGACGTTGACCTTGACGACGTCGTCGAACGTCAGGCCGGCGGCAGCGAGCACGGCGGCGAGGTTGTCGAAGCAGCGGCGCGCCTGGCCGGCGACGTCGTCCTCGACGAGCGCTCCGGTTGCGGGGTCGATCGGCGTCTGGCCGGAGAGGAAGACGTGGTCGCCGGAGGCGACGGCCTGGGAGTAGGGGCCCACCGCACGCGGCGCCTCGGGGCTCGAGAAGCTCGTGCGCGTCACGACACGAGCGGGGGCGGAGGGACGACGACGCCCTCGGGCGTGCGGGCTCCGGGGACGTTGGGAAACCGGAAGTCGACGGGCTCGCGGCCGGGCTGAACGGCCCAGGCATGCCCGCTCGACCCCGAGCAGAGCGCGAGCCAGACCGCGTCGGCGACGTCCTTCGCCGCCACGAGCGGAAAGCCGGCTGCGTCGATCGCCGCCCGCGCGGCGCCACCGAGCATCGCCGTGTCGGCGATCCCGGGGCAGACCGCGTTGATCGAGATGCCGCGGGTCGCAAGCGCAGGGGCGACGCTGCGGACGAAGCCGACGACGGCGTGCTTCGTGGCCGCGTAGACCGGGTCGTCCGGCATCGCGGTGAGGCCGGCCAGTGAGGCCGTGGCCACGATCCGCCCGCCCGCGGGCATGACCCGGGCGAGGCGCCGGATGCCGAAGACGACGCCGTCGACGTTGACCGCCATCGCCCGCCGGTAGGTGTCCAGCGACATCTCCGCCGGGTCGGGCTCACCCCCGAGCACTCCCGCGTTCAGGCAGGCGACGTCGACCGGGCCCACCGAATCCCAGCGGGCCGCGTCGGCGACGTCGAAGCCCGTGGTGAGGTCGAGCACCTCGACGTCGAGCCCCTCGGCCCGCAGCCGGGAGACCATGGCGGCTCCGAGCCCCGCCGCCCCGCCGGTGACGATCGCCTTCACGTGACGAGGACGACCTTGCCGGTCGAGCGCCGATCCTCGACCAGCCGGTGCGCCTCGGCCGCCACGGCGAGCGGGAACGTCGCGCCGACGACCGGGTGGACCTGTCCCGCGCGCCAGAGCCGCAGGAGGTCGTGCGCCGCCTCGCGGACGACGTCGGGGCGCCGCTGCATGAGGCGGCCGAGGTAGAAGCCCTGGACGCCGACGTTGCGCCCGACGAGGAGCGCAGGGTCGAGGGGCTGCCATTGGCCCCCCGCGAAGCCGATCGCGACCGCCGCGCCGAGCGGCCGCAGCAGGCCGATCGAGTCGGCGAAGAGCTGCCCTCCGACGGGGTCGAAGACGATGTCGACGGGCTCGATCTCGGCGAGCCGGTCGTAGGTCACGGCCTCGACGGCCCCGAGCGAGAGGGGCAGCTCGAGCTTGTCGGCCGAGCCCGCGGTGGCGATCACCTCCGCCCCGAGGTCGCGGGCGACGACGACCGCGGCACTCCCGACCCCTCCCGCCGCGGCGTGGACCAGCACCCGCGAGCCGGGGTGGATCACGACCTGGCGCGTGAGTGGGATCCAGGCCGTCAGGTACGCCATCAGGAACGCCGCACCCTCCTCGAACGATGCCTCCTCGGGGAGATCGAACAGCCACTCCTCGTCGACGGTCGCAAGCTCCGCGTAGCCGCCCCCCGTCGTGCGCAGGAGCCCGAGGACGCGGCGACCGTCTTCCGTCGTGCCGGCGAACTCGACGCCCGGAACCCACGGCAGCTCCGGCATCTGCGGGTAGAGCCCGCGCCGGATCAGCACCTCGAGGAAGTTGATCGCAGCCGCCTTCACCTCCACCACGACCTGTCCCTCCGTGGGCACGGGAGCCCGGAGCTCGCGGAGCCGGAGTTCCTCGGGGCCGCCGATCCCCTCGAGCACGATTGCCCGCATCAGCGGCCCGTGAACGCGGGCGCGCGCTTCTCGACGAAGGCGGCCACGCCCTCTTGCCCGTCCTCGCTCAGGAGGCAGCGGCGGAAGCCGTCCGCCTCGCGGCGGAGCCCTTCCTCGAGGGAGAGGTCTCGGGTCGTGCGGGCGAGCTCGCGGATCACTGCGACGGCATGAGGTGACCGGGCCGCGAAGCCGGCTGCGACTGCGGTCGCAGCGGCCATCAGCTCGTCGACCGGAACGACCTGCTCGACGAGGCCCCACGAGTACGCCGTCTCGGCGTCGATGAACTCGCCGCCGAGGTTGAGGAGGTTCGCGCGGCCGAGACCGACGAGCCGCGGCAGCCGCTGGGTGCCGCCGCCGCCCGGGATCAGGCCGAGCTTGATCTCCGGCTGGCCGAGCTTCGCGTCGCCGGCGCAGATGCGCACGTCACAGCACATCGCGAGCTCGAGGCCGCCACCGAGGCAGTAGCCCCTGATCGCGGCCACGAAGGGCGTGCGCGCCGCGTCCATCCGCCGTCCGATCGAGTGCAATCCCCGGGCCGCGCCGCCCTCGCCGCCCCCGGCCTCACGCAGCGCCGGGAACTCCTTGATGTCGGCCCCGGCCACGAAGGCCCGCTCGCCGGCACCGCGGATGACGATCGCCCTTGTCGCCTCCTCGTTGTCGAGCCGCTCGACCTCTGCCTCCAGCTCCTCCAGCAACGCCGTCGAGACCGCGTTCATCGGCGGGTTGTCGATCGTGACGAGCGCGACGGCGCCCTCGTGCTCGGTGGTGACGAACGTTCCCAACGATCCCTCCTCGGTGGCGGGCGAGACGGCGCTCGCTCCTCTGACTCCTACGTGAAGCGCTCTCTCAACGCGGTCTTGCGGAACTTGCCGACGGCCGTCTTCGGGATCTCGTCCACGACCTCGAAGCGCTCCGGCAGCCACCACTTGGCGAAGTGCGGTGCCAGGAATGCGCGCAGCTCGTCGGCATCGGCACTCTGGCCTTCCCGGAACACGACCACGGCCAGCGGGCGCTCCGACCACTTGTCGTCGGGCACCGCGATCACGGCGGCCTCGAGCACGGCGGGGTGACCCATCAGCGCGTTCTCGAGCGCCACCGTCGAGATCCACTCGCCGCCGGACTTGACGAGATCCTTCGAGCGATCCTGGATCTCGACGTAGCCGTTCGGCTCGATCGTGACGATGTCGCCCGTCTTGAACCAGCCGTCGTCGGTCCAGCGGTCGTTCGCCTCGGGTGCGTTGTAGTACGAGGACGAGATCCACGGCCCCCGGACCTCGAGCTCTCCCATCGTGGCCCCGTCCCAGGGGACGAGACCCTCGCCGCCGCGCGCGCGGATCTCGACGAGGGGGGAAGGAAGGCCTTGCTTGGCGCGGTAGGTGTACTGCTCGTCCTCGGAGAGGGCGAGCTCACGGCTCGAGAGCGACGAGATCGTTCCCATCGGCGCCATCTCCGTCATGCCCCACGCGTGCGTGATGCGCAGCCCGTGCCGCTTCTCGAAGCCCTCGATCATGGCCTTCGGCGCGGCCGCGCCGCCGACGATCATCGACCGGAGGCGCGACAGGTCCCACCGGCCGGGCTCGGCGTCGAGCGCCTGCAGGATGCCCATCCAGATCGTCGGCACGCCCGCGGTGACCGTGACCTCCTCCTCGACGAAGGCGTCGAGCAACGAGACGGGATCGAGGTGCGGGCCCGGGAAGACCTGCCTGGAGCCGACGAGCGTGCACGTGAACGGGAAGCCCCACGCGTTGGCATGGAACATCGGCACGACCGGCAGCACGGAGTCCGTCTCCGAGATCCCGAGCGAGCTCGACTGGGTCGACGCGAGCGAGTGGATCACGATCGCGCGATGCGAGTAGACGACGCCCTTCGGCTTCCCGGTCGTGCCGCTCGTGTAACACATCGCTGCCGCCGCGCGCTCGTCGATATCGCGGTAGGTGAACGCGTCCGCGTCCGCGGTCGCGAGCAACTCCTCGAAGTCGATTGCGCCGGGCGGGGTGTCGCCGGCACCGATCGCGATCACGTGCTCGAAGCCGACGCGGTCCTTGAACGCCTCCACGAGCGGCCAGAGCGTCTTGTCGGCGATCAGCACCCGGTCGCCCGCATGGGTCGCGATGTAGGTGAGGTCGTCGGGATGGAGTCGCAGGTTGAGCGTGTGCGTGACGAACCCGCCCACCGGCGCCCCGATGTAGGCCTCGAGGTGCTCGTGGTGGTTCCAGGCGAACGTGGCGACGCGGTCCCCGTCGCCCAGGCCGAGCTCGTTCCGCAGCGCGAGCGAGAGCTGCTTGGAGCGCCGGGCGAAGTCGGCGTACGTGTAGGTGTGCCAGCTCTTGTCGGGGAGACGGCTCGAGATCGTCTTGTGCGCGAACAGCTCCTCGCCGCGGCGGAGGATCGCCCCGACGTTCAACTGGTAGTCCATCGTCAATCCCTGCATGTCAACCCCCGTCGCCGTCGAGCAGATGGGCAGCCACCTCGGAGCGAAGTTGCGCCCGGGACGCCTCCCAGGCCTGGATCCAGAGAGCCCGCTTGTAGAGGCGGTGCAGGACGTGCTCCCACGTGAAGCCGATCCCGCCGTGTACCTGGATCGACCGCTCGCAGGCTGCGACCGCAGCGTCCGCGCAGAGCGACTTCGCGGAGGCCGCGGCAATCGCCCCGCGCGGGTCGCCCTCGGCGATGCACCACGCGGCGAAGAGCGCGAGCGACCTGCCGAGCTCGAGCTCCATCAGCGTCGTCGCGAGCGGATGCGAGATCGCCTGATAGGTCCCGATCGGCTTGCCGAACTGATGGCGCTCCTTCGCGTAGTCGACGGCGAGCTCGAGTGCCCGCGAGCCGACGCCGCACGCCTCGAGGGACAGCGCCGTCAGCGAACGGGCACGGAGCTGCGGCAGCAGCTCGGAGCTCGCGAGCTGCCGGCCGGCCTCGCCGCCGGAGACGACGCCGAGCGGCCGCGTCTCGTCGTTCGTGCTCAGCACCTCGCGCTCGGCGCCCTCGAGCTCCCAGATCGAGTCGCCGCCGACGTACGCAACCCGCGTCGCCGTGTCGAGGTCCGGAACGAGTGGGCCGGTGGCGAGCGTCCAGCTCGCCTCGCCGCGCGCGACCTCTGCCTGCAGGTCGGCGGGGAGGGCCGGCAGGGTGACGGCCACGGTCGACCAGTACGGCGCGTGGGTCAGAGCGCGGCCCATCTCCTCGAACAGGATCGCCTCCTCGAGGAACCCGAGCCCGGCGCCGCCGCCCGCCTCGGCAACCGAGACGCCGGTCCAGCCGAGCTCCGCGAGCTCCTCCCAGGACGGCTCGGCGTTCGTCGCGAGGAACGCCCGCGCCTGCGCGCGGAGCTCCTCCTGCTCGGGCGCGAACGAGAAGTCCACTAGCGCGACCTCGGCAGCCCGAGCACGCGCTCGGCGATGATGTTGCGGAGGATCTCCGACGTGCCGGCTTCGATCGTGTTGCCGCGGCTGCGGAGCTGCAGGTGCTGCCAGTAGCCGCCGTACGGCGCGTTCCCGGCAAGCAGCTGTGCGTCGGGGCCGAGCAGCTCGAGCGCAAGCTTCGTCACGCGCTGGGCCGCCTCCGACCACTGCTGCTTCAGGATCGACCCCTCCGGGCCGGGGATCCCGGTCTTCATCAGCGCCGAGAGCGACCGGTAAGCCGTGTAGCGCAGCGCCTGTAGCTCGATCCACTCGCGCGCGACGGCATCCCGCTGCAACGGCGTCGCGCCGCGGTCACGGGCGAGCTCGATCAGCTTCCCGACCATCACCTCGAGCGCCGCCGTCAGCGCGAAGCCGAGCGTGCCACGCTCGTGGAGCAGCGTCGTCATCGCGACGTCCCAGCCGCCACCGACCTCGCCGACGACGTTCTCGAGGGGAACCTCGACACCGGAGAAGAAGATCTCGTTGAACTCCGCCTCACCCGTGATCTGCCGCAGAGGCCGCACCTCGACTCCGGGCGCCTTCATGTCGACGATCAGGTAGGTGAGCCCGGCATGGCGCTCCGAGTCGGGATCGCTGCGGGTGACGAGGATGCACCAGTCGGCGATGTGCGCGTACGACGACCACACCTTCTGGCCGTCGACGACGAAGTGCGAGCCTTCGAGCCGGGCGGTCGTCCTCACGGCGGAGAGGTCCGATCCGGCGTCCGGCTCCGAGAACCCCTGGCACCAGATCTCGTCCGCCGAGAGGAGGGGCTGCAGGTAGCGGGCCTTCTGGGCCTCCGTGCCACGCGCGATGATCGTCGGCCCGGCCATGCCGAGACCGATCACTCCGAGGTGCTGCGGTGCCTCGGCGCGCGCCGTCTCCTCGAGGAAGATCGCCTGATAGCTGTACGGCTTGCCGCCGCCCCCGTAGTCCTTCGGCCAGGTGAGCCCGATGTAGCCGGCCTCGTAGAGGGCACGACTCCAGTCGCGGACAGCGTCGTCGGAGAACCGGGCCTCGCCGCCACGGTGCCCGCGCAATGCCTCCGGCACGTTCGACTCGAGCCAGGCGCCGAGCTCGCTCCGGAACTGTGCCTCGTCGGGTGTGTCGCGGAGGTCCACATGCTGATCCTAGAGGGTCGCACGGCAGGAGTGCACAGGTGCTCTTAACGGTGGATTCACCCGCTCCCGCGGCGCCCTGTCTACGCTGCTGCAAGCGCCGAAGCCACCGCGAAGGAGGAGCCGATGTCCATGCCCGAGACCCCGCCGGCCGCCGAGCAGGCGGACCATCGGACGCAACTCGAGGAGGCCCTCGTCGAGGTCAAGCGCGTGATCGCCGGCCAGGACGAGATGCTCGAGCGAGTTCTCGTCTGTCTCGTCGCCGGAGGCCATCTCCTGATCGAGGGCGTGCCCGGCCTCGCGAAGACGCTCACGATCAAGACGACCGCGGCCGTCCTCGGCGGCACCTTCAGGCGGGTCCAGTTCACGCCCGACCTGGTCCCGAGCGATCTCGTCGGCACGCGGATCTACCGCCCCGACACCGGCGGCTTCGACACCGAGGAAGGCCCGGTCTTCTGCAACTTCCTGCTCGCCGACGAGATCAACCGTGCGCCCGCGAAGGTGCAGTCGGCGCTGCTCGAGGTGATGCAGGAGCGGCAGGTGACGATCGGCCACGACACGCACCTCGTGCCCGACCCGTTCCTCGTCATGGCGACCCAGAACCCGATCGAGTCCGAGGGCACGTACCCGCTCCCCGAGGCCCAGGTCGATCGCTTCATGCTCAAGATCGTCGTCGGCTATCCGAGCCGCGATGAGGAGCTCACGGTCGTGCAGCGGTCGCTCGTCGCCCCGACGCAGGTGCGGCAGGTGCTCGAGCTCGACTCGCTGAAGGCTTTGCAGCAGGCAGTGCTCGGGGTGTACGTCGACCCCTCGCTCATCTCGTACGCAGTCTCGCTCGCCGAGGCGACGCGCAACCCCGCTGCGTTCGAGCTGGGCGAGATCGCAGGGCTCGTCGAGTACGGCGCCAGCCCGCGTGGACCGATTGCGCTCGTCCAGAGCGCCCGTGCGCTCGCCCTCGTCCACGGCCGCGACTACGTGCTCGGCGCCGACCTCCGCTCGCTCGCGAAGGACGCGCTGCGCCACCGGCTCGTGCTCACCTACCGCGCACTCGCCGAGCAGCGGACGGCCGATGATGTGCTCGACGCCGTGCTCGCCACCGTCGCCGCACCGCCCCTCGAGCTCGGGCGGCCGGTCGCAGCGTGAGCCCGTTCAGGGCATTCGGTGTCGTCGAGACGCCGGAGCGCCCCGGCCCGGGGCCGATGCCGGAGCCGCTGCTCCGCGCCCTCGAGCTCTCCATCGGCCGGCGGGTCGACGGTCTCCTGGCAGGCGATCACCGTTCGCACCTGCTCGGCCGGGGCAGCGAGCTCGCGCAGGTCCGCCCGTACGAGCCGGGTGACGACGTCCGGCTGATCGACTGGAACGTGACCGCCCGCACGCGGGTGACGCACGTCAGGGTGCAGCTCGCCGAGCGCGTGCTCGTGACCTGGGTGGTGCTCGACCGGACGCCGTCGATGGGGTTCGGGACCGCCGACCGTCGCAAGGCCGATGTCGCGACGGGAGTGGCGCTCGCTCTCGGCCACGCCGCGAGCCTGCGCGGGAACCGCGTCGGGCTCGCCGCGTTCGGCGGTGGCCCGGCGGCACCCCTGCCTCCGAGGCAGGGCCGCGCGGGGCTCGTCGGCATGCTCCTCGCCCTCGGAGACGAGGACGACGGGGAGGGAGTGGCGACGGAGCTCGCGCCGGCCCTGACGCTGCTCGGAGCCGCTGCCCGCCAGCGCGCGCTCGTCGCCGTCGTCTCCGATTTCCGCGGATCTCGCGACTGGAGGTCGCCGCTCGTCGACGTCGCCGCCCGCCACGACGTGCTCGCGGTCGAGATCCGGGACCCGCGCGAGGACGAGCTCGTCGACGTGGGGGAGGTGTGGTTCACCGACCCGGAGACGGGGGCGCGGCTGCGGGTCGACACCGGTGACGCCGGGCTCCGCGCCCGGTTCGCCGAAGCGGCTGCCGAGGATCGACGGCAGGTCGCCGCCGATCTCGCGTCCGCGCGCGCCTCGCACGTCGTGCTCGCCACGAGCGGAGACTGGCTCCGCGGCCTTGCCTCGCATCTGGGGAGGCGCCGGTGAGCTTCGGCACGCCCGCCGCGCTCCTCGGCCTCCTCGTCGTCCCGGCGCTCGTCGCGCTGATCGTGGTCGGCGAGCGCCGGCGCAAGGCCCAGGGCGCGCGATTCGGGACACCCGCCCTCGTGGCGGCGTCGGCGCCGGCGCCGCGCCGGATCAGGCGACTGCTGCCCTCCGCGCTCGCACTCGTGGCCCTCGCGGCGCTGATCGTCGGCGTGGCGCGGCCGCGGGCCACACTCTCGGTGCCCGGACGGCAGGCAACCGTGATCCTCGCGCTCGACACCTCGCGCTCGATGGCGGCGACCGACGTGAAGCCCTCGCGGCTCGCAGCTGCGCTGGCTGCCGCCCGGGCGTTCCTCGACGTCGCGCCCGACGGCTACTCGATCGGCATCGTCTCGTTCTCGACCCGCGCGTCCGTCGTGCTGCCTCCCACGACCGACCGCCTCGCGGCCCGCAACGCGCTCGCCCAGATCACGCTCGGCTCGGGGACGGCGCTCGGCGACGCCATCGACCGCTCAGTCGAGGCCGCGCGGCCGGGCGCGAGCTCGCGGCAGCCCTCGCCGAAGAATGCGCCCCCGGCGACCGTGCTCCTGCTCTCGGACGGAGAGCAGACGTCCGGCGACCGCCAGCCGCTCGACGCGGCCGCGCAGGCCCACAGGCTGGGCGTGCCGGTCAACACGGTGGCGCTCGGAACGCGCGACGCCATCGTTCAAGTGCCGCTCAGGAACGGGCTGAAGGAGCAGGTCACCGTCACGCCCGATCCGAAGACGCTGCGCGAGATCGCGCGGATCACGGGCGGCAGGTACGCGGCCGCGCCCACGGCCGAGCGACTGAAGCAGGTGTACCGCGACCTCGGGAGCCGGCTCGGCAAGAAGCGCGAGAAGCGCGAGGTCACCGCGGCGTTCGCAGGCGTCGGCGTCGCGCTGCTCCTCGTTGCGTCGGGGCTCTCGCTCGCCTGGACGAGGAGGCCGTTGTGACGAGGCGCGCCGTGCTCGTGGTGTGCCTCCTCGCGACGGTGCTCGCCGCGCTGTCCGCCGGGAACGCCGGAGCGGCCGACGAGTGCAAGGGCCTCAACGTGTGCCTTCCCGTTACAGGCCCGTGGGTCGTCGTCCCCGCCGGCGGCGTCGACTACGAGATCGCCTGCCCGCTCCGCGGGTACGTCGTCGCTGGCACCGATGCCAGGGTGGCTGACCCGGACGTCGACGTCTCGTTCCGGGGCGAGCCGGGGAGCCCCGTCGGCCCGGGCGTCACGACGCGCCGTAGCGTCGTCTTCCACGCCTCCCGTACCCGCTCCGGAGCCGGGACGACGAGCTTCCAGCCGTTCATCGGCTGCATCCCGACAAACGGGGAAGGCGGTCGCGCCCTGACCGGGGTGGCTACCCCGACGGCCGGCCGGAAGCCGGCCCAGACCCAGTTCAGCGTCGTCGTGAACGCGCCGGTCCGGGGCCGCTCGCGCACCGTGCGCGCGTCGTGCCCCACCGCTCGGCAGTTCCTCGGCTCGACGTATGCGATCACCTTCCGCCAGCCGCTGCCCGCCTCGGCGGCCCAACGCGCGGCCGTCGGGGTCAGGCGATCGGTCGTCGGCGGGGTCGTCGTCGCCCGGGTCACCGCCACCCCGGCCGCGGGCTCCCACGTCGAGGTGCAGCTGCGGGTCGTCTGCGCGAGGGCGCGATGACCTTCGGCTCCCCCTACCTCCTCGCCCTGCTCGCGATACCCGTGCTCGCCCTCATCGGCTACCTCTGGATCGAGCGGAGGCCGCCACGGGCCGCGATCGCGTTCCCGAACCTGGCCGTGCTCGCCTCGGTCGCGGGCCGCTCTGGCTGGAGGCGCCACCTCGTCACTGGCCTGCTGCTCGGAGCGATCGCGCTCCTGTGCGTCGCCGTCGCGCGGCCGCGCGTACCGCTCGACACGACCTCGGGCCGGGCCACCGTCGTGCTCGTGGTCGACGTCTCCTACTCGATGGTCGCGACCGACGTCGCGCCGAGCCGGCTCGACGCGGCCCGCGCCGCGATCAGCTCGTTCGTCGACCACGTGCCGGGCCGGGTCAAGGTCGGCCTCGTAGCGTTCGCCGACGATCCCGTCGTCGTCACCGCGCCGACGACCGACAGGTCGCTCCTGCAGGCAGGCATCGCGTCGCTGACGCCCGGCTACGGTACCGCGATCGGCGACGCGGTCGCCCGCGGCGTCGATCTCGTCCGCTCCTCGACCGGCGAGACCAGGGCACCCGGGACCGCGGGCACAGGGGCGCCCACCGGCGCGGTAGTCCTCCTCTCCGACGGCACGCAGACGCACGGCGTGCTCGAGCCGAGCGACGGGGCGCGCCTCGCGAAGCAGGCCGGCATCCCCGTCTACACGATCGCGCTCGGGACGCTCACGGGGACGGTGACGATCGTCCGCGACGGTCGCGCGGCCGTGGTCCCCGTTCCTCCGGACCGCGCGACGCTGGCCGCGATCGCGGAGGCCACGGGAGGGTCGACCTACGACGTGACGGACGCCGGGCGCCTCGGATCCGTCTACGACCGGCTCGGCCGGATCGTCGCCCGCACGTTGAAGCCGCACGAGGTGTCGGCCGCGTTCGTCGCGGTCGCGGCCGCGCTCCTCGCCTGTGCGATCGGCCTGTCGGCGCTCTCGGCGCCGCGGCTTCCCTAGACGCCAAGACCCCGACGCCGTCGCGACGGTGTAGCCTCCTCCGCCAGTGACGACGTTGCTGTCGGTCAGAGAGATCACACTCCGCTTCGGGGGCATCGTTGCCCTCGACGGCGTGTCCTTCGACGTCGAGGAAGGGCAGATCTCGGGCCTGATCGGGCCGAACGGGGCCGGCAAGACGACTGCGTTCAACGTCATCACGCGTCTCTACACGCCGGACGGTGGTGAGCTCGAGCTCGAGGGCGAATCGCTTCTGCGGACGCCCGCCTACCGCATCGTCTCGCGAGGGATCGCGCGCACGTTCCAGAACATCAACCTGTTCACCTCGATGTCGGTGCTCGAGAACGTGCTCCTCGGTGCCTACGCGCTCGGCCGCGGCGCGACGGAGGAGGATGCGCGCGCGACGCTCGACTACGTCGGCCTCGCGAGCCGCGCCGACGAGCGGGCGGCGGCGTTGCCGTACGGGATCCAGAAGCGGGTCGAGATCGCCCGGGCGCTCGCCGCGAAGCCGCGGCTCCTCCTGCTCGACGAGCCGGCCGGCGGCCTCAACCACGAGGAGGTGGAGGAGCTCGGCGACTTCATCCTCCGGGTTCGCGACGATCACGCACTGACGGTGCTCCTCGTCGAGCACCACATGAGCCTCGTGATGCGGATCTCGGATCACGTCAACGTGTTGAGCTTCGGCCGCAAGATCGCGGACGGCACCCCGGCCGAGGTGCGCTCGAACCCCGACGTGATCGAGGCGTACCTGGGGAGCGACGACGCGTGAGCGCGCTGCTCGAGCTCCAGGACGTCGAGGCGCGGTACGGGCCTGTGCAGGCGCTGCGCGGGGTGTCCCTCGCCGTTCCCGAGGGCTCCGTGGTCGCAGTCCTGGGCGCGAACGGCGCCGGGAAGACGACGACCCTGCGCGCCGTCTCGGGCACGGTGAGGCGCAGCGGCGACATCCTCCTCGGCGGCAAGCCGCTCCGCGGCGGCCCCGAGGCGGCCGCCAAGGCCGGCATCGCCCACGTGCCGGAGGGGCGGGGCACGTTCACCGAGCTCTCGGTCGTCGAGAACCTGCGGCTCGGCGCGTACACGCGTCGCGACCGGTCGGTCAAGGCCGACATCGAGAGGATGGCCGACTACTTCCCCTGGATCAGCGAGCGAGGCGAGCAGCGAGCGGGCACGCTCTCGGGCGGGGAGCAGCAGATGCTCGCGCTCGCGCGGGCGCTGATGGGCCGGCCGCGTCTGCTGATGCTCGACGAACCATCCCTCGGGCTCGCCCCGCTGATCGTCCGGGAGATCTTCCGCATCGTCCGCGAGCTGAACGAGAAGGAGGGACTGACGGTGCTCGTGGTCGAGCAGGATGCTCGGATCGCCCTCAACGCCGCAGCGACCGCGTACGTGCTCGAGGTCGGGAAGGTGGCGGTGTCCGGGTCGAGCGCCGAGCTGCGCGACGACGAGGCAATCCGACGGAGCTACCTCGGCTACTGATGGCCCAGTTCTTCCAACAGGTCGTCTCGGGCCTCGCCTCCGGCGGGGTCTACGGCGCGCTCGCGCTCGCGCTCGTGCTCATTCACCGCGCGACCGGCGTGATCAACTTCGCGCAGGGCGAGATGGCGACGTTCTCGACCTATATCGCCTGGACGCTGACGACGAACCACGGCATGTCGTACTGGCCCGCATTCGCGGTGACCCTGGCCGTGTCGTTCGTCGGCGGTGTCGGCATCCACCAGGCCGTGATCCGCCCGGTCGAGCGCGGGTCGCAGATCCGCGTCGTGATCGTCACGATCGGCCTCTTGTTGCTGCTGAACGGGCTCATGACCTGGATCTGGTCGGGTGAGGTGCGTGCGGTGCAGAGCCCATTCCCGGGCGGGACGTTCACGATCGGCGGGGTTGCGATTGCCTATCAGGACATCGGCACGATCGCGGTCTGCCTCGCCGCGGTAGTCGTCCTCTGGGCGTTCTTCCAGTTCACGAAGGTCGGGCTCGCCCTGCGGGCCGCCGCCGTGAACCCCGCAGAGGCCCGCCTCGTCGGGATCAGGGTGCCGCTGATGCTCGGCCTCGGCTGGGGCCTCGCAGCCGTGCTCGGGGCGATCGCCGGGATGCTGACGGCGCCGAGCGTCTTCCTCGATCCGAACATGATGCAGTCGGTGCTGATCTACGCCTTCGCCGCCGCCGTGCTCGGGGGAATCGACTCGCCGGTCGGCGCGGTCGTCGGTGGGTTGATCCTCGGCGTCGGCCTCAACCTGGTCGGCTCCTACATCGACTTCGTCGGTGCCGATCTCCGCCTGCCGGTGGCGCTGCTCGTCATCCTCATCGTCCTCCTCGTCCGGCCGGCCGGGCTCTTCGGGAAGCCACAGGTGAAGAAGGTATGAGCCGCACCACGCTCCGCACCCTGATCGTCTTCGTCGTCGTCGGCATCGTCGTGTTCGCGCTGCCGGCCTTCGTGACCGACTTCCGGGCGCAGCAGTTCTCCTACGTCGGGATCTATCTCGTCGCCCTGATCGGGCTCGACATCCTGACCGGCTACACCGGCCAGATCTCGCTCGGCCACGGGGCCTTCATGGCGATCGGCGGCTACACGACGGCGATCCTGATGACCGATCATGGCGTCAAGGACATCGCCACGATCCCGATCGCGATCGTCGTGACCGGCGTCGCGGGGTACCTCTTCGGCCTGCCCGCGGCGCGGCTCTCGGGGCTCTACCTCGCGCTCGCGACGTTCGCGATTGCGGTCGCGACGCCGTCCGTGATCAAGCGATTCGAGGGGTTCACCGGCGGTGGGTCCGGGGTCAACCTCTTCGGCACGCCGGAGCTGACGGCATCGCTCACACCCGTCCGCTTCGCCGGCCTCGAGCTGAACTTCAACAACTGGCTCTACTACCTCGCCTGGTCGGTGGCCATGGTCGGCTACGTGATCGGCTGGCTGATCCTGCGAGGCCGCACCGGGCGCGCGTTCCGGGCAGTCCGCGACAGCGAGACGGCGGCCGTCTCCTCGGGCGTCAGCCTGGCGCGGACGAAGGCACTCGCCTTCGGGATCAGCGCCGCCTACGCGGGTGCCGCGGGCGCGCTGTTCGCGATCGCGACGACGTACGTCAACCCGGACACGTTCCCGGTCGCCCTCTCGATCTTCCTCCTCGTCGGCGTCGTCGTCGCCGGCCTCGGCTCGCTGACGGGACTGATCGTCGGCGCCGTCTTCATCCAGTTCATGCCGCTCTGGGCCCAGAACGTCTCGAAGTCGCCCGGAGCCCCGGCCGTCGTCTACGGGGCGATCCTGATCCTCGTCGTGCTCGCCCTCCCGGGTGGCGCGGCGGGCCTCTTCGTGCGCCTGCAGCAGCTGACGCGGCGGGGGCGAAACTTTCAGAAGCCCTAACACTCGGGGGTTACCATCCGGCGACGACCGGCGTCCGTCGGCGTGCCCTGGAGGAGAGCCTCGAAGATGCACCGGAAGCTGACGTCCACCTCTCTCGCGCTCATTGCGACGCTCGTCGTCGGCGCGACGGCGGCGATCGCCGGGACGGTGCTCAGTCGGAGCGACCCCGGGGTGACGTCGAGCTCGATCCTGCTCGGCGGCACCGCGCCGCTGACCGGGCTCGCGTCGGCCTACGCCCCGGTGTCGCGCGGCGCCGACGCGTACTTCGAGTACGTGAACGCGCGCGGCGGGGTGAACGGCCGCAAGATCGAGTACAAGGTCCTCGACGACGCCTACAACCCCGCCGAGACCGTGCCGCTGACGCGTCAGCTCGTCGAGCAGGACAAGGTCTTCGCCGTCTTCAACTCGCTCGGGACCTCCGGCAATCTCGCTGTGCGGCCGTACCTGAACCAGATGAAGGTGCCGCAGCTCTTCGTCGCCTCCGGCGCGACGACGTGGGGTCGCGACTACGCGCAGTACCCCTACACGATCGGCTTCCAGCCGAGCTATCAGGCAGAAGGCTGGGTGTACGGCAAGTACCTCGCGCGCACGGCGCCCGGCGCCACGATCGCCGTCCTCTTCCAGAACGACGACTACGGCAAGGACCTGCTCGGCGGGCTCAAGCGCGGCCTTCAGCGCTCCAAGGCGAAGGTCATCGCCGCGCAGCCCTATGACCCGACGGCACCCGATATCTCCTCGCAGATCGCGAAGCTCAAGTCCTCCGGCGCCGACACGCTGGCGATCTTCGCAACGCCGGCGTTCGCGCTCCAGGCGTACTCCTTCGCGAACAAGCTGGGCTGGAAGCCCAAGCGCGTGATCAACAACAACGTCGCGTCCGGCTCCGCCACGATGGCGAAGGCGGCGGCCGACGGGCAGAACAAGCTCGTGAACGGGACGATCTCGATCGCCTTCCTCAAGGACCCGAACGATCCACAGTGGAAGAACGACCCGGCGATGAAGCTGTACCGCAAGATCCTGACCCGGTACGAGCCCGGCGCGAACGCCGACGACTCGCTCTACGTCTATGGGATGGCCGTCGCCTGGACGACGGTCGACGCGCTCAGGCGGGCCGGCAAGAACCTCTCGCGGGCCTCGCTCCTCAAGGTGCTCGACACGTTCACCTCGGCCGGAAACCCGTTCCTGCTGCCCGGCATCGCGGTCAAGACGTCGGGGCGCGACCACTTCCCGATCGAGCAGATGGTGCTCCAGCGCTGGCAGGGCGGAGCCTGGAGGTCGTTCGGCGGCCTCTGGGGCTACCGCGCGTTCTAGACGCACCACGCGCCTACCGCCGACGTCCGGCTCCCGCGCTCGTCTATGCTGGGACTTCCGGCGCGAGGAGACCGCCCCGGCGACAACCCCACGTCACCGATGGCACATCTCGTCTCCGAGATCCTCACTGCGTCCCTCGCCGACCTGATGGCCGAGGCGCGCTCGCTGCGCCGCGGGCGTCTCGTGACGTACTCGCCCAAGGTCTTCATCCCGCTGACGACGCTCTGCCGTGACGTCTGCGGCTACTGCACGTTCGCACGACCGCCGCGCCGCGGCGAGCGGGCGTACCTGCCGGTCGAGGAGGTGCTCGAGATCGCACGGGTGGGAGCCGCGGCCGGCTGCACCGAGGCGCTGTTCACCCTCGGTGATAAGCCCGAGTTGCGGTATCGGGTCGCCCGTGACGAGCTCGCGGAGCTCGGCTTCGCGACGACGCTTCAGTATCTGGCGCACTGCGCCGGCCGCGTCCTCGCCGAGACGGGGTTGCTGCCTCATCTCAACCCGGGCGTCATGAGCCGCGAGGAGCTCGCGCTCCTGCGCCCGGTCTCGGCCTCGATGGGGATCATGCTGGAGACGGTCTCCGGCCGGCTCTCCCGCAAGGGCGGGCCGCACTGGGCCTCACCCGACAAGGTGCCGGCCGTGCGCCTGGAGACGATCCGGCTCGCGGGCGAGCTCCGTATCCCGTTCACGAGCGGCATCCTGATCGGTATCGGCGAGACCCGCGAGGAGCGGCTCGAGGCGCTCCTCGCGCTCGGGGCGCTCGGCGAGGAGCACGGGCATCTCGGTGAGGTGATCGTGCAAAACTTCCGTGCCAAGCCCGGCACCCGGATGGCCGATCACCCGGACGCGAGCTTCGACGAGCAGCTCTGGACCGTGGCCGCGGCCCGGGTGTTGCTCGGGCCTGCCGTGCACGTCCAGGCCCCGCCGAACCTCGCGTACGACGACTTCCCGCTGCTCCTCGACGCCGGGATCGACGACTGGGGCGGTGTCTCGCCGGTCACGATCGACCACGTCAATCCCGAGGCGCCCTGGCCCGAGATCGCGCGCCTGCGTGAGGCGACCGAATCGCGCGGGCTCGCGCTCGCACCACGGCT
>Ga0302299_10000817_pt1 | contig 17971 bp, 16 predicted proteins | sample III_Fen_N3_4_FD_198795 | JGI IMG/M metagenome (GOLD analysis project Ga0302299, IMG submission 198795) | Peat permafrost microbial communities from Stordalen Mire near Abisko, Sweden - III_Fen_N3_4 | ecosystem: Environmental > Terrestrial > Soil > Wetlands > Permafrost | place: Sweden: Abisko... | reverse complement strand
AAGACTCGCCGGGGGAAGTACAGACGGCTATCATGAGCAGGCGGAACGTCGCTCCACCCCCTCTCGCAAGGATGGTGACCTTGGTCAGGTACGGTCTCGACGAGCACGACTGGCAGGCGCTCGAGGATGAGGTCCTCGGCCTGTTCACGGCGCTGCTCCGGATAGACACGACCAACGGCAACGAGACCGAAGCGGCCCTCGTGGTGCAGGCCTATCTCGCCGCCAACGGCATCGCGAGCGAGCTCGACGGCGAGCTTCCCGACCGTCAGAGCCTGGTGGCCCGGCCGGTCGGCGACCGGCCGGGCCACACGCTGACCATGATGGGCCACCTTGACGTCGTGCCTGCGGACGCCGGCGAGTGGAGCGTGCCGCCCTTCGCCGGCGTCGTCAAAGACGGGTTCGTCTGGGGCGTGGGCACCACCGACATGAAGAACCAGGTGGCCGCCGAGGCGGTCGCCCTCGCCCGGCTCAAGCGCTCCGGCGCGTCGTTCGCCGGCACGGTCAAGTTCGCCGCCACCGCGGACGAAGAGGTCGGCGAGTTCTGTGGCGTCCAGTGGCTCTGCGAGCACCGTCCCGACGCCCTGCGCGCCGACTACCTCCTCAACGAGGGGATGGGCGGGCTCTGGCTGCCGGTGGACGGCCACAAGGTCTTCCTTCTCGCCGTCGGCGAGAAAGCGTTCGCGCAGTTCCGCATCCGGACCCGCGGCCGCGGCGGCCATGGGTCGGTGCCGGAGAAAGAGCGCAGCGCCGTGATCGACCTCGCCCGCGCCGTCACGGCGCTCGGCCTCGCCGACCCGCCGGCGATCGTCTCGGGCACGACGGCGCGCTTCATCGACGTGCTCGTGCCCGACACGGCGCTCGCCGCGCGCCTCAAGGACCCGGCCACGGCGCGCGCCGCCGGCGCCGAGCTCCGGCGCCTGGACCCGGTCGTGGCCGGGCTCATCGAGCCGCTCTTCGGCGCCACGCTCACCCCCACCGTGCTCGCCGCCGGCAAGGCCGTGAACGTCATCCCCACGCGGGCCGAGGCGCTGGTCGATTGCCGCATCCTCCCCGAGATGACCCACGACGACGTCAGCGAGTACGTGGCGACCGTCCTCAACCCCCTCGGCATCGAGTGGGAGTTCGAGTGGGTCGACGTCACCACGCCCAATGCCTCGGCCTCCCCCACGCCGTTCAGCGAGAGCATCGCGCGCGTGCTGCGCCGGGACGTCCCCGAGGCGGTCCTGGCGCCCATGACCTCAGGCAGCTTCACCGACTCGCGCTGGGTGCGCGAGGCGTTCCCCGACTGCGTCGCCTACGGGTTCGCGCCGTTCCTCGCCGAGAGCTTCCACGCCATGGACGGGGGGCGCGACCACGAACCCGACGAGCGCATCCTGGTCGAGGACGTGACCTACCAGGCGCTCTTCTTCGAGCGACTCGTGAGAGACCTGCTCGCGTGACCCCGCTGCCGTCCGCCGACCTCCTGCACGACCGGTTCCGCGGCGCGCTGCTCGGCCTCGCCGCCGGCGAGGCCCTAGGCGCGCCGGCCGAGTTCCTCACCGCCGAGCAGGTCGTCGAGAAGTACGGCGTCATCACCGAGATGATCGGCGGCGGTGTCTACGAGGTCGCCCCCGGCGAGATCACCGACGCCACCGAGATGATGCTCTGCCTCGCCGAGAGCCTCGCCGACAACGGCCGCTTCGAGCCCGAGGACATCATGGCTCGCTACGGCGACTGGCTGGCGAGCCACCCGCGCCACGTGAGCCTCACGGTGCGCGCCGCCCTCATCAGCTACCGCTCGGGCACGCACTGGGACGTGGCCTCACGGCGCGCCTTCGAGATCCTCGGCGGGCCCACGGCCGGCAACGGCAGCCTCATCCGCTGCGCCCCGGTCGGCCTGCTCTACAGCGGCGACGCCCCGACCCGCCACGAGCTGTCCCACCGCGAATCCACGCTCACGCACTTCGACCGGCTCGCCGGCTGGTCGTGCGCCGCCTTCAACGACCTGCTCACGGCGGCGATGGCCGACGACCTCATCGAGGAGATCCCGGCCATAGCCCACACCTTCGACTTCGAGGACAAGCGCGTGAGCGCCGTGCTCCGGGATACCCCGGCGGCCGAGGCGGAGGAGATCATCAGCTCCTCCTTCGTCCTCGACACGCTGCAGACGGCCCTCTGGATGGCGCTGCACGGCGCCGACTTCGAGCATGCGGTGACGATGGCCGTGAACATGGGCAACGACGCGACGGCGGCCGGCGCCGTGACCGGCGCGCTCGCAGGCGCCATGTACGGCGAGTCCGCCATCCCGGCGCGCTGGCTGGAGGCGCTCACGGTGCGCGACCGCGTCTCCCGGGTCGCCGACCGGCTCGCCACCCTCGTCCTCGCCGGCTGACCGGCGCGTGGCGCCCCTCCGCTTGGCCCTCTCCGCCGCACGGGCAGCCGTCCCGCGCCCCCGTCGCGCCGCGGTTGCGTTCAGTCCGTTCACTCAGTAGTTTACGTTCTTGCTGTTGAACGGACGAGGGGAGAGAGACCGCCGATGCGCGCCGAGATGACCACGGAGCAACGCGAGCTCATCGAGGAGTTCGGGCTGCTCCAGGAGCAGATGGGCGGCACGCGCATGACCGGGCGGGTCTCCGGCTGGCTCCTCCTCTCCGACCCGCCCGTCCAGTCGCTGACCGAGATCGCCGACGGGCTGGGCGTGAGCAAGGCAGCGGTGAGCGGCGCCGCCCGGCAGCTGCTGCAGAACCACTTCGTCGAGCGCGTCGGCGAGCCCGGGCAGCGCGGCGACTTCTACCGCGCGCTGCCGGCCGACCCCGATGTGATCATCCCTCTCGACCACGTCCGCACCATGCACCGGCTGATCGAGCGCAGCCTGCAGACCGTCGCCGGCCGCGACCAGTCACAGACCAACTACGCGCTCATGCGCGACCTTCTGGAGTTCGCCGCGTTCATCGAGGCGGAGCTTCCCGAGCTGCTCGCCCGCTGGCGTGAGCGCAGAACCACCACGACTTTCCGCGAGGCCGCCGGCGCCGGCGGCGATCCCCACCTGCACACTGGAGGCACCACTTGAGCTGGCTGACGAAGATGTCCCTGCGCAACCGATCCATCGTCGGCCTGGCGGTGCTCGCCGTGCTGCTCGTTGGAGCGTACGCGATCACGTCGCTGAAGCAGGAACTGATCCCCGACCTGACGTTCCCCTATCTGACCGTCCTGACGGTAGACCAGGGAGCCTCGCCTGCCGACGTCGAGCGCAACGTGACGACGCCGATCGAGCAGGCGCTCAAGACCTCGAGCGGCGTCAAGGAGTTCGACTCGTTCTCCAACGACGGCCTCAGCATCATCACCGTGCAGTACGAGTTCGGCACCGACATGAAGGCCAAGGAAGCCGAGGTGCAGCAGGCCGTGTCCGGCGTGCAGCAGATGTTGCCGGCCACGGCCCAGGCGCCGCAGGTGGCCGCGCTCAACTTCAACAGCATGCCGGTGGTGCAGCTGGCGGTGTCGTCGTCCCTGCCGCCGGAGCAGCTCGCCGCCCTGCTCGGCACGCGCGTCGTGCCGCGCCTGCAGGCGATCGACGGCGTCCAGGCCGTCACCCTCTCCGGCGTGCAGCAGATGCAGCTCGACATCCAGCTGAAGCCCAAGCAGATCGCGGCGCTCGGCGTCACTCCGGCGCAGATCACCACCGCGATCACCCAGGCGAACGTGACCGCCGGCGCCGGCACGGTCACATCCGGCAGCATCGTCTACCCGATCACCGTGAGCGCCAAGGCCGAGACCGTGAAGGCGCTCGAGGCGCTCGTCCTGCCGTACCCGGCGACCGTCACGGCCACGGCCACGTCGGCGGCTTCGTCCGCCGCGGGCGCGACGGGCGCATCGTCGGCGACGTCGTCAACGTCGTCGGCCACGTCCGGCGCGACGACGCCCGCAGCAGCCCCTCCCGTGACGCTGGGCGACGTCGCCACAGTCACGATCGCCCCCGCCCCCCTCACCGCTGTCACGCGCACCAACGGCAAGGCGTCGATCGGCATCTCGGTGAGCAAGGCCACCAGCGGTAACACCGTCGACATCGCCAACGCGGTCGCCGCCGAGCTCCCTGCGATCAGCCGGGACCTTGGCGGCAAGGCCACCGTCACCACCGTCATCGACCAGTCGATCTTCATCAAGGACAGCATCCGCTCGCTGCTGCGTGAGGGCATCATCGGCGCGATCTTCGCGATCATCGTCATCTGGGTGTTCCTGCGCAGCTGGCGCTCGACCATCATCGCGGGGCTCTCGATCCCGCTGAGCATCGTCGGCGCGCTCATCATCCTCTGGAGCCGCGGCGACTCCCTCAACATGCTCACGCTCGGCGGCCTCACCATCGCCATCGGGCGGGTGATCGACGACTCGATCGTCGTGATCGAGAACATCCACCGGCACCTGCAGGAGGGCGACACCGTCAAGCGCGCCGCCTACACCGGCACGCGCGAAGTGGCGGGGGCGATCACGGCGAGCACGCTGACGACCGTCGCCGTGTTCCTGCCTCTGGGCCTCGTGCACGGCCTGGCCTCCGAGTTCTTCCGGCCGTTCGCCCTGACGGTGACGTTCGCGCTGCTCTGCAGCCTCGCCGTCGCGCTCATGGTCGTCCCCGTCGCCTCCACCTGGCTGCTCTCCAAGAAGCAGGTCGGGCACCGCGACGAGAGGGAGCTCACCGGCCTGCAGAACGCCTACCTGCCGGCGCTCAAGTGGGCGCTCAGCCACAAGATCGTCACCCTGGTGGCCGCGTTCGCGATCTTCGCCGCCACGATGATGCTCAGCCCGCTGCTCAAGACGAACCTCTTCGACAGCTCCGGGCAGAACACCATGAGCATCACGCAGACCATGCCCGCCGGGACGAGCCTGGACGCGACGCTGGCCGCGGCGAGCAAGGTCGAGGGCATCCTCAAGACCACCAAGGGCGTCGAGATCTACCAGGTCACCGCCGGCAGCACCGGGAGCCTCTTCGGCGCCGGCGGTGGTACCAACGCCTCGTCGAGCCAGGCGACCTTCGCGATCACGACCGACCCGAACGCGGACAAGAACGCGATCATCGAGGGTCTCCGCACTCAGGTCGCCAAGCTGACCGACGCAGGCACGATCAGCGTCACCGGCGACGACTCGTCCTCGGGGATGGGCGGCATGTCGCAGATGGAGGTGCGGGTGTCGGCCAGCGACCCTGTCGTGCTCAAGCAGGCCAACGACATCGTCCTCCAGCACGTCAAGACGGTCGACGGCCTCGCCGACGTCACCTCCAACCTCAGCGAGGGCCGGCCGGCGGCGACCATCGTCGTCGACCAGGCCAAGGCGGCCGCGGCCGGCGTCACGCCGGCGACGCTGAGCCAGTACACGACGCTGATCCTGAACGGCTACCCGATGGGCACCGTACCGACCACGGCCGGGACGCTCCCGGCCCAGCTCATGGTCGGCCAGATCAAGGTGCCGCCGCTGCCGGGCGCCGTCAGCCAGGTCCTCGCCAAGCTGCCGGTGGCCGGCACGAACGGCCTCGTGCCGCTCGGGCAGATCGCCAAGGTCGTCGAGCTCAAGGCGCCGATCCAGGTGACGCACGTCAACGGCGCCCGCACGGCCAGCATCACGGCGACATCCGTGAACAACAACATCGGCGCCGCGTCGACAGCGGTCAACAAAGCGATGAAGGACGTCCAGTTGCCGCAGGGAGCCACCTGGGAGCTGGCCGGCGCCACGCAGATGACCAACGACGTCTTCCGCTCGCTGGGCGTCGCCATGCTGGTCGCCATCCTGCTCGTCTACATCATCATGGTGGCGACGTTCCGCAGCCTGCTGAACCCGCTGATCCTGCTGGTCAGCATCCCGTTCGCCGCCGTCGGCGCGGTGATCGCGCTGGTCATCACGGGCACCAGCCTCGGCATGCCGAGCCTCATCGGCCTGCTGATGCTGATCGGCATCGTGGTCACCAACGCCATCGTGCTGCTCGACCTCGTCGAGCAGTTCCGTCGCAAGGGCATGGACGCCCGCTCGGCAGTGATCGAAGGCGGGCGGCGGCGTCTGCGACCGATCCTCATGACGGCCATCGCCACCATCCTCGCGCTCATCCCGATGGCGCTCGGCATCGGCGGCAAGGGCGGCTTCCTCTCCACGCCGCTCGCGGTGGTCGTCATCGGCGGCCTCTTCACCTCGACGTTCCTCACGCTCATCCTCGTGCCGGTCCTGTACCTGACCTTCGACCGGCTGCGGCCGGCGGACGCCTACGCGCAGGACGATGAGGACTACACGGCGCTTGCAGCGGAGCCGGCCCCGGCCGACTGACGACAGACCGGGACGATCGCAGGACGGCGCCGCCGGCCGGGTAACACCGCCCGGCCGGCGGCGCCGTTTCACTGCAGTAGTCTCTTGTGAGCGGCCGGGCCTCACGACCCGGCCCATGACCAGATGACGAGAGGAGAGCCCGTGGCCAAGCCAGCCCCGAAGAAGCCCGCGAGGAAGCCCGCCGCGACCAAGCCGCGTACCGCGGCCGACATCGTGCGCGGCACCCCCCGCAATCTCACCCGCGCCCAGCTTATGGACGAGCTGAACAAGGACCTCGCCAAGGAGTTCCAGGCGCTCGTGCAGTACGTGCAGCACGCGGCCGCCATGAGCGGCCCGCAATACGACGCCATAAAGGCAGAGCTCGTCGTCCACTCCAACGAGGAGCACGCCCACGCCATCTCTCTGGCCGACCAGATCGACTTCCTCGGTGGCGTGCCCGGCGTCGATGTGGCCGAGGCGCACATCTCGCCCGACTCCAAGGTGATGCTCGAGCAGGACCTGGACGGCGAGCTCGACGCCATCGCCCGCTACCGCGAGCGCATCGCCCAGGCGGAGATGCTGCAGGAGTACGGCCTGCGCCGCGCGCTCGAGGACATCCTCATCGTCGAAGAGGAGCACGCGCGCGACCTCCAGGACGCGCTCGACCTCTGAGACGCCGAGCGGCGGAGGCCCGGGCGGAGGCGCTACGCCGTCGCCCGGGCCTCCGCCGTCTTCGCGGTGCGCCGGCGCCGCCACCCGGGCGCGAGCGCGAGGAACGCCACCGTGCCGGCGAGCCCCACGACGAGCAGCGCGACGAAGGCCTGCCGGCCGCCGACGTGGTCCATCGCAAAGCCGCCGAAGGCGGGGCCGAGCGCGGCGCCGCCGTTCCACACCACCGTCCACACCCCCATGTAGCGGCCGCGCACGGCCTCGGGGGCGAGGTCGGCCACCTCGGCCGACGCCACCGGCGAGAGCAGGGTCTCCCCCAGGCTCAGGACGACGATCAGGATGACGAGCGACCACAGCGGCCCCGCGAACGCCGACCCGCCGATGCCGAGTGCGAGCAGCCCGCTCGACACCGCGAGCAGGATCATGCGGTTGCGCCGGCGGAGCGCCGTGACCAGCGGGATCTGCACCGCGACGACGATCAGGGCGTTGAGCGTGAGCAGGTACGCCCACTCGCTGCTGGGCACGCCGAGGAAGCTGGTGATGTACACGGCGTAGATGGAGCCGAAGTTGCCGATGCAGAACACCGGCAGCACGGCCGCGAGGCAGAACACGATGAACACGCGATCGTGGAGCACCCTGCGGTAGCCGCTGCGCCCCTGCCCGTCCGCGTGCCGCACGCGCTGGGTCGCGCTCGCCGGCCGGCTCTCGCGGATCCAGATCGCCATCATGACCACCATGAGCGCGCAGCCGGTGGCCGCGGACAGGAACAGCGTCCGGTAGCTCACTCCGAGCCCGAGCGCCTGCGCGGCGAGCACCGGGCCGACCACGACGCCGAAGTTCATCGCCGCGCGCGTGACGCCGAACCCCTCCTGCCGCTTCTCGGGCGGCAACAGGTCGGCGATCATCGCGTTGCTGGCCGTCTGGAAGAGCGGCCAGCCGAACGCGCTCTCGACGGCGACGAGGAGCGCGACCTGCCAGAGCTTGGTGATGAACGCGAAGCCGACGAACCAGGCGACGCCGATCACCACCGAGAGCATGATGACCTTGCGGCGACCGAGCCGGTCGGTGAGCTGCCCTCCCCAGAACTGCAGCGGCATGACGGCGAGAGGCACGAGACCGAACACCACGCCGATCATCGTCATCGACGTGTGCAGGTTCTGGCGCAGGTAGATGGCCTCGAAGGGGAACGCCAGCGCCGCCGCGCCGACGTAGACGAAGATGCCGCCGGTGAGCACCCAGAACTGGCGCGGGAAGGCGCGAAGGCCGCGCAGGAAGCCTGTGATCCGGGCGAACATCCGTCCATGGTATCTGAGGACGGACGGGCCGGCGGCGAGCCTCGTCGCCATCATCCCGGCCACGATCCACGCACGGTCTCCTCTGGTGAGCCCGGCAGGAACCGTCCCGACGCGCGCCGCTAAAGTAGCGTTTTGCAGGACTGTTGCTGGATGGAAGTTGCACGGGCGCGCGGGGAATCTGTCTCGCGTTGACTTGCGCAGGGTCACCCGCTAGGTTCACGATCATGTTCCTGAGCGTTCAACAGGCAGCCCGGCGCCTCGGCGTCTCTCCGGTGACCATCCGCCGGTGGACGGCGACCGGCTTCCTGCCGTGCACGCGCACGGCGGGCGGCCACCGGCGCATCGACGAGCACGACATCGACGACCTCGCCAAGGCGATCGGCGGCAGCAACCACCTCGCCGCGCAGCTCGCGCGGGAGCGCGAGGTGGACGTCCTCATCAACACCTCGACGGCGCTGGCGGTGAAGCTCGACCTCACCGAGCTCCTGCTCGAGATCGCCATGCGCATGACGAGCCTCCTCGACTGCCACTTCTGCGCCGTCTCGGAGTACGACGTCGACAGCGACGCGGTCCGGGCGCTGGCGGAGTACGACCACGCCGGACAGCGGCTTCCGGACGCGAGCCCGTACCGCCTGCGCGACTTCCCGCTCACGAGGCGGGTGCTCAACGAGCAGATCACCGCGGTGGTCAACGTCGACGACCCGCACGCCGACCCGGCCGAGGTCGCCGAGCTGCGCCGCGAGGGCGACCGCAGCCTCCTCATGGTGCCGCTCGTCGTACAGGGCCGCAGCCTCGGCCTCCTGGAGGTCGTCGACCAGAAGCGCTCCCGGCAGTACTCGCGGCAGGAGTTCCGGCTCGCCGAGGCCATCGCCGGGCAGGCGGCGGTGGCCATCCAGAACGCCAAGCTCTTCGCGGAGCGGCGGCGGAGCGACGAGGACGTCACGCACCTCCGCGAGGCGCTGGTCAGCCTCACCGCCCACGTGCCGGAGCTCGGTGAGGGCAACCGCAGGAACGACGCGCTCTCGACGGTGGCCAGAGCGGTGTGCGAGGCGCTCGGAGCGATCTCCTGTGTCGCCAGCCTCGACGGCGAGAGCGCCGGCGCCTTTGGCGCCGGCCGGGTCGCCACTCCGGAGTCGGGCGACGGGCGCGGCGCGAACGCCAACCTCGTCATCGCGCACGACCCGTCCGGCCGCACCGACCTCACGCTGGCGGTCACCCTGCCCCACGCCCCCGGCGAGGGCCAGGTCGAGCTGCTCGACTTCGTGGCCGCGATCACCGCGGCCGTCGCGCTCCGCTGAGCGCGGCCGCGCGAGTCCTCCACGCGGCCTCCGAGCCACATCGAGAAAACCGTCAGGATGCCGGTCTCTCGACGCCCGGCTATCGTGCCGTTTTGCTGGTACTTCATCGTCCGAGCGCGGGCTGGGAACTTCGCAGACCCCGGGCGAAAGAACTTCGCACGGTTGACGGCCTCTCGCGGCGCCGCTACGGTCTGCGCATGTATTTGAGCGTGCAACTCGCGGCGCGGCGCCTCGGCGTCTCACCTCACACCATCCGCCGCTGGACCGCGTCCGGATTCCTCCCCTGCACGCGCACCGCCGGGGGCCACCGGCGCATCAAGCAAGAGGACATCGACGAGCTGTCCCACCTCATCGGGGGGCGCAACCACCTCGCCGCGCGGCTGGCTCGCGAACGCGAGCTCGAGACCCTGGTCGCCACCGCCATCGCCGTCTCCAGCCAGCTCGACGCCACTGCGCTCCTGCGCGAGATCGCCAAGCAGATGACCACGCTCATGGACGCGCAGCTGTGCGTCATCTCCGACTACGAACCCACCACCCGCACGGTCTCCGTGCGTGCGGAGTACGACGACCGGGGCAACCGCCAGCCGGACACCATGAAGTACACGCTGAGCCAGTTCCCCATGGCGCGGCGAGCGATCGAGAACCACGAGAGCATCACCGTCAACGTGAGCGACCCGCACGCCGACCCGGCCGAGGTCGCCATCATGCGCCGCGACGGCGACAAGTGCCTGCTCATCCTGCCGATGGTGCACCAGGGGCAGAGCATCGGCCTCATCGAGGTCCTTGACCACCAGCGCGAGCGCAAGTTCAGTCGACAAGAGATGCGCCTCGCCAATGCCGTCGCTTCGCAGGCGGCCGTGGCGGTCCACAACGCCACCGTGTTCGCGCAGCTCACGCGCAGCGACAAGGACGCGCTTGCCCTGCGCCACGCGATCGAGACCATCTCCGTCGGCTACCGGACGCTGCACGACCAGACCACGACGAGCGGCGTGCTGCAGGCGGCCGCCGACGTCTCGGCGCGGGCGCTGGGCGCGATCTCCTGCGTCGCCAGCTACGGCGGCGCGAGCGCCGGCGCCTCCGGGCTGCGTGCCGGCGACCAGCCGGCCCAGACGGGCGCCGCCCACGTCATCGTGTCGTCGGCCCCCTGCGGCGACGGCGAAGTCGCTCTCACGCTCACGCTCGGCGGCGACGCCGGCGACGGCCAGGCCGAACTGCTCGGTCTCATCGCCACCATGGCGGCCGGCGCCATCGCGAGCACGGCCTCCTAGAGGTCACCCCGCCCGGGCCGGCCGGCCGCCGGACGGGCCCGCCGGCTCTGCTATCCTCGCCCCATGCCCCGCCCCCGCCCCAGGTTCGTCGTGATCGACACCGAGACCACCGGTCTCGACCCCCAGAGCGACCGCATCATCGACATCGGCGCCGTCCGCCTGGACGAGGATCTCGCCGTCACCGACCGGTTCACCACCCTGGTCGACCCCGGCATGCCCATCCCGCTGTTCGTCGCGCGGCTCACGGGCATCTCCGACGCCGACGTGGCCGGCGCGCCGGGGATCGCGGAAGCACACGCCGGCCTCCGGGAGTTCGCCGGCGACGCCACGCTGGTGGGCCACAACGCCGCCTTCGACCGCGAGCACCTGGCGGCGGCGGCGCGGCGCGGCGGAACGCCGCCGCTGCAGGGCGACTGGTTCGACACGCTCGAGGCGGCGCTCCTGCTCTACCCCGAGCTGGACCGCCACGCGCTGCCCATCCTCGTAGAGGAGCTCGGGCTCTCGTGGCTGGCGCACAGGGCGCTGCCGGACGCTGAGGCCACGGCGGCGGTACTCGCCCACCTCGCGCGGCGCGCGACCGGCCTCGCCGACGTCGAGCGGCGCCTGCTCGAGAGCGTCTCCTGGGCGCCGCTCCGCGTGCTGGACGCGTGCGCGGCGGCGCCGGACGAGGCCCCGCCGCTGCTGGGCGCCGAGGAGCCGCCGGAGGGTCCGGGGCCGCTTGCGATCCTCCCAGTGAGCTCCGGCGACTGGCGCAAGGAGCTGGACGGCGCCGACGACGGCGATCCCGCCGGGCCCGGCGAGACCGTGCCCGGGCGCGCCGGCAGAATCGCCGGCCAGGTGAACTACGCCGAGGCGGCCGCGCACATCTTCGCTCGCGGCGGCATCGGCGTCTTCGAGGCCGGGACCGGCATGGGCAAGAGCCTCGGCTACCTGCTGCCGGCGGCATACGCTGGAGCCGCCGCCGGCCGCCGGATCGTCGTGAGCACCAAGACCAAGGCGCTGCAGCGGCAGCTGGCGCGCACGGAGTTGCCGCTTGCCGCAGCCGGGCTGCCGCCCGGGTGGCGCTGGGCGCTCCTCATGGGGCGCGAGAACTACCTCTGCCGGCGGCGCCTCGACGAGGCGGTCGCGGCGGAGGGCGAGACGCTGCCCGACCGAGACCGCACGCTGGCCCTCGCTTACCTCACGGGCCGCGCGCGACGCGGCGACGTGGACCTCTCGGCGCTGCCGTACCGCGCGACGCAGGTGCTCCCCGCGCTCTCCGACCTCGGGCGCGAGCTGCGCTCGTCGCGCCCGACCTGCCTCGGCCGCTACTGCCCCGCGCGTCGCGGCTGCTACTGGCGCCTGGCGCGCGCCCGCGCCGAGGCGGCGCACCTCGTCTGCATCAATCACGCCCTGCTGCTCTCCGCGCGCGACACGCTGCCGGCGTTCGACGACGTGGTGATCGACGAGGCGCACCTGCTGTATCACGAGGCCACGGAGGCCTTCAGCGACCGCGTGGACGCGCAGTCGGTCGACCAGCTGCTCGGCGACGTGCGAGGGCGGCACCGCCAGCGGCCGCTACCTCAGCGCCTGCGCGTGGCGGCGCGCAAGCTGCCGCCGGACGAGGCGAGGATCCTCGTCGCGACCGCGGATGCCTGCGAGCGCGCGGCCGAGGAGGCCCCCGCGCTCAGCCGCGCGCTGGGCAAGGCGATCGCGGCGCTCGCCGTCGCGGCCGCGCGGGCCGGCGAAGACGGTGAGGGCGGCGCCAGACAGTCCGACGACTACACGACGACCGTGTGGCTCACGCCGGGTCTGCGCGACCTGCCGGCGCATGACCTCTTCCTCACTCAGGCCGCCCTGCTCGCCGAGTCTCTCGCCAAGCTGGCCACGGCCGCGGCCACCGGGGCCGAAGCCCTGCCGGAGGAGCACCGCGAACACGCCGCGCTCATCGCGATCTCCGACGACGCCGCGGCCGCGGCCGAGCTGCTCGGCGACGTGCCCGAGGGCGCCGCCCCCGAGACGGTGGCATGGGCGGAGCTCGAGAGCGCGGCGCGGAGCGTGCCGGGCGCGCCGCGCTGGGCGCTCACCCGCTCGCCGGTCACCCCGGCGGCCGGCATCCGCGAGATCCTCTGGGACCGGCTCAGGAGCGCGGTGCTCACCAGCGCGACGCTCACGGTGGCGGGTTCGTTCGCCTACTTCCGTGACATGACAGGACTGACCGGCGACGTCGAGGCGCGTGAGCAGGTCTTCCCGTCGCCGTTCGACTATCGCCGCCAGGCGGTGCTCGTGCTCGAGCACGACCCAGGCGGCGCCTGGCGGCCCGACGAGCTGGCCGGCCGACAGGGCGAGCGCCTCAAGCGCATCGCCGAGGTCACCGGCGGGCGCACGCTCGCCTTGTTCACGAACAAGCGCGACATGCTCCGTGTGGCCGCGGCCGTCGGCGAGCACGTGGAGGACGACGGTGTGCTCGTGCTCGCGCAGGGGCTGCACGGTAGCGCCGCGAGCCTCGCGGACGAGTTCCGTACCCACCCCGAGACGATCCTCCTTGGGGTGGACACGCTGTGGACCGGCCAGGACTTCCCCGGCGACGCGCTCACCTGCCTGGTGATCGCGAAGCTGCCGTTCCCGCGTCTGGACCCGCTGTTCCGCGCCCGCCGGCGCGCCTGCGAGGAGGCGGGCGAGCGCTGGTTCGAGCGCTTCTACCTGCCGGAGGCCGTGCTCAAGTTCCGGCAGGGGTTCGGCCGGCTCATCCGCACGGAGAGTGACACCGGCGTGATCGTCGTACTCGACCACCGGCTGACGCAGAAGGCGTACCGGCGCGAGTTCCTCGCCAGCTTGCCGGACATGGACGTGGTAGAAGCGGCGCCGGCCGACGTGGCGGCGGTGGTGCAGCACCACCTGCGCCGCCTCTCCCCTACTTGAGCATCCTGCCGCTGCCCCTGGCCGTCTGCGGGCCGACGCGCTTGACGAGCCGCGCCTTGCTCCTCTGCCGGCAGTGGGGACACGTGAGGTTCTTGTAGCTGTAGTAGGTGCCGTCGGGGTTCTTGCCGACGCTGGAGGTCGAGAAGAAGTTGGTGGCTGTGGGCACCTGGAAGACCTTGCCGCAGTTGCCGCACACGTACCCCGACTGCCGGGACACGAGGGCGAGGTAGGTCCAGATGCTCGCGATGACGAGCAGGATCGTGGGCAGGAGGCCTCGCCACGGATAGATGACGAAGAGCGAGAACAGGATCATGCCGACGAAGATGGCCAGCTTCCAGATGGTGCTGAACCAGTCGTAGCGGTTGCGTTCGACGAAGCGAGCCACGCGAGTCACGTTCCTTTCTGCGGCCGGCGACCAAACGCCGGCCTGCGGGCGCGGGCCCGCCGGGGCGGCTCAGCCCCAGGCGCCCTCACCGGCCGGTGTCAGCCGCCGACCGGACCGGCCAGGTAGCTGACCAGGGTGAAGATGCCGAAGAGGAGGACGAGGGCGACGGCGAAGAACCCCAAGGTCTGGAAGAACCCCCCGAGCAAGCCTCTCGTCTTCATGTGACCCCCCGTCGCAGTCGGCCGGCAGACCGCCCGCCGGAGCGGACGGACATCTGACTGTGAGTATGCCACTCCCGCGGACGCGGAGAAAGCGCGGCGGTGCACAAAACGTTGCCGCCGCTAAAGCCCGAGGGGTACGGTGGCCGATGCATCTGCGGGCGGCGGCGTCGTCGCCTGCGCCGGCTCCACTGGGGGCTCCGGCGAAACGCAAGGAGGACACGCATGGACGTCACGTTCGAGAACGGCCCCGCCTTCACCGTCGCCGTCGCCAAGATGGCCGCCGGCGAGCAGATCCGCTGCGAGGGCGGCGCGATGCTCAGCATGTCCGCCGGCACCCAGATCGAGACGTCCACGCAGGGCGGCATCCTCAAGGGGCTCAAGCGCTCGCTCTCAGGTGAGTCGTTCTTCATGAACACGTTCACGGCTCCGGCGGGCGGCGGCGACATCGTGCTCGCCCATGCCCTGCCCGGCGACATGTCCTACATCGACCAGCAGGGCGACACCTGGCTGTACCATCGCGACGGCTTCGTCGCCTGCGAGATGGGCATCGACCTCGACACCAAGTGGGGCGGCCTCAAGGGCGCGTTCGGCGCCTCCTCGTTCTTCGTCGTCAAGTGCTCGGGGCAGGGCAAGGTCATCTTCGCGACTTACGGCGCGCTGCGGCGAGTCGACCTCGCCGCCGGCCAGCAGTACGTCGTGGACAGCGGCCACCTCGTCGCCTGGCACGAGGCCATGCCCATCCAGGTCCAGAAGGTGGGCGGCCTCAAGTCGCTGTTCTTCTCCGGCGAGGGTTTCGTGGTCACGCTGACCGGCCCCGGCACCTTCTTCATGCAGACCCGCAGCGAGGGCGCGTTCGTGAGCTGGCTCGTGCCGTACCTGCCCAAGAGCAGCAACTGACCCGGGCGTTACGGCTCCCCGGGCACGGGTAGGACACGGGTGCGATCGTCAGCAGTGGAGGTCGGAGAATGAGACCGGATGACCAAAGTCCGCAGGGGTCCTCCAAGAAGCCGCAGCACGCGCATGAGCGGTGGCAGGACCGGCCCCAGACCACGCAGGCGCCCAAGTCGTGGACCAACAAGACGATGCACCATCCCGCGACCCGGATCGGCGAGATCAAGCACGGGAAGTAGTGACAGCGGCAGCCGCTCGCCGGCGAGGGACGCGTGCTGAGGGCCCGGCGGTCGCGAGGACTGCCGGGCCTGAGTACGTCCGGAGTCGCGCCGGCCGGTGCGCCGGCGCCGTCGCAGCGCCCCTCGCTCAGCCGGCGAGGCGCTTGAGGCTGCCCGCCATGGCGCGACCCAGCGCGGCCATCGCCTCGGCACCGTCGTCGTCGCGCTGCGCGCCCGCCCCGTGGGCAAAGCAGCTTCCGTCTACGACGATCATCCCGTGGCGGCTGAACCACTCGGTGAGCGTGCGATAGGTGCCGGCGGACCCCGGCGACCGCGCATCGACGACGGCGCCGGCGACTTTGCCGGCCAGGGGGTCGTCCACGCCGGCGCGCCGTGCCTGGTCGGCACGTACCATGAGCGCCTGCGCAGCCGGGCTGCACTTCGCGGAGTAGGCGGGCGAGCCGATGACGAGCCCGTCGGCGGCGATCAGCTTGCGCACGCACCGCCGAAGGCCATCCTCAGGCGGGTGCGAGCAGCTCAGGTCGCGCCGGTGTGCGCACTGCCCGCAGACCGTGCAGCCGGTGTACGGGTTCTTCTCCAGGCGCAGCGCCTCGGTCTCGACGCCCTCGGCCTCGAGCTCGTCGCGGACGCGAGCCAGCAACACAGTGATGCTGCCGCCTGGTCGACCGCTGCCGTCGAAGACCACGACCTTCATCGCCACGTCCGGCCTCGCGACCTCACAGTCGCGGCCCTCAGCCGTGGAGCTTCTTGAGCGCCCAGGCCATGGACCGGCCGAGGGTGACCATGGTCTCCATGCCCTCGTCGTCCTGTTCCACGTCGCCCTTGCCGAGGCCGATACCCATGTTCCAGTAGCTCGAGCCGATCACGATCATCTCGTTGATCTGGAACCAGTGGTTCATGCTGTCGAAGGCGTGGATCGCGCCGCCGCGCCTGACGGCGACCACGGCGGCGCCCACCTTGCGCGCCAGCGGGTTGCCGCTCTTGCGCGTCGCGTAGCCGGCGCGCTCCATGAGCGCCTGCGTCGTCGCCGTGCAGTTGGCGTAGTAGGTCGGCGAGGCCATGATGATGCCGTCGGCGGCGAGCATCTTCTCGATGCACTCGTTGACGCCGTCGTCCGGGAGCCCAGCGCAGCGATTGTCCTGCTTCTCGGCGCACTTGAGGCATCCGGTGCAGCCGCGGAAGCCCTTGTTGTAGAGCTGCACCAGTTCGGTCTCGATGCCCTCGGCCTCGAGCTCCGCGAACACCTTGCGCACCAGGATGGCGGTGTTGCCGTCCTTGCGCGCGCTGCCGTTGAACGCCACCACTCTCATGTCATCGTCTCCCTCACAGCACCTCGAGCGCACGTGCGAGGTCGGTCATGTGCCGCTGCGCCTCGCGCGCCGTGCAGGACACGCCGGGCAGCGGGAACGCGAACACCCGGCGCCCGAACGTGCGCGCCAGGTCGTCGTTGAAGCCGTAGCAGCTCTTGTGGTCCCAGCCGAACGAGAACCGGAGCACCTTGTCGAGCGAGCCCTTGTAGACGAACACAAGGATCCGCGGACGGAGCGCGCCGACGATGCCGGCCACGCGCTCCCAGCCCTCCGCGTACTCGTCGCGCTCGGGCTCGTCGCCGAACGGTCGTGGCACCTTGCAGATGTCGGTGACGCCGAAGCCCTCGCCCAGCAGCGCGTCGTCGGCGTAGCCGTCCGCCGGTGCGCTCAGGATGCCGGCGTCGTCCAGCCGCTTCCACAGACCGCGGCCCATCCTGCCCTCGAAGTAGTGGCCCACCTCCACGCTGGCCGGCGAGGGCGTCTTGCCGATGAAGAGGGCGCGCAGCTCGCCGCCCTCCGGCAGGATGTCGGCCAGGGTCGGGACGACACTGCCGGCGACCTCGATCTCGGTGAGGTGGCTCATGACGGCGCGTCCACGGCGGCGAACCGGTGCGCCACTCGGACCAGCGCGAGCGTGTCGAGCCCGCAGTACTCGAGCAGCGAGTGGCGCAGCGTCTCGCGGCGGTCGTCGGCTGTAGCCGGGTCGGCCGCTTCGTGGTAGGCCGCCTGCGCGGAGAGGCCGTCCTGGACCTCCTCGAGCAGGGCGTGGTCGAGCTCGGCGTCCACGGTGGGCAGCACCACCTTGAGCGAGTAGGAACCGCCGAGCGCGGGGTGCTGGTAGTGGTCGCGCGTCAGCCGCAACAGGTCGACGAGCCTGCCGGCGACGGCGTTCAGCGCCGGCGCGAGGTCGGGCAGCATGACGGCCATCTCCATGATCCGCCACTTCTCGAAGTCGTGGTAGACAAAGATGGGGCCCTGGTCGCCGAGCGCCTCGAGCAGAGCCTCGGCGGCGCGACGCACGGGAACCTCGCCACTGATGTCGAGGAACTCATGGTGACGCAGCTCGCCGATGCGCTCCTCCACGTGGCACGACCACTGGAACACGACCTGCTGGAACGGGCTGGTGCCGGCCCACACGGGCACGGCGAACTGCACCGTCTCGAAGTCGAGGTAGTAGCGCGGATAAGGCAGCGTGGCGAGGAACGCCGTCGCCGCCGGGTCGAGCTGCCCGAGCGC